>Ga0209573_1004204_pt1 | contig 14534 bp, 12 predicted proteins | sample TNRBio252014_DNA_FD_185870 | JGI IMG/M metagenome (GOLD analysis project Ga0209573, IMG submission 185870) | Wastewater treatment Type I Accumulibacter community from EBPR Bioreactor in Madison, WI, USA - TNR Reactor_6/25/2014_ DNA (SPAdes)... | ecosystem: Engineered > Bioreactor > EBPR >...
TGGTCGGATCCCTCGTTGTGCCCCAAAATCTGAGGGTAGCAACGCGCGAACCGCCCTTATAGATGCAAGGGTGGCGGCATTTAGGCGCGCCGGAGGGATTCGTATGGCGAATGAGGCGAGTTCGCCTCCCGGAGACAATGCCGCGCCGTTCTCGGTGTCGGAATTGTCGGCGGCGCTGAAGCGCACCGTCGAGGAGCGGTTCGGCTATGTCCGCCTGCGCGGAGAGATCTCCAAGGTCACGCGCCACGCCTCGGGCCATGTCTATCTGACGCTGAAGGACGAGAACGCCTCAATCGACGGCGTGATCTGGCGCGGGGTGGTGTCGCGTCTGGAGTGCCAGCCGGATCAGGGCCTTGAGGTCATTGTCACCGGCAAGATCACCACCTATCCGTCACGGTCGTCCTATCAGATCGTCATCGACAGCATGGAGCCGGCTGGGGTGGGGGCCCTGCTGGCCCAGCTCGAGCGACTGAAGGCCCAGCTTCGCGGCGAGGGCCTGTTCGATCCGGCCCGCAAGACGCCGATTCCGGCCATTCCGTCGGTGATCGGGGTGATCACCTCGCCAACCGGGGCGGTGATCCGCGACATTTTGCATCGTATCCGCGACCGTTGGCCGTGCCGGGTCCTGGTCTGGCCCTGTGTGGTTCAGGGCGACCAGGCCGCCCGTCAGGTGGCCCAGGCCGTGCGCGGTTTTGGGGCTCTGCCCGAAGGCGGGGACATTCCGCGCCCGGATGTGCTGATCGTGGCGCGCGGCGGCGGCTCCATCGAGGACCTGTGGCCCTTCAACGACGAGGCGCTGGCGCGGGCGGTGGCGGCCTGTCCTCTGCCGGTCATCTCGGCGGTGGGCCATGAGACCGATACCACCCTGATCGACTTCGTTTCGGACCGACGCGCGCCGACCCCGACGGCGGCGGCCGAAATGGCGACGCCGGTGCTCAGCGACCTGAAGGCCGAGATCGCCGATGCCGAGCGCCGCCTGCAACGGGCCGCCGGCCGGATGGTCGAGACACGGCGCGCGGCCCTGACGGGTGCGGCGGCGCGGCTGCCGTCGATGGCGGATCTGTTCGGACGCCGGGACCAGAGGCTCGACCTGGCATCGGCGCGGCTGGCCTCAGGATTGCGCGCCCATGTCGCGGTGCACGATCGCCGGTTGGCGACAGCGGCGGCACGGCTGCCGTCGATGGCGGATCTGTTCGGACGGCGGGATCAGAGACTGGACCTGGCCTCGACGCGGCTGTCCTCGGGATTGCGGGCCCACATCGCCGCCCACGACCGGAGCCTGGCGGCGGTGGCAGCGCGGCTGACGCCTCAGGGCCTGATGCGCCCCATCGCCTTGCAGGCCGAGCGTCTGGCGGCGCTGGACCGGCGGGCGATCCAGGCGTTGCAGCGTGATATCCGCGACCGCGATCTCAGGCTTCAGGGCGCGGCGCGGCGTCTACCGTCGATGCAACGGCCGGTGCGATTGGCCCAGGAGCGGCTGGAGGATCTGTCGGGGCGGGCGTCACGCTCGGTCGACCGCATTCTGACGCAACAGTCGGAGCGGCTGGATCGGTTGGGGCGGTTGCTGGGATCGCTCAATCCCGATGGCCCACTGGACCGGGGCTTTGCGCGTGTGCATCACGCCGATGGCCGGCTGGTCCGCACCGCCGTCTCCCTGTCGTCGGGCGAGGCGGTGTCGCTGCATTTCCGCGACGGCGAACGCCAGGCGGTTGTCGAGGCCGCCGCGCCGCCGCCGACTACGGCCCCGAAGGCCAGACCAAGACCGCAAACCCTGCCTGCGGCCGACCAGGGTGACCTGTTCTAGCTGCGAAGCCGCCCGACGATCATGATGGCCAGGGCACCGGCCCCCAGGATCGGCCAGGCCAGCGCATACCCGCCGGCGGGGAGCCAGGCCTGACGGAGGAGCAGGGGATCGGTCCCGCGCCCCACGATGGCGAGGATGCCGGCCCAGGCCGCAATCGTTCCCAGTCCGTAGAGGCCAAGGCCCACAAGCGTTGCGCTCAAGGGACCCTCCTCAAGGCCTAGGCGTTGCCTTCGGTCAGGCCGGCCCAGAAGCTCCTGGCCTTCTTGAAGAAGCCGGCGTGGCGAGGCTGCTGCTTGTCGCCACAGGTTTCGGACAGTTCGCGCATCAGTTCCTTCTGGCGCGCGGTCAGATTGGTCGGCGTCTCGACGAACAGCTCGACGACGAGGTCGCCGCGACGGCGGCCCTGCAGGTCGGGCATGCCCTTGCCGCGGACGCGCACGGTCTTGCCGGTCTGGCTGCCGACGTCGACCTTGACCGTGGTGCGGCACTGGCCGTCGCAGGCTTCGGACGCCAGGCATGGGGCCTCGATCTCGCCCCCCAGGGCCGCCAGGGCCATGGGCACGGGCGCCTGAACCAGCAGGTCGAGGCCGTCGCGCTCGAACAGGTCGTGCGGCCGGACCGACAGGAAGACATAGAGGTCGCCGCGCGGACCACCGCGCTGGCCGACATCCCCCTCGCCGGTCAGGCGGATGCGCGAGCCGTCATCGACGCCGGCGGGGATCTTGAGGCTGAGGGTGCGGTGTTTGCGGACCTGGCCCTGGCCCCGGCAGGAGGTGCAGACATCGGCCTCGGCCAGACGCCGGCCCTGGCCGCCACAGGCCGGGCAGGTGCGCTCGACCTGGAAGAAGCCGTTGGCGGTACGCACACGGCCCTGGCCCTGACAGGTCGAACAGGTCTGGGGTGAGGCTCCTGCCTTGGCCCCCGAACCAGAACAGGTGTCGCATGACGCGGCGGTGGCCACATCGATTTCGACCTCGGCCCCGCGATAGGCCTGTTCCAGGCTGATCTCGAGATCGTGGCGGATGTCGCTACCGCGCTGGGGGCCGGCCCGGCGGGTCTGCTGGGCGCGGTTGAACATGTCGCCGAAGGCATCGCCGAACACCTGAGAGAAGATGTCGTTGATGTCCTGGGGGCCACCGCCGAAGCCGCCGCCACCCATGCCGCCCATGCCATTGACGCCCGCCTCGCCGAAGCGATCATAGGCCGCCCGCTTCTGGGGATCCGACAGGACTGAATAGGCCTGGTTGACCTCCTTGAACTTGGCCATGGCGTCTTCGCAACCGCCGTTGCGGTCGGGATGGTACTCCATGGCCTTCTTGCGGAAGGCGGCCTTCAAGGCGGCCGCATCGGCGTCACGCCCGACGCCGAGGAGGTCGTAGTAGTTCTGCGTCATCGAGGGGACCCGAGGATAACAGCCCCAACGCCAAAGCTTGCAATGAGACCAAATACAATGAGGGAGATGGTCATCACCAAGCCGATATCAATGGAGGCAATGCGCATTAGGAAAGGTTGTTTCTCATCCTTTTGGTCGCCATCTGCGAGGGCCGATCGCCATTTGGCGTATGCCGCTCTGAGCCAAAACAGCTCTGCAAGCAGCATCCAGCCACCGATCAACGATACAAGGAAGGCAAGGGTCGGAAAGATGAGAGCGTATTGGAACACCGACCCTAATCGGTCAGCGTAGGCGAATGGCAGGGCCACCAAAAAGGCGATTGTGATGATGGCCTTCGTATAAAGCGACCAATACAAACTGTGCCGATATTCAAACTCCGCCCAGTAAGCGGTCGCGAGTTCGAGATCTCGTTCGGCCATGCCAACACCTCCGGAAGAGTTCGCCCTCCCGACCGGGGCCGGGAGGGCGAAGGGGATCAGGCCTGTTCCTTCTTGTCGGCGTCCTCGTCGTCGGTGACGTCCTCGAACTCCGCATCGACCACACCGTCGTCGGCCGGCTGTTCAGCCGAGGCGTCGCCCTGCTGGGCCTGGTACATGGCTTCACCGAGCTTCATCGAGGCCTGGACCAGGGTGTTGGTCCGGGCACTGATGTCGGCGGCGTCTTCGCCTTCCATGGCCGTCTTGAGATCGGCCAGGGCAGTTTCGATCGCGCCCTTGTCGTCGGCCGAGATCTTGTCGCCGTGCTCGGACAGGGCCTTCTCGGTCGAATGGACCGCCGCGTCAGCCTGGTTCCTGGCCTCGACCAGTTCCTTGCGCGCCTTGTCGGCAGTGGCATTGGCCTCGGCTTCCTTGACCATCCGGTTGATGTCGTCGTCGGACAGGCCGCCGTTGGCCTGGATGCGGATCGACTGTTCCTTGTTGGTCGCCTTGTCCTTGGCCGTCACATTGACGATGCCGTTGGCGTCGATGTCGAAGGTGACCTCGACCTGGGGCATGCCGCGCGGAGCCGGCGGAATTCCCATCAGGTCGAACTGACCCAGCATCTTGTTGTCCGACGCCATCGGGCGTTCGCCCTGGAAAACGCGGATGGTCACCGCCGACTGATTATCCTCGGCGGTCGAGAAGACCTGGGACTTCTTGGTCGGGATGGTGGTGTTGCGCTCGATCAGGGGGGTGAAGACACCGCCCAGGGTCTCGATGCCGAGCGTCAGGGGGGTGACGTCCAGCAGCAGCACGTCCTTGACGTCGCCCTGGAGAACGCCCGCTTGCACGGCGGCGCCCAGAGCCACGACCTCATCGGGGTTGACGCCCTTGTGCGGCTCCTTGCCGAAGAACTTCTTCACCGTCTCCTGAACCAGGGGCATGCGGGTCATGCCGCCGACCAGCACCACCTCGTCGATGTCCGAGGCCTTCATGCCGGCGTCCTTCAGGGCCTTTTCGCAGGGGCCGACGGTGCGCTGGACCAGGTCTTCGACCAGGGCTTCGAGTTTGGCGCGCGACAGCTTGATGTTCAGGTGCAGCGGGCCGGATGCATTCATCGAGATGAAGGGCAGATTGACCTCATACGACGTGGTCGAGGACAGTTCCTTCTTGGCCTTTTCGGCTTCTTCCTTCAGGCGCTGGAGGGCCAGCTTGTCGGAGCGCAGGTCGACGCCCTGCTCCTTTTTGAACTCGTCGGCCAGGTAGTCGACGATGCGCAGGTCGAAGTCCTCGCCGCCCAGGAAGGTGTCGCCGTTGGTCGACTTCACCTCAAAGACGCCGTCGCCGATCTCCAGGATCGAGACGTCGAAGGTGCCGCCGCCCAGATCGTAAACGGCGATCTTCTTGCCGTCGTTCTTTTCCAGACCATAGGCCAGGGCCGCCGCCGTCGGCTCGTTGATGATGCGCAGGACCTCAAGCCCGGCGATCTTGCCGGCGTCCTTGGTGGCCTGACGCTGGGCGTCGTTGAAATAGGCCGGAACGGTGATGACCGCCTTGGTCACGGTCTCGCCCAGATGGGCTTCGGCCGCCTCCTTCATCTTTTGAAGGATGAAGGCCGAGATTTCCTGGGGCGAATAGTCCTTGCCGTGCGAACGCACCCAGGCGTCGCCGTTCGGTCCCTTGACGATCTCATAGGGCACCATCTTCTTGTCCTTGGCGACCACCGGGTCGTCAAAGGTGCGGCCGATCAGGCGCTTGATGGCGAAAAAGGTGTTTTCGGGGTTGGTCACCGCCTGGCGCTTGGCCGGCTGGCCGACCACGCGCTCACCGTCTTCCAGGATGCCGACCACGGACGGCGTGGTGCGCGCGCCCTCGGCGTTCTCGATGACCTTGGGGTTCTTGCCGTCCATGACCGCGACGCACGAGTTGGTGGTGCCGAGGTCAATGCCGATGATCTTGCTCATGGGCGTCTCTAGTCTCCGTATTCGGCGGATGGTCTCGGCGACCCGGTCATCCGGCGCCGCACTGTCCCACCCCCAGCTATTTGTCCTTGCTGCCTCCGGGGCCATCCCCGAACGCAACGCTTGGGCGGGATATGGGAAAGTCCACACCGGCTGCAAGGGTAAGGCGGCGTCGAATTCCGGCTTTCGACGGGGAATCTTGGCCAGGGCGGACAGACGGGGCATGGTGGGGCCTGCGGGAGGCCTGAACATGGGACTGGATCATCTGCCGACGCCCGAGGGGCCCACGGACCTCAGACTGAGCCGCCGCACGCTCGGCGGGCTGATGTTCACCGGCTATGCCGCCGCCGCCCTGGGGGCCCAAGCCCAGCCCATCGTCACGGACGAGACGGGTATCCTCACCGATCAGGTCAGTTTCGTCGGCTGGAGCACGGCTGACTATCCGCCGTCGCTGCCGGCCTATGTGGCCCGGCCCGAAGGTGATGGGCCGTTCCCGGTCGTGATTGTGGTCAACGAGATTTTCGGCCTGCACGCCTATATTCAGGACGTCTGCCGGCGTCTGGCGAAACAGGGCTATGCCGCCATGGCCCCCGGCTATTTCGCGCGGGCCGGCGATCCGTCACGTCTGACCGATTTTGCGGCCATCCGCGAGATCGTGGCGACGGCGACGAATGATCAGGTCATGGGTGACACCGGAGCGGCCCTGCAATGGTTGGCCGGCCAGCCCTGGGCCGATGTTTCGCGCGCCGGGATCACGGGCTTCTGCTGGGGCGGAACGGTGGTGTGGATGGCCTGTGCGGCCCACGACTTCAAGGCGGGAGCGGCCTTCTACGGGCGGCTGGTGGCCTCGACCCAGAGTACGGAGCAACGATCCTGGCCGGTGGATATCGCCGGCGACCTCAGGTGCCCGGTCATCGGCCTGTATGGTGAGACCGATCAGGGGATCCCGCTGGCAACGGTCGAACAGATGCGCGCCGCCCTGGCGACCGCCGGAAAGAACGATAGTGAGATCATCGTCTATCCGGGGGCCGACCACGGGTTCCATGCCGACTATCGGCCCATGTACAACGCTGCAGCCGCGACGGACGCCTGGAGCCGCCTGTCGGCCCTGTTCGCGCGGCAACTGGGGGGCCGGCCGGCCTGAGCGTCAGGGATTGGCGTGCGGCCCGAGCCCGGCTAAGCCCGCGTCATGAACCCGAACATTTTCGCCTTCGCCATCATGGTCATCGTCGCCCTGGCCGGGGCGGCGACGGCCTTGCAGGCTCCGCTCAATGCCCGGCTGGCGACCGCTGTCGGCTCGGCGGTCAATGCCGCCCTGGTGTCGTTTGCGGTCGGGACGGTCGCCCTGATCGGCCTGGCCCTGGTGTTCCATGTCAAGCCGGACCTGGCGGCGACACGCGCCTTGCCCTGGTACGCTTGGATCGGCGGCCTGTGCGGCGTCATCTTCGTCATCGCCGCGACCTGGGGGGTGCCGCGCCTGGGGGTGGCGACGACCATTACCCTGATGGTGGCGGGCCAACTGGTTCTCAGCCTGGTGCTTGATCATTTCGGAGCCTTCGGGGCCCCCCGCCAGCCGATCAACCTGATGCGGATCCTCGGTGTGGCTATGGTCGTCGGCGGCGTGCTGCTGGTTCGCCGGACCTGAGCGACGGATTCGGCCGGGCCGGGCGTTCAAATGTGAAAGCCACCCCGGAGCGCACCCATGTCCCTCGCCCGTCGCAGCCTGCTGTTGTCCGTCCTGGCGGTCGCCGCCACCGTGGGGCTTCCGGCCCAGGCCCAGGATCGTCGAGGGCGGCGCGGTCGGCGTGGGCGCCAGGGCGAGGCCCAGATCGAGAGGCGGTCCGACCATCCCCACAGGACCATCGCTTATGGCGCGAATCCGCTTCAGGCGCTCGACATCTATGACAACCCCGACGCCACCGGGCCGATCCTGGCCTTCGTTCACGGCGGGGGATGGCGCCGCGGTGACAAGGCCATCGTCCACGGCCTTCCCGACTATGCGGAACGTCACAACCTGACGCTGGCGTCGATCGGCTACCGGCTGGTGCCGGAGGTGACCGCGCGCGAACAGGCTGAGGATGTCGCCGCCGCCGTCGCCACGATCCGCCGGACATATCCGAGGCGACCGATCGTCCTGGTGGGTCATTCGGCGGGCGCGCACCTGGTCGCTCTGGTCGGCGTCGACCCGATCTATCTGGGCGCACAGGGCCTGGCCCCGTCAGACCTGGCCGCCGTCATTCCCCTGGACGGGGCAGGCTATGATGCCACCGAGCCCCGGATGCCCGGGCCCATCGGCCAGCAGCTGGAGGAACTCTACGAGGCCGCCTTCGGCGATCAGCGCGCCGAGCTGTCGCCGATCCTGCGGGTCCGTCGGGGCCAGGCCTATCCGCCGTTCCTGATCTTCCACATCGAGAGCCGCCAGGACGCGACCCGCCAGAGCCGCCGGCTGGCCGAGGCCCTGGTCGCCGCCGGGGGCCGGGCCGAGGTGGTGGTGGCACCGGGCGACACCCATGGCGACATCAATGCCGAGTTCGGCCAGGCCGGGGATGCCGAGGGCGAACGTGCGGCTCGCTTCATAGCGACCCTCGCCTGAGCTCAGACGGCCTTGAAGGCCTGATCCAGATCGACCCAGAGGTCTTCGACGTTTTCGATCCCGACGGACAATCTGACCAGATTGTCACCGATTCCGCAGCGGGCCTTGGCCTCGGGCGAATAGTCCGAATGGGTCATGCTGGACGGGTGCGAGGCCAGGCTCTCGGACCCCCCTAGGCTGACGGCCAGCTTGAACAGGGTCAGGGCGTCGAGGAAACGGAAAGCCTCGGCCTCACCGCCCGCGAGCCGGATCGACAGGGTCGAGCCCGGGCCGGAGCATTGTTCGGCGAAGATGCGGCGCTGGTCGTCCGAGGCCGAGGCCCCGCCGGCGGTCAGGACGTCCAGTACCCTGGGATGTTCAGCCAGGCGTTCGGCCAGGGTCACGGCATTGGCCTGGGACCGCTCCATCCGCAGATGCAGGGTTTCCAGGCTGCGGGTGAGCAGCCAGGCGGTATGGGGGTCCGTCATCGACCCGCAGATGGTCCGCATTTCGGCGATCTTCGCCATCGGCTCGGCCCGCCCGATACAGGCCCCAGCAATCAGGTCGGAGTGGCCACCGACGTATTTGGTCAGGGAATAGAGGGCTAGGTCGGCCCCGAGCTGAAGCGGGCGCTGCCACATCGGCCCCAGGAAGGTGTTGTCGACGGCCAGCACGGGGCGTTCAGCCTGGCCCAGGGCGGCGATGTCGCGGGCGGCCTGGGTGATGTCGACCAGTTCATTGGTGGGATTGGCCGGGGTCTCGACGAAGACCGCCGCCAGGCGACTGCCCCGGCCGGCCGCCTCGGCGGCGGCGGCGATCATGGCGTCGCGCAGGGCGGCGGCCCCCGCTCCGGCGGGAATGGTGTGGGCGGTGATGCCGTAGCGCGGCAGGATGCGGTCGAACAGATACTCGGTGCCGCCATAGGCCGGGGCCGTATAGAGAACGGTGTCCCCGGGCCGGCTCAGGGCATAGGCCGCCGTCGAAATGGCCGCCATGCCGCTGGAAAAGGCCAGGGCCTTGTCGGCCTCATCCCAGACCGCGAGGCGGTCTTCCAGAATTTCCAGATTGGGATTGTTGATGCGCGAATAGATCAGGCCCAGCGCCTCGTTGGGATCCTGTTCGCGCAGACCGTACGCAACCTCGAAGAAGCGCTTGCCGTCCTGGGCGGACTTGAACACGAAGGTCGAGGCCTGAAAAATTGGAGCCTTGATGGCGCCCTCGGAGAGGGCGGGATCATAGCCATAGCCCATCATCAGGGTTTCTGGAGCCAGGGCGTGGTCGCCGAGGGTACGGCTCTTGTGCTTGGGCATGGGATTCTCCGGGGTCCGGTCGTAGCTGACGCGCGCGCGGCCGACCAGTCATCGCACCGTTCAAACCGGGGCCGGTCCCGACTATATCAGCGCCATGACCGATGTGCCGGACCCCCAGCCGTTGAAGGCCGCCGACCTGATCCGCGACGAGGCGCGCCGTGCGCCCGACGGGCCGGGCGTGTATCGGATGTATGGCGAGGATGGGACCTGCCTGTACGTCGGCAAGGCCCGCAGCCTGAAGAAGCGCGTGACCCAGTATGCGCAAGGGCGGTTTCACACCCAGCGCATCGGCCTGATGGTCAGCCTGACCCGGTCCATGGAGTTCGTCTCGACGAAAACCGAGACCGAGGCGCTGCTGCTGGAATCCAATTTCATCAAGAAGCTGAAGCCGCGTTTCAATGTGGTCCTGAGGGACGACAAGTCGTTTGCCGAGCTGATGATCCGGCGCGACCATCCGGCTCCACAGGTTCGAAAGCACCGGGGTGCCCACACGATCAAGGGCGACTATTTCGGGCCGTTCGCCTCGACCTGGGCGGTCAACCGCACCCTGACGACGCTGCAGAAGGCGTTCCTGCTCAGATCATGCTCGGACAGCACCTATGAGAGCCGCACCCGGCCCTGCATGCTGCATCAGATCAAGCGGTGCTCGGCTCCCTGCGTGGGATTGATTGACCTGGAGGCCTATGGGGCGCTGGTCGATGAGGCGGAGGGCTTCCTGCGCGGCAAATCGCGCGCCGTGATCAAGCGGCTGTCCGGGGAAATGCAGGCCGCCTCCGATGATCTGGATTTCGAGACGGCGGCGCGTCTGCGCGACCGCGTCCGCGCCCTGTCGACCATCGCGATGGAGAATTCGGTCTCGGCCGAGGGGTTGGCGGAAGCCGATGTCTTCGCCGTCCATGCCGAGGGGGGGCAGGCGGCTGTTCAGGTCTTCTTCTATCGCGGCGGCCAGAACTGGGGCGGGCGCGCCTATTTCCCGCGCGTGGACCGCTCCGACGATGAGGCGACCATCCTGTCGGCCTTTCTGGGTCAGTTTTACGAAGACAAGCCGGTCCCGCGTCTGATCCTGGTCAGCACCCCGCCGCTGGAAAAGGACCTGCTGGAGGAGGCCTTCACCCTGAAGGCCAAGCTGGATGACGCGCGCCGCGTCGTCTCCATCGAACAGCCCCGGCGCGGCGACCGGCGCAAGCTGATCGACCATGCCCTGACCAATGCGCGAGAGGCCCTGGGCCGACGGCTGGCCGAAAGCTCGGCCCAGGGCAAGATTCTGGATGAGGTGGTCGAGGCCTTCGGTCTGGACGGGCGGCCTGAGCGGATCGAGGTCTATGACAACTCCCACGTCCAGGGGACAAACGCCGTCGGGGCCATGATCGTGGCCGGGCCGGACGGCTTCCAGAAGAGCCAGTACCGCAAGTTTAACATCCGGGGCGATGAGCTGACTCCCGGCGACGACTTCGGGATGATGGCCGAGGTGATGCGGCGGCGCTTCGGCCGGCTGGTCAAGGAGGAGGAGGATGGGGAGGGCGTCGTCCGCCCTGACCTGGTGCTGATCGACGGCGGCCTGGGCCAGCTCGGCGTCGTCCGCGAGGTCATGGCCGAGCTGGGCCTGGAGGACATTCAGCTGGTCGGGGTCGCCAAGGGCCCGGATCGCGACGCCGGCATGGAGCGGTTTTTCATTCCGGGGCGCGAGCCTTTCATGCTGCCGCTGAAGTCACCGGCGCTCTATTATCTGCAACGGCTGCGCGATGAGGCCCACCGCTTCGCCATCGGGGCGCACCGCAAGCGCCGCTCGATGGACATCAAGAAAAGCCCGCTCGATGACATCGAGGGGGTCGGCCCCGGTCGCAAGAAGGCCCTGCTGCACGCCTTCGGCTCGGCCCGGGGCGTGTCGCGGGCGGCGGTGGCCGATCTGATGAAGGTCGACGGCGTCAGCCAGGCGCTGGCGGAACGCATCCACGCCTATTTCCGGCCAGGGCGTTAGGCCGCCCGTTTCGGACGTTCACAGGCGACCGCGTCGCCGCAGCTCCTCCAGAATGTGCAGGCAGGCCTCATCCGGTGTTCCGGTCTCGGTGCGGATATGGATCTCGGGTGCGAGCGGCGGCTCATAGGGGCTGTCGATGCCGGTGAAGTTCGGCAGCTCGCCCTGGCGGGCCTTGCGATAAAGACCCTTGGGGTCGCGTTGCTCGGCGACCTGAAGGGGAACGTCGATGAAGACCTCGGCGAACTCGCCCGGCTCAAAGAGCGCGCGCGCCGATTCCCGGTCGGCCCGGAACGGAGAGATGAAGGCGACCAGAACGATCAGGCCCGCATCCGCCATCAGCCGGGCCACCTCGGCCACGCGGCGAATGTTCTCGACCCGATCCGCCTCGGTGAAGCCCAGATCACTATTGAGTCCGCGTCGCAGGTTGTCGCCGTCCAGCAGCATGGTGTGGAACCCCTCGTGGTTCAGCATCTGGTCGAGGCGGTTCGCGACGGTTGATTTGCCTGCCCCCGACAGGCCGGTAAACCACAGGCAGGTCGGCTTCTGGCTGCGGGACCGGGCCCGCGCCTCCCGGCTGACCGACAGGGGCGACGCATGGATATTGGACGCGCGCCGAAGGGCGTGACGGACTAGACCGGCCCCGACCGTCTCCTGGGTTTCCCGGTCGATCAGGATGAAGCCGCCCATGTCGCGGCAGTCGACATAGGCGTCCAGCGCGATCGGCGCGCCCAGGGCCAGGTTGCAGCGGCCGATGTCGTTCAGGACCAGCTGGTCGGCGGCCAGATCGGCCCCAGAGCGAATGTCGAGTCTGGATTTGATCGCCGTGACCTGTCCCGGCACCGTGCGGGTCGCCAGCTTCAGCCAGTAGGGACGACCGGGAAGCAGCGGGCGTTCGGACATCCAGATGATGTCGGCCTGCATCTGATCGGCGCTGTCAGCGGGTTGGTCTGCGGCGCACAGGACATCGCCACGCCCCAGATCGCGGTCTTCGGCCAGGACGACCATGACAGATTGCCCCGCCACCGCGCCCGGGACGGGACCTTCTGGTCCCAGGATACGCCGGATACGCGCGGTCTGGTCGCCGGGCCGAACGCGAACGCTGTCGCCCTCGCGCAGCGTTCCGGCCGAGATGCGACCGGCATACGCCCGCTCGCCGTCAGGACGCAGGACCATCTGGACGGCCAGCCGAAGCGGGGCCTCGGCGGCGGCGTCCAGAGCGTCGGGCAGGGACTCCAGAACCTCCAGCAGAGTCGGCCCGGTCCACCAGGCGGCGGTTTCGCCCCGCCCGACGACATTGGCACCCGAGCGGGCCGTGGCCGGGACGGCCTGGCCCTCGACGTTCAGGGACCGGCACAGGGCCGCGAAGGCGGCGGCGATCTTATCGAAGACGCCCAGGGACCAGTCCACCAGGTCCATCTTGTTGACGACCAGGACAAAGCTCTTCAGGCCGAGAAGGGCGGCAACCTGGGCATGGCGATGGGTCTGGTCCGTCAGGCCCTGGCGCGCATCGACCAGGAGGACGGCCACATCAACTGAGGCGGCGGCGGTCGCCATGTTGCGCGTATACTGTTCATGGCCGGGCGCATCAGCGGCGATGAAGGCCCGGCCCGGCGAGCGGAAATAGCGCCACGCCACATCAATGGTGATCCCCTGTTCGCGTTCGGCGGCCAGGCCGTCGGTCAGGCGCGACAGATCGGCCTGGCCGTCTTCGCCCACCAGTCCGCTTAGGACGTCCTCGGGGATAGCGCCCAGATCATGGATCAGGCGGCCGATCAGGGTCGACTTGCCGTCGTCGACCGACCCGCACAGCATCAGACGAAGCGGCTCGGCCGGCATCAGAAGTAGCCCTCGCGCTTCTTGGCTTCCATCGAGGCTTCGCCGGCGGCATCGATCAGGCGCCCGCGCCGCTCGGATTCAGTGGCCCGCGCGACTTCTTCGATGATGTCGTCAAGGGTGCGGGCCGGGCTCTCGGTCGCACAGGTCAGGGGATAGCAGCCCAGGGTGCGGAACCGGACGTCCCGAATCTCGGGCACCTCGCCGGGACGAAGGGTCAGGCGGTCGTCATCGACCATGATCAGGCCGCCTTCGCGCTGGATCACCGGGCGCGGGGCCGAGAAATAGAGCGGCGAAACCTCCAGGCCTTCGTGCCGGATGTAGCGCCAGACATCCAGCTCGGTCCAATCCGACAACGGGAAGACGCGCAGGGTCTCACCGGCCCCGACGCGGACGTTGAACAGTCGCCACATCTCCGGCCGCTGGCGACGGGGATCCCAACGGTGGCCCGGGCCCCGCACCGAGACGATCCGCTCCTTGGCGCGGCTGGCCTCCTCGTCGCGGCGCGCCCCGGCCAGGGCGGCGTCGAAGCCGTGGCTGTCCAGGGCCTGTTTCAGGCCTTCGGTCTTCCAGATGCGGGTGTGCAGCTCGGCCCCGTGCTCATCGGGATTGATGCCGCGCCGAAGCCCCTCGGGGTTCTGGTGAACGATCAGCTCGATATCGCTGCGGGCGGCTAGCTCGTCGCGGGCGGCGTACATCTGTCGGAACTTCCAGCCGGTATCCACATGCAGCAGCGCCAGAGGCGGCGGCAGGGGATGGAAGGCCTTGCGGACCAGATGCAGCAGAACCGTCGAATCCTTGCCGATCGAATAGAGCAGGACCGGGTGCCGTGTCTCCGCGACCACTTCCCGGATGATGTGCAGACTGTCAGACTCCAGTCGGGCAAGGGACGGATCGCGGTCGTTCATGCCGCCGATGTGCTTTTCTTTAGACGTCAACGCAAGGCCGCTCTCCCTTACGCCGCCGGGTGCTTGTGATCGACCGTTGCCGCCGGGCGGCGTTGTGGCATGACGTAGGCTTGCTGACCGCGGGACGCGATCCGGGTTCGATCGGCGGTTGCGAGATCGCAGGAGCCGCAGCCGCTGGTCTTCGAGGCGGGGCTGAGCTATAGGCCCGCCCAATTCTCGGAAGGTTGTTCCCATGCGCGTCGCCATGATCGGAACCGGCTATGTTGGCCTGGTATCCGGTGCCTGTTTCGCCGACTTCGGCCACGTTGTGACCTGTATCGACAAGGATGCGTCCAAGATCGAGCGCCTGGAACAGG
>Ga0209573_1004205_pt1 | contig 14534 bp, 11 predicted proteins | sample TNRBio252014_DNA_FD_185870 | JGI IMG/M metagenome (GOLD analysis project Ga0209573, IMG submission 185870) | Wastewater treatment Type I Accumulibacter community from EBPR Bioreactor in Madison, WI, USA - TNR Reactor_6/25/2014_ DNA (SPAdes)... | ecosystem: Engineered > Bioreactor > EBPR >...
GCGGGTGCCAGCGCGATGCGGGCGCTGAACCACGGCAACGCCTGGTCGATCTATTTCAAGGACCCCGAGGGCAATACGATCGAGGTCTATCTGGACAGTCCGTTCTATGTGCCGCAGCCGCATGGCGATCCGTTGGACCTGAGCCAGAGCGACGCCGACATTCTGGCGCAGACCGAGGCCGTCTGCCGCGCCGATCCCGGTTTCATGCCGCGCGCCGACTGGGAACGCGCCATGGCCCAGCGGCTGGGGACCTCGGAATGACCGCGCCCCGCATCCGCAAGACGCTGTTGGCGGTCGAGACCATTCACCACGAGGGCGGACCACCCCCCGCGACACCGCTGCGGGTGGGCAGTATCGTCTCGGTGGTCGCCAACCCCTTTGCCGGGCGCTATGAGCCCGACCTCATGCCCTTCATGGCCGCGCTGAAGCCGATGGCGCGCGAGATGGCGGCGCGGTTGATCGAGGCGCTGGGCGGCGCCGCGCAGATCGAGGCCTATGGCAAGGGCGCCATTGTCGGCGCCGCGGGCGAGATCGAGCACGGCGCGGTCTGGCACGAGGCCGGCGGCTGGGCCATGCGCGAGGCGTTGGGCGGCAGCAAGGCCATCGTGCCGGCGTCAAAGGCGGTGGGCGCCCTGGGCCTGCGGCTGATGGTGCCGCTGGGCCATATCAACGCGGCCTATGTGCGCAGCCATTTCGCCAGCACCGAGATCGGCCTGCACGACGCGCCGCGCGCCGACGAGATCCTCTTTGGGCTGGTGATGGCGACCGGGGGCCGGGTGCATCACCGGCTGGGCGGATTGTCGGTTGACCAGATCAAGGGCGAAGACGGCCAACGCTGAGCCGCAAACCAAAGGGAATGTCATGAAACTTGTCAGTTATCGCCATGACGGGCAGGACCGCTATGGGGCGGTCAAGGGCGACGGAATCGTCGATCTGTGGGCGCGGCTGGGGATCGAGATCCTCGGGGTGCGCTGGCAGCGGCACTATCCGACGCTGGCCAGTCTGCTGGCCGACGGGCTGGACCACGCGCGCCAGATCGTCGCCAGCGCCGAGCCGGACGTCGCCCTTGCTGCCGTCGAGTTGCTGCCGGTGATCCCCAATCCCGACAAGATCCTGCTGGCTGCGGTCAATTATGAAGATCACATGAAAGAGGCCAATCGCGGCCACACCGAAAACCCGGTGCTGTTCTTGCGCACCGCCGCCTCGCAGGTCGGGCATCTGCAGCCGATCATCCGGCCGTTTCTGTCCGAGCGGCTGGACTACGAGGGCGAGTTGGCGCTGGTCATCGGCAAGGGCGGGCGGCACATACCGGTCGAGTCCGCGATGGCGCATGTCGCAGGGTTCTCGTGTTACAACGATGCTAGCGTGCGCGACTGGCAGCGCCACACCAGCCAGTTCACCGCGGGCAAGAATTTCTGGCGCACCGGGGCGTTTGGTCCGTGGCTGATCACGACGGACGAGGTGCCCGATCCGTTCAATCTGGATCTGGTGACGCGGCTGAACGGGGTCGAACTGCAACGCACCAACACGCGGTTGCTGGTGCATTCGATGCAGCGGCTGATCTCCTATGCCTCGGATTTCACCCCGCTGGTGCCCGGCGACGTGATCGTCACCGGCACCTGTGGCGGGGTGGGGTTCCTGCGTGAACCGCCGATCTTCCTGAAGCCGGGTGACAAGGTCGAGGTCGAGATTCAGGACGTTGGCACGCTGGTCAATTCGGTCGCAGACGAACCCCGCGCGCAGGGGGTTTGAGCGATGACCGGCGTGGGATTTGCCGGGCTGGGCCGAATGGGGCAGGCGATGGCGCCGCGGCTGGTGGCGGCGGGGTTCGATCTGACCGTCTGGAACCGCTCGCCGGGCGTGGCCATCGAGGGGGCCCGCCCGGTTCAGTCCCCCGCCGATCTGTGGCAGGGCGCCGGGGTCGTGCTGTGCATGCTGCGCGACGCCGGGGCGACGGCGCAGGTGATCGACGCGTTGGGGCAGCGGCCCGGCGGGTTGGTCTGCGACATGGCCACCCATGCGCCCGCCGACACGCTGGCGCTGGCCGAACGGGCGCGGGCCCTTGGCCTGCGTTATGCCGAGGCGCCGGTTGGTGGCACGGTGGCCCCCGCCCGTGCCGGGCAGCTCATCATCTTTGCCGCCGGGGCGGACGCCGATCTTGATGAACTGGCGCCGCTGCTGGCCCCGTTGGCGCGTGTGGTGCACCGCATGGGGCCGGTGGGCGCCGGGGCGCGGATGAAGATGGCGATGAACCTTGTGCTGACGGTCTGGTGGCAGGGCCTGTCCGAGGCGCTGGCGCTGGCCGAGGCTGGCGGACTCAGCCGCGCGCAGGTGCTCGATGTGCTGGCCGACAGCCCCGCCGCGACGCCTGCATTGGCGGTGAAACGGGCGATCCTGCTGGGCCAGCCTGCACCGGTGGGGTTTGATCTGGCAGGTGTGCTGAAGGACATGCGCGCCGTCGCGCGCACGCTGGCCGATGGCGGTTTGTCCGCGCCGGCGGCGGCGGGCACCTTCGAGGCCGTCGCCGCGGCCGTCGCGGCCGGTTTCGGCGCGCAGGACGTGGCCGATCTGGCGCGCTTTCGCCGTCTGGCGGGGGGTCTGAATGGCTGATCTGCCGCATGAGGTCGAGGTTCTGGTGGTCGGTGGCGGGCCCACGGGCCTGTTCGCCGCCAATCTGCTGGCGCTTTATGGCATCGACGTGCTGCTGATCGAGCGCAATCCGACCACGGTGCAGGAACCGCGCGCGGTGATTCTGGACGACGAGGCCTCGCGCCTTCTGGCGACGCTGGGGGCCGAGGCGGCGATGGAGCCGCATGGATTCGGGCCGGTCGGGGTTTATTACTACTCGACCATGGGGTTCACCATCCTGCGGGTCGAGGGGTTCACCACGCCCAATGGCTTTCCCAATCGCACGACGATCTGGCAGCCAAAGCTGGAGGAGATCCTCGCCGACACGCTGCGCAGCCGGGCGCCGGGGCGGCTGGTCCATGACACGCGGCTGGCCGGGTTCACGCAAGACGGCAGTGGGGTGAGCTGCGCGCTGGAGACGCCGACCGGCCCTCACCGGCTGCGCGCGCGGTATCTGCTGGCCGCCGACGGCGCGCGCAGTCTGGTCCGCGCCGCCCTGCCGGTCAGCTTTGGCGGCACCACGGCAGACGAGCAGCCGCATGTCGTGGTCGATGTCGCCGACGACCCGGACGGCCATCTGCCGCACACGAAATTCTACTGCGACCCGCGTCGGCCCTGCACCTGCGTGCCGCTGCCCTATGGGATGCGGCGGTTCGAGTTCTTTCTGTTCCCGCACGAAGACCCGCAGGCGATGCTGGAGCCCGAGAATCTGGCGCGGCTGTTTGCGCCCTACCGCGACTGGGCCAAGGTCAAGGTGGTGCGCAAGGCGGTCTATGTGTTCCACGCCCGGCTGGCCTCGGCGCTGCGGCATCAGCGGGTGTTTTTGGCCGGGGACGCGGCGCATCTGATGCCGCCCTTTGGCGCGCAGGGGCTGAATTCGGGCGCGCGGGATGCCAATTCGCTGGCCTGGAAACTGGCCGGGGTCTTGCGCGGCACGCTGCCGGCAACCGCGCTCGATGCCTATGATCCCGAGCGGCGCGCGCATCTGGCGGCGATCATCCGCTATTCGGTGGGCATGGGGCGGCTGTCGAATGTGACCTCGCGGGTGCTGGCCCTGCTGCGCGATCTGGCGCTGGGGGCGGCGCTGCTGATCCCGCCGGTGCGGCGCTACTTTCAGCAGATGCGCCACATGCCGCGACCCGATGTGCGCGCCGGGCTGGTGGCGGGCAGTGCGCACCGGGCCGAGGGGCGCCCCGTGCCGCGTCTGCGGCTGCGCGATGCGCAAGGGGCCGAACACTGGCTGGATGATCTGGCCGGGCCGGGCTTTGCCCTGCTGCGCTTTGGCGCCGAGGTTCCGCCCGCGGTGCTGGCGCGGCTGCGGGACCGTTGGCCAGACCTGCCGGTTCTGGACATCGGCGGAGCGCTGCACCCTGTCGACCCGGCCGCCGTCGCCGGGCTGGCCGCGACCCTCGTGCTGATGCGGCCAGACCGTTACAGCGCCATCGTGGCGCCAGCCGAGGGGTTCGCGCAGGCCCTGACCTGCCTTGAGCGGCGCCTCGACGATTGCCGGGAGCCGCCGTGCAACCCTGTTCTCCTTCCTCGAAAAACTGGAGCCTGAGCATGAAACGCACTTACCGCGCAGTGGTTATCGGGGGCGGCGTCGTTGGGGCCTCGGTCCTCTATCACCTGGCGCGCGAGGGCTGGAGCGATGTCGCGCTGATCGAGCGGGCCGAGTTGACGGCGGGGTCGACATGGCACGCAGCGGCCGGTTTCCATGCGTTGAACGGCGATCCGAATGTCGCGGCGTTGCAGCAGTATACCATCGGCCTTTATCCGCAGATCGAGGCCGAGAGCGGCATTTCCTGCGGGTTGCACATGACCGGGGGCGTCAATGTCGCCGCCGATCCGGCCCGCTGGGAGGCGTTGCGCGGCGCCTGCGCCACCTTCCACGCCATCGGCATCGACACCGCCCGGCTGATGGACCGTGCGCAGATCGAGGCGCTGACCAAGGGCATCATCCGCACCGACGATCTGCTGGGTGGGCTGTATGACCCGACCGAGGGCTATCTGGACCCCAACGGCACCACCCATGCCTATGCCAGGGCCGCGCAGAAGCGCGGCGCCGATGTGATCCTGCGCAACCGGGTGATTGATCTGATCCCCTGCGCCGATGGCTGGGATGTGGTGACCGAGCAGGGCACCATCCGGGCCGAGCATGTGGTGAACGCAGCGGGGCTCTGGGCGAAACGGGTGGGGCGCATGGCCGGGGTCGATCTGCCGGTGACGCCGATGCAGCACCATTATTTCATCACCGAGCGGGTCGATGATCTGGCAGCCTTTGACCCGGAAATGCCGATCATCGTCGATCTCGACGGCTTTACCTATACGCGGCAGGAGCGCGACGGGTTGCTGATGGGCCTTTACGAGCGCGACCCACGGCATTGGCAGCCCGAGGGTGCGCCGTGGGATTATGGCATGGAGTTGATCGCCCCCGATGTGGACCGCATCATGCCCGAGCTAGCCAAGGGGATGGAGCGGTTCCCGGCGCTGTCGCGGGTCGGTATCCGCCGCTGGATCAACGGCGCCTTTACCTTTGCGCCCGATGGCAACCCGCTGATCGGCCCCATCGGCTCGCGCGGGCATTGGGTGGCTTGCGGGGTGATGGCCGGGTTCAGCCAAGGCGGCGGTGTCGGCAAGTCGCTCGCGGAATGGATGGTGCACGGCGCCCCGGCGCAGGATGTCTCGGGGATGGATGTGGCGCGCTTTGGCCCGCAGCATTCCAACCGCGCCTATATCCGCGACACCACCCGGCAATTCTATGAGCGCCGCTTCGTGATGACCTTCCCCAACGAGCAACTGCCCGCCGGGCGGCCCCTGCGTCAGCCCGGCGCCCATGCCGAGATGAGCGCGGCAGGCGCGCGCTGGGGCCAAAGCTGGGGGATGGAGTTGCCGCTCTATTTCGCGCCTGAGGGGTTTGTCGAACCGGGCACCCTGCGGCGCAGTGCGGCCTTTCCAATCGTCGCTGCCGAATGCGCGGCCGTGCGCGATGCGGCGGGGCTTCTGGACACCTCGGGCTTTGCCCGCTGGGAGGTGACCGGGCCGGGGGCCGAGGCCTGGCTCGACCGGCTGCTGGCCTGCCGTCTGCCGGGGCCGGGACGGGTGCGGCTGGCGCCGATGCTGGCCGCGGATGGCCGGTTGATGGGCGACATGACGGTGCTGAACTGGGGGCAGGGGCGCTGGTGGCTGATGGGCAGCTATCGGCTGCGCGCCGTGCATGGCCGCTGGTTCGCCGGGCATCCCGGCGAGGGCGTGGTGCTGCGCGACCTGTCGGACGCGGTGGCCGGCTTTTCGGTGCAGGGGCCACAGGCGCGCGCCATTCTGGAACGGCTGTCGGGCGAGGATCTGGGCGATCTGCGCATGATGCAGGCGCGGCCGCTCGATCTGGGGCTGCACCGCTGCGATGTGGCGCGGTTGTCGCTGTCGGGGGAACTGGCCTATGAAATCAACTGCCTGACCGGCGAACACGCGGCGCTGCGCCACGCGCTGCTGGCGGCAGGCGCCGATCTGGGCCTGCGCGAGATCGGCTGGAACGCGCTGTTCTCGCTCAGGCTGGAGAAATCCATCGGCATCTGGGGCGCCGAGTTCACCCAAGGCTATACCCCGGCGATGACCGGGCTGGACCGCTGGTGCGACCCGGACAAGGACTTTATCGGCGCCGAGGCGATGCGCGCTGCAGCGCCGCCCGCGCGGCGGTTGGTGACGCTGGCGATCGAGGCCGCCGACGCCGATTGTGTCGGGTTCGAACCGCTTCGGCGGGATGGCCGGATGGTCGGCATGACCACCTCGGGCGCCTGGGGGCACCGCTGCGGCCAGAGTCTGGCGATGGCGCTGGTCGACAGCGCCCTTGCCAAAGCAGGGCAGGTTCTGGACGTTCAGGTCATGGGCGATGCCCGCACCGCCCGCGTCATTCCCGCCTCGCCCTGGGACCCCTCGGGCCAGCGCGCCCGCAGCTGAAGGAGCCGGACATGGAACCCATCCGCCGCCGTCGCAGCACCGGGCCGCGTGCCAGTGCCCGTCAGCCTGAGTATCACAGCCTGCGGCACCCGTTCGCGCCGCAGCCGGTGTTCTCGGACGACCGGGTTGCCGCGCTGCATGAGGCGGCGCTGGGCGTGCTGGAGACCCACGGTATCAAGGTCTTGCTGCCCGAAGCGGTGGCGGTTTTCCGTGCCGCCGGTGCGTGGGTCGAGGGCGACATGGTGCGCATCGGCCGCGAGATCGTCACTGCGGCGCTGGCCACGGCGCCGCGCTCGATCGCGTGTCGTGCCGGAGCGCGAGCGCGCGATCTGGTGCTGGAACCCGGCGCCTTGACCTTTGTGCCGGGGTGCGGAGCGCCCAATGTCACCGACGCGCGGCGCGGGCGCAGGCCCGGCACGCAGGCCGATTACGAGGAGCTGTTGAAACTGGTGCAGGGCTTTGAGGCGCTGCAAATCCTCGGGCCTTTTGTCGAATCGCAGGACATCCCGCCAGCCCTGCGCCACCTGAAGGTGACCGAGGCGCAGCTGACCCTCAGCGACAAGTTCCCCTTCGTCTTTGCCCGTGGCACCCGGCAACTGGAGGATGCGCTGACGATGATTGCCCTAGCGCGGGGGCTGGACGAGGACGCGGTGCGCGCCCGGGTGCATTGTTACACCGTCATCAATTCGAACTCGCCGCGCCAACTGGATATCCCGATGTCGCAGGGCATCCTCGATTTTGCCCGCGCCGGGCAGGTCAGCGTCATCACGCCGTTTTGCCTGATGGGGGCGATGGCGCCGATCACCGTGGCCGGGGCGCTGGTCTTGCAACACGCCGAGGCGCTGGCGGGCATCACGCTGGCGCAACTGGCGCGGGCCGGGGCGCCGGTGCTGTATGGCAGTTTCTCGTCCAACGTCGACATGAAATCCGGCGCGCCCGCCTTTGGCACGCCTGCGCATATCCAGGCGACGCTGGGCGCCGGGCAACTGGCGCGGCACGTCGGGCTGCCCTGGCGGTCCGGGGCGGGTTCGGCGGGCAATGCGCCCGACGCGCAGGGCGCGCAAGAAAACGCGATGGGCCTTTGGGCCTCGCTGATGGCGGGCTCGACAATGGTGGTGCATGCGGCGGGCTGGATGGAGGGCGGGCTGACCTTTGGTTATGAAAAGCTGATCGTCGACATGGAAGCCGTCCAGACCCTGGCCGAACTGTGCAGCCCGCCTGCGGGCGACGAGGCGGCGCTGGCGCTGGATGCGATTGCCGAGGTGCCACCGGGCGGGCACTTCTTTGCCACGCAGCACACGATGGCGCGCTATGAGACCGCGTTCTACGAGCCTCTGGTGACCGATCTGCGCAACCACGGCCAATGGACCGAGGCCGGTGCCCCGCTGACGCCGGAGCGCGCGCTGTCGGTCTGGGAGGCAAGGCTGGCCGCCTATACCCCACCCCCAGCCTGCGAGGGCGTGGCCGAGACCCTCGCCCCGTTCCTCGAACGCCGCACCACCGAAGGCGGCGCCGTGCCGATAAGCTGACCTTCCAACCCTTTCCCGCCTTGCCCACAGGACACACAATGGCCCGTCACTATTCGGCCCTCGCCTTGGTGCGCGAAGGGCTCACTGGACACAAAGGCTGGGCCCGCGCCTGGGAAGCCCCGGAACCGCGCCGCCGCTATGACGTGCTGGTGATCGGCGGCGGCGGGCATGGTCTGGCGACCGCCTATTACCTCGCCCGCAATCACGGCATCACCAATGTCGCGGTGATCGAGCGCGGCTGGCTGGGCGGCGGCAATACCGGGCGCAATACCACGGCGATCCGCTCGAACTACTTCTATCCCGAAAGTGCCGCGCTCTATGACCTTGGTCTGCGGCTGTACGAGGGTTTGTCGCGCGAGTTGAACTATAACCTGATGGTGTCGCAGCGCGGCAACCTGCAACTGGCGCACAGCCTGCATGACGTGGACATGGGCGCGCGGCTGGTCAATGCGATGCAGATCAACGGCATCGACGCGCGCTGGCTTGGCCCGGATGAGGTGCACACCCTTGTGCCGATCCTGAACCGGGGACCGGCTGCGCGCTACCGCGTGCATGGCGGCATCTTTCAGCCGCGCGGCGCCACGGCCCGCCATGACGCGGTGGCCTGGGGCTATGCGAGGGCGGCCAGTCGGCTGGGGGTGCATATCCTGCAAGGCTGCGCGGTGCAGGAGTTCCTGATCGAAGGTGGCCGCTGCGTCGGCGTGCGCACCCCGTTGGGCGAGATCCGCGCCGACCGTGTCGGCATGGCGGTTGCCGGGGCCTCGCCCGCGCTGGCGGCGATGGCCGGGTTCCGGTTGCCGATCAGCAGCTATACCCTGCAGGCCTGCGTGTCCGAGCCGGTCAAGCCGGTGCTGAACACCACGCTGATCTCGCCGCCGCTGGGCACCTATGTCAGCCAGTCCGGCAAGGGCGAGATCGTCATCGGCGGGGCGCTCGACCGGGTGCCGTCGTATGCACAACGCGGCAATCTGCCGGTGTTGTCGCAGGTGCTGTCGGGACTGCTGGAGATGTTCCCCGATTTTCGCCAGCTCCGCCTGATGCGGCAATGGGGCGGCACCGTCGACGTGACGCCCGACAGTTCGCCCATCCTGGGGCCCAGCCCCTTGCCCGGCCTGTTCCTGAACTGCGGCTGGGGCACCGGCGGCTTCAAGGCGATCCCGGCAGGCGGCACCTTGCTGGCGCATCTGCTGGCGCATGGCAGCCACCATCCGATCAGCCGCCCCTTCGATCTGGACCGTTTTACCACCGGTCGCCTGATCGACGAGGGCGCGGCGGCGGGCATCGCCCATTAGGAGTGCGAGATGCAGAGTTTCCCCTGTCCCTTTTGTGGCCCCCGCCCGGAGACCGAGTTCCGCCATGACGGCGAGGCCGGCAAGCTGCGTCCCGCGTTGAGCTGCACGGACTCGGAATGGTCGCTGTATCTGCGCGCGCGCACCGCCGCGCGCGGGCCGTCGCGCGAAATCTGGACGCATCTGCCCTGTATGGAGACCTTTGTGCTGCAGCGCGACACGCTGAGTCACCGTGTCGGTGAGGTGGCGCCGTGAGCGGCCAACGCATCCCCGGCGGGACCGAGATCGACCGCAGCCGGGCAATCCATTTTGACTTTGACGGCCAGCGGATCGCGGGTTTTGCGGGGGACACTATCGCCTCGGCGTTGATCGCGGCGGGGGTGTCGGTGGTTGGCCGCAGCTTCAAGTATCACCGCCCGCGCGGGATCTGGGGTTGGGGGCCAGAGGAACCCAACGCCATCGTCGATGTGACCGGCGACAGCCACCGGCCGAATTGCCGCGCCACGCTCGAACCCGCGCGCGACGGCCTGACGGTGCGCAGCGTCAACGGCTGGCCCGATGCGGCGCGCGACCGGCTGGCGGTGATCGACCGCTTCGCCCGGTTCCTGCCCGCGGGGTTTTACTACAAGACCTTTCTCTGGCCCAATTGGCGCCTGTTCGAGCCCGGCATCCGCGCCATGGCCGGGCTGGGCCGGGTTCGACCGGGCAGCGCCGGTTTTGCCGCGCAGGCGCCCGAGGACGCGCGCTGCGATCTGCTGGTGGTCGGCGCCGGGCCTGCCGGGGTGCTGGCGGCCCTGACTGCCGCCGAGGCCGGGCGTGATGTGGTGCTGGTCGAACAGGCGCCCCACGCCGGGGGCAGCCTGCGGCTGCGGCAGGCGCAGATCGACGGGATGGACGGCGCGGCGTGGCTGCGCGCCGCGCTGGCCCGTCTGGCGGCGGCGGGGGCGCGCGTCTGGCTGCGGACCTGTGCCTTTGGCGTCTATGACCACGGGCTTGTCGGCCTGGCCCAAGGGGTTGGTGACGGCGCGCGGCTGGTGCGGCTGCGGCCACGGCAGACGATCCTTGCCACCGGGGCGATCGAACGCGGGCTGCCCTTTGCCAACAACGACCGTCCGGGGGTGATGTCGGCCGAGGCGGCGCTGGCCTATCTGCGCCTGCAGGGCGTGCTGGTCGGGCGGCGGGTGGCGGTGGCGCTGGCCTCGGACGCCGGGCTGGAACCGGCGCAGGCGCTGGCCGCCGCCGGGGCCGAGGTGACGCTGATCGACGCGCGCGGCGCGGCGGGGCAGGGCGCGCTGCCCTGCCTGTCCGGGCGGATTGCCGCGGTGCAGGGGCGCGACCGGGTCCGCGGGGTGACTCTGGACAGTGGCGCGTCGCTGGCGGTGGACACCGTGCTGCTGGCGGGTGGTCATACGCCCAGCCTGCATCTTTATGCGCAGGCGGGCGGCAAGCCCGTATGGGATGACCGCTTGGGCGCCTTTGTGCCGGGGCATGACCCTGAGGGCCTGTCGGTGATCGGCGCTGCCGCCGGGCATCTGGCCCTGCGCGCGGCGCTGACCAGTGCCGCCGCGGCCGTTCAGGGCACCGCGCCTGGCGTTCCCGATGCGCCGCACCGCCCGTCGCTGGCGGTCTGGCCGCAGCCGGGGATGAAGGGGCGGGTCTGGGTCGATCTGCAGAACGATGTCACCGCCAAGGATGTTGAACTGGCCGCGCGCGAGGGCTTTGCCTCGGTCGAGCATCTGAAGCGCTATACAACGTTGGGCATGGCCACCGATCAGGGCAAGACCTCGAACCTGGCCGGGCTGGCGCTGCTGGCCGAGGTCACCGGGCGCAGCATTCCTGACACCGGCACCACCACCTTTCGCCCGCCCTTTGTCCCGGTGCCGCTGGCCACACTGGCCGGGCTGCGCGCGGGTCCGCTGGTCAACCCGCTGCGCCGTCTGGCGCTGGAGGGCGAGCACCGCGCCGCCGGTGCCACGCTGCGCGAGGCGGGCGGCTGGTTGCGCCCGGCGTTCTATGGCGCCGCGCCTGAGGCGATCCAGTCCGAGGCCCTGCAGGCGCGGCTGACGGTGGCGCTGGCCGATGCCTCGCCGTTGGGCAAGATCGAGATCTTCGGACCCGATGCCGCCGCGTTTCTGGATTTCGTCCATTACAACACGGTGTCCACCCTGTCGCCCGGTCGTTGCCGGTATGTCTTTGTGCTGACCGAGGGTGGGATCCTTTATGACGACGGGGTGCTGTTGCGGCAGGGCGAGGAGCATTTCATCCTGTCGTGTTCCTCGTCGCATGTCGCCGGGATGCACGCCCATCTGGAAGCCTGGCGACAGGATCAGTTCCCGCAGGCCCGGGTGATGATCCACGACACCACGCCGCATTGGGCAACGCTGACCGTTTCGGGGCCGAAATCGCGCGCGGTGGTGGCGGCGCTGGCCTCGGGGCTGGCGCTCGACGACGGGGCGTTGCCGCATATGGCCTTTGGCTGGGGCTGGTTCGCGGGAACGGATCTGCGCGTCGCCCGCGTCAGCTTTACCGGCGACCGCAGCTATGAGCTGTCGATCCGTGCGGACCGCGCGCGCGCGCTTTGGCTGGCGCTGCGCGAGGCCGGTGCGCCGCAGGACATGACCCTGCTGGGCGGCGAGGCGCTGATGATCCTGCGGGTCGAAAAGGGCTATCCGATCGTCGGCATCGACACCGACGGCGCGACGCTGCCGATGGACATGGGGATGAGCGCGCCCCTGACCCGCAAGCGCGCCGATTTCATCGGGCGCCGTTCGCTGATGCTGGACGAGGCGCAGCGGCCGGACCGGCCGCAGTTCGTTGGCCTTGCTGCCGAGGGCGCGGTGCCGCTGCCGACCGGGGCGCATGTGCTGGACCTGTCCGGCCCCGCGCCGCGCAGTGACGGCTTTGTCACCTCCAGCCGGTTCAGCCCGTTCCTGCGCCGCCCGGTTGCGCTGGCGCAACTGCGCGGTGGCGCCGGGCGGCTGGGCGAGAGGGTTGTGGTGCAGCACATGGGGCAAAGGATGGGGGCGGTGATCGTTGCGCCTGACCAGATCGACCCGGAGGGAGGGCGCCTGAATGCCGGATAATGTCGCGGCCTTTCTGCCAATCCCGAACTGGACCCATGCCGCGCTGATCCTGCAAGGGTTGCGGATCAGCGTCGCTGAACTGCCCGGCGTCTGGCTGGTTTCGGGCGATCTGTCGGCCTTTGGCGCGCAGAGCGGGGTCGATGCCGAGGGGCTCGGCGCCCTTGGACAGGCCAAGACGCCGGGCTATGCCCTGCGTATGGCGCGGGGGCGGCTGATGGTGATCGGCGCGGCACCGCCCGCGGCGACCGGCTGGCACGCCGCGGGATTTGCCGTCAGTGAGGTATCAGCCGCCTATCGGGCCTTTGACATCGAGGGGTCGGACCTGCCGCGCTTGCTGGCGCGCGCCACCACGCTGGACCCCGATCACCCCGGCCCCTGCGCCGCGCTGCCGTTTGGCGGGGTGCCTGTCGCGCTCTGCCGCATCGGCGAGGGGCTGCGGCTGCATGTCGAGGCACCTCTGGCGCCTGCCCTGTGGCATTGGCTGGCCGCCGCGATGGCGCCGGACCTTGCGCCATGACGGACCTGATCGTCATCGGCGGCGGACTCGTCGGCATCGCCACGGCGCTGGACCTTCAGCGCAGCTTTCCGGGCCTTGCGATCCGGGTGGTGGAAAAGGAGGCCGGGCTTGCCCGTCATCAGACCGGCCGAAACAGTGGCGTGGTGCACGCCGGGCTGTATTACGCCCCCGGCAGTCTGAAGGCCGAGTTCTGCCGACAGGGTCTTGCCGAAACCCTGCGTTTTTGCCGCGAGCAGGGCTTGCCGCATGAATCCTGCGGCAAGCTGGTGGTTGCCACCAGCCCCGCCGAACTGGAGCGTTTGCGCGCCCTGACCGAGCGCGCGGTGCAAAACGGCCTTGACGTGCGCCCGATGTCGGCTGGCGAACTGCGCGAGCGTGAACCCGCCATCGCCGGTCTGGGCGCGCTGTTCAGCCCGGCGACCGCGATCACCGATTACGGCGCCCTTGTCCGCCGGATGGCCGATCTCTTTGAGGCGGGCGGTGGCCAGATCACCACCGGAACCGAGGTCTGCGGCATCGCCGAAGGCGCCAACGCCGTGACCCTGACCTTGAGCACGGGCGAGACCGCCACCACCCGGCATCTGGTCGTCTGCGCCGGTCTGGGGGCGGACCGGCTGGCCCGGATGTGCGGCCTTGCGGCGGATTTCGCCATTGTGCCCTTCAAGGGCGAGTATTTCCGCCTTGCCCCGCGCCACGACGCCGTGGTGCGGCATCTGATTTATCCCGTCCCCGATCCGGCGCTGCCGTTCCTCGGCATCCATCTGACACGCATGATCGGCGGTTTTGTCACCGTCGGGCCCAATGCCGTGCTGTCGCTGTCGCGCGAGGGCTATGCCCGTCTGGCGCTGGACCCGCGCGATATGGCCGCGATGGCGCGCTTTCCCGGCCTTTGGCGGATGTTGGGCGCCAATCTGCGCCCCGGCCTGTCCGAACTGCGCAATTCGGTGTTTCGTCGGTCCTATCTGCGCGCCTGCCAGCGGTATTGCCCGTCGCTCGACCTGAGTGACCTGCTGCCCCACCCGCCGGGGATTCGCGCTCAGGCGGTGATGCGCGATGGCACCTTGGTGCATGACTTCCTGATCCGTCGGTCCGCCCGCACCATCCACATCTGCAACGCCCCGTCACCGGCGGCGACCTCGGCCCTGCCGATTGCCCGGCACATCCGGCAACTGGCGAGCGCGACCTTTTCGCTGGGGGCGGCGGAACGCCCGTGACGGTGCAGGACGGCCGAGCGCCGTCCGACCATCGGATCGATGACGCCCTCCGCCCAGCGGCCGGGACACACCCGCAGGAAGGCTGGCCCGTTTCCCGCAGCACCGGCAGGATGGACCCGGCGTGCAGCCCCCTGCGCCGGGAATGACGGCGCGAGATCTGCGAACGCACGGGTGACAATGGGGAAATTGCCGTCTGTTCCACCGAAGGCGTGCGAACGTCGCCCGAAGACGTCGCCTGACCGCTGGTTTTCAAGGAGGGGGGTGGTGCTGCAAGAGAGGATTGAACTCTCGACCTCTCCCTTACCAAGGGAGTGCTCTAC
>Ga0209573_1004206_pt1 | contig 14531 bp, 10 predicted proteins | sample TNRBio252014_DNA_FD_185870 | JGI IMG/M metagenome (GOLD analysis project Ga0209573, IMG submission 185870) | Wastewater treatment Type I Accumulibacter community from EBPR Bioreactor in Madison, WI, USA - TNR Reactor_6/25/2014_ DNA (SPAdes)... | ecosystem: Engineered > Bioreactor > EBPR >...
GGGGCTTGTGTATCGGAAAAACTGATAGTCTGCACACAAGAAGCCGAATTGCCGACCTGATCGGTAGCCGTCCAGGTGCGCAAAATCTGATCTCCGGCGACCTGATCGGAAAAGGCCACCATAATCTGCGGTGTTGGCGTGCAATTATCGCTGACCGTAGGGCTGCCGGTCACCGAAGGATCGGTAGAAGAGCCGCAGGGCACGGTAGCCGTGGGCGGACAGGTAATGACGGGGGCTTGGGTATCGGAAAAACTGATGGTCTGCACACAAGAAACGGCATTGCCGACCTGATCGGTGGCCGTCCAGGTGCGCAGAATCTGATCTCCGGCGGCCTGGTCGGAAAAGGCTACCATAATCTGTGGTGTTGGCGTGCAATTATCGCTGACCGTCGGGTTGCCTGTCACGGAGGGGTCGGTAGAAGAGCCGCAAGGCACGTTCGCTGTGGGCGGACAGGTAATGACGGGGGCTTGCGTGTCAGATACACTAATCGTAACAGTAGCCGATTCAGAGCGGCCCAATTGGTCAGTTATCGTATAAACAAAAGAAAAGCCGGTATTGCCGACATTTGAAATCAGCAGATTACCCCCGGAAGCAATAGAAACCGAAGCGCCGGTAGGTTGGGTTACAGCAGAGATAGACAAACCCTGGCCGGTATCGTTAGTCAACACATTAATCGTAGCAGAAGCTGTCCCACAGGGAAAACCGGCTTGGTCGTCATTAGCCACGGGCAACGGGGGGGTGGATTCGTCTTTATCATTGGTAAGCAAATAGACCCCACCGCCGACAACGGCGCCGCCAATAACAATATAAGGCCAGGTCCTCATTTGTCTTGGGATGGGCGCGCCAAACACCTCTTTAAAACGCTTGCCTGTCAGGTCGATCTTACTCCAAATGGATTGAGAGGGAATGGAATCGGCGACAAATTCATTGCCAGCCCGGGCCGACAAATTTGTCATCACCAATAACGAAAATATAGTAAAAAGGTAGAAGTACTTCATCATGGCAGATGGATTAAAAAAACAAATCGAACACCTTCTATGGCCGATAAACTCCGCCAAAAACCGCAACAGCAGGATTACCGTCCACTGAAATTTGAATTTCCACATAGGCATGTTCACAGCCATCGGCTTTGGCAGCCAGGTCGGCTAAATCGAGTTGAAATTGAAACGCGCAGATATCGGCGCAATCGGATGTAAAAGATCGGCGTACGAGTTGGCCGGCGCCGCCCGCAAAATTGATACGGCGTTCCTCGAAGCGGCCTTCATTGGGGGCGCCGCCGGGTTTTTTGACCCAGCATTTCACAACAGCGGTTAGCGTAACTTTTTTATTTTGCACTTCACGACAATCTGCCCATTCAATCTGTGGCAGGCCGTTAGTGGGCGAGTTCCAGGTTTCGTCGATGTGATAGCGCGGGCATTCGTACGCTTTTTTCAGCATATCGAAATACATCAGGTAATACAGCTTTTTTGCTTCGTCAAGTTGACCTTTTTGGATAAGGGCATTGATAAAATTCCAGGAGTCCATAGCAGCCGACATAATGCTGCCCGCGGCTTTGGCGCCGAGGCGGCTTGCCAGAAGCCTTTGTGCGGTTGCGCTGATCTTGTTTTGGGTATATTCCTGTATTTGATCGCCCAGGAAACCCCGGAGGTCTGTAATAGCGCTTCGGAGGTTATTGTACATCGATTCAAAATCCTCCTGTTTTTCCAGGGCGGACAGCGCAGCATCAATTTTAGAAATCAGGTTTTGGTTGATACCTCCACCTTGAGAACCGGCAAATTGCAAAAGCTTTTTGGCGTATTCCAAGGCTTGTTTTATCGTATTGATATTGGTGTTAATGTAATTTACCAAGTCATCGGGATTTTCTACTGCCGATAGATCGGGAAAAGGAAACGTCTCACCGAGCCATTGGTCGAACATGTCCATAGCATCTTTAGGATTGCTAAGCATTTTCGCAATCATTTCGATCGTACGAGCTTCTTCCACCAGTGGGTTGCCTTCCAGATTGTCGCGGGCATTTTGTACCAACTTCCACAAAGAATCGAGCCGCTGCATGATAGCTTGCAATTCGCGGTAGCAATCCGAATCGACGGTAAACGAGATAGGCGTGGCTTCTGCCATGCCGGTTGGTGTAGGATACATCAAAACAGCTTCGTAATTGGCGCCTTCGTGTAGCGGCTGAGCATGGGTATAACCGGTACCCGTCAATCCCTTAATTTCAACCGGGGCGGATTTATCAGAGCTGAGGCGCAGTCCAAAAGCGCCTTCTACTTCTCCCTCGCATTGCCATTCGAAATGAATTCCTGCCCCATCAACGGTGGTGTGTTCGGGTGGACAAACCAGTCGGCAACTGCCGCTTTTGTTGTCTTCTGCATTAGTTGACGGCTTGCGCAATACTTTAGCTTCCACACCTACCAGCGTAAAAACATTCCAGAACTCGTCGACTCCTTTTTCCAGTTCGTCGCGCACGGTTGGAGGCGCCTCTTCAATAGGCGTCTGGATATTTGATTCCAACTGCTGCTCGATATTGTCGTGAAAATCATCTCGATCGTAAGGGCGGCCGGAGATGATACCCAGCACATGCCAAATAATCTGTTGTTCGATGGCATCTTCCTCCCGTTGAGGATCGCCGGAAAAAGGTGTTTGGATCTGTCCTGCTTCGTACAGATCAGCATATGTATCCTCTACCGCCCTAACTATATCGATTACCAACCGGGCGGCGGCTTCCGGATGATCGTCGATGTCGATGGTATAGGGAAAAGGAATATCGGTTCCCGGGTATGTGACGTTGCCGGTTTCATCCGAAAAAGGTAAGGGCATAAAACCGTCTTTTCGACTGAGGGGAGTACCCGGCACAATCGGGGGTAACTTATCCGGGTTGACCCATGTATCAAAATCGGGCAATTGCTCATTTTCGCCGGCGGGGGGGAGATAAGGGTTGGTGCAGAAGCCGGTGATAGGAACGGTTACCGATTCCTTTGGCGGTACGGTTATTTCACCAACCCCGGGAACAGCATAACCCTGAAATTTTTTGCCGGAAGGAATGAGATAAGGCCCTAATGTAAAGGTGAGCGGTGTTTTACCCGGGTTTGACACCACCAGCGTAGCAATGTGCCCGGTTGTCCTTCCCGTACCGGTGGCAGTTATTTTTTGAGAAAATACGCTAGTGGGTAGATGGAGTAAAACCAACCCCATGGCGAGTATAGAAACCGATAGAATTGCTTTTTTCATATGGAAGGATTTATGAAAACACAGTTTTCGTTTATTTTATTCCTTCCAACTTTTTTCTGTTATTATTTGGTGTTATGAAGAATTTGCGAAAGCAATATAAATCTTTTTTTTAGAAAAGTCAAATACTATGTTAGTGAACTGTGAACTGTGAACTGTGAACTGCACACTGATCAGTTCACAGTTCACTGTTCACAGTTCACACTATACATTAATGCCCGCCACCTGTTGGCGTCAGAATAGGGGGATTAGCCGTATGATCGTATTTAATAAAATAAACCGACGCGGCCGCGCATAACATCAGCGCGCCGGCCAGGCGCATAGCGTTTACCGGATTATTGCCTAGCCAGGATTCGTAGTACATGGGGATTGTAAACGTTTCGAAAAGCATCGGTATGACAATAAACATATTAAAAATACCCATGTATACGCCGGTACGTTCAGCCGGAATACTACCGGCGAGCATAATATAAGGATTGCCCATCATACTGGCCCAGCAGAGGCCGATGCCGACCATAGGCAGGAAGAGCATATGTTCATTTTTAATAGCCGGAATCATCAGCATGCCGAAACCTGCAAGGGCGAGGCAAATGCCGTGTATCGATTTGGGGCCGTATCTGCGGGCCAGCCAGGCCATGCCGAAGGCAGAGACAAATGCCACTGCGTTGTAGAAGGCGCCAAGCGGCCCTACCAGTAGTTCAGCTTCGCGGAACAAGGGGCTGGCGGCATCCACGGTATTGTGCAGCGATTTCGACAGACATTTGGCGATATATTGCCAGTAAATAAACATGGCGTACCAGCAAAAAAGCATCATGGGGCCCATCAGTTTCATAGTGAGGGGCATCTCTTTTATAGCATGGCCGATTTCAGCAAAAGTAGCGCCAAAGCCGGAGGGGGCTTTTCGGATGGCGTCTTTTTCCGGCTCGGTAAGCGGTATTTCTTTGGTGGTATAAAGCGTCCACATGATGGAAGCGATCGATACTACCGAACCGATAATAAAAGCGATAAAGGTGGTAGACGGCAATTTGCCGATTTTATCAGCGGGGTCGAAAGCCAGCAGATTGATGAGCAGGAAAGGAGTAAGATAAGAAAGCGTCTGCCCCAGTCCGGTAAAAGCGCTTTGGGTAAGAAAACCCATCGAATGCTGGCTTTTGTCGAGTTTGTCGCTCACAAAAGCGCGATAGGGCTCTTGCGTGATATTATTTGCAGCATCCAAAATCCAGAGTATACTGGCGGCCATCCATACCGTACTGCTGTAGGGCATGGCAAACAGCGACAAGCTGCACAACACGGCGCCGATAAAAAAGTAGGGCCTGCGCCTGCCCCAGCGGCTGAGTGTGCGGTCGCTGATCGCCCCGATGATAGGTTGCACAATAAGGCCCGTCATAGGCCCTGCGAGCCAAAGCAGCGGCAGTTTGCTTTCCTCGGCGCCGAGGTAGGAATAAATAGGGCTCATATTAGCTTGCTGGAGGCCGAAGCTGTATTGCAAGCCGAAAAAGCCCAGGTTCATATTCAGGATCTGAGAGAGGGTAAGGAGCGTTTTTTTGTTGGACATCGAACGGGTAGTGATGGTGGTCAATAGGTATTGGTGTCGCTGACAAAGATAATACTGATTTGCTAATTTGTCACCTTGTCACCATGTCACCTTGTCACCTTGTCACCTTGTCCCCTTGTCCCCTTCCCCAATGCATTATCCAGGGCATCGACGAATAGCGCAAACACTTCATTTCCGGTAAGCGCTATTTCGTCACTGAAGCCGAAAAGGCTCGATGATTGTTTTACCTCGTCCATCCTGGTGCGTTTTTTGTAATGGGCTGTTTCTTTCCCATTTTTATCGTACACGGTAACCTCGACGATCATGTCCACCTTTTGTTTTTTCTTGGAAAACGGACCGTCGGAGGTAGTAGTAGACCCACCCGACAGGATCTGTATGTTCATGTCGAGATATTTGTCGTATTTTCCCGATGCTACAGCGTTTTTGATTTTTTCGTTTGGAAATCCGGTGAGTTTTCCGATGCCGTTCATTTTGCAGTCTTGTGCAACCGTTTTTTTATCGAGGTCGATTTTGAGCCTTTTTTCAATGACGTCCTGGGCGTAAGAAAACAGGGTGTCTACGGTTCTGGCAGAGATTGTTTTATTATCGGCATTTTCGTATTTAAATAACTCGCTGTCGTCGTCCCAAAATTCTACATCCGTGCTGATCATTATGCTAAAGTCCAGTTTGCTGATCACGGCGTTTTGGGCACTCAGCGACATTCCGGCAGAGAGGAAAAAAGTGGCGGTGAAAAAGAATAGTTTTTTCATATGTGAGGTATTATTTTTGTATTAATACCCCATATACCTAAATATTACTAATTGTTTAGCGATAGGGTTTAGCTAAACTGCGCATGCACTAAACCCTTCTTAACAGTTACAAATCCAATATCATTCCGGATAAATGGCCCACAGCTCCTTAAACGCAGGCCCCCAGCATTGCACGCGTTTGATGGGGGGGATGCGCAGGCGGGTAGCTTCCAGCAGGTTGAAAGTAAAGGGCGTAATGCGGCAATTGAGCGCGTCGATATAGAGTACTTTGCCGTAGGTATTGTCGGCCAGGCAAGTATATTCGGCGAAGGCGTTGGTATTTTCGAGGTCGGCGTTGAGGAAGCTCAACACATTGATAGTGATACCTTTCTCTCGCAATTCCTGCGACCATTCGCAGATATCCAGGTTGTTTACTTTGCAAATATTGGCGCCGTCGCTCACTAGCAGGAGTGACTTTCGGCTGTTGGGATTGTCGGTAAATAAGCCCGGCGATTCCACCAGCATATTGAGCAGGGGAGTGGTGCCGTCGGGATTCAGGAAGCCCAGGCGCGAGCGTAGTTCAGTTACGGGAAGGCTGCCGGCTTTCTGCCACATCTTGGGTGGCGTGCCGCAATCGCCGCCGATAGTGCCCACGCCTACCAGCGTGGTTGGCGCCATTTTATCGAGCATAAACAGGGCGGTTTCTTTCATCACCTGGAAGCGGGTGGCGCCGCGGCAGGTCACGTTTTCCATCACCATCGAACCCGAGATATCGAGCAGCATGACCACCTCTTCGTAGTTGGCAAATGCCGCCATTTCGGAGGTATTGTTGGGCAGGTTGTCGTAATCGGTGATTTCTATGGCGTTATAGACGGTATCAAAAAAGGCGGGCGGCACGTCGAGCGTATCGCCGAGCAAACGCTGGTTGGTCCAGGCGGTTTCGTTGCGACTGTCTTGTTGTAAAGCCAGCTTGAAGATATCGTAGGCGCGCTGCAAGTCGTCTTTGCGCAGGTGATAGTGCAGGGGGCGGTCCTGGCTTTTGTGGGCGCCCTGCCCCTGGTTCATAAAGGTGGCATAGCCCAGCGTGTTGTACATCACGCTTAAAGCGGTGGGTTTGCCCAATTCTTCCTGCACGGAAATACCTTTTTTCAGGGCGGCCACGGCTTGGCCGTATTGCTTTGCATAGGAGTAGGTGACGCCTTCAAAAAAATACAGCAAGGCAGTTTTCTGGCGGTATTCGGGGTCTTTGTCTGATAACAAACCAATACTCCGTTTGAGCAGAGCCTGCGAATCGCTGGTTTTTCCCACCCGGCCCAGGCCGACGGCATACGCCAACGCGAAGTTGAATTCCGTCGGGATAGCGTCGTAAGCCTGCGAAAAATGGTAAACCGCTTTGTCGAAGCGACCTTCGCTGTAGTAGTAGTTGCCTTTGTAATAGTGCTTGTAAGCGCCTTTTCGCCCCCCTTCGAGGAGCGAAAATGAGAGTAACGCGATGCAGGCTAGTACCCCTGCCAGTATAATTGCCTTCCTTTTCATCACCCACAAAGAACGGAGAAAAGCTGGGAATATTATGTGGTGAACAGTGAACAGTGAACAGTGAACTGTGAACAGATCGGGGAGCAGTTCACAGTTCACTGTTCACAGTTCACAAAAAAAAACATATCTTTGTACAAACCAGACACTCGTGATTAAGTAGTTGGGGACAACACATATGCTAAATCCGCAAACATTAGAACAAAAATTGCAGCAACGCAAAGACCCCATGCAGCGATTGGCGCTCATCGACCAATTGGCCTGCCACTACGCTTTTACCAATGTGTCGAGGGCTCGCCAGCTATTGGAAGAAGAGCATCGCATCCTGCGTGTCTTTAATTACAGTGATTTCAGGCTCAACTACCACCTCAACCTGGCAACGATTGAAAACAATCTCTACCATTTTGCGGAAGCAGAAAAAGCATTTCAGAAAGCTATTACTATTCTTGAAGACATAGGCACCGCCAAACAATTGGCAGAGGTGTATATCGACTATGCGGGCACACTGATGAACCTGGAGCGCCTGGAGGAGGCTACGATGTTCCTTGATAAGGCCGCCAAGTCGCTGCGCAATTTCCCCGACCAGGGCCTGCAATCGCGCATTACCTGCCGCGAAGGTTTTCTTCAACTGCATTACGCTGATTACCCCAAAGCCGTCGAATTGCTGCTGGAGGCCAAGAAGTTGATTGCCTCGCTCGACCGGCCGCTGGAGCTGAAAGACAATTACTTTCTCACGCTTATTCATAGCGGGTTGGGAAAAATTTACGATCGCAACGACGAATACGACAAAAGCGTGCAGGCCTATCTGCGAGTGGTCAATATGTGCGAAAACCTGCAGATGCGCACCCGCATTGCCTGGCACTACGTGAACGTCGGCACCTCCTACATGGCTCTCAACGACCTTGAAAACGCCGAGTTGTACTTCCGCAAAGCCATCAATACCCGCGACGACGCCAGCCGGCAGGCCCGAGCCGGCGCTTTTGCCAACCTGGGTTTCTGCTATTTTTACAACGAACGCTACAAAGATGCCCTCGAGCATTTCGATAAGGCCGAACGCCTGTACAAAGAAACTTCAGAGGAGGATTATACCAACTTTTCTATCCTGGCTTTGTGGCGCGGCCGCCTGTACTCTGAACTCGACCAGCCGGAAGATGCCCTCGAACATTTTGCAGAAGCCTACGGCTACGCCAGCAAGGTGGAAGACCACAAGCAATTGGCCAGTATTTGTAAATATATGGCCTCGTTTTACGCCGAAGAAGGCGATTATAAAAATGCTTACGAATACCAACTACTGCACGATAAGTTCGTAGAACAATACAACGAACAACTCGACAAACGGCAGCAGGCCGAGTTGGAGGCCAAATACGAAGCCGCCAAAAAACGCCAGGAAACCGAACTGCTCCGACTGGAAGCTACCCGCCTGCAACTCAAGGCGCTGCGCGCTCAGATGAACCCCCACTTTATGTACAACGCGCTGAATGCTATCCAGAATTATATCACCTCGAATGAAGTGAATAGCGCCTCCAAATACCTGGCCAAGTTTGCCAAACTGATGCGCCAGAGTCTCGATTATTCTGAATTGGAAATTATTCCGCTCGAACAGGAAATCGCCTTTCTCGAGGATTATTTGTATATAAATGAAAAATTGCGCTTCGAAGACCGCCTGAAATACGAGATTAAGGTGGACGACGAAATCGAGGAGGATATCCTGGGCGTGCCCACGATGATCGTGCAACCCTATGTGGAAAACGCTATCGAACACGGCTTGCGTACCCGCAAAAAAGGCCTGATCAAAGTGGATTTTTCGATGTTCGACGACGATACGATCCTCTGTGTAGTGGAAGATAACGGCATTGGCCGCGAAAAGGCCCACCAATTGCAAACGCAGGATCCCAAATATCAAAACCACCGGTCAAGAGGCACCAGTATTACGGAAAAACGCCTCCAAATTCTCCACAATTCTAAAGACAAAGGCGTCTTTGTGAAAACTATCGACCTGAAAGACGCCAAAACCGGCGAACCACAAGGCACCCGCGTGGAAATTATGATTCCTATCGTGGATATTGGATGAGTGAACAGTGAACAGTGAACTGTGAACTGATCATGGAGCAGTTCACAGTTCACTGTTCACTGTTCACTCAATCATGGCATCCTTTTTGAATGTAATTGGGTACATACCATTACCAACAAAAAAGGAACCAACATGCTATCAGAGAAATCAACGTTTTACAAAGACATCCGCTTCTGGCTGGTATTGACCTGCCTGGCGGTATTATTGGTTATTGCGATTTTGAAAAGGTGAGGGGTCGGCAGTCGGCAGTCGTACAGTCCTACAGTCGTAAAGTCCTACAGTCGCAATCACAGTCCCAATATCTTACGGTTCGTTGCCTCATCGGCCTGGCCGCCGGCAAAATCGTCGAAAGCCTTGGCCGTCACGTGGATGATGTGATCCTCGATAAACGGCGCGCCTTCGCGGGCGCCTTGTTCGGGCGATTTGAGGCAGCATTCCCATTCCAGTACGGCCCAGCCGTCGAAATCGTATTGAGCCAGTTTGCTGAAAATAGCGGCAAAATCCACCTGTCCGTCGCCCAGTGAGCGGAAGCGGCCTGCGCGGTTCACCCAGCCTTCGTAGCTGCTGTAAACGCCCGCTCTGCCCGAGGGGTTAAACTCGGCGTCTTTGACGTGGAACATCTTGATGAACTCGTGGTAGATATCGATATACTCCAGGTAATCAAGTTGTTGTAATACAAAGTGGCTGGGGTCGTACAAGATATTTACGCGGGGATGCTCGCCGGTGGCTTCAAAAAAACGCTCGAAGGTGATGCCGTCGTGCAGGTCCTCGCCCGGGTGGATTTCGTAGCAGAGATCCACGCCCACATCATCGAAGGCGTTGAGGATGGGCGTCCAGCGTACGGCTAATTCTTTGAAAGCCGTTTCGATAAGTCCGGCGGGGCGTTGGGGCCAGGGATACACAAAGGGCCAGGCCAGGGCGCCCGAAAAAGTGACGTGCCTGTCGATGCCCAGGTTGGCCGTGGCCCTGGCCGCCCACAGCAATTGTTGTACCGCCCAGGCTGTGCGCGCCTTGGGATTGTTGCGGTATTGTTCGGGGGCAAAGGCGTCAAACATCGTATCATAGGCGGGGTGTACCGCCACCAGTTGCCCCTGCAAATGGGTAGATAATTCGGTGATTTCCAGTCCGCATTCGGCTATTCTGCCCTTTAAATCGTCGCAATAAGCTTTGCTCTCCGCCGCTTTCTGCAGGTCGATCAGCCGCGATTCCCAGGTGGGGATCTGCACACCTTTGTAGCCCAGGTCGGCTACCCAGCGGCAAATGCTTTCCAATGAATTGTACGGAGGCTCGTCGCCCATGAATTGCGCCAGAAAGATGGCAGGCCCTTTGATCGTACGCATAAATTGATAGGTTGTGTGGTTTTTATTACTCAACCCGAAAATTATATAATTAAGACCACAAAATTTATATCCTTTACAACAAATGGCGCTTGTTTTTCTTTCTATCTTAGTTTCATAATTAAACTAACCATGCACCAGACCGATATCCTTATTTTAGGCTCGGGCATCGGCGGACTGAGTACCGCCATATACGTAGCCCAGCAACGACCCGACCTGAAAATCACCGTACTCACCAAAACCGACGATAACGAAAGCAATACCCGGTACGCCCAGGGCGGGGTAGCCGCTGTGTGGGACCAGGAGAAGGATTCCTTCGATAAGCACATCGAAGATACCCTCGACGCCGGCGACGACCTTTGCGACCGGCGTATCGTAGAAATTGTGGTGAAAGAAGGCCCTGAACGCGTCAATGAGATTATTGAATGGGGCACGCGATTTGACAAAAACAAAAGCGAATCGTACGACCTGGGCAGGGAGGGCGGCCACTCCGAAAACCGCATCCTTCACTACAAAGACCTCACCGGCTGGGAAATCCAGCGCGCCCTGCTCGAGAAATCGGCGCAATTGCCCAATATCGAAATCCAGGAACATTATTTTGCAGTAGATATTATCACTCAACACCACCTGGGTTATAACGTGACCCGGCTGACGCCCGAAATAGAATGCTACGGCGCCTATGCACTCAACAAGCAGACCGGCGAGATCGAGGCCATTTTGTCGAAAGTGACGGTCATCGCCACCGGCGGCACGGGGCAGGTATACCGCAATACCACCAACCCTGTGATCGCCACCGGCGACGGCATAGCGATGGCTTACCGGGCCAAAGCCCATGTGGAGAACATGGAATTTGTGCAGTTTCACCCCACGGCGTTGTACAACCCCGCCGGCGAAAACCCCGTTTTTCTGGTTTCAGAGGCGGTGCGGGGTTTTGGGGGCATACTGAAAACCCGCAAAGGGGAAGAATTTATGCAAAAATACGACCCCCGCAAATCGCTGGCGCCGCGCGACATCGTAGCCCGCGCCATCGACAATGAGATGAAGATCTCGGGCGAAGAGTGCATGTACCTCGATTGCCGGCATCTCGACAAAGAGGCTTTTCTCGCGCATTTTCCCACTATTTACGACAAGTGCGTGAGCATAGGCATCGACCCCATGAAAGATATGATCCCCGTAGTGCCCGCCTGCCATTATATGTGCGGCGGCATCCGGGTCGACGACATGGGGCGTTCGTCTATTCAACATCTCTATGCCTGCGGCGAATGCACTTGCACCGGTTTGCACGGCGCCAACCGCCTGGCGTCGAACTCTCTGCTCGAAGCCCTGGTATTTGCCTACCGCATCGGCGCCGATGTGGTGGCAACCATCGATAAGCAAAGCCATAAGCAGGGCATCCCCAAATGGAACGCCGGCGGCACTACCGACCCCAAGGAGATGGTACTCATCACGCAAAGCGTAAAAGAACTCAAGGAAATAATGAGCAGCTACGTAGGCATCGTGCGCTCCAATGTACGCCTCAAACGCGCCATCGACCGCCTCGAATTGCTCTACAGAGAAACTGAAGCGCTCTACAACAGCACTACGCTGTCGCCCCAATTGTGCGAATTGCGCAACCTGATCACTATCGGCTATCTCATTACGCGCTCGGCAGCCATGCGCCGCGAAAGCCGGGGCCTGCATTTTACTACCGATTATCCCGATAAGCTTAATTTTTTGCAGCAGTCGATTCTTTAGGGGGTGTGGGTTGTGGGTTGTCGGTTGTGAGTTGTCGGTTGTGAGTTGTCGGTTGTGAGTTGTCGGTTGTGAGTTGTCGGTTGTGAGTTGTCGGTTGTGAGTTGTCGGTTGTGGGTTGTCGGTTGTGAGTTGTCGGTTGTGAGTTGTCGGTTGTGAGTTGTCGGTTGTGAGTTGTCGGTTGTGGGTTGTCGGTTGTGGGTTGTCGGTTGTGAGTTGTCGGTTGTGAGTTGTCGGTTTCTTGATTTTTATAATAATTTTAATGCTAATTGATAACCCACAACCCATAACCGATAACTGATAACCGACAACCGACAACCGACAACCGACAATAATTTCTATCTTGCGAAAAAAAAACGGTCATGAGTTATTATAAAGGTAAAACCGTCTTTATCACCGGCGCAAGCCGCGGCATTGGATTAGCTATCGGCCTGCGACTTGCCCGCGAAGGCGCTAATATTGCCGTAGTAGGCAAAACTGCCGAACCCCATCCCAAGTTGCCCGGCACCGTGTATAGCGCGTGTGAAGACATCGAACGCTCGGGCGGCAAAGCCCTGCCCCTGATTGCCGACGTGCGCTCGGAAGAACTCATGTCGGCCGCCGTAGATAAAACCGTGGAGACATTCGGCGGTATCGATATCCTGATCAACAATGCCAGTGCGATAAGCCTTACGCCCACGGCGCATACCGACATGAAGCGCTACGACCTGATGCATACTATCAACGTGCGCGGCACTTTCCTGACTTCCAAGTTGTGTATCCCGCATTTGAAAAAATCGGCCAATCCGCATATCCTGAATATGTCGCCGCCGCTCAGCCTCGACACCAAGTGGTTTGCTCACCACGTGGCGTATACGATGAGCAAATACGGCATGAGCATGTGCGTGCTGGGCATGTCGGAGGAGTTCCGCCGCGACGGTATCGCCGTCAATGCCCTGTGGCCCCGCACGGCTATCGCCACCGCCGCCGTACAAAACCTGCTGGGCGGCGATCAGATGGTGAAGCAGTCGCGCTGGCCCGCTATTGTAGGCGATGCGACCTTCTTTATCCTCCAGCGCAACAGCCGCGAAAACACCGGCCAATTTTATATCGACGAAGAAGTGCTGCAATCCGAGGGTGTGACCGATTTTTCGCATTACGCCGTGGACCCGACGCAGCCGCTGGTGCATGATTTTTTCCTGGAATGAGAGGGCGACTGTACGACTGTACGACTGTACGACCGTACGACTGTACGACTTTACGACTGTACGAACAAGAATCGCAAAGTCTTATAGTCGTATAGTCGTACAGTCGTATAGTCGTATAGTCGTAAAGGTACAGTCCCAAATTCAGCTTGCATCTTGTTGCATATTATTGCAAAATGATATACCTTGCCTGAACGAATTTCGCGTTGAATATTTTGCTTCACGGCCTAGGAAGCGCCATGAGCATATCTAAAACACAAAACAACATGTGGAAGAAAAATCTTGCCCTATTCGTACTGGTACTAATTGCAACAAGTATGCTGCAAGCGCAGTACACCGAAACCGGCCTGGCAAGCTATTACGCCGATAAATTGCACGGACGGAAAACCTCCAGCGGCGAAGTATACGACAAAGAAGCTCTCACCGGCGCTCACGGCAGCCTGCCGGTAGGTTCTATCGTGCGGGTAACCCGCCTCGACAACGACGAGTCGGTCACCGTGCGCATCAACGACTGCTGCGTGGCCTGCGCAAAAGGTAAGGGCCACGTCATAGACTTGTCGCGCGCCGCCGCCGAACGCATCAATATGATCCGCGACGGCCACACGAAAGTAATGGTAGAATTGCTTACCCTGGGCGACGGCAAACCCTGCTGCGGCAAATCTGTGCAGCCCAAATCAACTACTATTCCCAAAGAATTGGACAAACAACTCACCGCCAAAGGCGGCACGGTGACTAAAACTACATCGGTTACGGTGAACGACGGCACTTACCGCGCCGAGGTGCTCAAGCCTATCAGTAAAGGCTACGGCGTGCAAATCGGCGCTTACGGCGACCTGGTGAATGCCGAACGCCGCATTGATGAACTGAAGAAGAAAGGGTTTAATAATCTGCTTATTAATGTGAATAAGAGTAATGCCAAAACGCCCTATCGCGTGGTACTCGGCCCTTTCGATACTCAAACCAGCGCCGACGGCTATAATAAAAGCCTGATTAAGAAGTACAAGATTAAGGGCTTTGTGATGGAGCTTTAATCAATTACGAATTACGAATTACGAATTACGAATTACGAATTACGAATTACGAATTACGAATTACGAATTACGAATTACGAATTACGAATTACGAATTACGAATTACGAATTACGAATTACGAATTACGAATTACGA
>Ga0209573_1004207_pt1 | contig 14520 bp, 18 predicted proteins | sample TNRBio252014_DNA_FD_185870 | JGI IMG/M metagenome (GOLD analysis project Ga0209573, IMG submission 185870) | Wastewater treatment Type I Accumulibacter community from EBPR Bioreactor in Madison, WI, USA - TNR Reactor_6/25/2014_ DNA (SPAdes)... | ecosystem: Engineered > Bioreactor > EBPR >...
CGGCAAAATTTAAATCCAGTGACCCCAGAAAAACCAAATTCTAAGCCAAGAAGCACTATTTATAATACATTGATTCATAAAGATTTTTCAAGAGGCCGTGAATTGCTGCCAATCCGCTTTTTTAATATTATACGGAGGGTCCGCAAATATCAAATCTACACTGGAGCTATCCAGAGACGCCAGCCATTGGATAGAATCACCCTGATAAAGAAATCCATGCGGGTGTTCAAATTGAACTTGAAATCCCTCCACAACGGATTTAAAGGCAGACTCGTTGCCCATTATCGGTAGTGATCGCTCACTCATTTCAACCAGGGTCAATTGCTTCATAATTCACCTGTGAGGTTGGAAATATCACTCAATCATAGTGAATCTGGGTATAGGACAGCAGCGGCGGCTGACCTGACAGCAACTGGCTAACGAAGGTCCAGATGGCTTCCGCCGACGGCGGGCAGCCGGGCAGGAAATAATCAATCTTCACCACTTCATGCAGTGGATGGACCTTATTCAACAGCAGCGGAATTTCCGGATCATTAGGAATCTGGGGATTGACCAGACCGATCCCGCGCAAATAGGACTCCTCCAGGCATTCGGTTAAGGTGAACTGGTTGCGCATCGCCGGAACGCCCCCATTCAGGGCGCAGGCGCCGATTGCGACCAGTATCTTGCAGCGCGCCCGGAATTCCATCAGTACATGGACGTTCTCGGCGTTGCACACTCCGCCCTCGATCAGGCCAAGATCGCACTCGCCCAATTCCTTGATATCGGTCAGCGGACTGCGGTCCAGCTCCACCCGCTCAGCCAGCTCGAACAGCCGCTCGTCGAGATCGAGCAGCGACATATGGCAGCCAAAGCAGCCGGCCAGTGAGCAGGTGGCGATTTTCAGACGCGGCTCACTCATGGCGGCGTCCTCCCCGGCTTTCCGGCAATTGCGCCACATCACCGACCACGCTGATCGGCTTACGATCGTACAGGCGCTGGCCGATGGGCGTGTTGTAGCCTTGATGTTTGGTCAGAATCGACCCGGTCGGGCAAACCTGGGCCGCCTTGTCGGTAATGCGGAACTCGGTCGCCCCCAGCTTGCCGGACGGGGTATTGACCACCAGATGCGCTTCAATGCCGCGCCCCTGCACTGCAAAGATATTCTTGCCGTCCACGTCGCGGCTGGCCCGCACGCACAGCTCGCACAAAATGCAGCGGTTGAAGTCGATCACCGCCTCCGGGTGCGAAGCGTCCACCGGCCGGCGGGGGTAAAATTGGGTGTAATGCGGCGTCAACATCCCGACGTAGTAGGCCACCGCCTGCAACTGACAGGCCCCACTCTTCTCGCAGGCCGGGCAGACGTGGTTGCCCTCGACGAACAGCATTTGCAGAATGCCGCGCCGAATCTCGCGCAGTTCCCCGGTTTCACTCTGCACAGCCAAACCAGCCGCCGCCGGGGTGGTGCATGCAGCTTGCACACGGCCATTGACCTTGACCAGACAGACCCGGCAACTGCCGTGCGGGGCAAACTCCGGGTTAAAGCACAGATGCGGAATGTAGACGCCGGCGGCCCGCGCCGCCTCCATGACCGTCTGGCCGTCCTGGAACGGAAGCGGCCGTCCGTCCAGCGTGAAGTTTTGCCCCTCGTTCATGGCATAACTCCCAGCAGCAACTCGTCTTCGTTCAAATACGCGCCCGGATCATGGCGGCCGGTCAGTCGCCGCGCCTCCTCCAGCGCCGCGTTCAGGTTGAAAGCCGGCTCGAAAGCGGTGGAACGCAGCCGCCGCACCCAGGATTCCGGAAACTGCTCAAGGCTGTCCAACACGGGATTGGGTGCGGTCTGGCCCAGGCCGCAGTGACAGGCCACCTGCATGATCCGCCCGAGCTTGCGCATTTCCTCCAGATCGTAGCGGGTGCCGTGGCCGGTGTGGACCTTGGTCACCAGATCGCGCATCAGCGAGGCGCCGACCCGGCAGGGGGTGCAGAACCCGCAGCTTTCATGGACGAAGAAATGGGTGAAATTGCGGATGCCGTCGAGAATGTCGCGGCTCTGGTCAAACACCATGAACGAACCGCCGGTGGCCAGATCCTCGAAACAGATCCGCCGGTCGAACTGCCGGGCGGAAATCATGTGCCCGGCGGGACCGGCCATCTGGATGCCCTGCGCGTCCCGCGCGCCGCAATCCTCCAGCACCCGCCGCACGGTGACGCCAAACGGATATTCGTAGATGCCGGGCCGCTCGCAGTCGCCACTGAGGCTGAGCAGCTTGGTGCCCTTGGACTCCGCCGTGCCCCGGCTGGCGAACCAGGCGCCGCCTTCCACCGCAATCTTGGCGGTGGTCGCGAATGTTTCGACGTTATTGACCACGGTGGGCTGGTTCAGATAGCCGTGCGTGGTGGGAAACGGTGGGCGGATGCGCGGCACGCCATGCTTGCCTTCCAGCGACTCAATCAGCGCCGACTCTTCGCCACAGACGTAAGCGCCAGCGCCCAGGTGAATCTCGATGTCGAAATCGAAGCCCGGCTCACCGAGAATGTTCTCACCGAGCAAGCCGACCTCGCGGCGACGGTTCAGTGTTGCCTGAAGCGCCTCCAGCAGATAACGGTACTCGCCGCGCAGGTAGACAAAGCCGTGGCGCGCGCCGATCACCCGGCCGCACAGGGTCATGCCCTCAAACACCAGATCGGCGAAGTCCTGCATCAGCACCCGATCCTTGAAGGTGCCCGGTTCGCCCTCGTCGGCGTTGCAGACCACGTATTTCACCACACCGGGCGCGTTGCGGCATGACAGCCACTTGGCGGCGGACTTGAAGCCCGCGCCGCCCTGACCGCGCAGGCCAGACTTGACCATTTCCTCCAGCATCGCCTCCGGGCCCTGTTTCAGCACCGCCCGCAAGGCCGCGCCATCGGCAAAATGCCGGCCCAGCAGGAGATCAGCGCGGCGGATGTTGCTGGTGACTTCGAAGAACTCACGCGGCCATTGCGCCAGCGGGGTTTGGCTTTCCACCCGTTCAGCGATCTGTTCCAGCCGTGGCTTGTCCAGGCGGGTCAGCGCGTAGCCGTTGACCAGCGCCGCCGGACCTTGATCGCACATCCCGGTGCAGGAGGTCGTCCCGACGCTGACCCGACCATCGGCGCGGGTCTGGCCGATGCCAACCCCCAGCTTGTCGCAGAGATAGCGCAGCAATTGCCGGTTGCCCAGCATTCGATCGGTGATGTTGTCGCTGAACAGGATGTCGTAGGAGCCACGCGGTGCGGTGTACAGGAAGGAGTAGAATTCGGCGACCCGCCGGACCTTGTCGGGCGACAGGCCGATCTCCACAGCCACGGCGTCCATGGCCTCTGGCGACAACCAGGTCAGGCGATCCTGCACCTCGCGGAGAATTTGCAGCAACCGGGTCGGCAAAAAGCCGTGGCGCTGAACGATATCGCTGACCGTCTGGTCGAGCGCACTGGGTTCCACCACCATTGGGACTACCTCCCGTTATGGACCGGGCCAATCCGGCGGGGTGAAAGCGCGGATGGCGTGTCTTGGCATTGGACACATTACCTAACTATAACCGGTTGTGCCTCACCAGCGCATGTTGCAACCCAAAAATTTTGCATCCTCAAGCACGTTAGCGCCCGACGGGATGAAATACCCCGGCAACCGGGATTGGAACGCGGCGGGCGCGATTGACTCTAAAGAAATCAGTTACCAGTCCCGCTGTTCAGAATGCGAGCGATGCCAGTAGCCACCGTTCGGGCGCTCTGGCGTTGCCAGCGGATTGAAGGCAAAATTCCAAGGTTTTCCACTAACCCTTTAAGGTGAGACACCGCTATGCCGAGCCAACACGTGCAAGCCAGCCGCTGGCTGTTGTTGGGATGGCTGACCGCCAGCGCTGCGCAGGCGGCGGTCTACCCCCTGCCGCCCCCGGACACCGACGTCATCGGCCAAGTCAAGGTGGTCTACGCCACCAAGGACGATACCTTGCTCGACATCGCCCGCCGCCACAGCCTGGGCTATGACGAAATTGTCCATGCCAATCCTGGCGTGGATCGCTGGGCGCCCGGCGATGGCAACCCCATCGTCTTGCCGACCCGCTACATTTTGCCCGATACCCCGCGTGAGGGCCTCATTCTCAACATCGCCGAAATGCGCCTGTACTACTACCCCAAGGCCGAGGCTTATGGAGAACGGGTGGTGTATACCTATCCAGTGAGCATCGGCCGCATGGACTGGAAAACGCCGATGGGGCTAACCAAAGTTGTCGCCAAGGAAGTTGATCCGGCGTGGCGGCCACCGGCTTCCATCAAGGCGGAACATGCAAGAGAGGGCGATATTCTGCCCGACGTGATTCCCGGTGGCCCGGACAATCCGTTGGGGCGCTACGCCATGCGGCTGGGGGTGCCCGGCTATCTGATCCACAGCACCAACAAACCCTTCGGCATCGGTATGCGGGTCACGCATGGCTGCGTGCGCATGTACCCGGAAGACATTGAACGGCTGTTCAGTATGGTTCCTGTCGGTACGCCCGTGCGCTTGATTGATCAGCCCGTGAAAGTGGGACGAATCAACGGGCAGTTGATGGTTGAATCCCACTCAGCGCTGGAGGAAGACAACCTGCCGATCAAGGTCACTCTGGAACAAGCCCACCAGGCGGTCATCGCCAAAACCGGCTCCGACATGGCTGGTGTGGATCAGGCGACGCTGGCGCTGGCGGTGGAGCAGGTCAGCGGCATTCCGGTGCCGATTTCCGCGCCTGGCGCTTACCCGGTCGCGCAACCGGCCAGCCCGCCCCCAACCGGCGTTGCGACCAATGAACCCGTCGTCAGCCGCGCACCGCCATCCTATCCGCCTGCGCCGATTTATCGTCCGGAGCCTGTTGCGCCACCTGGGGCGGCATCGCCTTATGGTTCGCCAGCGGCCAGTTACCCACCGCCCAGTCCTTACCCGCCGCCCGCCTACCGGCCCACACCGGGCAATCCGGCGACCTACCCTTACTCTGCACCACCCGCATCCCGGCCATCCGCCAGCAACGTGCGGCCTGAACCGCCTCCTCTGTCTTCATCCAGCCGGTTGTGACGGCCACAAAAAAACCCCGCGTGGCGGGGTTTTTTTTTGCAACCGCCAGAATTCCGGCTTATTTGTACATCGACTTCTTGAACATGCGATTGATCTTTTCCTCAGTCGCCATGCTCATGGACTTGGCTTCGTTGGCGGTATCCAGCGCGTTACGGGCCATGGACTTGGCTTCGTTGGCGTCGTTCTGCACTTTCTGCAAATCACTGGTGCTGGCGCAGCCCACAGTCAAGCCGGCAATCAGAGCCAGGGCGGAAAGCTGGGTAACAGTCTTAATGGACATCTTTAACTCCTAGTCGTCGTTCAACAAAAGAAAGGTCTAACCCACGGTATTGTCGCTAAATCACAACCAAGTTGCAACAACACAACAAGGCCATTATATAACGAAATTCAGAAGTGCGGACAATCTCAAGGGCCAAGCTAGCGAATTTCAACCCGCATCCCCTTTTTGACCCACGGTCTAAGCGCCGCGATCTGCTGGTTGTCCAGCGCCACGCAGCCGCTGGTCCAGTTGATACCGGCGTTATGGATCTGGGGATCGCCCATGCCCACGCCATGAATGCCGATCTGTCCGCCCAAGGGCGTGTCTTGTGGTGGCGTTTGACCGTGAACCCAGGCGGCGCGAACCCGCTCATAAGTGGTGCGATCAATCATATGCTGGCGCAAGGCCCGCTCAGCATAGTCGAGATTGGGATAATCCAGCCCGATAAAGGTCTTGAAGCGACTCTGGTCGTTGACCCAGCCGACCCGAAACACTCCGGTCGGCGTCCGGTTGTCGCCGCGCCGGGACTTCAGGCCCGCCCCGCTGCTGCCTAAAGCGATGGGGCGAAAGACTTTGATTGGCCGATGACCCTGCATGATGCTCAGGGTATCGGCCTTGGTATCCACCAGCAGCCAGGGTTCGCGCGGCGCAGCCGAATCTGCTGAGAACGGTGGCGCTGATTCTTCGAGACTGTTCGGCGCACAGGCGCTGATCAGCCCTATCAACAGACTGATGGAAATCAAGCGTTTAATCATCTGCCACATACCGGTACTCATGCCTCTTACCGTGAATCGCCGGGCGTGAAGATAGAACAGGCCGTGCGGCGGCGCAAGCGCGGAACGCCCGCTCGCCCTCAGAACCGTGGCTCCATCGCCACCGGACTGAGCAGCGAATTGCCGATAAAACAGTTTTCCTTGGCCTTGCGGTGCAACTCCCGCACCGTATTTTCATCGGGAAGCGTCGCACCGCTAAAAGTGACCAGGGGCCGCAGGGTCAACTGAGCGACCATCATCTTGCCCCGCTCATTCTTGCCCAGTTCTGCGACCGGTTCGTCCTCGTAGCGATCCACCACCAGTTTACGGAGCGCGGCGATGGACAGAAAGGTCAGCATGTGGCAACTGGACAGCGCCGCCAGCAGCGCTTCCTCGGGGTTGCTCATTTGCGGATTGCCGGAATAGTCCGGGGCCGCTGACCCCTGCACGACCTGACCGCCGCTCAATCGCCAGACATGGTCGCGGCTGAAGGTTTTTACGTCAAAATCCGGCGTCGTCCGTCGCCAGCTCAGGCTGATGGAAAAACTGGACATGGTGCTTTCCTCATTATCGGTTTGGATAAAGACGGGTCGCAGGTTCCCTACCGCGCGCCATCGGCTGGCTGGTTTTGCAGCGCCTCCTGTGCCGCTGGCGCGCAGGGATCGCCGCGCAGCGCCTGTTCCAGTTGCGCGACGCGCTCGCGCAGTTCGCGGTTGACCTCTTCCTGCCGGGCCAGTCGCGCCGCGCCGTCGGCGGCCTGGATGCCGTATTGCGCTCCGTTCCGAACACCGAATCCTCCCTTGCCGGCCAGCCAGCCGGCAGCCAGCCCGCACAGCAGAATCACCAGCGCCATCAGTCCCCAGATTCCGGCGCGCTGGTAACGGGGAATCGCTGTTTCAGCCGCATAGATCGTCAATGATTTCTGTTTCTGCCGAGGCATCGCGGATTCCTCACTGTTCGACGGTGAACGTCGTGACTGGGGTCAGCGCACTGGGCCGAACCGTTCCCTTGAACACTGATTCCTGGCCGCCCCGGATCAGGCGCACCTGAAACGGCGTTTCCTGGGGATTCAGCTCGTCCTTGCGCGGGGCATAGCGCACGGTGATTTCGTAACCGCCCGGCGTGGCCTTCCCGGCGGGCCAGAAGGCGTTTTCCACCGGGCGCTGGCTCAGGCTGGCGCGCACGGCGTTGGCGTCCACGTCCAGCGCGCCGCCGCACGCAGCGGGATTGCGATAATCCAGTTGCTGACCGGAGGGACAACGCACCACCAAATCCAGATCGCCCGGACTGTTCCATAGCAGGGTCACGGTGATCTCTCCGGTCGCCGCGCCGGCGGCCGACAGCCGGTTGGTGAATTCCTGGCGTTCCTCGGCGGTCGGTTCCGTTTTGACGGGCGGTTCGATCCGGGTAGTCGATTCAGCCAGAACCGGTGATTCCGCCGGGGCGGGCGATGGCGCCGGAACGGGCGACGACGGCGCGGGTACAGCAGTGGGTGATCGCTCGGCCAGCAGGTCTTCCAGGGTTCGCGTGGGCGATTCCGTACCCGAAGGCGTGCGGGGTGTCGGCGCTGCTGCGGACGGCGAACGGGCGTCAGCCGGCGGGCGGGCGGGCGGGAACTCCACGGTTGCGGGTTTCGCACCTTCCGGTAAAACCGGCGTTTCCGGGGGAGCAGCCGGCGCGTGATTGATAAGAGGAGTGGTGAGCGCCGGGGGGCGTGGACTCTCGCCCGGCGCGACCGCCACGGTCGATTGCGCGGGCAGGGGACGATTGCGGCCCGGTTCCCGTGCGATGGGTGCAACGGGTGCAGCGGGAGTAGCCGGTGTGACCGATGCGGACGGTGCGGTGAACGACCCGGCGTCGGATAATGGACACTGAGCGCGACGCGCCGCCAGTTGTCCCCGCAGTTGTTCGAGCCGGGTGCGCAACTCCGCCTCGGTGCGTTGCGCCTGGGCCAGGGCGCGCTCCTGGTCGGCGTTCGCCGTCAACGATGGCGCCGTGGCGTCCGCCAGAGGATGCGGCAACGGTCGGCCGGTCCCGAACCCTACAGCGGCCCCTATCGCCAGCACGACGGCGAGGGCGACCACACTCCAGAAGTAGCGCGAACCCACGACCACATAGCGCAGTGGCAATGCCGGAGACGATTCGCGGAGCGGTAACGACTCCGTGGCGTCCGCCGAGGGTGCGGCTTGCCCTTCCAGCATGGAGGGGTGCTTCGATGGCGACTCCGGTGGGAATTCCGGCTCCGCTAGGGATTGCGGGGATGATGCCAGCGGCGCGGATTCCGGCTCCAGCGCGGATAACGCGGATTCGGCAGAAGCGTCTGACGCCGGTTCTGGCGCGGGCGGCGCTGAAAGGGATGGAGTTCCGGGAATCGGCGGCGGCGATGTCTGCGGCGGCGGTTCAACGGTGGTTTCCGGTTCCGCTGCGGCAGTGGCCAGTTCGGGAAGGGCGACCTCGGGTATCGCCAGATCGCGCGGCGGCTCCGCCGGTTTTGACTCCAGTGGCGGAACCGCTGGACTACGGGAAGGATTCGCCGGCGTTTCCCAAGGCCGATCCGGTACGAATCCCCAGCGAATCACCACCGGTCGCCCTTCAACCAGAAAGAGATCGGCCTCCGCCGGAACGCTTAGCGCCGCCCGCAACATTGCGCCCAACTGGGTCCGGCGCACATCCCCGGACGCCAGGTAGCGTTCCGCCAATTCCCGCCCTTGCTCCAGCAGATCATGGACGCGGGCCAGAATCGGCTGGCGCTGTTCTTCTGGCAGATCGACCAGTTTTAACGGCGGCTGGTCGGGATCGCCCGAGATGTACCAGTCAATGCGGTTGCTGGCGCGATCCACCACCGGTTCAGCCAGCATGTCTGCCGCCTCCGGCCCCAGTTCGCTGGCCAGCACCGCCCGGATTTGCGGGTACAGGGCGTGCAAGGGCTGGCCGAAACCGCCCGTCTCCCGCACGCCATCGAAGGAACCGCTACTCAGCAGAATCTGCTCGACCATGTCCGCCGCCCCCTGTCATGTCGCTTGGTTGCCCGGCCCCAGCTCAACGCGCCGAAGTGCTGTCCTCCGGCGAAGCGGAGATCTTAAGCTCCGGTTCGGCGTCCGGTTTGGCAGCCGGTTCGGCGGACGGTTCGGCCAACGCAATATCCACGCCGCCGCCGCCCAGGGTCAGATCGAGACCGTATTGCACATTCTGCAAATACAGCGTCACACCCTTCTCATTACGCAGCATGGCGTTGCCACCACCCTGCCCCACGGTCAACCCGCCCTCGACCGCGATATAGCGTCCGGGGAAATCCGTCAGCTCCCGCAGGCGGTAAACCTGGCCCAGCGCATCCACCTGGCTGACGCCCAGCGTTGCCACCTTAATTCCTGTGACCCTAAACGGGTGCTTGCCGCCGGCGAATTCCAGCGTCCCCTGACCCTGCTGATAGCCGAACAGCAGACCAAACGAGGTGCTGGAAAACTGGATGCGCGCATCGGGCCGCCCATCTTGGGCCAGCGCCGCGCCCGTCCCCGTGACCAGAGCCGCTATCAACACCACTCGCGCCAACTGCATCGTGTCTTCTCCCCTTGCAGAACATTCAGGCCGCCGGAATTGAATAGCGAAGCCCTGGATACCGGTTTAAAAGCATCTTCTCCAACTCACGGTTCAGATCCACGTTATTTGAACCGCCACCGCTCTTGGCGCCACTGCGCGAGCAGGTATCCAGCGACCAGACGCCTACTTTCTCGTCGAGGTTGACTTCCTTCCACTTGGGGTGCCCGGTTTGCCGGAGCGCCCCCAGATTGGCGCGGAGCGCCTGACCCAGCGTCGCCAACTGCCGGCAGCGCTGGACAAAATAGGGACTCTGCTTGCCGGAAAAATCAAAGCTCATCAAGACCGCTTTGACCGCGATGGTGGACACGTTGCCGGACAGCCATTCGTAATCGGCCTGACCGATTTGGGCCGGCTGGTATTCGCGCACCATGCGCGGATCGTCCAGCGGCACGAAATGCACGTTCGCCAACATCGCGGCGAATTCCGGCTTGGTGATCAGATTGCCGACCTTGGTAAACAGGCTGACCGGCTTGCCGGCCACATAGAACATGGCGTCGGCCTCGCCCTTGAGCACCGCGGTCACGCCCTGCAACGGCGGCAGGTTGAGCAGTTCCGCCGGCTTGACTCCGGTTAATTGCAGCAAGTTCATGGCGGTCAGCCAGTTGCCGCTGCCCTGTTCGCCGACCACTACGCGCTTGCCCTGCAAATCGGCGAAGGTCTGAACCGATTTGCTGGCGAACAGATGCACTTCTTCGTTGTAAAACGGAAAGATCAGCCGCAGCCGGCTGGCAATCTGGCGCATCTCCGGATTCTCGGAACGGCTGAGAAAGCCCAGCACATCGGACTGGACGATGCCGAACGTGGCGTTTTCCTTGCTGTTGATGCGTTTGATATTGTCAATCGAACCCTGGGAATCCTTGACCAGAATATCCAGACCGACGGTTCGGGCCACCCCGGCAATGTCGTTGCCAAACTGAATATAAGTGCCGGTTTTGGAACCGGTCACCATGCCAATCTGTTGGGCGTTGACGTCATCGGCGTGCGCCGGGGTCAGGCCGCACCCCAGCAACAGCAGCAGCAAACCGCTGATCAGCAGACGGTTCATGAAACGATACTCCTCAAATACTTGAATAGGGAATCGCAACGCCGGTTACTGCCGGCGCAGCCTTTTTTCCAGTTCCTGGTCGGTGGGATCAAACTGGGATTTCAGCTCGTCCTCCAGACTGCGTCCGGTGGATCGGGCCGGGGGAACTGGCGGCGGTACGCGCGCTGGAACCTGGGGAACCGGAACAGCGGCGGGCGGCGCAGGCCGGGCCGGGAGCGGCGGCGCGGGTTTTGGCAGCGGAACCGGCAAAGGCGGTGGCGCAAGCGGTTCCGGCGCAGGGACCGGTTCCGGCGCAGGGACCGGCTCCGGGGCGGGCACCGGTTCCGGGGCAGGGACCGGTTCCGGGGCAGGGACCGGTTCCGGCACTCGGTCTGAACCGGACGAAGTCGTCGCGGATCGTGCGCCCGGCGGGGATTCGCGCGATGAATCCGCGTGCTGATTGAACCACCACCAACCCAGCGCCGCCAGCGCTGCCAACCCTGCCGCCAGGATAATGCCGATCAATAAACCGGATGCGCCGCTGCGTTGTTGTGCGGGCGGCGGTTCGGGACGAGCGGGCGGCGGTTCGGGAACCGGCTCCAGCCGGCGCGGCGATGCGATGAGGGTCGGCGATTCTTCGTCCAGCTCCGGCGCGGGATGCAGCGGGGGAACCTCACTCTTGGTTCGCGGCGTTAGCCGTCCTGGGGCTTTGCGCGTCGGTTCAGCGACCGGTGGACGAGCGGGGCCGGCAACGTGTGGTTGCGGCCGCGCCACCACCACGGTCGGCTCATCGCCGGTGGACACTGGATCCGGGGAGTGAGCCGGCGGCGTTACCCGCCCCTTGATCACCCGGGTGGTGGCGTCATCCACAGCGGTGCTATCCAGACCCGCGCCTATCTCGGGAATTGCGACATCCGGGATGGGCAAATCAGCGCTACCCACTTCCGGCAGGGGCGGTGGTTCCAGACGCGCTTTTGGCCCCGTCTCGACCCGGGTGCCGCCGACCACCCGGCGCTCACCGCTGGCGCTGCCTTCCTCCAGTTCCAGTTCCAGCGGCCACACAAAAGTCGACTCCGCTGCCCCCACCAGCCCCTGGCCGCGCACGGCCAGCCGGTAAGGCATGTTTTCCAACTGGAACGCCAGATCGGAATGCACGACGAACTTCAGCACCTCGCCGCTGTACCAGACTTCCTGGGGTTGCAGCCAGCATTCCGCACCCTGCCAACCCTCTGGCCCCAGATGGTTATCGGCAAACCCATGCCGGCTCAAGGCGAACTCGAAGGTTTCCAGGCCGTGCGGCAGGCCACTGAGGGTGACGATGGCGTGCCCCAGCGGACGGGCGGGATCTTCGGAAACGCGAACCGATAGGGCGGACATCCAGCAGTCTCCAAGGGATTATCGTTGGTCTTGATTATAGGCGAAGCCGACAGCGCGCGAGCCGGTTCAGGCCGCCGGTCGCAGCCGCGCTAGCAAAATAGGTCCAGCCGGCGATTGGCGGCCAAGTCCGGTTTGCCGGGTTTTCTCAAGGGGGTATTTTGGAAAAGGCTCAATCTGGATTCCAGTCAGTTCAGTGCGTTATGCGACCAGCAAGGTTAAGAGGGGTTGATGATGCCCCGCCCGCACCGTCTCGGTCAGATCGTCAAAAGAGAGAGGGCAACCTTCGCAACGATAGTGCTGCCGCGCCGGTTGGGTGGTATCGCGACCCGGCTTGGTGATCGCCGCCGCGCCACCGTGGGGTCAACGGACCCCGCTGGGCCATCGCAACGGGCGAACGGTTTCGTAGCACTTGACATCGTCCAGCAGATTTTGAAGGTTGATCATCGTCGGGGCCTTCGGTCGCAGCGGTTCAGAACGCCTCCAGTGTAGCGCCTGACCTCCGTCGGGGCGAGCCGTCCTCAACCATCTGGAATCCATATTGAGCCGAATCGTAGGCGGGTTAGGGCGCCAGACCGTAACCCGCCGGTCGGGGGACATCACGAAGTCGGCGGGTTACGCTTCGCTAACCCGCGCTACGCGCTGGAATGGGGTCACCTTGATCGCTCCTTCCCGCTGGCGAGTCTGGGCAATGTCGTAGCTGTTCTGCATCCGCATCAGCGTGTCCATCGATACGCCGAACGCCTTTTCGATCCGGAGGGCCATTTCCGGCGACAGGCGGGCGCGTTCGTTGAGCAACGCAGATAGTGCGGGGCGTGTGACTCCCAATATCAGCGCCGCGTCGGTCACCGAAAGACCGAGAGCCTCAATGATCTCGCTCTTCACGAACCCGCCCGGATGGGCTGGATTCTTCATACGGATACCCTGCATCGCACTCATGGCTGCTTCCTAGTGGTAATCCTCGTAATCGAGGTCGATGATTTCGATCTCCGTTTGGTCGATCCGAAACGTGATCCGCCAGTTTTTCGTCACGAACAGGCTCCATGCGCCCTTGCGGTCGCCGGTCAGCGGATGTGCCTTCCAGCTCGGAACTGTCCGCAACTCTTCCTCCCGCTCCATATCCTGGAGAAAAGAAACGATGCGCCGAAGTTTCGGCACGACGGCGGATTGCAGACCAGCGGTGTCATCATCTTCGATGAGTCGGCGCAATCCTTTATGAACCACGTTTCGGATCTTCATGGTTCAGGCTATCTAAGGGGCTTATACTGTGTAAAGCGACAGTTTACGGAGGCCTTCTTGAATGACCCCGCCGCCGCCACTCAGAAATCGCCCAAGCACTCGCGCAGCGACGGTGTTTGACGGTCGCGAATGCGTCCCGCATATAGAGTGACCGTATCCGGTTCACAGAGGATTTCCCGCCGCCGATAGGTCACGACCGTGAAGAAATAGGTCGCGCCGAGGGTGGTCGAACGGTGGTAGCGCATCGGCAAGTTTCAGGGTAGTTTCCGGGTAGGTCGGGCAAAAGCGTAGCGTTGCCCGACAGGTTCAGGGGATGAGTGAGAGCATGTCGGGCACGTCCTGTGCCCGACCTACCGGACTTAATGATCATCGTAATGTCCACCGATGGCAAAAATATGGATTGCTGAATCGTCAAAACGATAAATCAAGCGGTCTCGGTGGGATAGGCGGCGCGACCAAAGTCCAGTGAGATCATATTTCAAGGCTTCGGGTTTGCCCGTGCCCGCGGTCGGGTCGCTACGCTGCAGCTCTTTGATAATTCGGCAAAGATTGCGATGGAGCGACTTGTCGCGAGTCCGCAGGGCCTCATAGGCTTCCCAAGTGTCGCCCTCAAAGATGATCGATCTCATCCAGTTCCTCCGGAGTCAGCCGCCGGCCGGCGCCCAGGGCGTAGGTTTTCTCCGAACCAGCGATTTGAGCCATCAGTGACCGATTTTGCAAGACGGACAGCGTTTCCTGTTCGCGCTCCCAATCCTCAGCGCCAATCACCACGAAGGCCCCGCCATTGCGGCGGTTGACTTTCAACGGTTCGTGGTTGGTTAATACCTTGTCTACATGGGTGCGCAGGCTATCGCGGAACTGGTTGACGGTAATTGTCTCCATTGGCAGTCACCTTGAATGTACGGAGTTGCCGTACAGGATAGCACAGAAGTCGGGATGAGATAAAGGATCAATCAACGCAAGCACACAGGACGCAGGGCTTAGGGCGTTAGCCCGTAACCCGCCTTTGAGGGAGATCAGCGAACCGGCGGGTTAGCGAAGCGTAACCCGCGCTACGCGCTAACCCGCCGTACCGGGGTACCGGGCTTAGATGCAAACAGTAGATACCGTCTTGGCGGTCAAGGGGCGGGGGTCCAATGAGCCTGATAGGGTTGCTGATGTTTAAGAACCCCGAACGCCAACTGCACCAGTTTGCGCATGGCGGCGCCCAAGGCGGCCATCTTGGCTT
>Ga0209573_1004208_pt1 | contig 14519 bp, 10 predicted proteins | sample TNRBio252014_DNA_FD_185870 | JGI IMG/M metagenome (GOLD analysis project Ga0209573, IMG submission 185870) | Wastewater treatment Type I Accumulibacter community from EBPR Bioreactor in Madison, WI, USA - TNR Reactor_6/25/2014_ DNA (SPAdes)... | ecosystem: Engineered > Bioreactor > EBPR >...
TCGACGTCTCGCACGAGCTGCGAACCCCGTTGGCGACCATTCGGGCCGCAGCCGAGACGCTGGTCGAGGAGAAGTCGCTGGACGAGGCCGCGAGCCACCTCGCCGCGATCTTGGAGAGGCAGGCGGGGCAGATGCAGGACCTCGTGTCGGACCTCACCGACCTTTCGCAGATCGAGTCGGGCGCGGTGACGCTCCAGCTCGAGGACATCCCTCTTCAGGGGCTTCTTGCGGGCGTCGTGAAGGACCTCGAGGGCCCCGCGCGCGCGCGGCAGGTCGAGGTGGCGCTCGAGGCGCGGACCGGGCGGAGCGTGAGGGGCGACCGGCGGCGCCTCGCGCAGGTCTTCCGGAACCTCGTCGACAACGCCGTCAAGTTTTCGCCGATCGGCGCCCGCGTCGAGGTGGTCTCCGAGGAGCGGAAGGGGTCGGCAGGCTCCGAGGTCATCGTGCACGTGATCGACCGTGGCATCGGGATCCCCGCCAGCGAACAGGCGAAAGTCTTCCAGCGCTTCTACCGGGTCGACCCGTCCCGCTCCAAGACGACGCCCGGGACCGGGCTGGGGCTCGCCATCGTCAAGCACCTTCTCATCCTCCACGGCGGTTCGATCCGCGTGGAATCGGAACCGCTGCGCGGGAGCCGCTTCTCAGTCGTGCTCCCCGCCGCCGCAGACGCCGCCTTGAAGGAGGCCTCATGAAAGAGCACTTCACCGAGCTACTCGAGCAGCTCCGCCGCCAGCTCATCGGCATGGGTGCGGAAGTCGAGAGCCAGATCCGCGTCGCCGTCGAGGCCCTGATCGAGGGGAACGCCGCGAAGGCTCGCGGCGTCTGCGAGCGGGACGCGGTCATCGACGACCTCGAGGTGAAGAACGAGGAGGCGATGATCCACCTCCTCGCCACCCAGCAGCCGGTCGCGAGCGACCTGCGGCTCCTCGTCGCGTCGGTCCGGATCAACGCGGACCTCGAACGGATCGGCGACCACGCGGTGAACATCGCCGAGGCGGCCGAACGGCTCGCGGGGGCGAAGCCGTTCAAGCCGTGGATCGACATCCCGCACATGGCCGAGGTCGTCCGCGGGATGCTTCGCGACGCGCTCGACGCCTTCGTGAGGCGCGATACTGCGCTGGCCAAGGACGTCCTCCTGCGCGACGACATCGTCGACGCAAAGAACCTCTCCCTCATCCGCGAGCTCCTGACCTACATGGCCGAGAACCCGGCACTCATCAGCCGGTCGATCGAGATCATGTCGATCTCGAAGAACCTCGAGCGCGTGGCGGACCTGGCGACGAACATTGCGGAGGAGACGATCTTCATCGCCGAAGGGCTCGTGATCAAGCACCAGGGGAGGCTCCCGGAGGAGAGCTCGGGCCGTTGAGGCCGTCGGGCCCTTCAGCCCCGGGCAAAGGCGAGGACCATCTCCTTGACGATCGTGCCGGGTCCGAGCACGGCGGCGAGGGCCCGGGCGTAGCTCTCCAGCTGCGGGGCGTAGAGAGCTTCCCGCTCGGCGCGAGCGGCGGCCGTCGGGACCCGGTCGGTCTTCCAGTCGACGATCACCCAGCCGTCGTTCTCCTCGAAGAGGAGATCGATCTTCCCCTCGACGAGGGGTGAGCCGTCGAGCGCGTCGTCCCGGAAGAGGACCGGCAGCTCGACGAAGCGGCGGCGCGAGACGCGGGCGCGGGCCACGACGGGGTGGGCGAGGAGGCTCTCCACGAGCGTGACGGCCTCGGCCTCTCCGGCCAGGTCGAGAGCTGGCACCACGGTGGCGACCGCGTCTTCGGCAGAGGAGGGCGGCGTGCGCTCCGCGTCGAGAAGGAGCTCCATCGCTTCGTGCACGGCCGTGCCGAGCCTCACGGCGCGGGCCTGGACCTCCTCGCTGCGTTCGAGCGAGGGCAGGTCCTCCGGGGAAGGCGGCCCGGGGAACGCTCCGGGTCGCCAGAGCCCGTCCTTCTCGCCCGACCGGCGGAGAGGGCGCGAAGCGGTGGCGCGGGCCCGATCCAGGCGGGCCTCGGCGGCGGCCATCACGGCGGAGAGGTCGACGACGGCTTCCGGCGGAGCGGTGGCGACGGGCGCGGACGGGATGGAGACGTCGGGGGAGACGACTTCGACGAGCGGAGCGAGCCGGGCGGGAAGATCCTCCGCGAACGCGATCGGACGGAGGAGGCTCTTCCCGATCGGGTCCGAGACCTCGCCGCTCTTCAGCGTCCGGCGCCTGCGAAACCAGGAGAGGACGAGGTTCTTCTTCGCGCGGGTGAGAGCGACGTAGAGAAGCCGCTTGTCCTCGGCCCGTTGCCTCAGCTCGTCGGCGGCCGCGACGAAACGGAGCCCGGGCGTGCCGACGGTGACTCCGGCAACCGGGAGGCGAAGCGCGAGGGTGCCCCCCGCCCGGTCGTAGAAGAGGCTGCGGCGGGCCGCGACCTTCTCGCGGTCCCGGAATCCGAGGCCTGCGACGACGACCGTGTCGAACTCGAGCCCCTTGGCCTTGTGGAGCGTCAGGAGCCGCACGGCGTCGTCGTCTTCCTCGAAGGCCCGGGGCTCGGGGACTTTCTCCTCGAGGCGCAGGCCGAGGCGGGAGACGCCGTCCCGGAAGGGGAGCCCTTCGGCGTCGAGGGCGCGGGCCAGGACGAGGAGCCGGTCGAGGTTCGCGGAAGCCTGGAGGCCGTTGACGACGGCTCCGTTCTCGACGGCGGCGAGCACCCGTCGCGTCGCGAGCAGGTCGAGGAGCGTCTCGGCGAGGGGGCGGGCAAGCCGCCGTGAGCGGAGCGAGCCGAGGAACGCGAGCGCCGCCGCGACGGGCCCTTCGGGCGGAGCCGTTCCGGGTTCGTCGAAGAGCGCGCCGGCCTCGGAGGCGTCGAGGAGCTCGACGTCGGTCAGGCCGAAGAGGAAGGACTTGAGCGCCGCGACGGTGGCGACGGAGTCGGACGGATCGTCGATGGCCCGCAGCGCGGCGACGACGGCGGCCGTCTCTTCGCGCCGGTAGAAGCTGACGCCGCCGTCGAGGACGGCCGGGATTCCCGAGTCGCGGAAGACCTCCTGAAAGAGGTCGATCGCGTCGTTGGAGCCGAGGAGGACCGCGATGCCCCGGAAACCGCCTCCGGAGAAGCGCGAGAGGAGGAGGTTCGCCACGGCCCGCGCTTCCTGGATCGTGGCCTTCGCGTCTGCGGAGTCGTTCTCGTCGCCGTCGATTCCGTCGGCCCCGGGCACCTCCTCGTCGCCGTGCGCCGGGAGCTCGGGCGTCGCGAGGTAGAGGACCTGGCCGGGCAGCGCGTCGTCGCCCGGGTCGGGGCGTGGCACGAGCGGCGCATTCCCGACCTCCCAGGGCTCGTCCTTCGCGCCTTCGAAGACCGTGTCGAAAACGCCGTTGACGAAGTCGAGGATGCGGGGCGCGGAGCGGAAGTTCGTGACGAGGGAGAGGCGGGCGGTCGCGCCGAGCCCGTCCGCGACGCGGCGGTAGGTCTCGACGTCGGCCCTGCGGAAGCGGTAGATGGACTGCTTCGGGTCGCCGACGAGGAAGAGCGCCCCCGCCGCCGGCTCGAGGTCGTCCCACCTTTCGGGGTCCTGCTCGCCCGGCGTCGCCGCTAGGCGCAGGACGATCTCGGCCTGGACGGGGTCGGTGTCCTGGAACTCGTCGACGACGAGGTGGGGGAAGCGCTCCTGGAAGTGCTCGCGCGCCGCGCGGGAACGGCGGAGAAGGTCGCGCGCCGCCAGGAGCAGGTCGTCGAAGTCGAGGAGGCCGCGCCTCTCCTTTTCGGCCGCCAGGCGCGGCAGGAAGCCGTCCCGCACGGAGGCCGCGACGGCGGCGAGGAGCCTCTCGCGGGGGAGGAACGCGAGGCGGGCCGAGAGGGCCTTCCACTCGTCGCGGAAGGCGCTGGCGGCCGTCTTGAGGTCTCCCGTGAAGAAGGCCTTCTTCCCGGGCCGGAAGTCGATCTTCGTGACGGGCCGGAATGCCGCGAGCTCCTCGAGGCCCAGAGGGAGGAGCGACCGGACCTCGTCGAGGGCCGACCGGAGGAGGAGGACCTTCGGGTCATCCCGGAAGCCGGAAGGAACTCCTCCGACGAGGCGCTCGCCGTCGCGAACGAGGCTCTCGATCTCGATCCCCACGTACGGGAGAGGGTCGTCGGGGATCCGGCAGGAGAGGACGAGCGTCCTCTCCTCCTGAAGCGTCGCGGCGAGCTCGCGAAGCGCCCCGGGGCCGAGGCCAAGACGGAGGGCGTCGGTGACCGGGCCGTTCGCGCGGGCCTCCTCGTCGATCCAGGCCGAGAAGACCTCCTCGAAGAGCTCCCGCGCGACCCCGTCCTCCGGAGTGACGAAGTCGGGGTCGACGTGCGACTCGACCGGCCTCTCGCGGAGGAGGCGCGAGCAGAAGGAGTGGATCGTCGAGACTTCGGCGCTGTCCAGGTCGCGGCGCGCGCGCTCGGCCCGGTCCCGGCGGGCCGGGTCCCGCGCCTCCCGCGCCTCCTCGTCGATGCGCTTCCTGAGCCGCTCCTTCATCTCGCCCGCGGCCTTCTCCGTGAAGGTCATGGCGGCGATCGAGGAGAGCGGTTCCCCGGCGTCGAGGACGAGCCGGAGGATCCTGTCGATCAGGGTCTTCGTCTTGCCGGTCCCCGCGGAAGCCTCGACGAGCAGTGACCGCTCGACGTCGTTGACGGCGGTCGCCCGTGCGGCAGCGTCGGCGAGCGGCGTCACGGGATCGCCTCGAGCGCGAGGAGGGGTGAGGCGGGGTCGGACGCGGTCTCGCCCGCGCGCTTGGCGTCGTAGATCCGCCGGTGCCCGGGGCCGCAGACGGCCGCGACGTCGCACTGGGAACAGAGCCCTTCGCCTGCCGAAAGCGATGCCGTGCGCGGAAGGAGGTCCCCGGCCCGGATCGTCGCATCGAGAAGTCCGATCGCGTGCCCGAGCGACGCGACCGCCTCCCCGTTGGCAGCGGCGTCGAAGGCGACGGAGACGGCCGTGGGCTCGCCTCCCGCCTTTTCCGGGTACGCGAAGAGGTACTCGGACGAGATGGAGGAGGCGCCCAGGGCCCGTGCGGCGAGGGCATACGCGGCGAGCTGGACCTTCTCTCCTCCCGCGATCCGGTAGCGCTTCCGGTTCGTCGTACCGAAGGGCGACGGGCGGCTGAACTTGTAGTCGACGACCCGTGCCTCGGCGCCGTCCCGGTCGAGCCGGTCGATCCGGCCGGTGAGGGAGACGCGGGCGAGGCCGTCTCCCGCGGAGGCTTCGAGACCCGCGGAAGGGCCGAAGCGGACCTCGGTTCCGGCGAGCGGCAGCGGGTCCTTCCTTCTTGTTTCGAGCTCGGCGACGGCGCGGAGGAGGCCGGCGAGCCGCGCGGTCGCCGCCTCGGCGAGGACGGGCGGGAGGTCCATCTCCCAGTCGGCGAAGAACCGGTTCATCTGCCGCTCTGCTTCGTCGTCCGCGCGGGACGCCAGGACGTCCGCCAGGGACGAGCCGCTGCGCATCGCCTCGGCGGCCAGGGTTTCCAGCGCCGCGTGGGCGCGCTCGCCCATGGTCCGGCCGTCCAGGACGAGCTCGTCGGGAGGCTCATCCGGTGCACGAAGGCCGAGGGCGTCCATCAGGAATGCCCGGTAGGCACAGGTAGAGAGCCTTTCGAGGCGGCTCGGTGAGACAGGGCGGTCGCCGAAGAGGAGCCGGCGCGGCGCGCGGGCGAGCCGCCCCTCGTACTCCGTGAAGCGGATCTCGGCGCGGGCTCGTCCCCGGCGGAGAGCCCGCTCGAGCGGCTCGAGGCCTGGAGGGAGAGCGGCGGCCAGCCGCGGCGCGAGCGCCAGCGCGCGGCGGAGCGCCTCTTCGCCGTCGACCGGAGGTTCGGCCGTGGCAGGCCGGCCGAGGCGGATCCATCGCACCGAGAGGCGGTCCGCGAGAGCGGGGTCGGCGAGATCGGGCTCGGAGACGGGGTGCCCGGCGCGTCCCTCGAGAAGGTCGACGAGAAACGGAGAGAGGAGGCGTGGCCGATCGGTGGCGGCTTCGCGCCGCGCGGCGAGGAGGACGAGCCGGCGTCGCGCGGAGCTTGTCGCGAGATGAAAGAGGAAGCGTTCCTCCCGGGCGTGGCGCCGGCCCGTGCGCGGTGCGAGCGGCCGCTTCGTGAGACGCGACAGCTCGGCACGCTCCGCGTCGAAGAGGAGCGGATCGGGCCGTCCGACGCGGGGAAACGACTGTTCGACGAGCCCGGGGACGAGGACGACGTCGAAGGCGAGACCGCGGGCGGAGACGGGAGCGAGGAGGGCGAGACCGTCGCGCTCGAACCGGCCCTGCCGGACAGGGGTCTCCTCGAGCGCTCGTCCGAGGAGAGGAAGGACCTCGGAAGCGGCGACGAGCGCGCCCGGCTCGACCATCTCGAGGTCTTCGAGACGCGCGGCGGCGCTCGCCAGCTCTTCAGCGGAAGGAAGCCCGCCGAGGAGCGCCTCGAAGGACGCGGCCAGCCGCTGACCCCACGCGCCCCAGGGGGCGGGGGCGGTGTCGGGCAGGACGGGATCGAGGAGGTCGATGACGGCGCCGAGGGCGGCGAGGTCGAGCCGGAGACGGGCCTCCCGCCGCGAGAGGCGCCCCTCGGCCTCGGCGGGCTCTTCCGGCGCAAGCCGTACGAGCCGTGCGCGGAGACGCCTCCGAAGGTCATCCCATCCTCCGCGGGCGCGCAGCTCGCCGAGGGCCCGTGCGACGCGTGCGCGGGAGCCGGCTGCTGCGAGGCCGAGCCCCTCGAGGACGTCGACGAGCGCGAGGAGGGATTCGGATTCGAAGCCGCCGGCCTGAAGCTCGAGAAGGACAAAGGCGGCGCGCCCCATCGGGGTTCGGGAGAAGCCGGTCCCGGCCGGCCGGAAGAACGGGATCCGCCGCTGCGTGAGCTCGGCCACGATCGCGGGCTCCTGCCGCACCGGGTCGCGGACGAGGACGGCGATCCGGTAGAGCGGGATGCCGTCTTCGACGGCGCTGAGGATCTCGCGAACGACCTCGCGCGCCTCGGAGAGGTCGGACGGTGCGACGACGACGTCCGTCTCGAACGACGCGGGTGTCGGGCCCGCGTCCAGTGCGACCACGCCCAGGAGCTTCGAGAAGAGGGCCGTGCGGACCAGCGGGATGCCATCGCCCGTCTCCTCGGAGGCCCCGTCCGAAGGAACGAAGGCGAACACGGGCCGCTCCCGGGCGATGACGGACAGGAGGGCCTCGCGAACGCCTCCCAGGTCGTAGAGGCCGTAGACGAGAAGCGGCTCGGAGCGCGTCGGTCCGCTTTCGAGCGCAGCTCTCTCGAGCGCGGCGTCGGCGTCGGCGAAGGCACTCCGGAGGCTCTCGAGACGGCAGAGGACCTCTGCGACCTTTGCGAGGAACGCGGCGCGATCGCCGGTGCGCGCGACCCTCGGGGCGAGGTCCCTGAGGACCGAGGCGGCGATGCCCGCGCCGCGCAGGTCGGCGGCCGTCCGCACGAGGAGGGCTGCGGTCGAGGGGCGCTCTCTGAGGACGTCGAAGACGTCTCCTTCGGGGGTGTCGAGGAGCGCCCGGCGGGCGAGGAGCGCTTCGCCGAGGGGCGGCAGCGGCGGTCGCGGGTCGGGTTCCCGGAGCCGCTCGCGCGCGAGGTCGAGGAACGTGAGGAAGCGGAGGTTGGCGATGCCGCCGAACGCCTCTGCCGCGCGGCGCCTCAGGTAGACGCCGAGGAGGTTCGAGCCGACCAGGACGTCGACGGGGCGGAGAGGATCGGACGCCTTGAGAGCCCGGATCTCGTCGAGAAACCGCACCTCGAGCGCGGCGAAGTCGCCGACGTGGAGGGTGTGGCCGGGGGGCGGCGCCATCCCGCCGGGTCAGCCCTCTTTCCAGCGGGGGGCGCGAGCAGCTTCGATCCCGAGGAGGTCGAGGATCCGCTGCGTGACGAAGCCGAGGAGGTCGTCGATCGTCTTCGGCCGGGTGTAGAAGCCGGGGCACGCGGGCAGGATCGTCGCCCCGGCCTGGGCGGCCTTCACCATCGCCTCGAGCGTCGGGAGGGGCAGGGGTGCCTCGCGCGGAACGAGGACGAGAGCGCGCCGCTCCTTCAGGTGGACGTAGGCCGCGCGTGTCAGGAGGTTGTCGCAGACGCCGTAGGCCACCTTCGAGAGGGTCGTCGCGCTGCACGGGACGACGACCATTCCCGTCGTGCGGAAGGAGCCGGACGCGATCGCGGCGCCGATGTCCCTGTTCGGGTGGACGACGTCGGCGAGGGATGCGAGCTCGTCGAACGGAATCCCGAGCTCGTCCGTGGCCACGCGCCGGGCCCCCTCGGTCGCGACGAGGTGGACCTCGACGTCCGGGGTACGGCGGAGGGTCTCGAGGACGTCCCTGGCGTAGGGGATTCCCGAGGCGCCCGAGACCCCGACGACGACGCGGCGCGGAACGGTGTCGGCCATGAAGCGGAGTCTAGCCGCCGGGCTCCTCGTCGAGGATGTCGAAGGTCCAGGCGTGGGCGTCCGGCAGCTCGGCCGCGGCACGCTCGATCTCCCTGCCGGGGTCGGTCGTCTCGAGGAGGAAGAGCCCCTGCTCGGGACGGGCGAGGAGGCGCCACGGGAGCGTGAGCTTCAGCGCAAACGCCCGGAGGGCCGCTTCGTCCTTCCCCTCGACGAACAGGACGCGCGTCACCGGCCGGCCGTCCGGTCTCCGCGTAGAATCCGGCGCGGAAGCGCAAGGGGTCCGGTGGCCTCCCTGGTCTTCAAAACCAGCGTGCACGCTCCGCGAGGGGCGGCGGGTGGGTTCGACTCCCACACGCTTCCGCCATTCCGCTCCCGTGGAGGCTCGGCACCGGGCGCGCGGGACCGGAGCCGGGCACGATCCGTAGAATAGAAAATCAAGACCTGACCCCATGCCTACTTCGGGAGCGGGTGCGGCTCGGAGAAGCCGCGCTTGCGGATGTCGTCGATCAGCTCGCGGTCCGTCTTGAGCGGCTTGTTCTCGCCGTAGAGGGCGTCGTCGCGGTACTTCGGGACGCAGCCGGGCGTCTTGCGGCAGGCCTCGGCGGCGTCGTCCCACTCGCGGCGCGCGTTGTCCCGACGGGAGCTTGTCGTCCGTTCGGGGACGGCGAGGCCCTTCGTGACGGCGCGGTCCATGCGGCGCTGGGCCTGGGTGGCCGCGGCGTCGCCGTCCCCGGCCTTGCCGCCTTTCTTCGAGGAGGTCGCGCCCGAGGCGCCGGCCACGGGAGAAGTGGGCGGCTCCGCTGCCTCGGCCGGGTCGACGGTCTGGACGTCGTCGAACGAAACTTTCTTCGCAGGCGTCCCCGTCGCCTTCATCACGGCGGCGTGCTCGGACAGCGTCTTCGGCCTGGCCGGCCCGGCGGACCGGCCGAGCGCGGGTGCCGGGCGCGCCGCGGGGGCGGGGGTCGGGGGTGGAACCGTCGCCGGAGCCGCAGCCTGTGGGAGGAGGAGGGCGAGTGTGAGTGCGAGCATGCGGAGTCTTTCGAGTGTGAGATTACGACGACGCTTGGCCCTTCGGAATCTCCGGAACCGAGAATCAAGACCTGACCCCTGCCGTGATAGCCTTCTTCGATGGACTCGGCGGCGAGCGGCGGGGTCCGATCCGGGCGGGGGATGACGGGGGAGGCGCGAAACCGGCTCCTCGTGCGGATTGCGCACGAGCTCGACGGGACCCTCAATCTCGACGACGTGCTCGGCCGGCTCCTGGACACGCTCCGCTCCGCCGTCGGATACGACGCCGCCGGGATCTTCGTCCTGAACCGCGAGGAGGTCTTTCCGGGCTACGGGCTCTCGTGGAGGACGATCGCAGCGACGGTCCGGCGGGGTTTCGACGGGCCGCTTCCGGATATCGACCGGCTTCTCGCACTCGGCCAGGGGCTCGTCGGGCACGCGCTCCAGACGGGCGAGGCCGCCGTGGCGCCCGACGTCCGCCTCGACCCGAGGTACGTCATGGCGCGCCCTGCGACGCGGTCGGAGCTGGCGGTGCCGGTCTACGCCGGGGGAAGGCTCGTCGGCGCGATGAACCTCGAGAGCGACGAAACCGGCGCGTACGGCGAGGAGGACGCGGAAACGCTGCGCCTCTTCGCGGATGCGGCCGCCATTGCCGTCGAGAAGGCGATCCTCTACCGGCTCTTCGTCCAGAAGGAGCGGCTCGAGGAGCAGCTCAGGCTCGCGCTCGAGACCCGCGAGCTGTCGGGGGCCGCGGCCTGGACCGGCATCGCCGGCTGGGACGCCGCGGGCTTCTCCCGGCCGCGCTACGAGATCGGCGGCGACTACTACGACCACATCCCGCTCGCCGACGGGAGGCTGGGGCTCGTGGTCGCGGACGTCTCCGGGAAGGGGAGCCTCGCGGCGATGACCCTCACGACGTTCCGGGCCATCCTGCGGACCCAGGTGGAGGGGGAGCCCGAGCCGGTGAGGACGGCGGCCGCCGCGAACCGCCTCCTCAGGGAGAGGGTCGCGCCGACGGAGTACGTCACGGCGGTCTACGGCGTCCTCGACGCGGCCAGCGGCCTCCTCGACTACGCCAACTGCGGGCACACGTCGCCGCTTCTCGTCCGCGCGGACGGACGCTATTCGAAGCTGACGACCGGCGGGCCGCCCTTGGGCCTTCTCGCGGGAGCCCGGTACCTCGCCGGAGAGGTCACGGTGGAACCGGGCGACCTGCTGCTTCTCTTCACGGACGGGGTCGTGGAAGCGGAAGGGCCGGGAGGGAACGAATTCGGCGTCGACCGTCTCGCCGAGGTCGTCTGCGGCTCGCGTCACCTGCCGAGCGGGAGGCTGATCGAAGAGGTCGTGAGGGCGACGGCCGAGTTCTGCGGCTCGGCCGAGTACGCCGACGACTTCACGGTCCTCGTCCTGAAGAGGCTTGGGCAGGACTGACCCCACGCTCCTATAGTGGAAAATCACGACCTGACCCCGGTCCGGGGCTAGGATCGACGGCAGGATGAGACGTCTCCTTGTCGCGCTCCTGCTCACCGTCGCGGCTCCCGGTCCCGCGCAGACCGGACCTCCGGTGGAGCCGGGGCCGCTGCGGACTCCCGACCTCGTCGAGCTGACGGCGCTCGAGCCCGGGATCCGGCTCGACGTCCGCTACGCGCGGAGCGACAACTTCCTCGGCGTGCCGGTGTACGGCGAGGCGCGGGCGTTCCTGCAGCGTCCTGCCGCCGAGGCTGTCGCGAGGGTCCACAGGAGCCTGGCGGGGAAGGGCTACGGCCTGATGGTCTTCGACGGCTACCGGCCCTGGGCGGTGACGAAGGCCTTCTGGGACGCGACGCCCGAAGACAAGAAGCTCTTCGTCGCCAACCCCGCGCGCGGGTCGCGGCACAACCGGGGCTGCTCGGTCGACGTCACGCTCCACCACCTCGACACGGGCAAGGCCGCCGACATGGGGTCCGGGTACGACGAGTTCAGCCCGCGCTCCTACGCGACGTGGGAGGGGGGAACGAAGGAGCAGATCGACCGGCGGGGCCTCCTCAGGGGCGCGATGGAACGCGAGGGGTTCTTCGTCTACCCGTGGGAGTGGTGGCACTTCGACTTCAAGGACTGGCGCGACTACCCGCTCCTCGACGTGCCGTTCGAGAAGCTCGGCCGGCCCGGGACGCCGCCCGTCGCGAAAACTCGCTGACGCCGTCGTATCCTCCGCGGCGATGGCCCAGAGGATTCTCATCTGCGACGACGAGAGCGACATCCGCGAGTCGCTCCGGGAAATACTGCTCGACGAGGGCTACGACGTGACGGCCGTCTCCGCGGGGCCGAACGCCGTCGCCGAGGCTCCCGATCACGACGCCCTGCTCCTCGACATCAAGATGCCGGGGCAGGACGGCCTCGAGACGCTCGCGCAGATCCGCAAGCGCGGCCTCACGACTCCCGTCGTGATGATCTCGGGGCACGGCGACGTGCGGACGGCGATGGAGGCGATCCGGGCCGGCGCGAACGACTTTCTCGAGAAACCGCTCGCCACCGAGCACGTTCTCAATGCCCTGCGCCGGGTCCTCGACGCCTCCCGCCTCACCCGCGAGAACCTCGAGCTGCGTAGCCGCCTCGGCCTGACGCGCCTCGTCGGAGAGGCCCCCGCGGTGAAGAAGCTCCTCTCCGACGTGGCCCGCGCCGCGCCGACCCCCGCGACGATCCTGATCGTCGGGCCGAGCGGGACGGGCAAGGAGCTCGTCGCCCGGTCGATCCACGAGGGATCGGCGGTGAGGAACGGGCCGTTCATCCAGGTGAACTGCGCGGCGATTCCCGAGACGCTCATCGAATCGGAGCTCTTCGGGCACGAGAAGGGGTCGTTCACCGGCGCGGAGCGCAAGCAGGTGGGAAAGTTCGTCGAGGCCGACGGCGGGTCGATCTTCCTCGACGAGATCGGCGACATGTCCCTCTCCGCGCAGGCGAAGGTCCTCCGGGTCCTGCAGGAGGGCGAGGTCGAGCCGGTCGGGAGCCCGCGGGTCGTCCGCGTCAAGGTGCGCGTCATCGCGGCGACGAATCGCGACCTGACGGAGATGATCCGGCAAGGGAAGTTCCGCGAAGACCTCTTCTACCGGCTGAACGTCATCCCCCTGAAGACCCCCGCCCTCGCCGAGCACCCCGAGGACGTCCCTGCCCTCGTCCTCCACTTCGCCGAGCTCTTTGCTCGGACGAACAACTACCGGCCGAAGCGCTTTACCGACGACGCGCTCATGGCGCTCGCCGCGCGCCCCTGGCCGGGAAACGTCCGCGAGCTGAAGAACCACGTGGAGCGGCTCATGATCATGGCCGACGGCGACGTCGTCGACTCCGTGGACGTCGAGGTTCCCGGCGAGGCGCGGCCCGAAGGGCCGGTCGTCGTCCGGGGAGGACGCGTCGTTCGCGAAGGTGAGCCGGAGGCGGCGGCGGCCGAGGAGGCCCCCGAAGCTCCGGCGGCCGCGGGACCCGGTGCGACGGCCCCGGACGAGGTCTGGCGCCGCCTCCTGGACGTGAAGACGCTGCAGGATTTCCAGGACGAGGCCGAGAAGCTCTTCATCGTCGCCAAGCTCGCCGAGAACGGCGGGAACGTGACGCGGACGGCGGAGGCCGTCGAAACCCCGCGGTCGAACCTCTACAAGAAGATGGACCGCTACGGCCTGAAGAAACGCGAGGAAGCAACGGCATGAACGCCAGCGACGCGCTCCGTCACTTCGAGGAGACCGAAGCCCTTCTCACGGGCCACTTCAAGCTCTCCTCCGGCCTCCATTCCGACAAGTACCTCCAGTGCGCGAAGGTCCTCCAGTGGCCCGCCCGCGCCGGCGCGCTCGGCACCGCTCTCGGGGAGAAGCTCTCGGGGCTCGGGATCGACGCGGTCGTCTCCCCGGCCATGGGCGGGCTCATCATCGGCCACGAGGTGGGACGCGCCCTCGCGCGCCGGGCGATCTTCGCCGAGCGGGTCGAGGGGGCGTTCGCCTTCCGGCGCGGCCTGGGGCTGGAGCCGGGCGAGCGGGTCGTCGTCGTCGAGGACGTCGTGACGACGGGAGGCTCCACGCGCGAGGTCCTCGCGCTGGTGAGAAGCCTCGGTGCCGAGCCGGTCGCCTGTGGCGCGGTCGTCGACCGAAGGGGTGCGGCCGTCGGCGGCGGAACGGAGAGCCTCGAAGGGCTGCCGTTCCGCGCGGTCCTCCGGATGGAGGTCCCGACGTGGGACGAGACCTCCTGCCCCTACTGCCAGCGCGGCCAGGAGATCGTCTCCCCCGGCTCGCGGCGTCTCTCGTCGATCAAGGCCGCGGGCTGACGTCCCGATCGCCGCGCCGGAGGAGGAGCGGCAGGCCGACGACGCCGCAGGCGAGCGTCGTCAGCAGGTGGACCGCGCCCGTCACGGTGGCGCCGAGAGCCAGCGGTACGCCTTCGAGCGCGAGCCCCGCCGCGAAGCCCGATTCCATCGGCCCGAACGTCCCGGCGGGAGACGGAAGGACGGCGGCCGAGAGGACGGACGCCAGCGAGGCGAACGCCAGCGCGGGAAGCGACGGCGTCAGGCCGAGGGCGGAGAAGAGCAGCGTGAGCGCCGCGAAGTGGCCCGCGAGGAAAGCGACTGCCCCTGCGAACGCGAGCAGGTAGGCGCCAGGCGCCTCGCGGGCGACGCGCAGCCCCTCCGCCAGCTCCTCGAGCCCCCGTGCAAGCCGCGGCCGCGCCGCGAAGCGGCGCGCGGCGGCCTCGACGGCCGGTACGCCGAGGCGCGGCATCAGGACGAGAAGGACCGTTCCCGCGGCGACCGCCATGGCCGTTGCCCCGCCGAGGACCGGGACGCCGCTCCGGAGAGCCAGCGCTGCGGCGCCGGCGAGGCCGGCGAGCAGGAATGCGGCGCTGTCGAGCGTCTTCACGAGGACGAAGACCGCGCCGGCGCGCGCCCAGCCCGTCCCGAGGACGCGCCGGTAGAGCGCCCAGCTGGCGACCTCGCCCCCGCGGAAGGGGAGGACCTGGAGGAGGAACGTCGTCGCACCGGAGACGGCCCAGGCGCGGCCGAACGGAATCCGGTCGGCCGGCGGGAGGAGGAGGTTGAGCCGCGCCGCGCGCGCGGCGAAGCCCAGCGCGTAGATGACGACCCCGGCCGCGAGAAGCTCCGGGCGCGCGCTCGCGAGGCGGCCGAGA
>Ga0209573_1004209_pt1 | contig 14519 bp, 4 predicted proteins | sample TNRBio252014_DNA_FD_185870 | JGI IMG/M metagenome (GOLD analysis project Ga0209573, IMG submission 185870) | Wastewater treatment Type I Accumulibacter community from EBPR Bioreactor in Madison, WI, USA - TNR Reactor_6/25/2014_ DNA (SPAdes)... | ecosystem: Engineered > Bioreactor > EBPR >...
GAAACGAGACTTTGCGACTGTACGACTATACGACTGTACGACTTGCGATCCTGGGCCGGTCGTTGAGCGGAGTCGAAACGACGACTTTGCGACTTTGCGACTGTACGACTCGACTGTACGACTCGTGATCCTGGGCCGGTCGTTGAGCGGAGTCGAAACGACGACTTTGCGACTGTGCGACTGTGCGACTGTACGACTCGACTGTATGACTTGCGATCCTGGGCCGGTCGTTGAGCGGAGTCGAAACGACGACTTTACGACTCGTGATCCTGGGCCGGTCATTTAGTTGAGTCGAAATGGCGACGTTATAATTGGCGTGTAAATCCCGGATCGTCGTACAGTCGTGCCCGGAAGCGATTCGCAAAGTCGTACAGTCGCAAAGTCGTACAGTCGTACAGTCGCTCAATCAAACCGGGCTACGCGGTATTTTCCTTTGATCTCTTGTAACCGTGCCCCCAGTGCCGGCTGGTTCGCGCGCATTTGCTTATAGACCTCCAGGGGGAGGGGAGTGGATAGCAGTTGGGCGCCGGTTTCATCGGTATACAAAATAGCATGTTGGGGTACCGACAAAATAGCGGGCACTTTAAATTCGCTTCCCACCTTCCAATCCATCAGGTAGGCGCCGTCGGACATCCAGAGCCTGACCAGGCCTTCTTCAGAAGTACTGAGTACGTAGCCGTTTCCCGATTCGACATCCTTGATGCGGGATGGGGTGCCGGAATAGCTTGTTATTAATTGGCCATTGGGTGACCAGTTTTTAATTTGTCGGTCTTCTGTCCAGGTCATGAATTGGCCGAGTCCTTTGTGGGCCGTCCAGCCGTCGACCCTGCCGTTGTGGGGGAATTCGGCGACTTTATTACCTGCTAAATCCCACAATACCAGCTTATTGGAAAGCATTCGGGACAAGATATGCGGTTCATTATTTTCTATAATAAAAACAGCATCAACTGCCGGCGCCTCGGCTTGACCGAAAGCGGCCAATTGTCTGCCGTCATTATCCCATACCGTCAGGCCGTTTGCGGAAGCGCCAACAATACGATTGCCGGCGGGTGAAAAAGCGCAGGTATAGAAATAGGCGGCTTTATCGCCCAGCATAGCGATCAGCCGGCCTCCGTTGCGTTGCCAAAGGCCTATGTGGCCGTCAGAGCTGCGGGTGAGTACCTGCTCGCCATCGGGCGAAAAGACGGCGTCGTATACATTGCCGGTGTGCCCGGCAAAAGTAAACAACAAGCGACCCTTATCATCCCAAAGCATAGCGGTATTATCTCTGGAAGTGGTGAGGATTTGCATGCCGTTTGGGGCGGCGATAGCGGAGGTGACGGGTTCGGTATGGCCTCGGAGGGGAGTGGGCACGCCGTCGCGCCAGATTATGGCCTCGTTGCCCGAAGATGTCACCGCTACTTGTTGACCATTGACGACAAAGGCGTTCAACCATTGTTGACCGGGCAGGTGCGTGACGGAAATTTTATCGACTTCAAACCGGCATAGGAAAACATCTTTTTCCGTTTGGGCGGCTATCCAGTTGCCGTCATTTGATTTAAACAGTGCATTGATCACATCGGGAATCACGGCTACGGTGCGGGTGAGTGAATCCTTCACGGCTTTTGCGAAACTGGGCAAAATGGCGTTTTGCATAGCCGGATCGTCGGCAAATTCGAGGGCGAGAAAAGCCAGCAGGAGGGCGTCGGAAACGTCGTTGTTTTGTCCGGCAAGATCTGACAGCAGACTCAGTCGCAGGGCTTCGGCGCGTTTCCCTTCGGCGCGGGCGAGGCGTGCATTTTCCTCTGCTATCTTGCGGGCTTCCTGTTCGGCTTCACGGGCGGCCACGGCGGTATTTTGGGCTTTGCGGGCTTCCTGTTCGGCTTTGCGGGCTTTATCGACGGAGTTATTGAGATCGACCACCCATTCATCCATTGCCTGGCGTATCCACTTGTCGAGGTCGTTATTGGCGGGCACATCGTCGCAGGAGCGAGCTGCCCAAAACTGATTGATAGCCTGGCCGTATTGGCTTTGGCGCAGAAAGTTCAGACCATCGGCTCTCACACTCTGATAGCATTGGGAAAATAACTGTGAGGGGGCACATATAGTACAAAGGAAGACGAAAACGAAGTACAAGTATTTCATACCGTTGCTATTAAAAAGTGAGACGAATGCCGGCGCCAAACACGCCGGTAACCGATCCGTTTGGGGTTTGTTCCCAATAAGGCTGCCATTGCAGGCTCATACCCTGCTGAGTACAGTGTTTATCGAAGAAGCGTTGTTTTTTTCTGATCTGAATTTGCCGGTAGGCATAAGTCAGCGCATCGAACCCCAATATGGCGATTCCAACATAGGTGGCAGTTTTGGCTGATTTTTCCTTGTCGGAGGCCCGGGCAAGATACACATCCGCTTCTTCTTTGGTGTTTTCATTACTCCAAAATTCGCGATAGGTATCGTAGGCGTCTTCTTTCTGGGCGCGGTATACCTGGCCCATGCCTATGGCTGCGAGTCCTGCCACTGCGGCGGCGTAATGCGGCAGTTGTTGTTTGATCGTAAAGGCGGGGCGGGGCGCATCGCAATCGAACGGGCCCATGAGTATTTTTTCGATAACGAGTTCATAGGACTGCCCGGGGAGGAGTATTTTTTCGGTAATATCCTGCCATACGACGGGCGCCAATGGTGATCCTGCCAGCGGCATGTCGCCTTTTAACCTGAGTACGCTGGGATAATAAGCCATGCCGGTAGCGTCGATGAGGTGCACAATAAACCTGGGAGTCAGGCCTTTGTCCACGCCTTTAAGTTGATAATCGATGTGCAGGTCGGCGTCGTTGAGTTTGATACTGGTTATGGGTAAAAAACCAGAATTGTCGTTGATTTCGACTTGCAAATCAAGCCGTCCGTTTACAACGGCTAAATTCAACCTGGCCTGTGTGGTATCGACGCGCAAGGGATAAAGGCGCTGGGCGAAGAGCGGAGCTGCCAGGGCCAGGGTTGTTGCTATGATGAATAGGGTGCGGAGCATGGTAAAATGGATTGAGTTTTTAATTTGCTGATTTGCTAATTTGCTGATGTGCTGATGTGCTGATGTGCTGATGTGCTAATTTGCTAATAATTAAATAACTATAGTAATAAACACATCAGCACATTAACACATCAGCACATTAACTCATTAACACATTAACTCATTAGCACATCAGCACATTATTGTTGTTGATCGGGGATATAGAACCAGCAATCGGCGTATGTTTCGGGGTCAAAATAATTATTGTTCACAATGCGACGGCCGTCGCCGCCGGCTACCAGGCCGCGGCCGCCAATGCTTACGCTGGCTGCGCGGGCGCGGGCTTCGCCTTGAAAGGGCGTCACTTTGCGCCAGCTATTGCCGGTGGGCGAATATTCCCAAAAATCGTTTAGTTCACCGTTGTTAAATGTTTCTCCAAGGCCGTAATAGGCTTTGTCTCCAATAGCGAATCCCACGGCATATTTGCGGGCTCTGCCGCTAAAGCCGGTGTGCGGCGCCCAACTGCCAGGATCGCTGTCATTGGCTGGTGGAGTGAACACCCAGTTGTCGCTCACTTCTTCAGCGCCGTCAACGCCGCCGAGCAGGTAGCCCTTGCCTTGAAGGGCAATACCTGTGGCCGCTGTTCTTTTTTTAGCGGATGCGGGTAATGAAGCTACTGGCCGCCAGCGCATACCGAAAGGGCGACCGGGGTCGAATTCGTAGAAGTCTTTGAAATTATCAATATTTCCCTGGTCATTTTCGCCCTGCCCTGTGCCCACGTATGCCTTGCCGTTGATCACAAAAGCCACGGCTTCATTCCTGATATTGCCCGGAAAATCTTCGTCATAGTCCCAGGCGTCAGTGGAAGGATCGTACACAAAAAAGGTGCTGAGGTAATAGGTTATTCCCGGTTCTTCATATTTTCCCGTACCGATGTACAGTTTGTCATTTATATAAAAACTAACGGCGCTCACGCGTTTGGTGAGCAAATCCGGAAACTCCGTAAAAGATATCCATGGGCCCGCGCCGGCAGGTTGAAATTCCCAGAAAGCAGGATTGTAGACGCTTTGCAAGCCCCCTCCTCCAGCTGCGGGGGTGCCCGATCCTAATATGACTTTTTGGCCGGTATAGACCATACAGGCTCTTGTAAGCGGCGCATCGAGGTCACTGGTTCGTTGCCAGCCACCATCAACGCTGAAAGTGTCAGGATCGCCGTAATACACGTTATCCTGGATTTTCAGATAAGGCCGGACATGGTAGGTGGTGTTAAACGACAGGTTGGGCAATTGACAGGAAAACAGGCCGTCGAAGCCGCGTTGTTGCGTTATGTTAAACGTGGAGGCGTTTGTAATAGTCGGATCTGCTATTTCAATTGAATAGGCGATGCCATATTCACCAACCGTAGTCTGACGCGCTTCGAGCCCCTGGATATTACACAATACGACTGCGCTGTCGTTAAATATTTGAGCTTCTAAAAATTCGACGCTGACCCCCCAATAAAAAGACATAGCGGAACCGTAGACGCTTCTTTCACCCGAGATGGCGTAGGCCTTGAAAAAATAGACGCTATCGAGCGACAACGGGGCGGTGGTCCATTCAAAAACATCATTTTGACCGGTACTGCCCAATGAAAAGCGATTAGCCGTTTCGGGGGCTGTTTCCAACTGCTCCAGCGAGGTGGACCACACAAAGCCGTGGTCGCTCACCTCGCCTTGATCTAGTCCTGTCAGCACACCCGATAACCGGATGCGCCCCAACTCGGTATCTGCCTCGGGAGCGCCGGTGGCGACCTCGAAAAACGACAATTCTTCGAGCTCGGGGCCGAAACAGCCACCCACGGCAGCTATCAAAAAGGCAAATAATATGCTTTTTTTCATGTTACCTATTGTTTAGTCACCTTTTGGGTTATGATGGCATTTCCTACCGCAATTTTTACGGTGTACATACCCGTAGGCAATGCTTCGAGGTCGAGTTGAATTACGGCTTGCAAGCCAACCTGTTCGCTTCGATAAAGCAACGGCCTGCCCAGCATATCCAGCAATTCGACGTCCACCTCTGCAGATGCCGATTGTTGTAGGGAAATATACAACTTGTCGCGGGTAGGGTTGGGGAAAATCCGAATTTCTGCCTCCAATCCTGCTATAAAGGTGCCGGTTATCATGTCTACTAAAAAGGTATCCTGCAAGATACACTGATTGGCGTCGGTCACTTCCAGGGCGTATAAGCCCGGTTGTAGTCCGCTGATATCTTCCGTATCAAAAGTAACCCCGTCTTCTACTCTTGTCCAGAAAAACTGTAAAGGCGGCGTACCGCCGGAGATATCCACGTCTATTGCGCCGTTGGACTGGTTGATATCGGCATCGGTAACGGTGGTATCGTTTAAAACGAGCAGGGGAGGGTTGAGCAAAGATTCTGACAGTGTTATCTCACAGCCGTTGCCATCGGTGATTGTTGCCGAATAATCGCCGGCGGACAGGCCGGTCAGGGCTACTGCGGTATCGCCGGTGCTCCACACCACGAGAAAATCGGGATCGCCGCCCGTGATGTCTACGCTCAATGCGCCTGTAGCATCGTTGTGGCACAAGACGGGATTATCCAAAGTTATATCGGCGACAATCAGGGGGTGAATGCCAACGAGAACAGAGTCGGTAGAGGTACATCCGTCAAGTGTAACCGTCAGGAAATACAAAGCGGATGACGTAGCCACCACCTCGATTTGGTCGCTCGTTTCACCGGTACTCCACTCGTAAGTATAAAAATCATCGGTGAATGCTTGTAATGAAGTTGTTTCACCGGTACAGACAACCTGATTTTCACCGGCATCCGCAACCGGATTATCTTTGATGGTGAGCGAAACAGGAGTTCTCACCGCCGATAAGCAACCACTGACGGGGTCGACGGCTTCGGCAAAATACGTGCCCGATTCCGTTGCTGCAAATTGCAGGGTATTAACAGCTACGGTATCGTTGCCGGTAGCCGAAGCAAACCAGTTGACGTCGAAATCCGGGGATATGTTCACCGTAAGGGTGGGAACCGCTTCGTCTTCACATACAACCACATCACCTGTACTGGTTGGCTGTGGAATTTGGATACCCTGTTGCAAGCAACTACAATCGGGTGCATTCACGGGGTGCTCCACAGCGCAATTGGCGCCTTCCGTTGTGATCACTACTGCTGTTCCTGCCGTTATGCCTTCAAGCCGATATATCTGTCCGCCCAGCGAAAGAACAGGGCCTTGGGGTGAGCTTACTTCCAGCGCATCGCTTTGAAAATCAATACTGTATGTATCCAGCGAAGGCGAGCAGTCGAGTTCTTGAATCACAAATGAGGGCGCCGGAAATACCTGTATCGTTTCTAAATCGACAAAAGCGGGGCAGGGGCCCAGGGCGTTGGTGCGCAACTCCATCGTGATTTGCCCGAGGAATCCCGGCGGCGGCGTATATGCGGTATTAAAACTATTGTTGCCGGGGTTAAAAGAGCCTCCGGAAACAGAGGGTGTCCAGAATACTGAAGTCACCGACTGGTTGCTGCTGCTCGACAAATTGACGCTTTGGCCGGCGCAGATGCTGTCCTGATCCAGGCTGGCTGAGGCTACGGGCGGTTGGGTTATGATCACCGTCACGTCGTTGGTAGCGCTGCAGTTGTTGGCATCGGTAGCTATTACGTTAAAAGTGGTCGTATTAAACAACGTGACCGTATGAGACTGGCCGGCGCCAAGGCCGTTGTCCCAGTTGTAATTGATTGTGCCGCTGCCGCCGTTGGCGATAGCAATGAGCGGCACTAGTTGACCCGCGCAGGCTTGAGGGTCGGGCGGGGTTACAACATTTATCGCGGGGTGTAAAGTGATGGGCACCGTATCTCGCACCTGGCAATTGTTTTCGTCGGTTGCCGTCACGATCAGGTTAACAGAGGTGGATGGCGTGACCATGATATTGGGCCCCGTCTGGCCGTCGCTCCACGCCAGGTCGATCGTGCCGCTGCCGCCTACAGCTACGGCGAGCAGGTTCACACTACTGCCTGTACATACGGCAGCCGATTCCGGCGCCACTGTAAGGAATATGGGGAAATGTACGTTGACAGCAGCCTGGTCGGTAGCCGTACAGCCGTTGGCATCGGTGAGCGTAACCGAATAAGTAGTTGAAAAATTGGCAACTACATCCACCGAAGCTGTTGTGCCAAGGTCGTTGCTCCATTCAAATTGGTAACCACCGCTACCACCCGTAGGGACGGCGGTAAGTTCAATCGAGGCGCCCGGGCAGACCGTGGGGTACGCCCCCGCATCCACTTGAATAAGCGGATTTACCATAATAGTGATGGCATCCTGTGCTGCCGGGCAAATGCCGGGTGGGTCGTTGGTGCTTAAGGTCAGCACCACCTCGCCGGCAAAGCCAGGAGGCGGGGTATAGGTTGTATTGAGTTGATTAGGATTGGCAAAAGAACCTGTAGGTGCGCTCCAGGTGGCGCTAGTGGCCGAACCGCCGATACTGCCGCTCACGTTGGCGCTTGCTCCTGCGCAGATGGCGGCGCCGGCGCCGGCATCAACGGTAGCGGGTTGGCTGACCGTTACTACCAGGAAGTCGCTAACCGGCGGACAATTGCTAAAAGCGCTTTCAGCAGTCAGGGTAAATACGATATTGCCACTAAAACCCTGCGGGGGAGTATAAGTTACAGTTTCTCCACTACCGTCGGGCGGCGTAAACTGTCCACCGTTGACAGAGGCGTTCCAGGAGACCTGAGATACGGCGCCACCGCCGATAGTACCATTAAGCAGTATAGAGCCGCTACCGCATACCGACTGGCCGGCGCCGGCTTCTACGGTAGGCAGTTCGCCGAAAAATAGGTTGACTGCGTCAGTGGCGCTATTGCAGGGGCCGTCTGGATTATTAGTTGTCCAGGTGAGCTGGATGCCACCGCTGGTTCCGGGCGGTGGTGTATATGTCGCGTTGGGAGTAGTGTTATTCGGGGAGAATATGCCCCCCGCCGTAGTACTCCAGGTACCCGAAGACGCAGAGCCGCCCACTTGCCCGTTGAGCGTCACTTCGCTACCGGTACAGGTGAGCACATCCTGGCCGGCGTCGGCGGTGGCGCGGGGTTGTACGACCAGCGTAACCACGTCGGTTGCCGGCGGACAGAAACCGGGCGGGTCGTTGGTGGTGAGGGTGAGGATGATCTCGCCTGAAAAGTTTGCCGGCGGGGTAAAGGTTGTATTGAGTTGGTTAGGATTGGCAAACGTGCCCACGGGCGCACTCCAGGAGGCGGAGGTAGCCGTGCCGCCGAAGTTGCCGCTGAGAGCAGCTGTACCGCCCTGACAAATAGATGCCACCGAGCCTGCCTCAGCCGAAGCGGCGGCGATGACGGTCAGGGTAAGGGCATCAGTTGCCAATGGGCAGGGCCCTGCGGGGTCATTTGTGGTCAAGGTCAGTACAATATCGTCGCTAAATCCCGGGGGCGGCGTATACACAGCCGCTAAAGTATTGGCGTTTGGGGTAAACTGGCCGCCGGGTACGGAAGCCGTCCAAGTGGCGCTGGAAGCCGCGCCCCCGATCTGGCCGTTAAGGGTGAGCGTAGTGCCTGAGCAGATGGTCGCATCGTCGCCGGCTTCCGCTTCGGTGGTGGCATCTACCTGCAATACGGCGGTATCCCTTGCTGCCGGACAAGCGCCGCCGGGGTCATTAGTGGTAAGGAATAGCTGTATAGTCCCGGTGAAATTCAGCGGTGGGGTATACGTGGGGTTGAGGATATTTGCATTGGAGAAGTTGCCGCCCGGCACACTAGCCGTCCAGTTAGCCGTAGTAGCTGCTCCGCCTATCGCAGCGCTCAGCGCAACAAGACTGTTAACGCAGGTTCCGGTAACCGGGGCTATGGTAACTTCGGCAGATGGGTCAGCTATCAGTGTTATTTCGGTTCGAAGCGGATTAATGCAGCCCTGTGCATTGAGGCTTCGCGCCTGGGCGTAATACGTGCCTGCTGAATCGGGAGTAAAATTAAGCCCCGTGGCAAGCGATAGTCCGCTGTCGGGACTGTCGAACCAGTCGACTGTAGTATTACCAACAACGGTTACTGATAGTTGCGGCAGCGCATTGCTACTGCAATAACTGGCCGGGCTGGTATTGACCGGCTGGGCCGGAGCAGGCAGTAAATTGATATCCGCAAAAAAAGTATCTTTTGCCAGGCAATAGCGGTCGGTTACAATTACATAAAATGTATCCAGCGGAGTTGGGGCCACTTTTACGGTAGTGGTCGTATCGCCGGTATTCCACCGTAACGTAAACAAATCCAGAAAAGCGGTGTCAAAAACGGCTGTGAGTTGCAGCGAATCGCCCGGGCAAATAGCTCCGGCGGCAGCTTCCACTATAGCTTCAGGCGTAAGGCAAATACCGGCCTGGGTGATCGTCACCGCTTGTTGAAATTCGGGCGAAGTATTTCTGGTGCGAATCAGGATTTCGACGGTTCTGGGTTCTCTTTCCGGGTTGGGGTCAAGTTCAAAATTGAGCGTCCGGGAGCCGGTACTTAGTGCAGGGGTGGCGGTTGTGCGCCTGATCCACGGGGCAGTGGGCGGGATGATGATTTCCCAGGGTTTGTTGGTTTGAAGCGAAATAGGTAAAGTGAGGGCCGTGGCGGGGGGAGCAAGCTGTATGGGATTAACCAGAAAACTGATCACCTGGTTGGTTTCTTCCAGGCCTGTAATAATGCTCAATCCGTCGGATACATAAAGCCGGTTTGCGTTGGCGTTTTCCTGTCCGATGGGCGCATAGTTGGGTATCATTTTTCTGAAATTCATGGTGCCACTGCCCGTATGAGTCAAGAAAATTTGAAGCGAATCGCCTTCGATATAGCTACATTTGGGGGCGCCGTCTTCCACGTCTTTGGGAAGCTCCATCAGCATTTCGTTTTGGCCGTTCCAAAAACGATTCATAAGAAAATTAGTACTTAAATCGTCAAACTCATCCACGTAATAAAAAGAGAGCATGTCGGTAGTTTGGAAATTGAAAGCATTGCTTTTGATGATTACAGAATGGTCAGCCATGGTGTCTGAGGGGCAAGAACTCCCAGATGTCAATGTGTATGTTCCTGAGATGGGTACGACAAAAGGCAAAGAAATTCCGCAGGCTCCTTCATAATACAGCAGAGAGAAACCGGTTTCGGGTGGCGAGTTGCTTTCCCTGTTTTGGGGGTCTGCTTCGGTATCTATTACGATATAATATTCGCCTACCGGTAGTGGATAATCGAGAATAGCGACTGTGGAATCATTGGGCGGGTCGTTTTCGGCATAGACCAGGCAGGTTTGACCGCAGAGGTAGGAAAACAAAAATACGCCGATGGGTTGTTGTGAAGTCACCTCGATATTGATAGTAGTCGGAACTTCCAGCCGAAAATTCTGGAATGATTCGCCGCCTTCGTATGCCCTTACTCCGTTGTAACACAAGCTGTAATTGCCGTTGGCCACACTCATGGTGTTGTTGGGGTCTGTGGCGCCAACTACGAAATCACCACAAAATAATTGGTTGGGATTAGAGGCACACGCATTGGTAGGAAAAACGGCAATGCCAAAAGAGCCGGTTGTACTGCCCATAATGGCGATATAATAAAAACCTCCCGGCGCATTTACAAAAGTGCTATCGGCAGGGCCAACGTACACCTGGTCGCAGCCGTCGGGGTTACTTTCTGTGCCACAAACACAACGAAATACAAACCCTTTGGCGCCGTTGGGCAGAATGGGTAGTTCAATATCGATTGTTCCGCCAGGTTCATTGTCAAACACATAAATTTTACTTAGAAGTGGATTAGGAAGAGAGCCGCCGAATGCTGCAATCACTTCGGGTACTGTGGTCAATAGTGGGGGTGGGGCATCATTAAGCTCAATCGTACCCATAAACGTATCGCCGCGGTAGATGAAGGTTCCCCCCACATCGCACACCGAGTTGCAATATTCCCATTCCCGGGGCGTATACCCCAGGCAGAGGGCTTCTTCGGCGCAATTGATTTGCGCGAAAAGGCCGTTTTTCATGCAAATCGGCTCTTCGCCCTGACAAATCACACTGCCGCAGTTGATTTTCCAGAGGCAGATATTATCGACATAAAACAGGTGGTTGGTATTGGCGTAAAAATTGATGGAAGCCAACTGCGAGGAAATACCCGAGGAGCCGTCGTCGAAATTATTCCAGGAATAGACAAATTCGCCGTTTATCCATAGTTCAAATTTGTTGGCGCTGATGTCGATGATCTGCATGATCTCGTTCCAGCTATTAAAAGCAAACGGGAAGCCGGCCCGGTCGAAGTTTTCAGCGCCGATGCGCAAATGCCCTGTGCCATTGGCTTCAAACCGTACCTGGTAAGCTCTATTTGTAGGCGTGATGTTTTGCTGGCTGTGGTTGATGCTAAAGAAGGCTTGTTTGCCGGCGGGGATGTACATGTTCCATGATAATCGATAGCGGCCCTGGGTTTGGTTGCCGAGTTGAAACAGCACGTCGGGGTCGATGGCGCCGTTTTGTTCCAGTTTGAGCATTTTTCCGCCCAGGAATACATCGTTTACCACAGTGGCGTCGTCAGATGAGGGGATTCGTTTTCGCCAGCGGGCGGTTTGGGCTGCTACGCCCTGTCCTGCGGTATAACTGTTGAGGTTATCGCATTTTACCAGCGAGGCGTTGGGGAAAATAGTCGCTGCCTCGGCACAGGAGGATGAATTGCAATCGGTGCAGGTTTCCCATTCGTCCATGGTGTAACCCGCGCAGCGGGCGGCGCATTCGCTATCATAGGTGTCGCCGTTTTTCATGCATTTGGGATTGGGGTCGAGGTTGCAGGGAATGCCGGTACAGTCGGCTTTGCGCAAGCACAATTTATCGATATAAAAAAGCGAATTTATATCAAAATCGCGGAAGTGGACGGCGCCGAGTTGCAGGAGATTGCCGTTGCTGCCCACATTAAAAGGCCAGGAATAAATAAACTCGCTATTGATCCACAATTCAGCCTTGTTGGCTTCGAGGTCTATGATTTGCATCACCTCAATCCAGGTATTATGCTGGAAGGTAAATTGGGCGGCAGGCATGTTTAAACTCTCATTTCGAATGTTCATGCTGCCTACGCCGTTTATAAAGTTGACCTGATAGGCCAGGTTGGCCAGTTCGCTACCCATTTGGGTGTGCTGCACGGCATAATAAGCTCGTTTTCCCGTCGGCACATACATCAGCCACGACAGTCGAAACCGACCCTGTGTCCGGTTTTTGAACAGGTACATGGCGTTGACCTTGTCGATCAGGCTACTCTGGGGATTCGGTTTTTCAAATTTTAATACCTTACCTACTCCGGAAGGATTATTCACTATTGCGGGATCGGTGGCGTTGTTGATCCATTTTTCCCACAAAGGCGATTGATTGGTGATACCGCCAAGTGCGTAACTTTCAAAATCATCGCATTGCAATACGGGACCTAATGCGGGGTCTATAGTGCTTTCGTAACAGGAGATGTTGGGTGCGCCGCATATATTGCAGGAGTTGCTTTGGGTGGTAACGGAAAGGGTAAAGGCGCCCGCAATTCCCGCAAATTTGCCATCGACAACAATGCGATAAGACCCTGTACTAAATAATCCGCTGATCTCTTCGTGGTTGGGGCCATCGTTTCGCGAAAAGCAGAAATCCGAAAATGTACTGCAACTGTTGGTTTTAAAAACAAATAAATCGAGGTCGGCATCCAGGTTGTAGAGGTTGATGGTGAGCAGGGTAGAGCCCGACACGGTGAGGTTAAACCACACGTCGTCTCCGTTGTAGTCGGCATTTCCGGGGTTGTTGAGGATACAAATGCCGGGCATGGCGGCATAGGTATTGTAATTGGCGTGGTTGCCCGCGCCGCCCGAATTCCAATTCAGTTGAAAGTCGCAAGTAGAGGTTGCAAGAGGTATGTTGCAGCTCGACACAGGCCCGAAGCTGATGCTCCAACTGAGCAATACGCCGTCGTCAACGCCCACCGCGTCGTCGCAGACTTCCAGTTTCCAGGTACCGTTAAGCGTAGAGAAAACCGTATTGGGGTTGCCTTCCGGCAGGTATGTGCCCGTAAAAGGGGCAAAACCGGTAGAGATGCTGCCGTTGGGAGCTAAAATATTGTTAAACACAAAAGTTGTATTGGAATAATTGGCGCCGCTGCCGCCGTTGTCGGTAGAAAGCTCTACTAACACGTTGCCGGGCCCGCGCAGGTATATATCCAGGTCGGAAGTACGGCTGTGATTGATATTGACCGTTACTTGGGTTAGCCTGTATGCCAGGGCGCCGGCTGAAACCGGAATGGTGTTGGCCGGGATGATGATGTTGGCATTGGTCACCGTCGGACAATAAGGGATTGTCAGGTTCGGTGAAGAAGAAAAGTTATAAGCCTGTTGCGCAATGGCAACACTTGAAAACAAACAGAGCAAACTAATAATGACAAATGGTGTAGATAGTTTTTTCATATCAGCTCAGGGTTTTATGCTTTTTGAAATTCTATAGCCACAGCAAGAGCCGCAACTACGTTATGGAACACCACAATAGGAAAGAAAAAAGAATTGAGAGGCAGTATAAGTCAATAAATTGACCGGTTTTCATGATTTTGGGGTTAAGAGCTTGTTTGGACTTTCATCAACGAACTGCAAGCGACAAATTTTGTTTGATACTTCGTTGCGTTTTTTCGCCGTAGCTGCCGGCTACGCCTGCAAAACGCGCCTCGTCTGAAATAAAATTTGTTCGCTTTCGAATCGTCATGAAAATCCAAACAAGCTCTAAGTTCTTTTACAAATATATATATATTATACGATTCGATACGCAACATTTTGCGCAACAAATCCGCCCCAAATTCTTAATATCAGTTTGGTGGCATTTATTACCGGCATGATGTGATTTTTTGTAACTGTTTAGGAGGGTTTAGCGATTGGGTTTAGCGATTGGGTTTAGCTATACCGCACGCCGTCAAATCATGAGCATGATTTTTCCGGCTTTGCGGTATTATAGCTCGCCCCCGAGCTTAGGTCATGCCCAAAACTTGGCGGTGCGAGCTATAAACTGCGCATGCACTGAACCCAAACGCTAAACTGATACGATTTTTTTTAAAGTAAATCGCCACCTGTCTAAAAGTCCAACAGTCTGATAGTCTAGAATAGCAAAGTCGTCGTTTCGACTCCGCTCAACGACCGGCCCAGGATGGCACAGTCGTACAGTCGTACAGTCGCACAGTCGCACAGTCGTCGTTTCGACTCCGCTCAACGACCGGCCCAGGATGGCACAGTCGTACAGTCGTACAGTCGTACAGTCGCAAAGTCGTCGTTTCGACTCCGCTCAACGACCGGGCCAGGATGGCACAGTCGCACAGTCGTACAGTCGTACAGTCGTACAGTCGTCGTTTCGACTCCGCTCAACGACCGGGCCAGGATGGCACAGTCGTACAGTCGAGTCGTACAGTCGTACAGTCGTACAGTCGCACAGTCGTCGTTTCGACTCCGCTCAACGACCGGCCCAGGATGGCACAGTCGTACAGTCGTACAGTCGCACAGTCGTCGTTTCGACTCCGCTCAACGACC
>Ga0209573_1004211_pt1 | contig 14517 bp, 12 predicted proteins | sample TNRBio252014_DNA_FD_185870 | JGI IMG/M metagenome (GOLD analysis project Ga0209573, IMG submission 185870) | Wastewater treatment Type I Accumulibacter community from EBPR Bioreactor in Madison, WI, USA - TNR Reactor_6/25/2014_ DNA (SPAdes)... | ecosystem: Engineered > Bioreactor > EBPR >...
GCATAAAGCTCTATATTTTGAGGAGCTGGCGGGTGCGGAATCAGCACTCTCAGGGTCAATAATAGCCTCTCACTCATGGAAAATGTCGAAATTTAGACATTTTAAACTTAACCTGACGCCCATGCCCGTTGGGGTTCGGCGAGATGGATGCGTGGGGTGACTCGATACCCAGGGTTCTGCGAACCCTGGGCTGTGTTACGCAAGCCCATTGGGCTTGGGGAGGATGACAGGGCCGCCTCATCGAATCACCTCCTGAATCATTGGGTGACTCGCGAGCGGTTTGGTCGGCATGCTTTCCCCCAATTCGACAACGTTCGGGAATACAGTCCATCCCCAGACGACCGCCTGGTAGTTTGTCATCACGCATCTGCTCATATCGTAGAGATAAATGACACGTCTTCCGTCCCTCTCGGCTTGTAGTGGTTCGGAGGGACCAAAAATTGGGTGATCAAGACTTAGCCACTTGAGTGAGTAAACACGCCCATGTAAAATCAAATGATCGGCGACTAAAATGCTCCACTGGCAAGTCACAACTACCATGCCAAAGCCGATCACGCGACGAACTGGCTGAAGGACGCTGCTTTTCCCAAAAACGATGCCGCTGATCAATGTCACCCCAAGCATGGTCAGTGAACTTGCTGGCCATCCGTAAGTGATTGATCCCGCCGCCAATATGACTCCCATGAGTAGCGACAGCAGGCATTCAGGCACACCTTTCCACAACTTGCCTCGTATCAGGAGCAACACGACAACAAACGAGATGACCAAAAGAACAACATATTCATTTACCCGACCTTCGATACTGTTCCTGACTTGAGCAACCCATGTGCCGACGATTCCTACAAGGAATGCAGTCACACGAAGTGCCCATTGAAATGCAGGTTTCATCTCGTGAAGAGGTTTAACATCAGTGATTAAACAAAAACTCCTTTGATCCCATCAAGCTCCAGAAGATGTCTTCGAGCGTGGTGCGGCGGTCTTCGGGCTTGGAGGTGGCGAGGAGTTCGGTGGCTTTCGTTTTTTCGCGTTCCGTCGGTTCGCGAGTGAGCGTCACAAGATAGGCTTCCTTGATGATCTTGGCGTCGGGCTGCTTGCTGGCGAGCAAGGCGTCGAGGCGGTTGTCTTTTTGCGAGAGCTTGAGGTTCAGCGTGTCGCCGTTCGCGATGTGGAGGGCCTGGGCCATGCTGGGTTCGTTGGTGCGCTCGCATTCGCAGGTGGCGACGCGGTCGGCGCGGCCGAAGCTCTTGAGGAAGTAGCTGGCGATGTTGCTGTCGGGCAGTTGCAGGGCGCGGAAGCCCATGGGGTAGGCGTCGGCGGTGCCACGGTTAGCGTTGCGGCGGTCAATCTTGAAAGTCGTGGGCGCGGCGGTGACCTGACTGATGGTGTCGAGCAGCACCTCGGCCTTGAGACGACGCGGGACGTAGTGCGAGCCGTAGCGCAGATCGGTGATGTTTTCGGGAAGGGTGATGCTGCTGCGCTGGTAGGTCTCGCTTTGCAGGATGTTGCGCATGAGAGCCTTTAGATCGAACTTCTGGCGCACAAGATCATCGCAGAGAGCGGCGAAGAGCGGCTCGTTGCTGGCGGGATTCGTGACGCGGAGGTCATCGACGGCTTCGACGAGGCCAGAGCCGAAGAAGTTCGCCCACACGCGGTTCACGATGGCTTTTTGGAAGAGCTTGTTGTCGGGGCCTGTGAGCCATTTCGCGAGCGTGATGCGCCGATCCTCGGTGGAAGTCATGGGGACGGATTCCAGCGCATCGAGTGGGCGCGGCGGCTGTGGTTTGCCGGTGAGTGGCGCGACGAGGTCGCCCTGCGAGTCGCTGAAAAGCACGCGCTCATCGGCCTGCGTGCCGTTTTTGCTGCGGACACGGGCGAAGAGGTTCGCGAAGGCATAATATTGATCGTAAGTCCACTTTTCCATCGGGTGGTTGTGGCACTTCGCGCATGCGATGGAGGTGCCCATGAAGGCCACGCTGACGGTTTCGGCGCATTTGGTGGGCTCGTCGTTCAGTACGAAGAAGTTGCCGCCGCCGTTCTCCAGCGTGCTGCCGGTAGCGGTAAGCAGATCACGCACTAGGGCGTCCCACGGCGTGTTCGCGGCGACGTGACGGCGAATCCAGTTGTAGTAGGCCCACATGGCCTGCGGCATGAGTTTGTCGCCATTGACGAGCAGCAGATCACTCCAGCGATGCGACCAGAAATCAACGAACTCGGGCCGCTGAAGCAGCGAAACGATGAGCAGGTCGCGTTTGTCGGCGGATGAATCGGTGAGAAATGCCCTGGTCTCCTCCGGCGATGGCAAAACGCCGATCGTGTCGAGGAAAGCGCGTCGGATGAATTCGGCGTCGGTGGTGCGTTCGGAGGGCGGGATGTTCAGCTCGCGAAGTTTCGTCAAAACATGCTCGTCGATGAAGTTGCGCGGTTGCAACGCGGCGAAGGCGTTTGGTTCAAGTTTGTTCGGCTGCGGCACGGTGACGGTAGTGACGCTCAGGAGGCTCAGATACCAGGCGCTGACCGTCGCCTCGCCGCTGCCGGTGGTTTTGATGAGGCCGTTGTCATCCACCGTGGCCACGCTGGCGTTGGTGGCGTTGTATTTGGTCCAGCGTGTGACGTCCTCGCTGCGGCCGTCGCTGAACTTCGCCGTGACCTTGAGCTGCACCGACTTACCCGCCTGCGTGACGAGATGCGGGTGTGAGACCTCCAGCGAAACGATGCGCGGATCATCCGCCTTCGGCCCCGGCGCACCGGCAGCGATCCAGTCGCCGATGGCTTTGTACTCTGGCGAGTTCACCTCGAAACGCTTGTCACCCTTGTGCGGCACCATCTTGGTCGCTTTGAGCAAAAACAAGCTGCGCGCCGGGTCTTCCATCGTGAGCCTGCGCCCATTCGCGCTGCGCGTGATCGAGATCCAGTCACCCTCGTCGTCGAAACCGCGCAGCGAAAGCCGGAAACCGCCCTGACCGGCAGCAGCACCATGACACGCGCCCATCGCGCAACCGTAACGCGTGAGGATCGGCTGGATGGTGTTGCGGAAGGACGGGGCTTCGGCGGCGTGGGCCGTAGAGGCGACTAAGACTGCGAAAAAAAGGCTGGAGATGCGGAGTTGCATGAATCAGGGGCGGAAATTAAGATGCCAGCATGAGCACACTGGCTGAAATCGAGATCGCAGCGGCGGGATTACCGGCGGCTGAGAAGCGTTCGTTGCTGAGCTGGCTCAAGGCAGAACTTTCGGTCGAAAACCATGCCAACGCTGAAGGCCCGCGAGTTTCCGGCCTCGGCAAAGGCAAGTGGCAGGTGGCAGAGGACTTCGACGCGCCCCTGCCTGACGAATTCTGGCTGGGCCGCGATGCATGAACTACCTGCTCGACACGCACGCCTTCATCTGGTGGAACGAAAACAGCCCCAAACTGCCCGTGCATGTCCGGCAGACGCTGAGCGACCGCTCTAACCAAATCTGGCTGAGCCATGCGAGTATTTGGGAACTGCAAATCAAGATCCAACTCGGCAAGCTGAAGCTGGGCGCTTCGCTGGCCGATCTGATCGACCAAGAAACCCGCGTGAACCGGCTCCGTCTGCTTTCTATCAGCTACGACAACATCCTGAAGCTCGACAGCCTGCCCATGCATCATCGCGATCCTTTTGATCGGATGATCATTGCGCAGACATTGACGGGCGGGTTTCATTTGGTGGCGTGTGACTCGGAGTTTCCGGCTTACGGCGTGCCGTTGTTTTGGTGAAAGCGGACGAGGGCGTCCGCGCTCCAGGTTTACGCAAACAGCTCCTTGATCGCCTGCGTGCCGAAATCGACGACGGGATAGGGACGGCCCTGAGGGCCGGGGAGTTCGGTGTGGAGATCGACGCCGAGGGCTTGGTAAATGGTGGCGACGATTTCCTTTGGAGCGACGGGGCGCTCGGTGGGATAGCCGCCGATGTCGTCGGATTTGCCGATGACTTCGCCGCCTTTGACACCGCCGCCGGCGAGGTTCACGGTCCAGCAGTTCGGCCAATGATCGCGACCACCGGCGGGATTGATTTTCGGCGTGCGGCCGAATTCGGCGAGGCAGGTGACCATGGTGTCATCCAACATGCCGCGCAGGAACAGGTCCTCGATGAGGGCGCTGTAGCCTTGGTCATACATCGGCGCGACGATGTCGCGCATGCCTTCGATACTGGTGAAGGGCTTGGAGCCGTGGATGTCCCAGGTGATCTCGCCAAAGACAGTGATGAAGGTGTTCACCGTGACGAAACGCACACCGCGCTCGACAAGGCGGCGCGCGAGCAGGCAGCTCTGGCCGAAGCGGTTCAAACCGTAGCGCTCGCGCACTTTGAGCGGCTCCTTCGTGAGATCGAAGGCCTCGCGCGCTTCCGTAGAGGTCATGATGCGGTAGGCGGACTCGAAGTTGGAGTCCATGAGCTTGGCCTGCTCGCTGTATTCGAAATTACGCACGCTGCTGTCCACCAGCTCGCGCATCTGCTTGCGGCGCTCGAGACGCACCTCGCTGATTTCCTTCGGCGGCAGCAAATCGGGCACTTTGAAGTCTTTCTCCGACGGATTCGCGTTCAGCACGAAAGGATCATACGCCTTGCCGAGGAATCCCGCGTCCTGGCCGTGCGGCATGTTGCCACCGGTCGGTCCCATCGTTTCAGGAAGAATGATGTGAGCGGGCAGATCGCTGCGGCGACCTTGCAGAAACTCCAACGCGCTGCCGACGTGCGGCGTATTGACACCACCAGTGAAAAGACGGCCCGTCTGCATCATCTGATGACCCGTGTCATGCACCGCAGCGGCGGTGTGGTAGCAGGAACGCACGAGGCTGAACTTGTCCGCGATCTTCGCGTGCAGCGGCAGGATCTCGGAGATCTCGAAGGCATTGCTCTTCGTGCGGATGGGTTTGAACGGCCCGCGAATCTCGCTCGGCGCATCCGGCTTCATGTCCCAGAGGTCCTGCTGGCTCGGTGCACCGAGATTGAAGATCATGATGCATGCCTTGTTGCTCTTCTTGGGGTCCACCTTGCCCTCGGCCTTCAGCTTGGCGAATCCCGGCATCGTGAGGCCAATGGCGCTCAAAGCACCGGCGGAGAGGAAATCGCGGCGTGTCACACCATCGCAGGTGGTGACGGAGCCTTTGTCAGTGAATTTAAACATGGTGCGCGTGGGGTATGGTTTCGGAGATAAAGTACGCCACTCACGACGGAAACTGAATGGATGATGCCACTTTCGCGGATGGGCCTTTCCGGCCTCGACTGTCTTCGAGGGAAACGTTCCGCCAAAGAAAGGGTTGTTCTTTCATGCCAGGCTCGTGCTAACTTCTCGCCTGTCCTCTCATCATGAAAACGCTTCTCACCGTCCTCACCTTGTTTTTCACCGCCTCCCTTCATGCCCAGACAGCTCCTGGTCAGAACACCACCGGCCAAGGGGGGCAGCAGCAGTCGCAAGGCCAGGCGGACGAGCCCACGCGTGACGGGCTGTGGGACGGGCGGTTCAGTGGCGGGAACTACATCGTGCGCTGCAATTCGATCATCGCCCTGTCGAAGCACGAGTACATCTCCGACGGCGTGGCGCGGGTGGTGGAGGTGAACCTGACGCTTAACTCGGCGCAGGTGGTGCGGTTTTACTTCCTGGAGGCTTACAAGCCGGAAACCGGCAGCAGCACGGTAGGTGCGGGCACGGCGGCGCTGGAGCGGGCGAAGGGCATGTTTGAGCAGGCTGCCGGTCGTGTCTCGCCGGAGCTGACGACGCCGAAGGTGGTAAAGAATTACCCGGCCTCCACGCACTCGCACACCGTGGAGTTTGTGCTCAAGGAGGAAGCGCGGCTGAACGCGATGTTCCAGAGCCTGGAGCGCGGTTTCCGCACCGGTCAGGGGCGGGTTTGGAAGGAGTAGCCGCAGTGCTCAAACGTTGAAGCGCCATTCGACGACGTCGCCGTCCTTCATGACGTATTCCTTGCCTTCGATGCGTAGCTTGCCCTTCTCGCGGCACTTGGCGTAGGAGCCGAGTTCCACCAGGTCGTGGTAGGGCACGATCTCACCGGCGATGAAGCCGCGCTCGAAGTCGCCGTGGATGACGCCGGCGGCCTGCGGAGCCTTCATGCCCTTTACGATGGTCCAGGCCCGGGTTTCTTTCTCACCGGTGGTCAGGTAAGTCTGGAGGCCGAGGAGATCATAGACGCCTTTGATGAGGCGGGAGACGCCGCTGTCCGTCACGCCGATGTCGGCGAGGTAGGCTTTGGCTTCTTCGTCGCTGAGGTCGGTCAGCTCGCTCTCGATGGCGGCGCTGACGACGACGGCGCTGGCCTCGTGCGCATGTTTCACATACTCGCGCACCTTGCCAACGAAGGGATGGTTATCGGGATCGTTTGACGCGGCGGCGAGATCGTTTTCGGCGACGTTGCACGCAAAGATGCAGGGCTTGGAGCTGAGCAGGAAGAACGATTTCACCAGCTTGCGCTCGTCATCGGTCATTTCGAGCGTCACGGCGGGTTTTCCGGCGTCGAAATGCGGGATCAGCCTCTCGCAGATGGCGACTTCGGCCTTCGCCTCCTTTTCGCCTCTTTTGGCGTTCTTTTCGGCCTTATCCTTGCGGCGCTGGATGGCGTCCATGTCGGCGAGGATGAGCTCGGTGTTGATGACCTCGATGTCGGCCACCGGATCAATGCTGCCGCTGACGTGGGTGATGTCGCCGTCCTCAAAACAGCGCACGACATGTACGATGGCGTCCACTTCGCGGATGTGGCTGAGGAATTTGTTGCCGAGGCCTTCGCCCTGGCTCGCGCCTTTGACGAGGCCGGCGATGTCCACGAACTCAATCGCGGCAGGAATCAGCTTCGAGGAGCCGGAGAGCTTCGAGAGGACGGCGAGGCGCTCGTCCGGCACGGTCACGACACCGGTGTTCGGCTCGATGGTGCAGAAAGGATAGTTCGCAGCCTCCGCCTTGCGGGTGCGGGTGACTGCATTAAAAAGGGTGGATTTGCCAACATTCGGAAGGCCAACGATACCGGCTCTGAGCATAAGGGCGGCGAGAGTAGGGCGGATTGAGAAATGAGCAAGCGTTGAGCACAGTTCAATCCTGCGCCGAGTTGAAAGTTGTTCGCCCTGCGTGCCTTTCCTCTTCCATGCCAGCTCTCTCCCGCACCGAAGATCCCACGCCGCAAAGCCGCTGCCGTTTCGCGTTGAAGTGGTGCGACATCACCCCGCCTGCGGACATCTACCACCGCATGTGGGGCGCGGCGAAGCATGAACGGGCCACCGGCGTGCATCGGCCGCTACGGGCCACGGTGACCGTCTTTGCGCCAATGGAAGGCAACGAGCGGCAGATCCTGCTCGCGCTCGATCATTGCGTAATGGGAGCCACCGAACATGCGAATCTCGTCGCTCAAGCGGCGGAGATCGGCGGCGTGGCGAAGGAGGAAATTCTCGTCGTCTTCTCACACACGCATGGCGCGGGTTTGATGGGACTTGATCGTGCGTCGTTGCCCGGTGGCGATCTCATTCCGCCGTATTTGCAGTCGATCGGCGAGAAGGCGGGCGCTTTGATCCGCGATGCCATCGCCTCGCTACAGCCCGCAGGCATCGTGTATGGCTGTGGCAGGTGCTCGCTGGCCACGCATCGTGATTTTTGGGACGGCAAGCAGTTCGTGTGCGGCCACAATCCTGGCGTGCCGGTGGATGACACCGTCATCGTCGCCCGCGTGACCGATGACGAAGGCAAGATGCTCGCCAGCATCGTGAACTACGCCTGCCACCCCACCACGCTCGCGTGGGAGAACACGCTCATCAGCCCCGACTACATCGGTGCCATGCGCGAGCTCGTCGAACGCGACACCGGCGCTTCGTGTTTGTTCCTGCAAGGTGCCAGCGGCGAACTCGGCCCGCGCGAAGGCTTCGTCGGCGACACCGCCGTCGCGGATCGAAACGGCCGCGAACTCGGTTACGCCGCACTTTCGGCCCTCACCGCTCTTCCCGCCGCCGGGACGACTTTCGTGTATGCCGGCCCCGTCGTCTCCGGTGCCACGCTCGGCTCGTGGAAGCATCAAAGCATCGATCTCGCCGAAAAAACCACCTGGAAGCTCCAGCGCTGGCACGAGCCGCTGCGCTATCGCCCCGGCCAGCCCACCATCGAGCAAACCCAGACCGAACTCGATCAATTCAAGTCCGACGAAGCCACCGCCCGCGCCGCTGACGATGAAACCCGAGCCGCCGACTGCCGCGCCATGGCCGAACGCAAAACCCGCCTTCTCCACCGCCTCCACCAACTCCCGCCCGGCGAAAGCTATCCCCTCCAAGTCGTCCTCTGGCACATTGGCGATGCTATCTGGCTCGGCGTCCAAGGCGAAAGCTACTCCCTCCTCCAAACCGAACTCCGCCGCCGCTTTCCGGACAAGATCATCCTCATCGCCACCATCGCCGCCGACTGGGGTGCCTCCTATCTCCCGCCCCGCGAGCTTTACGACAGTGGTATCTACCAAGAGACCATCGCCGTCGTCGCAGCGGGGAGTTTGGAGCAGTTGATCGAGGCGATTTCCCAAAGACTCTCCGAATAGAATGAACCCAATCACTTCGATTCTCTTCGAGAAAGCAGGGCTAGATTATCAGTTCGCGCGTGATCGAGTTTGTCAGGCTCTAGAGGAACTTGGCGTTCAATTCACTGCGTTGGGTCCTTGCCTCCGCTTTGAATACGTGGACGAAGAGCGTTTAGCTTGTCTGATGTCGTTCCAACCTGAAGGAACCATTTGCTCCATTTCATTGTCGATTTGGCAGCCAGGAGATGAGAAAGGATGGGCGGCATGGTCCGAGGAAAATGAGCGTCGTCGAAGGCAGCATCAAAAGACTTGGCTAAGCAAGAGAGGCTATTTAGTTGCCACAAACGGCAGTTTTAAGATCTCGAATGACTTCTCGCCAAAAGACGGCTCGTCTTCGATCACGATTACTAATTGCCAACACATCACCCCATGAAAATCACCGCCATCGAAACGCTCGTCTGCCATGCCCGGATGCGAAACTGGGTGTTCGTCAAAGTCGTCACCGATCAGCCCGGCCTCATCGGCTGGGGGGAGGCGACGCTGGAATGGCACACGCGGAGCATTCTGGGTGCCATTGAAGACATGTCGCACCTGCTCATCGGCGAGGACCCGACGCGGGTGGAGTATTTGTGGCAGATGATGTATCGGCAGCACTTCTGGCATGGGCACGGCATCGTGCGGGCTACGGCCATCGCGGGTATCGACCTCGCGCTGTGGGACATCGTGGGCAAGGTGGCGAACATGCCGCTCTCGAAGGTGTTTGGCGGTCCGGTGCGTGATTGGGTGCGGACTTACTGCCATCTCGGCGGCGGGAAGATGGAGGATTTTTATCAAACGCCCGCCGACAACGCGAAACGCTTCGCCGAACTGGCGCAGCAGGCCGTGGCGGATGGTTACACCGCCTTCAAAAGCATGGCCGTGCCGAGCACGATGCCCATCGAAGGGATGAAACCCGTCCGCGCCGCCGCAGCAGCCGTAGCGGCGATGCGCGATGCCGTCGGACCCGACATCGACATCATGGTCGATTGCCATGCGCGGCCCTCACCGGCCATGGGGCTGAAGTTTGGCAAAGCGCTCGATGATTTCGGACTCTACTTCTTCGAGGAGCCGTGCTGGCCGGAGGCCGTCGATGGCTTGGCGAAGATCAACGCCGCCCTCACCACGCCCGTGGCCAGCGGCGAGCGTGTAACGAACCTGGAGGCATTCAAAGACATGTTCGAGAAACGTGCCGTCGAAATCTGCCAGCTCGACATCACCCACTGCGGCGGCCTCAGCGCCGCGAAACGCATCGCCGCCCTCGCCGAGGCCCATCGCATCGCGTTGGCACCGCACAATCCGCAAGGGCCGGTCAGCACCGCTGCCTCACTGGAGTTCGGTTTCAGCCAGCCGAGCTACATCATCTGCGAAACCGTCCACAACGACGTGCCGTGGCGTCAGGACGTGGTCGAGGAAGGCTTCACCATCGAAACCAAAGGCCGCATCGTCCGCCCGAACACCAAACCCGGCCTCGGCATTACCATCAACGAAGCCGAGGTGAAAAAGCATCCCTTCCAGCAGGAGATCGTCCTGCGCGAGTTCAGCCCCGATGGCGCGGTGACGGATTGGTGATCTTCCACTCCATGTCACCGAGTTAAAGGCCACCGGAGTATGATTGCCGCAGATTCAGGAAAACCACAGATGGAAAGGTTCAGGCAAGAAATCTGCGGCTTTGCTGAATCTGTGGCAGTGCTTCTTAACTCAATATTGATCCTCCACGCATGAAGCCCACCCGCATCCGCTTCATCGTCCTCGCAGGCATCTGTGCGGGCGCGGCGCTGGCGTATTTCGTGCGCAATGGCGTGGGGCCGGCGGAGAGCACGATTCGTGCGGAATTGGGTATTTCCAAAGAGCAGTCGGGGATGCTGATGAGTGCATTCTTCTGGCCGTATGCATTGTGCCAGATCCCGGCGGCGATGCTGGCGCAGCGGATGGGATCGCGCTGGGCGTTGTCGTTGTATGGAGTGCTGTGGTCGCTGGCGACGGCGGGACTGGCGCTGGGAAATCTGGCGGTGATGATCGGCTCGCGGGCCTTCATGGGCGTGGCGCAGGCGGGACTGGTGCCGGTGGGCACCACGGTCATGTCTCGCTGGTTCCCGCGCACGGCGCAGGCCTCTGCCTCGGGAGCGTTCAGCGGTTTCATGTCCATGGGCAGCATTGTCGCGGCTCCGCTCACGGCCTGGCTCGTCGTAAGCATCGGCTGGCGCTGGATGTTTGTGTGGTATGCGGTGCCCGGTGTGCTGTGGGCGATGTGGTTTGCGGTGTGGTTTCGGAACCGGCCTTCAGAACATCCGGCGGTGAATGAGGCGGAGCGTGAACTGATAGGGCAGGGTGAGAGAACTGGGACGAATGAGCCTGGAATGGTGCCGTGGCGATCGCTCATGACGAGTCCGGCAATGTGGTGCCTTTGCGCGCAACAATTCTGTCGGGCAGCGGGCTACATCTTCTTTGCGAGCTGGTTTGCCACCTATCTGCAAGAAGCACGCGGCGTGACGATCCTCGGCTCCGGTTGGCTGACGACACTACCGCTACTCGCGGATGTGACGGGCTGCATGTTTGGCGGTGTGCTGTCCGATGCGGTGCTGCGCTGGACCGGCAATCAGCGTCTCGCACGTCAAGGCCTGAGCGCCATCGCACTGCTGCTATGCGCGGGGCTGATCTTCAGTGCGTGGTTTGTCGCGCAGCCGGTGATGGCGGTGCTGGTCATCAGCGCGGGCATGTTCTGCGCGGCGACGGCGAATCCCTGTTTGGGAGCGACGGTGATGAGCCTCGGCGGTCCGCATGTGGCGACCGTCAGCGCCACGGCCAACATGTGCGGCAACCTCGGTGCCGCGGCTTTCCCGATCGCCGTGCCGTGGCTGCTCGCACACGCCGGAGGCTGGAATGCAGTGCTCGGCGGGTTTGGCGCGCTCTACATCATCGCGGCGGTATTTTGGCTGATGATGAAGGTGGAACGTGTAGCGTAGCCGCGAGCGTTCCGAGGGAAACAAAAACTCCCAAAGGCAGACAAGAGTGTCCGCATCATGCCCGATGTGGAAATGAGCAAGGCGACGTTGCGTCGCGGAGGCACATCGGCGAGACTCTGCGCCCGTTTTCCGGCCAACCCATGTCTTTTGAGCTTCTCACCACCGATCCATCGTCCCAAGCCCGTCGCGGACGGCTGACGACGCTGGTGTTCGGCTCGATGGTGCAGAAGGGATAGTTCGCAGCCTCCGCCTTGCGGGTGCGGGTGACTGCGTTAAAAAGGGTGGATTTGCCAACATTCGGAAGGCCAACGATACCGGCTCTGAGCATCAGGGGTGGCGAGAGTAGTGGTGTGCCACGTCTGCGCAAGCCTGGTTCTGTGTCAGCGGCAGAAATCAGGGTGTGCCGCCTGCGGGAGCCGGAGCGCTGCCACCGGCAGGTATGGCCTGGTTGAAGATTATACCGCCGTTATTGTTGATGGGCGTGAGCACCGCGCCGCCCGCGCCAGTGACAGTTAGCGCGCCGCTGGTAAACTGCTGAGCGGCTCCGCCTTGCAGCACCACGGTGCCGGCGGTCACCTGCACGTTCTGGACACTCTGCACGCCGCTGCTAAGCGTGAGCGTGCCAGAGCCGGCTTTGACCAGCGAGGCTCCCGACAACACATTGGCATTGTTGGCTATAGTCAATGTACCCTGACTGACGATCTGCTGGGTGCTGCCGTTGGCCAGCACCAGTTGCTGGCTGGAACTGGAGAGGTGCGTTGTCGCATTGGGTGTCACTGTCAGCACGCGCTGCGACTGCCCCTCAGCCCCAGGTGCAATTGACCCAGCAGTGGATATGACGCCCGCCGTGCCCGTGCTGGCGAGAAAAACATTGCTGCCGGAAACCTCGCCAGAAACCTGCAGTTGGTTCGCTCCAGCCTGGGATGCGGAGATCACATTGGCCGTTTTCACCAGTGATAGATTCCTACCTTGAATCTGCGTCGTGGAGCCGCTGGCATTGGAATTGCCATTTGTCACGCTCATTGAGGAGCCACCGCCGAAAATGCGTGTCAGCAGACCGGGGCCGTCACTTTTCACCTCAGCCGTCTTAAGTTCGGCTGCGTTTCCAAGAGTGATCTTCTGAGTGCTGACACCGTCGTTGCGCGAGAGCGTCAAGGTAGCACCGAGCACCTGTGCCTGCTGCGCAACCTCCTGGTGGATCTCAGGGGCGGCTGGCAAGGGCTGCTTGAAGCTGGCGTTGTCGAGCAAGGCGCTTGAAGCAGTGAGATTGTTCAAGTTCACCTGCACAGTGTCGCGCGTGCCTTCAGGACGCTGCACGATCAGGTTGCCAGGGTTCAGGGCCATGTTCTGGCCGCCCAAATCCCCCCGCACGCTGCCTTCGAGGCAGGTCATCTTCACCGAGCCGTCCGGCAAGGCGGCCACGATGGCAGAACCACGCACGGTGACATCCCCCTGCGGCGTGGTCACCTGGACCGCCGGACGGCGCAGGAAACCATCCCCGGAAGAGATCAGCACGACTCCCTTGGAGAGCGAAACATCGCCACGATCCCCGACCTGGGCTGCCGTGTTGGAGCCAAGCCGGACGACGCTGCCGCGCTGATCCACCGTGGCTTGAGCACGAGCATTGCTGCCCGTGACCACCTGATTGCCTGCGGTCTGCACGTTGCCGCTGGAAACGGTGATGGAACCTGCGGTAAGAGCCGTGGTCTGCATCACAGCGATCAGGGAAAGGAGGGCGGATGGTTGTTTCATGGGAATCTCTGTATTTCAGCAATTCAGACGGATGTTTTCAAAAAAGCCTGGGGGACGTCAATCCTGATGTCACCAAATCTGGGAGATCACCAGCCCCATGCCGCTGTTCAGGGCCTTATAATCGAAGGCGTTGACATCGGAGTGGTTGAAAATGCCGCTGACGTAGATCTGCGCTGTCAGGTTGTTGGTAACCTGATAGCCCAGCCCCAGAAACACCAGGTGATTGAGGTCATTCTGGCTGACATTGACATGATCAAACCAGGCGAAACGATACAAGGTTGTGAACGCCAGCTTCGGAGTGACCTGCCACGCGGCCCCGGCCTGGGTGCTGAATTCGTGACGACGGAAGGCGGAGGGAGCTCCCTCGACACTCACTGCGGCATTGCCGCCCAGCCAGACACTGATATCGGGGCTGAGCAGCCAGCCTTTGCGCAGTCCCGTCTCCACAAAGTGGTTCTCATAGAGACGGTTTCCCCAGTTCCAGGGCGAAGTGAGCCGTTGATAACGGTACTGCGCCCAGATATTGAAACGGGAGATGCCGCCAGGAAGCTGTCCGCGTCCCAGGTGATACTGCAGACCGATCTGGCTGCCGAAATCATCGAAATCGAGCTGCTTCATGTCCTCATAGCGCCACAGCGAGTAGGAAGCCATCGCCAGCAGGTTGATGTTGTCGGTCAGTTGCGGAAACCATGCGCCACGCAGGCCCGTGCGGCCCACCCAGTCCGAACTTTCCGGGCCGGGACTCAAGGCGGCATTCGAGGTGAAAAAACCGGTTGCTTCGAGCGCCAGGAGGAACTGTGGCGGCTCCTGCCGCACCAGCCCGCTGATGCTCTGCAGGCCGAACTCACGGTCAAGCAGGTTGATCTCCTCCTGACTGGCGGGTGCGGCCGACGTCTGGGAGCGGGCATCTCGTTTCGTGGTGCGCAGCGCTTCGCGAATGGTCTGGTCCATCACCGCCCGGTCCACCGCAGGGCTTTGCGCCAGGCTGGAAAGGGCTCCCGCAAAACTGCAGACGGTCACGAGAAACAGCGCGATGAGTGATTTATTTAAAAGCATGCGAACGGGTTTTTATGAATCTGCGTCTGTTTCGTCAAGCGCCGAATCCGCCACATCGTGTGCTGCTTGCTCTTTCCGCCGTATCGGCGAGACTCCGCGCCCTTTTTCGGGCCAACCCATGTCTTTTGAGCTTCTCGCCACCGATCCATCGTCCCAAGCCCGTCGCGGACGGCTGACGACGCCGCATG
>Ga0209573_1004212_pt1 | contig 14516 bp, 13 predicted proteins | sample TNRBio252014_DNA_FD_185870 | JGI IMG/M metagenome (GOLD analysis project Ga0209573, IMG submission 185870) | Wastewater treatment Type I Accumulibacter community from EBPR Bioreactor in Madison, WI, USA - TNR Reactor_6/25/2014_ DNA (SPAdes)... | ecosystem: Engineered > Bioreactor > EBPR >...
GAAGATTTCAAACCAGACTTTTTCTATAAATTTGCGGATAGAGGCGGTTCTTGACATACAAAAAAAGCCCAAAATACCGCCTCTTTGGGGTTATTCACAAGCTAACTTTCATTTTTGAACAGCCTCTTAGCCACAAAGTTACAGCTTAATTATTAAATCACCATCCCCTTAACGACCTTCATCATCTCGACGCTTACGGTACAGACGCGCTGTAATAGGTCAATAACCTTTCTTTGTAGTCTACAAAACGAATCGTTCTCGTATGGAAGGGTACTTTCCTTGTTTGGGTCAACACTCCATTGCAAAGCAGGTTAATTTGCATGAACTCGTGTATTAAAGTTCTTGGAGGTTGGTTACCCATTTATATGCGACCCCTTGCTCCTTAAATAACTCAAAGTGCTTTTCTCCGCATTGGATTTTCTGATTTTCGCTTACCCTTAACTTAGCAGTATCGGTTGTACCTTTCGTCTCTACAACGAAATAAATGCGATGGTCATTCACAAAAAGGATAGCCCAATCAGGTATGTAATTGCCTATCGGTGTAGGTATCTTAAAACCATTGGGAAGTTTGAAGAAGAACCGAATCCTATCGTCAGCTTCACAGTCTCGCGCAAAATCCCTTTCTATATCACTATCCACTCGGATATAATTGTACAGTGTTTTATCTTTTTGAGTTACGGCATAAAGTTGAGACAGGTAACCTTCTAATTCATGGTCATTAAACAACTTCATTTCGGAATACTTATCGTTTATTTTTTCATATTTTATGCCATCAACAAGTAAGGCATTTAGGCTTTTTTGAATAGCGGAAACGACGTTATCTAAAAACATCTGTGGGTTAATCTCTAATTCATGGTATCGTTCAGATTGAACTAATATATCAAAAATAGTATGACGTGTAATATTAACCTTATCTTGAATATACCCGTAAACGTCCGGTATCAGATAGATTACTTCCCCCGTAGTTTGAATACCCATATCGGTTAATCTTCCACTAATTCCACTTTTATCCATTTCAACGATTGCTTTTTCCGCCTTTAGTTTCGGGCGTGTAGTTAGTGGACTAAGAACAGGGTCTTTAAGTATCTTAACTGCTCCGATAATGAGTTCGGCTGTTTGATACTCAACGGTATAGCGGGTCTTTTGTTTAATCCTATCCCATATTTCAAAGAACAAGGGATAATCTTCTAAGTTTAACCCCTTTTGATTTAACTTGATAGGTTCTCTATCACGTGCATTGTTAATTTTACCGGTAAACTTAATACCGTTATCTTCCTCTAATTCCCTTTGGAGGTTTTCAGTAAATTTTTCGTAACTTTCATTACAAACGACTGTAAGAATATTTATGTTTTTATCATAAATCCGCTCCCCCGAATGATTAACGGGCAAACGTAGTCCCCTACCTATTTCTTGGCGTTTCTTGATTTCGCTTTGACTTTCATTCAAGGTACAGATTTGAAACACGTTCGGATTATCCCAACCTTCCCTTAATGCCGAATGAGAAAAGATAAATCGTAAGGGTTCGTCCAAACTCAATAAGCGTTCTTTATCCCGCATAATGAGATTATAGGTATTATAATCATCCTTTGTTTCTCCGGCGGTGTCTTTCACCCTGCCTTTAGTGTCTTGGGAGAAATAGCCGTTATGAGCGTATGAGGCTTCATAATACGACTTAGGTACACAACGGTCATAAAACAAATGTGCCTGACGTAGCTTAAAGTGCTTTTCAAAGGCTTCTTCAAACCATCGGGCAAATTTGCCGGCAAAGGGATTTCCTTCCGCATCATAGCTCCGATAATTGGCTACTTTGTCAATAAAAAACAAAGTCAATACCTTAATGCCAAGTGGTAAAAGGGCTTCTTCTTTTTGGAAATGCCACTTCACCGTGCGTTCGATTTGGTATTTCATCACTTCATCCGTCAACCCACCAATGGTTTCGCCTAATTTGATACGAACTTGGTTATTGAAGATAATTTCGCCATTATTAATCTCTGTCAGTACATAATCCCCTTTATAAATGTCCCGTTTACCGGAAACCATATATAAATCATGTCCTAATTCTACCGTTTTCTCTTTTAGTTTAACCCCTATGTTTTCTTGAATATAAAGACCTAACCTTACTTTCACATTAGTTTTCCCTTGTTCTATCTTCTTAAAGTGAATGTATGCCGCATTGTAATTGCTATCCGCCGTGATGCCGTCCACTTCAATTTGCTTGACTAAGCCTAATTCGTAGGCTTGTAAGGGATTGAGGGTAAACGCTAAATTATATACCGAACGGTGAGTCGCACTATACCGTAGGATAAAGCACGGATTCAAATTACAAATCGCCTGTTTACGAATGTCAGTCTCCATGTTTTGGGGTTCGTCCAAGATGACGATGGGGCAGGCGGATTGTATATATTGAATGGGTTTGATGCCCGTTTCATGTTCGGTATTGATGACGTTGCTATCCTTCGTAAAGCTGTCAATGCTGATAATCAATACTTGTATTGTATTGGCGGAGGCGAATTGAGAAAGTTCATGCAGTTTGCTCCGGTCATATACCGTAAAGCGAATCGGTGGCTTGCGATACAATTCCTGTAAATGGTCATGGGTTATTTGGCGGTTTTTGTTCACCCCTTCCCGAATGGCTACGCTCGGCACAACAATAACAAATTTCTTAAAACCATACCGTTCGCTCAATTCGTAGATAGTACGTAGGTAAGTATAGGTCTTGCCCGTACCCGTTTCCATTTCTATCGTCAGGTTAAAGGGGAGCGTTTCGATTAAACCCGTTTCCGTATTTCGAAAGGTGCAGGCTTCCAACCGGTCTAAGGCTTCCATGCTATTCTTTTCCCGAACGGCATTCAAGTTCTGCAATATCTGTTCATCCGATAGTAACAACTGATTCGCTATGGCACTAAGGCTCAAACCCAAAGACGTAGAACGGCTGTTAGGAATCGCTGTGTTGTGATCTGCTAAAGGCTGTCCCTCAAAAACGTCAATAACTGAACGGATGGCATCTAATTGGTATTCCTGTGAACTGTCGAAACGGAATTTCATATGACCTTATCGTTAACGTGGGTGGACAAAGATAGCTAACGTGTATAGAAAATGGCACTTTTCTTTACATATACACCGAACGTGTAAAGGAAATGGCACTTTTCTTTACATATTCTCCCGCAACGGTAAAAAAAATCGCACTTTTCTTTACCGTTGTTACAACATCACTAAAGAAAAAGCCGTTTTCTTTTAGTGATTCCCACTCATTACTAAAGAAAAAGCCGTTTTCTTTAGTGATGAGGCGTACCTTTGAAGAAGTTATAAAGCCTTTCATTCAGGAAATAGACCTTAGTTCCTAATTTTACCCGCTTCACAAAGCCCCCTTCTTCTAATTCTTTGAGATACTTTATGGCAGTCGGTTCACTAACATTCAAATCATTCATCACTGATTCAATCCGCGTGTACGGATGCTTAAACAGGTTTTCCAACAAATCTTTGCTGTATCGCTTCGGGAGGTTCGTTTTCAGTTCGCGCTTAAATTGATCCATTAATTCCCGAATCTGCTTTACCATCTCAATGGTTTCCAAAGCCGTAACCCGTACCCCTTCTACCATAAACAACACCCAGTCCGTCCAAAAATCTTGATTCGGGTCTTGGCGGAATAGTCGGTAATATTCAGCTTTATGACGGATGATGTAACGACTCAAATAAAGAATGGGTAAATCCAACTTACTTTTAAGTACCAAATACAGGATATTTAAGATACGTCCCGTCCGCCCGTTACCGTCATAGAAGGGATGTATCTTTTCAAATTGATAATGAATAACCGCCATCCGTACCAAATCGTCCGTTTCGTCAGCATCATCGTTGAGGTATTTTTCTAAATCGCTCATCAAAGCCACAATGTCGTCGTAACTTTGCGGTGGCGTATAAACGACTTCATCCGTGTAAGGATTTTTCAGTTTCGTTCCTGCTTGTCTCCGAAAGCCCGCATCGTTATCTTCCAAAATTGCTTGAACCTCCAACAGTAGATTTTTGCTAATGAAGCCCTTACTTTTTACCAAATCGAACCCTCTTTTTAGGGCTTCCCCGTAATTTAAGACCTCTTTGGTTTCTTTGCTCCAACCTTCCTTAAATAATTGAGCGCGGTATAATTCATCATACGTAGTGATGATGTTCTCAATAGCTGAACTTTCCTTCGCTTCCTGTAATACCAACGTATTAATTAATATCGTCTTATTCGGAATTGAATCGGCAACCCCTTTCAGTTCCGATAACGCACCGTTGGCTTCGATCAGCTTACGCATCACTGCTTTGGTTTCTAACTCATACGGCGGTGGAAGTAGTGTTATATTCATGTTCCCCTAAAATTATAACTACACCAATTCTAATTCAATCCCTGCATCCTTCAGTTCCAAGTGGGCATTCGTGGCGAAAACATCCCCCTCACGCTCCATAAATTGGTTGAGTACCAATACTTTACAGGGTTTTAGGTCTTTCACTTTGGAAAGGGCATCCTGCTCAAAACCTTCCAAACAAAGGCAGATGCCTTCCTCCGGCAGGTGGTAAATCATCCCGTCCCCCGAAATGACTTGCTCCGGCTTAACGGTGAGCGGTAAACCGTTTTTCAATAAGAGTTCCTGCAAGATGTTTTCCGGTGTGCTGTCCGCCTGCACCAAGTCGCCCTTAAACATTCCCAACTGCTCTAATATCGCTTGCTTACCCGAAACGTCCCCGCGCCACTGTTTGAAGTTACTTAGGGCTAAACGGTATGCCTTAAAGCCTAAATCTTGTGTACCGGATTCAAGCGTCGGGTTCGTTTTCAGTTTTTCAATCACTTTGTTTATACGGGCGCGGGTGATGTCCGCTATGGTATCGTAGCCTGCTTTTTGGGCTTCGCTGTCGGGGTCTGTCGGTTCGGGATACTGCACCAAGATGAACCGACGATTCCCGCCGTCCTCCGCGTTCAGTTCCAAAACCGCCTGCCCCGTCGTCCCTGAACCCGCAAAAAAGTCAAGAATGAGATCGGAGTCGTCGCAAACTTGAGAAACTAATAGTTTAATTAATGAAATAGGTTTTGAATAATCAAAAACATTACCTCCTAACAACTCCTGTACGGTTCTTGTTGCTTCAGTATTTAAGCCTACTTTATCAATTATAATGGATGAAATCGGATTAAACAAACTTTCTAATTCATTCTGAAATCGCTTAATCATGGGTCTTTTACTTGTATCTTGAGGAAAATATATCTTATCTTCTGCAATTAATTTATTCATGGATTCGGGGATATAAGCCCATACTCTATTGGGATTGTAGTTAAATACATTGTTGGTTTTTGGGTCAATCAAATCATAGGCTTGATTAGGACGCATGGATGCCGTCATGCCAACCGTTAAATCTCCTAAAACATAAGCACCTCGCGGATCATTATCAGGATTTGAGTACCCCTTGAAATCCTTTTTTATCCCATAAAATTTATTTAAGTATCCCTTTTGATAGGCAATAACATATTCATGATCGGTTGATACATTATTGTCAGCAAATCCTGATGATGTTCTTCTTTTCCAAACAAACGTTCCCACAAAATTCTCCCTTCCAAAGACCTCATCCATGAGGAGTTTGAGGTTAGCCTGTTCGTTATCGTCAATGGAGACGAAGATCACACCGTCCTCGCGGAGTAGGTTTCGGGCTAAAAAGAGTCGGGGATACATCATGGACAGCCATACGGAATGGAAGTGTCCGTTTTCTTTGCTGTTGGCTTTCCAGAGGTCGTATTTGTTGAGGAAACCGTTTTCATCGGTGATGCCGGCACGTTCCTTATAGTCTTTGAGTCGTTCAAAATAATCATCAGGATAAATGAAGGAGTCTTTGCCGGTATTGTAGGGCGGGTCAATGTAGATCATCTTGATTTTCCCGAAATAGGAGCGTTGCAAGGCGCGGAGGACTTCCAAATTCTCCCCTTCGATGATGATATTTTCGGTGGTATCAAAGTTGATGCTTTTATCCCGCTTGGGGATGAGGGTGGCTGTGGTCTGCTTTTGGATTTCCTTACGGGCTTCGGCTTTTCCTGCCCACGAAAGTTCGTAATGATCTTTGGGATGTGCCAAATTATCCCCCAAAGCCAAACGTAGGCGTTCCCAGTCTATCTGCCCTTCGGTAAAAACGTCGGGAAGCAGGTATTGGAGTTGATCTAAGAGTTCTTGGGTGATATTGAGGCTTTTACCGTCCATGACGTTGCAAGGTTTGAGGATACAAAGCTAACAAAAAAGGATTCAGCGGATAAATCCGGTTGCTAAGGCTGAATTTACAACGGATTAAGAACGTCAAATTTTACTACCTTAACGTGAGGTTCGGCTGATTCTGTCTCAAATTCCTTGATAATCAGCACTTTTAACCCCTCCTAAGTCCTCCTTTGCTAAAGGGAGGACTTTTCGCATCGTGTTACGTCTTCTATTGTCTTCCTGTCAAGGTGGCATTAAGGGGGAAATATCCTGATTTTCAGGCAAAATTGAGCCGAACCTCACGTTATTGCTCTATCTATTGAGGGTAAATCGTTGGGGCAATTTGTAAAGTTCCTCTCGCGTCCAGTAGTTGTTTTGAAAGCGGATCAGGTGGGTATTCTGTTTCGGGAAGAATGAACCATCATGTATCTCACGCGCAGGACGGGGCGGTTTGGACTTCTTTACTTCAGAAGTAGCTTTTTGATTATCAATGGTTTTTTGAGGCGTAGGCGATTGTGCCGAAACCCAAGTTACAGAGAGCCAGAGCCAAGTGATGACGTATGCTAAAGTTTTCATCGCATCAAAGGATTATTCCGAAAGCTACCGCTTTTTCCACCCGAAAGCAAATTATTTTTCAGTTATACGGACTCATCACCTAAAGATTTACTCGGTGTGGTAGTAGTAGGTGTATTGGTTGGAGCAGATTCAGCTGTTTTTATTTTCAATTCTTCATCCCCCAGAGTCTTACTTTGTAAGGGCGTATCCGTAGATGTGGTGGCGGGTGGCGGGGTTTGTCCCATATGCTCCTGTTTGAATTTTTCCAAGACCATATCTACTGATGCTTCATTCACGGCGGTTTCAGTGTTTATCTTTTCCAACCATTGGTCGCTGTCATCTACCGGATTTTCCAACTGACTTTCCAGTTGTTCCAGCAGATTAAAGGTTTTATTAAACAAAGCAGACCGCTTTAAGGCTTCCCTTTTGGCACGGTCTTCCAGCATCTCCTTCTTGAATTTCTCTTTGAGGAGTTCCCGTTCTTCGGCAGGAGTTAGTTTTTTTTCTTCCATAGGAACGAATAAAAAAAGGGCAATGATTATTTTTGCCCTATTATGTTTTGGAATAGTTTGGTTTAGAGTATAGATTCTTTGTTTTGGGTTGCGGTTTGGTCGGTCGTACCGGTGCTTGTGCCGGTATTGGTGGTTGTTCCCAAGCCCATTTCCAATTTGTACTGACTGACCAAGTCCATCGCGCGTAATTTTTCCGCTTCCTCTTCGATTTTAATGGAAGAAGTATCCACTGAATCAAGGGCGAGTTCTACTTTAGCTTCGTTATGAGCGGTTTTTTCGTTGATCTTCGCCATCATTTCGGTGTGGGTCTGATCGATGCCCGCCACCTCAAATTGCGCTAAAGTATCAGCAACTTTGGCTTGAAGTTTGGAACGTTCATGGGCGCGGAGGGCTTCGTTGGCTTCACGAATTTTGCGCTCCGTCTCCTTCATGAAGACTTTTTTAACTTCTAAGGCTTTTTCATAGGCTTTTTGCGCCGTAGCCAACTGAGGTTCGGCTTGGGCGATGGTGGACTTAATGGATTCCAGCTTTAAGGCGTATTGCGCGGCAATATCATCGCGCCCTTGGGTGATAGCAGCTTTGACTTTGCTGACTAAGTCGTTGTAATCAGCGCGGTCTTTGGCTAATTGCTTCTCCAACAAGGTAACCGAAGCCTTGATACTGGCGATATTTTGGTTCATTTTAGGCACTTGATCCTGCATTTCGCGGATATTTTGCTCTAAAATGAGCTTGGGGTCTTCAATCGCGGCGACTGCACCACCAAACATGGCTTTCATTGCCCTAACAAATCTTTTCCACATCGGATATTGAAATTACGCCCTAAAGGTACGGAAAAAGCATCGTTTGGGTTGAATATTTTAATATTTTTTGGCTATTGGGGTTTGCCCACACGGTTGATAACGGGCTGAATGCGATCAGCATTATTATAATTGAATAGATTGAAAAAATGTGTTTATTTGATGTAATTTTCGACAAAACACTATCCCATTCTGTTTTAGTCCGTTATTGCCTCAATACCCAGTTGATTAAGTCGTTCAAGGTGATCCTTCATGGTTTTGAGTTCTTCGACGGAATCATCAGTAGCCAAACGGTAACGCGCCCGTAAGGTTGCCGAATCGGCGGTTAATCCAAATCTGCCACACATCGGCGAAAGGTTTATTTGAGTTAAGGTAGCAAAATTAGACCCAACCGCTCATTAGTCAACTGTAACTAAGATCAAATACAACAGTTTCAAAGGTGATAGCGTGTAAGCCTACTTATAATTCGTATTATTTTTGTACACTTAGTTGAAAAATAACGAAATGAAGCGTACTTTTGTATTTCCGATGGTTAAAAAAATGGCATCAAATTCTTTATATACCGTTTTAATGACACAGCTTAAAAAAAGCGGTATTACAAAGACATATGCTTTGAATAATCTATTTCCTTACTGGTGGGATGACTCCTTAAAAAAAGATGATGGCTCGGTTACGTTGTTAATCATGTACCTATCCGATCTTATAGATGTAGAGATTGATAAGTTCTGGAATGAAGACACCAACCCTAAAGATGAACTTATCAGTGAAGCTAAGTTCAAAAAGACGATTGATAAAACGGATGAAGATGTCCAATTAGCCTCTGCTTTAGCTATAAAAATGGGTATTTGGGCGACTAAAGCCTGCAAAAACGACTACTTTCCGCTTCCCATTAACCCTTTAGCGATCCGTGAGGAAATTTTGGCAAACGCGAAGTCCAAAACTGTTACTTTGGAAGGATTATTAGATTATCTGTGGAAAAATGGTATACCCGTTATCTATTTGGCAGATTTTCCGAAAGGAAAAGATAAGAAAAAACCGGATGCGTTATGCTCGTCAGTAGTAGGTCGTCCTTTTATCGTCCTTACGAGAAAAGATGATGATCCTGCCAAACAACAATTTTGGTTAGCCCATGAAGCAGGTCATATTGCTTTTAATCATTTGGAAAATGAAGGCACTATCTTGGATATAGACAAAAACACTCAAGAAGAGAACGAAGCCAATCATTTTGCTTACGAACTAAATTGTGGAAAGATACCCGAAAATAATTGGGTTTGTTACAACTTCAATAATTTTCAATCATGGGTTAATTCTATGGCTTCAAATTATCTAATTGAGCCTTCCGTTTTTGCACAAACATTTGCTTATAAAACGGATAATCAGTATCTACCTTTGGTCAATAAACATTTTAGAAAGAAGGGCGCAATAGATTTAGTCCGAAAAAAAATGCTCGAATATTTGGATGAAAACCTAATTGACCGCGAAATATGGGCAGGTTTGCTCAAAATGACCGGTGCTTACGACCTTTATTATGCTTCTGCCGATAAGGAAGAAAGGATATGCGCTATCTCATAGATACCGATATTCTTATTAAAATTGCACATTGCAATCTTTTAGGACAAATAGCACCCGCCTTAAACACTAAGGAAAAGGACTTATTTTATACTGTGGAGATTATCACCAAAATTTCTCCCTTAAAAGAACAAGGGGTTATAAACCCACTATACAAGGAATACGGAGCGAGTCTCTTACGTTTAGAACCTTTTTTGAAAAAATGTTCGCGTTTAGATAATAAAAGTAATAAAGAATCACTCGGATTAATAAGCCGATTGAAAAAATTAGACCAAAGTACGAAAAACAAAAATAACGGTGAGATTTGGCTTAGTGTGATTTGTCTAACAGAAAAGAATGAGGAATCTTTAATTATTACAGGGGATAAGGAATATATTCAGCTTTTGGTTAATGCTAACGATTCTTATTCCGATATTAAAGACGGATTGCAAAATCGTTTTATTACCTTTGAATTACTGATTTTGAAGATGTTACAACTTCATAAAGACAAGCATATGGATTTTGTCAAACAATTAAAGGACAATGATTACGGAAAAGATAAAAACTTAAAAATAATCTTTAGAGAACTGGGTAATCGGTGTGCTTATTATGATGCAGTTTTTGATGCCCTTAAAGGTCAATTAAAGGGCTTTGAAAGATTCTTGATACCCTTAGTCTAAATCGCATTTTCAGCATCTTACAGCCCGAAAACCTATGCTGTTTCCAAATCTGCCACACATCGGTAAAAACTTTGGTTAGGGTGTTTTACTCAAAATAACGTCCCTCCGAAACCAACAAACGGAATAGTTCTTCCAAGACTTTCTTTTTTAAGGTGCTGACTTTTTCTAAGATAGCGATTAAGTCGGTACAGCCGTTCACGTCGGCGAAGCGTTTGATTTGAATCCAACCCGAATGGGGCGTGATAAAGTCCGGTGCATCGAAATATTTGAAGTAAGGTTCTTCATCCAAGCCGACGTTTTCCACCCGTTCGCCGTGTGTGTAGTTTCTGTTCCAAAGGCGGTAGAGGTCTCTAATCGTTTCGATCAGTTCACCCGCAAGGGTATCCCTAACGACAGCCGTTTCCGGTTCTAAGACGTTTTGCCAAAAGCCTTCGGGATGAAAGGGAGACATCGGATTATCTACATACACCGCCGGAGCTTCGGGGACGGGGTCGCCCGCAGGAAAGCGCGTTACCACACAACGATGCTCCGCTAAAGCATAGGCATAGCACCAACCTAACCAACGCAAATGTTGTTCTTCATCCGAAAAGCGGGGCAACCACAGATCATATTGATTTGCCCAGAGGGGATACCGCCCGTTGATTGCCTTCCCTACTCCGAACCACGTAAACAACGCCCGCGCACTCGCTAAATCATAAGCACAGAAACTCCGATTGTCCGCCGCACCGTTGAACATCTTAATTTTATTGATGTCTTTAACCGATAAATCCAATCGAAACCACACACGGTCGGGCTGGTTGGACATCCGTTGCAGGGTATCCTGTTTGACCCGCACAGGGGTCAGGTCATCCATGAAGCCGATGAAAGAACCGTTTTCAATGCCGTAGGTTTTCTTATTAGTTCTTCTGGGGTCTTTGAGTGGCAAACCTCCGAATATTTTACCTGATTTAAGTTCCCCACCTGTCGGGTCTCGTTTGAAATCAAACATGGATTGGTTAACGCCTTCTTTTATCAAAGGTGTCCGAAAAGTTAAATCTACTCTTTGAGCCGATTCCGTCATTTGTTGTAATTTTTGGTGAAGTTCGGGGCTGTCTTCTAACCAATTTAAGTCAAGATCAAGATGCTTGAGGTGGTTGAGGTCATATAGGCGAACGGCGTTGGTTCGGTCGGGTTGGGGGGCGTATTGCCAAACGGTGAAAGCGAGGGGCCACTTACCATCCACTTTGAAAAATTCTTTCCCCGTAACCATAAAACCCGTCTCAAACCGAAAGTGCGCATCAAAAATTTTACGGAAGGATACATAAGTCGGGCGCGGAATGAGCCACGAAGTCGGGGTAAAAATCATCAGCAAGGGAGGCAGGTTGGGATTCCGTTCCGTTAAAAGTTGTGCCATCCGTAGGATTTGCCCCAAGAAAGCGAGGTAACGCTCTTTACCGGCATCCGCCCCCGTTAAGGCAAGAATGTTAGGGTCAATATTATAGTGGGCTTCGGTAGCGTGGCGGACTTCTTCGTTTTCATCGGTACTTTTGTAGGGCGGGTTGAGTAAGAAAGCAACGGGACGATCTAAAGGCATATGTTTCCGTTCCAACTCTTTGGTCAGTTCACCCAAATATTCTTCGGCGGAAAGCGAAAGGAAATTCAGCCCCTTATTTTCGGACGTTTTGGGAATGATGGTAAAACCCGTCTCTAAATGGTAGGGGTCGGCTTTCATGCGTCGTTCTACGGTTCGGAGGAGGTCGGGTTGTAATTCGGAAACGATCTTGTGTTTGAGTTTTCCCCGCCAAGAGGAGACGAGGTTTCCGCTTCCCCCCGCCGGATCAAAGACGATGTATCTTTCCGCCACCTCAAAATGCGATTCCACAAACCAAAGGGCATAACGGGCAAGGTTGCGATCGGTAAAGAAAATACCATGCTGTTTGGCGTATTCGGGTTGTAATTTGGCGATCACTTCATCAAACCGACTGAAATAATAATCGGCACTAAGCCCCGAACCTTCATTGGTGAAAACGTAGTGCTTTTCGATGAAAGCCGTACATTCTTTCAGTCGTTTGGGTGGAACATGTACGGTTTCACTTAACTTTTTTCCCTTAAAACCGATCACTTGTAAATCACCAGCATTGCTGTACTCACTTTCGGCAACAGTGGAAGTAATATCCCAATAGGCAACGATGGCATAAAAGGCATGAACGGCATCCATCGGCTTATCGAAAAACTTTTGCATGGCTTCAACCGTTTGGATGAAGTTGTGCGGGTTGATTTGGAGGCGTTCGGCATCTAAATTTTTTAGAATTTTGAGGACTTCAAAGGCTTCTACGATCATACTTTTTTGAAAAAGTCCGCCTTTGAAATCGTCTGGTTGAATGAGGTAGAAGGCACTATCGAGTAGTTCTTGCGTTTGACTTTTGGTTGTTTTCTTCGCGTTTTGAATGCCTGCTTTTTGGGAAGCCAAAACGGGGTCTGTTTTATGGGCGGTTTCCGCAATGAAGTCCGGTAAACGATTTACTTTCCAAATACCAATGAATTGCCTTGCCACAACCATAATGGTTGCATAGGTTAGACCCTTTTTGGCATAGTGTAGGGCTTGATACACGCCGTTTAACCAATCGTTACTTTTGGATTTGATTTCAACGAGTAACTTGCCTTCGATATAAATATCTGCTCCCGACGCGGAAGATTCCAACCGGAATTTATCTTTGAATAACGCCCGAAAAAGGGGATACAACTTTTCCCTGCCGGCATCTTCGTTTTCAGTACCGGTAACGTATTCACGGAGTCCTTTCAGTTCAACCATAGGAACAAAAATATAAATAAACGCTATATTTTGAACCAATCTGAAAAAAAATAGGATTTCCCTACCAACGCATCATCAAAGTCTTATTTATGACGGTACAAGTGATGAATGACTTGGAGGGGGTGGCGTTGTTTGAAGACCGTTAAGAATATAATAAAAGGTGGAAAGGGTATGGTCATTTGATAAGTAAGCTGTATCTTTGTCAGGTGGCTTAATTTTTGAAGATTAACGTTTAGATCACTTTAACCCGCACTATTGAAACGCCCACCATCACCGCCCAACACGTAGCGGACTATCTATTAAGTCTTTCCTGCCCGGATTGCGGGGATTATATTTCTAATCTGAAGTTACAGAAATTGCTGTATTATTGTCAGGGTTTCCATTTGGCGATGTATGATAAACCTTTATTTTCCGAACCGATAGAACATTGGGAACACGGACCCGTAGTACCTGCCATGTATCACCGCTATAAAAGTAACGGGCGGGAGGTGATCCCCTTTCCCGAAACGGTAGATGAATCCATTTTTTCGCCCGAACAAAGGGAGCTGATCGAAGAAGTCTTTGAGGTATATGGTCAATATTCGGCTTGGCGTTTACGGGATTTAACCCACGATGAACCGCCTTACACCCAAACCCGTAATAATGAAGTGATCGGTTGGGATTTGATGAAATCCTATTTCAAGACACAGCTAAAGACTTAATACCGATGGGGAAACGATTTAAGAATCGGGACGATAAGCACGGTCAACATATACAAACACCCAATACAGAACACTTAAAACCATTACCCGAATCGGAATATCCTATTTTCTGTTTTCGGTATATGGACAAGGACTATCATCTGGAAAAATGCCAAAAAGATGAAAAAGTAGCTTTGATTCAAAGGTTAGTAAAATTGAGTCAGGAATTTACATGGAAACGTATTCAACATGAAGATAAGCATCATTGGGGTTCTGAAAAGATTGAATGGAATGCCTTAATTAATCGAAAGTGTCCCCCGAATTTACGGAAGATGAAATTTTATTAGCCCTCCGATTCCAAGATAAAAAGCCGTTTTTAGGGGTTAAGCGTCAGGGCGGTATCTTTCATGTGTTGTTTATTGATAGGGATTTTACGCTTTACGATCACTAATTAACCACTCATTATCATAACACGGGATTAAGAATAAATCTTTATCACAAACAAGAGTGATAGTGAACACATAGATATGATGAAGGTCGTTAGGGGGATGCCACAATCGGAATAGCTCTTATCTTTTGCAATATTAGCATAATGATTAATTCGATCAATATTTTAATAATAGACCTCTTTATTAAGTCTGTGGGAAAATTTGTATTTTTGTGGAATTATTTTAAGGGTTATGGACTGGAACAAGGCAAAACGATTACCGGAAAAGCATTTTCGACGGGCTACGGGACTGACTCCGT
>Ga0209573_1004213_pt1 | contig 14515 bp, 9 predicted proteins | sample TNRBio252014_DNA_FD_185870 | JGI IMG/M metagenome (GOLD analysis project Ga0209573, IMG submission 185870) | Wastewater treatment Type I Accumulibacter community from EBPR Bioreactor in Madison, WI, USA - TNR Reactor_6/25/2014_ DNA (SPAdes)... | ecosystem: Engineered > Bioreactor > EBPR >...
GCTGTCACCAGTTTTGCACTGGAACAGCCCGCCTTCGGTCAGGTGCGTGTCTCCAATGAACTGCGCAAGCGTGGCATCTTTGTTTCACCTTCTGGCGTCCGTTCGATCTGGCTGCGTCAGAATCTGGAGTCGTTCAAGAAACGGCTGTCATCGCTGGAACGCCATGTGGCTGAAACAGGTTCGGTGCTGACAGAGGCGCAGGTACAGGCGCTGGAGAAGAAGCAAGAAGACGATGTTGCCCATGGCGAGATTGAGACTGCGCACCCCGGCTATCTCGGCAGCCAGGACACTTTTTACGTCGGCACCATCAAGGGCGTGGGACGAATTTACCAACAGACCTTCGTCGACACCTATTCCAAATGGGCTGCCGCCAAACTCTACACCACCAAGACGCCAATCACGGCAGCCGACTTGCTCAACGATCGGGTGCTGCCGTTCTTCGCCGAACAGGGCATGGGCGTCATACGCATCCTGACCGACCGTGGGACGGAATACTGCGGTAGGCCGGAGAATCATGACTATCAGCTCTATCTGGCGCTGAACGACATTGAGCACTCCAGGACCAAAGCCAACCATCCGCAGACCAACGGCATCTGTGAGCGGTTTCACAAGACCATCTTGCAGGAGTTCTACCAGGTGGCGTTCCGCCGCAAGATTTACCTGTCGATTGAAGAATTGCAGGCTGACCTGGATGCCTGGATAGTGACCTATAACAACGACCGCATCCATCAAGGCAAAATGTGTTGCGGACGCACCCCGATGCAAACTTTAATTGACGGAAAGGAGACGTGGCACGATAAAATCACTACATTGAATCGCTAGATTTGACCTGACAGTCACTTCCGTCAAATCGGGTAACTGTCAGATCGGGTCGCGACTACTACACGTTAACCGATGTACCAGAAACCCTGGCAAAACGTTTACCACGCTATCCAGCCATTCCAGTGGCCAAATTAGGACGACTGGCCGTTGACAAAGCATTTCTGGGTAAACAGATTGGAGGCAGTCTGCTATGGGATGCCCTTCTGCGAGCCGCACGATCCGAAATCGCAGTATTTGCATTAGTCGTCGATGCCAAGAACGAAAATGCGGTCAATTTTTATCGCCACCATGGATTCGTTTGTTTCGGATCGCTCCCAAATCAAATGATCCTGCCATTATCCAAAATTCAACTTTAGGTTGACTGTGTTCACGAAAAAACATCCGTCAAATCTTTGCATATATGATCATGGTAGTTCCGATAGGGTACTTTTAGTTCCAATGAACCCTCTGGATTCTACGCCTTCAAGAATCACCACAGGCGTGGGGAAGACTTTTTCTTTACTTTTAATCGCTAAAGGAAGACTGAAACTGTTGGCGCCGGCTGAATTTTGATCAGACAAGCCTATTTGTACTGGTTAAATTTTGGCCAGGTAATTCACGTTGACGCAGCATTTTTTCAATCCACGCGCCCGCGGGGGGCGCGACAAGGCGGGTGCGATAGTCCCGTTTGTCCTTAATGTTTCAATCCACGCGCCCGCGGGGGGCGCGACTCACAGAGCGCACAGAGCTGCCGACTGCCGAAGTTTCAATCCACGCGCCCGCGCGGGGCGCGACGGCCGCAGCGGGTGATGCCGGAGCATTCGAGCTGTTTCAATCCACGCGCCCGCGCGGGGCGCGACTTTTCAAGCGGCCTTTACTGTCATAACCGTACGTTTCAATCCACGCGCCCGCGCGGGGCGCGACAAGAATTTCGTATTGATCGAGTTTGCTGGATACGTTTCAATCCACGCGCCCGCGCGGGGCGCGACTTATACCAAGGTTTTCCGCCGTTTGCGTTACATGTTTCAATCCACGCACCCGCGCGGGGCGCGACGACGGAGAGGACAATCCAAACCCTGGACGGATGGTTTCAATCCACGCGCCCGCGCGGGGCGCGACGTGCATGATCTAATGCTTCAACAAAGTTATGCTGTTTCAATCCACGCGCCCGCGCGGGGCGCGACGCCTATCCAGGATGGGATTTTTCCAAGTCGGGCGGTTTCAATCCACGCGCCCGCGCGGGGCGCGACCGCCGTATTGCAAAACTGCTTAATCATGGAGGGGTTTCAATCCACGCGCCCGCGCGGGGCGCGACTGTCTCGCTGTAGCAACCATTTGATTCCCCATAGTTTCAATCCACGCGCCCGCGCGGGGCGCGACTGCTGCCCTTGTTTTCACCCTTGCTGGTTTGAGTTTCAATCCACGCGCCCGCGCGGGGCGCGACATCTTTCCTTCCGCATGACAATTCAGCATGTAAGTTTCAATCCACGCGCCCGCGCGGGGCGCGACACAATATTTTTGAGATTGCCCAGCGGTTTCACGAGTTTCAATCCACGCGCCCGCGCGGGGCGCGACAATCGTTGCGGTGGCTGGCAGCAATACAGCCATGTTTCAATCCACGCGCCCGCGCGGGGCGCGACCTTCTCATCCACAACAAAACTACCATCCTCAAGGCGTTTCAATCCACGCGCCCGCGCGGGGCGCGACCCGGTATCAAGTCAGTGACCATTATCCAGACTGTTTCAATCCACGCGCCCGCGCGGGGCGCGACAGGATCAGGCTTTTTATGACGGCGAGGATAATCCGTTTCAATCCACGCGCCCGCGCGGGGCGCGACTAGACAAATTAAAATCTTGCAATAACTACACAGGTTTCAATCCACGCGCCCGCGCGGGGCGCGACTAATGAAGTCTTCGAAAGGCCAGAAAGGCATGAGTTTCAATCCACGCGCCCGCGCGGGGCGCGACGAGGTGATGCATCAAGTTATTCAAGATGAACGGGTTTCAATCCACGCGCCCGCGCGGGGCGCGACTTCGACCAGAGCTTTCAGCATGTACAGGTGACGTAGTTTCAATCCACGCGCCCGCGCGGGGCGCGACTTCCTTGGCCGGTGGGTTTCTTCGGTGCTATGCGTTTCAATCCACGCGCCCGCGCGGGGCGCGACCCTGCTGTCCGATAAGCAAACGTGGTCCACTTGTTTCAATCCACGCGCCCGCGCGGGGCGCGACGAGACAGAGACAGAGACAGAGACAGAAAAAAAGTTTCAATCCACGCGCCCGCGCGGGGCGCGACGAAGGTTTTGGCAATTCATGCGATGGGTGATAGTTTCAATCCACGCGCCCGCGCGGGGCGCGACCATTAACGAATCCAGGTGATCCGCCAGCCACAGTTTCAATCCACGCGCCCGCGCGGGGCGCGACACGTGTTATTTTTGCAGCCCAACTCAGCACAAAGTTTCAATCCACGCGCCCGCGCGGGGCGCGACCTTTTCTATCAACTGCGCCAGCATCTGCGGCCTGTTTCAATCCACGCGCCCGCGCGGGGCGCGACATAGGTCGCGATTTATTGCAGGCACTATTGCAAGTTTCAATCCACGCGCCCGCGCGGGGCGCGACGTAATCGTTTTAGCTACAAATCCAACATTAACGTTTCAATCCACGCGCCCGCGCGGGGCGCGACCCACGTCTTGTTACAGCTTGTAATTGCTGGTAAGTTTCAATCCACGCGCCCGCGCGGGGCGCGACAATGGGTTGATAGCCACAGCATCGGTATTCAGGTTTCAATCCACGCGCCCGCGCGGGGCGCGACGCAAGCAAAAATGAATCAGGATTCTGCACATAGTTTCAATCCACGCGCCCGCGCGGGGCGCGACGCACTGCTTTCTCAGAATGGTATAACGCGACCGTTTCAATCCACGCGCCCGCGCGGGGCGCGACGTGGATCACATTGAGCCGCATCGCGGAGATATGTTTCAATCCACGCGCCCGCGCGGGGCGCGACTTAAAGACGCTAGCAGTCATCCAGGTGTGGTAGTTTCAATCCACGCGCCCGCGCGGGGCGCGACCTTTTCGAGCATCCAGACGATATGGTTGCTGATGGTTTCAATCCACGCGCCCGCGCGGGGCGCGACATACAAAACGCCTTCATAGCCCTGCATGTCCAGTTTCAATCCACGCGCCCGCGCGGGGCGCGACTTTTTCCGTTCTTGGCTCTTTGCTGACTTCCAGTTTCAATCCACGCGCCCGCGCGGGGCGCGACTGCATTAAAATTGTCGATTGATTTCAAATAAAAAATCTCCCATGAAATGCGAACCAGCCAAAATCAACGCAAATACTATTCTAAACTATTCCAAGTAAATTCAAGAATCAACGTAAAACCGAGGAATTCTCGCAAATGCGAAATCTCCGGGATTTATGTGCCAACTTAAGATTCGCATTACATCAATAACAAACCATTTAAATCCAGACTTTTCTTTGAGCCAATATGCTCAACCTTGCGTTCCCAATTACTGCCCAAATAATATATCCGCAAGCTATCTTCTTCCGGGTTCATTACGCCCATCAGCTGATCTTTCAATTTAGTCCATTGCGCCATATCCACTTCAATCTCGAACACCGAATACTGCACCCGTTGCCCAAACACCTGACAAAACCTAGCCATACGCCGCAATCGTTTCGGCCCGCCTTCACCTTTAAAACTGACATCGTAAGTAACCAAAATCATCATAAATTATGGCTCCACATTATTTCCACAAGAATGGAACGTAACTGTCACAATCGCCGCGCAGAAACCTGGCTAAAATTTGCGCCTGTAGCCACGGTAATAAACCTAGTGGTACCGATTCTTCGAACCATGGGTGCATCAAATTATCCTGCTTACGATCTTGCCAAGCGGCCAAAAGGATACGGCGCGGCTCTTCTTTCAGGGTAATTGACCCATTGGGCCATTCCTCAAAGTCCTTGGCAGTCAGCTGACGTTTGTTAATCAACGACAACACAAAACGGTCTATCAATGGCCTGAATTCTTCCGCCAAGTCCAATGCTAATGATGGTCTGCCACTACGTAACTGGTGTAAAAAACCACTGGCTGGATCGAGACCAGTAGTCTCAAGCGCCGAGCGACAATCATGAGTCAATAAGGTATAACAAAACGATAATAAGGCGTTAATCGGATCAGTCGGCGGTCGGCGCTGACGGGTATCGAATTGAAAATCCGATTGGCGGATCAAATGTTGAAACACACCGAAATATACTTGTGCCGCCTCGCCTTCCCGGCCCATCAGGGTATCTATCGCATTGCAATCGGACAATTGTTGCAGACAGCGGCTCAAACGCTTTTCTGCTATTGCCAATTCCCCCGAAATCATCTGCCCCTTCCCTTCATCACCATAATCGCGCAAATATCTTCGCAGCACCGCGCGCTGGTTGTATAGTTTTCCGGTCAACATGGTACGGGCAATAGCCACGCTTTTATCGCTATTCGCGCCAGTCAAATGCTGTATACGACGTAATAACACATTGCCGCTGACAGGACCTTCGACGCGTGCAAGAAATTTTCCGAATTGATTCAGATACGTAATGGTGACAGCATTTTCAGCGCAATGCGCCATCAGATATGGCGAAATGCTGACTTGACCAAAACAAACCAAGCCTTGTAATTTGTGAATTGGCACACGGGCTTTTATCTCGTCGCCGACCTTCATCACCAGATTGTCGTTATCTTTATGTACCCAAGCATTTTGGGTTTGAATATAAATCACGTTCCGTAATGGTCGCATGCCTAGCCCTCTGGCATCTCTGCCAATTGTTGCGCCAACCAGACCGATGCAGATCGAGTGAAATCTTGTGGGTGACACTGCTCAATCAGCGAACAATTATGGCATTCCCTCGCCTGATAAACTGCCCTGGGGGTGATCTTAGATTGAACAATATCCCGGCATGCCTGAATAGTTTGCAAGGTCAACCTACGTAGTGCAGCGTCGAAACCTACACGATGGCGACGCCGTATAGCCCCATAGAATAATGCCCCTTCCGGTACCGCCGTACCTTCCATTTCCTCCAGACATAAGGCCTGCGCGCACAATTGCACTTCGTCGGCCTGATTCGCCTTGGGTCTACCTCGCTTGTATTCAATTGGATATGCCTGCACACCCCCGTTGCTATTGGATCTAAGATGGTATTCGACTACATCCGCCACACCTTCAATGCCCAGTGCATTATGCGATAAGCGCAAAGAGCGTACTGTACGAATGTCTCCACGCTTTGTTTTGTCTGGCTGGTCCACTCGCTGATGCAACACTTTTCCCTCAGCAGTAAACTGATTTTCGATCCAGAGATTTTCCAGTTCAATCAAGGCAAATTGCCGAGGGCAATATAAATAATGTTGCAGACGGGAAAGGTAGATGGGTTCGAGTTCTTCCATTCTCTACCTAGAACCCATCAATTTCTTCCGGTTTTAATCCCGCCAGATCATCCAATGTATAACTACCATCGACATTGACATGTAAACAAGCATGTACCTTGGCTGAAGAATACTGCCCAGCTTTGCTGTTGTGCTGCCACCAGATGATTTTTTTAACTGCCATGGAACCCTCCGGACGAGCCGAAGAAGCATCGCCTTCAAACAAGCGCGGCAACACCCCTTTGATGGTGTAGGCGTCGCTATCGCTAAAGCCGGTCTTCTCCGCCAGTTGTGGTGTCATTGCACCATAGACGACATAAATGGCTTGATCGACACGATGTTTCATGCCCATGGTGTCCGAGCTTTTTTTATTTCCATCGCCTTCACCATTTACACTTTTGGTAATTTGGGTGCTAGTAATACTGACCGGTTCAACGCTGAAAGCCGATTGAATGGTGACAGGCCCACGGATAGCTATGGAAACACCGGCAGAATCCTCTTCTTTACCAAATGCAAACACCTGCCCAAATGAACGGACATCCAGCCAATGTGCACAAGCTTGTTTGATGGTTTCATCTTTGTGCTGTTTTTTTGGATTAAAGGCGTCTTTACCCAAACCAATCGGCGCCTTGGCTTCTGCTCGGTTTTTCAAGCTAGTCATGCCGTCAGTTTTCTTTTCATCGGATTGCACAAAAATCGAATGGCCCTCACTTTGCAGTCGGTCGCGTAGTTTACGTTTAAGACAAACGTCGGTAATTTCTCCATAGCCGGAATAATCTGTACGCGGACGATTGCCATTTAACGGGTCTCCGTTAGGATTAGCATGATGGACCGCCAAAATCATGGCAAAATCGATTTTGTGATTTAATGAACTCATACGGATTCTCCTGATTCAAAGTTGATTTCGTGCTTTTCAGCACTGGATTGGTTAAATTCGGGTTTATGTTTATATTTATGGCGCTGACAGTGGTAACCCAATAAAAATTCTCCACTCAGGGGAGTATTACGGGTGAAATCATCGTGTTGAAACAATGCCAGAATGTTGTCAATATCTTTGTTCCGATTGGACAAAAATCCAGCGCGTACTATCTGAAGCCGCTGCATGTAGGGTTGCAAACTGAGTTCAATTGTGCGCCAGGTTTCAAACGGCCGATCTGCGAACCGCTGCATTAAACGCGCAGCTGTAGTGGGGCGTTTTTCACCGCCAACTCCCTGGGAAATTTCCTCGATATAATCAGCGACGGCCAGTAGTCTGCCGAATAAATAATCACGATCGGGTCGGTTGTCTTCTAGCGCCATGGAATAATCTCTCCTAAGTTGATTGTCTGGGTGTCGTTGGTAATAGCCTTTGAACAGAGCGCAGGCGATACCGAGATTTTTTTCCCACAGCCAGTATTGATTGCTGGTGTAGGCATTACGATTACTAGCCTTGCGTACACATTGTTCAACTAAATCCCTAGGAAAGGCTGCTTTATCAATAATGCAAGGCAACAAGCGCTCGACCACTCTTTTTTTTAGCGCGTCGTCAACCTTGTCGCCATAGGCAGCCACGGCAATATCTCGCGGCAAGGGCGCGCAAATCGGCCAAATGACTTTATTTTCTGCTTTAGTTACGGACAGCACTTTCGTATACCGCTGTCGCCAGGCAAATTGTGTATGCCAGGCATGCAAGTGCTGGAAGAACTCATCACGCAGCAGTTCGCGGTAATAAATGATACTGATACGCCCCGGTGTCGCCGAATCGATCCCCATGACAGTGATTTGTTCGCTGGGGCTGATTTTGACAGCGTAACCCGACATGTATTGGCTGAGTTTTCGGGCATAAGCCTGACCCAGGTTGCGACCATGATCAACTTGCGTCCTGATGACCACTGGCTCGCTAACTTCTTCCAGGTCGAAATCATCGCTCTCGCTTATCATGCCATCATCCGCTAACGGTTGCGGCACAGCTGCACCAGATACAGCCCAAGCAATATAGACTTGATCGCCGTTTTTAAAACCCTGACGATTGACCAGCCAGCGCAAGGCATTATGGGCTTTCTGCGATACCTCAAAGCCAATGCCGCAGGCTTGAGTTACATCCAGAAATCGACCACGGTAGGTGTAACCACCGCTGTCATTAGATGAAATCAGTTTGGCACCATCACTGGAATGCCTGATAAAGCGTGGGTGATTCCCGATTAATCGGGTCTGATTTCCGGTAATAAAACACAGCCCACCCTTAGAGTTCATGTGGTGATCAAATTTTATCCATTGAGAAATTAAATCGTTGTCGTCCCAAGTAGCAGAACAAGGGTTACCCGGTGCTTCTATTTTCCATCGAATAAATACTTTTTCAGGAACGATTTTGGTTTTCTGCCTGCGTTTATTGGTAAAAATAACAGGAAAATCAACAAGCTGACTTAAATCGTGCCAAAGTACGTTTTTTAACAAATAGTTATAAACCGCTTCAATTTTTGGATGTGAAAAATCTGAGTCACACCATGCTTTCAATTGAGCCATATAGGCCTGATTTTTTTCCAAAATCAAACCAGGGAAATCTGATGCACAATATCCAATTTCCTCGCACAAGGGATGTGGTGCAATTTTGGAGCCTGATTTTCCAGCGGAGGCTTCAGTGGCAGGAATCAATGTTGATGCATCTTCTCCCGACAATAATCTTATTCGATCGGGTTTGAGATTGCCTTGGTCATCAATAACCAATTCAACATGAGCAGTTTTAACGAAATGAGACAGAGGCCAAGGCTTTGAGTTACCATCAAGTTGACTGGATTGATCATAGGTTTGATACAGTTTTTGCATCCAGCTCATAACAGGTCTGTCTCCATTTGATCTACAGGTTGCAAGTTCTTATTTACTCCAAAGGCTTTAATCCTCATAGGACGAACAACCCTGCGCACCGTGCACTCCTCAGGTCTTGGAAACTGCAGAATGCCCTGTTTGAGTGTAGCCTGCCAGAACAGACTTTCCAGATTCTGCCCACCAGTTTCATCTGGGTATGCGAAACTATGAAACATGAGACCGAAGGACAGTTCGTCGATCCCGTCATAAAAACTTGCTCCGCTACCAAATTCACAAGATTCAACATAACCTTGGCAATCTCTCGTGCCCAGGAAAATATCCTGCCGCCCACCTTTTTCCAGCATGCGTTGCATAATGCTGTAATGTTTTCCATTGATTCGGTCATTGGCTAGTTCCGTTCGATGCAGGTTCCATTCGAAATGCGCTTCCACCTGGTATTCCACCTCGTGTAAAAAGGTGTAAATCGCCAGGCTGTTACCGCCGTCCCAGTTCAGCGGCTTAGTGCCTTTTGTTTGGGTACGCAACGGTTTAATTACGCGGATTTTATCCACATACCAAATCAGAGTCGGCTTCCAATAAATGGATTTGAGCGTGCCCTTGATGGCTTCGTAAGTAGGTAAATGATATGAATACTTCTCGCCACCTATTCTGCTCACCGGGTCAGTAAACATGGCATAACGCCCCCATAATCGAAAACTGATGCGGTTATTCATAGGCAATTCCCTGCGCGGTTGCGCTCCTGGTTATTTACAAAATATCGGTCTGGGCTTTATTGACGGCTTCTGTGGCTAAGCCGAACTCGTTGCTGTAGTAGCGTTTATCTAAATAAAAAACAGCTTCTTCACCGATAGGGTGTATAGCTTGCTGGTGTTGGAGTTTTCGCCAGTCGTTAGGGAAAACGTTGACGCTGAATTTCTGTGCACGTTTTAAACAGTTCCGGTAACGGGCGATTTCATAGCGATTCAATCCGCATAATTCAGTAATCAACAGTTCTCCTTCACCCCATGGCACGATAACGGCTTGAGTTGGCGCATCAATAGCCTTGAAATGGTGAGCGGCGGTTTTAAATGAGTGTCTTAGCATTCCGAAACGGCCCGATTCTCTCACGATACTATTGTTGGGGTTGTGACTAAGCAAGTTTAACAAGCTGTCATCTTGGCCCAGTTGCACAGCTGGCAACTTATAATCCATTTCATCGGCCCGATTATAAAAGTAATAATCAAAATAGCGGGTAATTGCCTCCGGGCTCTGTAGATCAACATCAACCATTTCATCGATAACCCGTTGCGTATATTCTTTTCCCTGTTTTATATCGACTAACTGTTCAATAGATTCATGACTCGGGTTAATGACATACACAGTAGCTTCAGACAAATGCCCATGCCGATTACAACGGCCAGCAGCCTGAGCGATGGAATCCAGACCGGCCAGAAAGCGAATTACGCTAGCAAAATCAATATCGACACCGGCTTCGATCAACTGGGTGCTGATACATAAAACCGGCTGATGGTTATCCAGGCGTTTTCGCATAGCCGAAAAAACGCTATGCCGATGAACCGTACACAAATTGGTGCTCAGATGAAATACCGTGCTATCGCCTAATTCAGTGCAGCACAATTGGTATAGTTTTTGCGCCCAGATTTTGGTGTTGACGATCACCAAACAATTACCTTTGCTATGCATCTCGCTTATAGCCAGCTTGGCTATTTCATTTTCCGACCAGCCTTGCGGGCGAATTTTTGGTTGAATGGTTACGCGCTGCAATTGCTTGAACAGTGCGGTTGGATTGGGCATCAATTCGTTTTGCGCTGGAATATCTAACCGCCCTTTAAGCGGCGAACTAAGCTTGTTCAGCAAGGGTTGAGTGGCAGTACATAACACAGCCGTGGTACTGGCTTGTTGATGTAGAAAGTTCAGCGCATTGCAGAATAAATGGGTACAACGTATCGGCAAGGTTTGGATTTCATCAAAAATGATGACGCTGTTGGCCAGTTGATGAAATCGCCGCACATTGCGAGTACCGCCGCTGAATAAGGTTTCAAGAAATTGCACCATGGTGGTCAGAATAATCGGCATATCCCAGTTCTCGGCTGCCAATTTGCTGTACCAGGTTTGCTCTTCCGGCTCCAGGTTACTGTGATGTTCCAGTACCCACGGGTGTACATCTCTTTCATGCTCCACAATGTCACGGATGACGGTTGCGTTCTGCTCGATAATCGAGGTATAAGGAATCACGTAGATGATGCGTTCCAGCTGATGCTGCTGCGCATGATGCAAAGCATAACGCAGGCTGGCCAAGGTCTTTCCACCGCCGGTTGGTACTGTCAGGGTATAAATCCCCTTGGCATCACTGGCTCGCTGATAACATACATTGGAAATACTTTGGCGGATGTGATCAATTGGTCCAATGTGCTCGCTAGTTTTATTGGTGAATTGCTGTAAATGCTGTTCTAAACGAGCTATAGCAACTGACCAATCCGGTTTTTGGCGTTGACGGAAAGCTGTATTTTCAGCGTATTCAAAATCCGCGCTACTAATTCGGTCCGCATCAATCAGGCAGCTAAACAAAAACCGTGTCCAGAGACCGCGATTAAAATGGGTAATGGTATCGGATGCGCCGTTCAGGGTTTGCAGCCGCTTAAGCATGTTGAACAGCAAATCCTTGCTTGCCAGAGCTTTGGCTCGTTCTTGAATTTGCGAATCAGCTTGTTGTTTGCATTCATTTAAGTGCGTTTTCTCGTCATCTTTGTATATGCGTTTGGCAAACAAATTTTCCTCGCCATTCACCGACAAGTTGTCGATCAAGCCACTATGATGCGAGGCAATGCACAAGGCCATGATTTGTGCGCAGAGTTTTCCTTCACCATTTTTGCCAAATCGGGCTAGTTCATCCCAAATCCATTGCGCCCCTGCTGTGGAATGGTCAATTTTGCCTTTCTGACTAGATTGATCGTCTTCATCTGATTCGAGTAAGCCTGTTTCTGTGCGGATATAGGTTTGAAATGCCGTACTGTATTTTCCAAAATCATGCAGCAATCCAATAAGTTCTCCGGCTTCAGCAGCCTTGATTTTGGTTGCCAAGTTTTTGGAAATTTCAGCTACTTCTAACAGATGGGTGATTAAAGATTGAACACAGTTATCTGATGACCGAACATGTGCCAAGTAATCTGAAGCCATTGCGAAACTCATTATAAATTAGTCCCCTTCAAAACCAACTATAAAGGTAAATTCAGGAATGAAGTACAATATTGAGCAATACTGGTCAGGAAGGTAGGAAATGATAGCATTCATACCATTTTGATCAGCCAGTCGAAATTGCACTTCATTTCTGAATTCACCCTTTACCCATTTATCTTTCCTTTCATCCGGACTTATTTCTAGCGCATAAAAACAAAATACAAAATATAAAGCTCATAAAATGAGCCTAATAAAAAATATCAAATTCCCTGTAAGACTCAACCTCAGCTGTAATGCGCCAAGCCCCGCCTGAATTCTTCCGCAACACGGTTTTTTAGTTCTATCGGCTCAAGCACCTGACAGTTTCCACCATATCTCAGGATGTCCATGATGAGCTCCCGATCGTCGGCATAGGGTATTTTGAGTTCCAATGAACCGTCTGGATGGATTTCAGCCTTCTGATACGGGTGCCAGCGTTCTGCGGCAACCCATCTTGAGCGCTCCGGTGTGAAGCGCAGGGTCGCCCAGGACACTTCCTCGCCGGAAAAAATACCATAGCCAGAACCGAGCAGTTCATCAAGCCGCTTATCGGCTACGTTCTTTGCCGGTTTGTCGAGTATTTCGGCATGCTTGATGGCATCCACCGAGAATGCACGAACGCCATCACGAAGATGGCACCAGGCGTCCAGGTACCAGTTATCCCGATAGTGAACCAGTCGCTGCGGCGATACTTCCCGCTCTGTGATCTCGTCTGTACCCCGGGCGTGGTAGCGAATGACCAGTCGCTTGCGGCGCAGCAGGGCCGAACCCACTGCCTGGAAGTGATCCAGGTGGAATTGCCGGGCACCGACGGTCAGAATGCGGATGCGTTTCTGGATTTCTTCAGCAGGATTGTCAGCAGAGCCCAGCAGGCCCGTCAGCCTTGCGAGCAGCGGCTGGATCTGGGGTCCGAGCAAGCCACCCGTATCAAGATTTGACAGCAGGTGCTGCATGGTCAGCAAGGCATGGATTTCTTCTGCGGAGAACCAGAGACCGGGTAATTCATATTGTGGACCAATGCGTACGCTTGCTGTATCGAAGCGGTAACCGCCCAGATCCCGGTCGAAAATGATCGGAGCGTTGAGGCGGTCTTTCAGGTAGCTCAGGTCACGCTTGAGCGTTGCCCAGGATACGCCGAGACGTTCCTGCAGTTCGATACGCGGAACAAATTTGCGACCAGCCAGGGCCTGGTCTATCTGGTAGATGCGTTCCATCTTGCTCATAGGTGTCTCCGCTGAAATGGCCAGTAATGCCGAGCGTACACCATGAGCCCGGGTTTATCCTATCCGGAAAAATAAAAATGGAATAAAGGAATAGCTCCCATTCCGTGTTCTGGGTAGGAAATCCAGATCATTTTAAATGATATCGACCGTTTGACAAAATTCCCGAACTGCTTCTGCTGCTAGAGCACGTTACCTGCATACCGGGAGTTACAGGGTGATTATGAACCCAGCGGGCATAATGCAGGATGGCACGCCACTCCCCGTGTTGGGTGGATTGCACTGCAGAAATCCCCTGCCCGGATGCAGGAGACACATTAACGGCTTTCGAGAATCAATGCACAAAAAACCGCAACATAAGGCTGTAGGCCAGGTTTCCTGTAGCGACTCCCTCTGCAATGTCCGGAATTGGAAAGCTTCGCTGAACCGGTTTACTATTCAGTTTAATGATAGGATGTCTAAGTGGTAAACGATTATTCGTTTACACAATATTCAGGACACCTCCCCTGACTGTGGGTACTCCACCAGCAGGTGGTAATCTTCCAATTTGCATCGGGTTTCAGTTCTTGCTCCTGACAAATTAAAAGCAGATGAACCATTTTCAGAATCTGATTGGAAAGTTCGAGCATGACTATGGAGAAACCTGAAAAATCGATCCTGATGAAGAATACCGGGCTTGAAGAAAGTCAGGAAAAGAAAGTTTTACTCGATTATCAGGTACCTACACGACTCGAAGAAATCGAGAAACTGGCCGAAGCCGTCAATCAGGTTTTACCGGATCCGGATCTGGCTTTCGCTACTAACCTGTGCCTGGAAGAATTAATATCCAACACCATTCTCCACGGTCTCAATGGAGCCGCAGATCGGTTTATTCATGTTCAAATCAGTGCTTCGAACGAATGGCTGGAAATCCTCCTCCGGGACAATGCGCCCCAGTTTGACCCTTTCATGCAAGCCCCCAAACCCAACCTGAGTCTGGATATAAACGAACGCCCGATCGGCGGTCTCGGTGTGCATATGGTGAAGACACTGATGGACGTTGTCCATGCTTCTTACGATGGCACAGGCAATTGGAT
>Ga0209573_1004214_pt1 | contig 14511 bp, 11 predicted proteins | sample TNRBio252014_DNA_FD_185870 | JGI IMG/M metagenome (GOLD analysis project Ga0209573, IMG submission 185870) | Wastewater treatment Type I Accumulibacter community from EBPR Bioreactor in Madison, WI, USA - TNR Reactor_6/25/2014_ DNA (SPAdes)... | ecosystem: Engineered > Bioreactor > EBPR >...
TGGCGTTGTAGGCCGCTTGGGTGAGGGATGCCAGGGGTGAAAAACGCAAATCCAACAAAAAGTCTAACGCCGATGAGGACGCGGTCTCGGGGCGAAACTTTGATTGTGCGACATCGGAAGACGAGGTATCGCGATTGAAAATTTGCGCACGGAAAAACACATCCGACTCGGAAATGCCCGTGCGTGAAAAATTGACCACGGTCATCGCTACGGCATCGGGATCGCTCTCGGCCCAAGCCCAGTCTTTTTCGCGAACCCAGTAAATTGCGTTGATGTTGTCCCCCGAAACCTTGTCGACGTCGCCGTTAAAGGTCGGGGTCGTGATCTCGTCGGAAACAACGACGTTGAGATGAGTCTTTGAGAAGGCGTCATTGTAGCGATCGCCCGACGCAACGATCACTTCGCGCATCGCGCTGGGGACGCTGTTGTGCATCTGAAAATCGATGCGGCTTCCGTCGGCCCATTGCATGCGGCGGCCCGCATCGGTGGTGTAAAAGCCGCTTTCACAACTCGACTTAAGACTGAGGGGGTTGCCGCAGGCTTGCAGCAGCATCAAAAGTCCGAAAACCATCCTGTGTGCGGGCAACGTCATGCCTAGAATAAAGCACGTTGGAGTCCGGGGCTCCAAGACCCTAACTATATGTAATTAATGGCTTGTTTGTGTGTTTTGCGGCGATGCGGACAAAGTACGGCAACGTCGCGTCTAGTTGTTGGTCAGGTTGCCGAGCTCGAACATCACCTGAGAGAGTGCCCAGGCGTGGTACACCAGGTCCGCGTACCCGAGGCGTTTCGAGTCGGCGACGGATTCAAGTGTGAGAAGTTTAGAGAGTGCGGCGTTTGAGGTGTCACCACTGCGGGCCAGTTTGAGAATCTCAGGCGCCGCGAACAGGGCTCGAGAAAGAATTTTTTCGGGCGACAGATTGGCTGCGAGCAGCGGAGCGCGAAGCTTTGGTGGTAGCAGTCGGAGGCTGCTGGGCCCGAGGTGGGTGCGAGCGGCCGTTTCAAATTCGTCGCGGCTCATGGGTGGGAGGCAGCGATCTGTTTCCGGAATTTCTTCAGGGACACAGGCAGCCGCGCGGTCGACGAGGGCAATATTTTCGATCCATGTCGTGAGCAATGAGGCGAGGACCATTTCGTCGTTTGTGAGGAAGCGGTCGATGGGCATCGCGGTCTTAACGCGATTTAGCCAAGGTTTGTAGGCGTCAAAGATCAACTTGAGATCTTCGTCGGCATTCCAATTTTCATTATTTTGGCAGACCTGGAAGTAGTTATCGCGAATTTCTCCAAAACTGTGCGAGCGGTCGAGCGCTTGGAGCCGACACGCGGGACTTGTGCGTGGCTCGGGATCGTAGCTAGGATTGCCGATGGCATCTATGAGATGAGATCTAAAAACCCTGTCGCGCATATAAAGAGGCGAACTCGTTGAGGAGGCAAGGAGCGAATGGATTCCTGCGAAAGCAGGCTGCTCGAGTTTTTCGATTTCTTTCTGAGCGGACTGGATACTTTGAATGCTCTGAAGCTCTTCAACGAGCAAGTACAGCTCGCCCGCGTTGATAGCGCCGTCTCCCTTGGAAAGAAGGGTCATGTTGTCTGCGAAGACTGACAGCACGAGCGAGGACTTCTTTGAGGAGAGCAGGGCATCGATGTCCGATGATTTGGGCTGCTTGTTTTTTTCTTTGTCCTCGTCCGTTTCGTCCGGTGCCGTGGCGCGCGCGACACCAATGAGGATCTTATCGGCCATTTTCAAGAGCTCACGAAACTCGTTTTGATCGAGGTCGCGGGACATGTCGAGCAGTCCGTCCCTGTCGGAGTCAAAGCCGACGTGAAGAGACTGAATGAGGCGCATCGCCAGATGGGTCGAAGGGAACTTCCAAAACTCCGTTACTGTCATAGGAGACTCGGATTCGTATTCGGGTCGGAGCAGATCTCGGATTGAACGGTAGGAATCAACGAGGGTGCGGGGGAAGCCCAGGGCACTTAGTTTGGATTCCAGTTCGGAGTCATTGATGCGCACGTGGTAGCTGAGGCCTCGGAGCTTATCGGTGAGCAGAGCGTCTACGACGATTGCCTGTATGTCGGCCGATTGAAGGCGTGAGGCGTCCTGACGCCCGGAGAAGCTCGTGAGTGCAACTTGTATAACCTGCGCCATTTGTGCGGTCGGAAGGTTGAAGTTAAAGCTTTTGGGGCCGTTTTTTGTTTTCCATTCGATACCATCGAAACTTTCGAGCAGTCGCTTCCAGTCACTGGTCTGTAGGACAGCACCTTTCGCAAAGCCGGTGCTTGCTAAGGCCTGGTGAGCGAAGGCCTTGATGGCGCCTCTCAGCTGGGCGACGCGTTCGCGGTAGAGAGGTGCGAAAAGACCAAAGTCGAGCTCTCGTTCTTCATCGGTCAGTTGGTTCATCGCATCGATATCCAAAAGTCTTTTGTAAAAATCACCGAGCTTGTTGAGAATTGGCGAGAGCGGCAGACGCGTCATGGTGCTTGAGTAGCCTAACAAGGGGTTCAGTGCCGAGATCAGGCCCGTCATGCGAGGACGCAATTTTGAAAGATCAAGCCCCGCTACAAAACGTTCGGCAACATAGCTCAGACCCGCGAGATGTTCGGGACGCAGCGAGATCCCGTTGGGGTAGCCCGTGCGGTCTAAAATAACTTCTAAGGCGCCTCCATAATATTCGATGTGGATGTCCCGGATAATTTTGACGCCATGTTTGATAACGATTTCACGCAAGAGTTTCAAATCTTGCTTGGAGAGCGTGCTGTCGTTGCTACGCAGGAGCACGGCTTTTACAAGATAGATGACCGAGATTTCTTCGGTGCGCAAAGGTTTGTCTTTTAGGAAGAACTCGCGCGCAATAGCCGCCACCTCTTCGGGGTAGAGGCCCTCTGGACGAGGCATCTTGAGCGAATCAAATTTTTTCTCGTACGCGTCGATATGACAAAGCAGGATCTGCTGGAAGTCTTTGTAGCTAAGTGCGTTGGACGGAGTCGCGTCGATGGGATCGCGCTGTTCGGGTTCGTCGATCGTATTCTCGTCGTCTTCCTCTTCTTCGCTTTCTTCGGCATCGTTTGATTCTTCAATGGCTTCAGGCTCAGCGTCTATGATGCGGTCTTCGCTCTCGGTTATGACACGCGACCAGGCGTCTTTAATGTTTGTGCAGCCACCTGACGCGTCCATTCCAGAAAGCCTCAGCACCTCTTCAGGCGCCTGATTGTCAGACAGGAAGCGACAAGCCCCCAGCAACATCAGACTCGCGAGGGCGACGAGCTTCGAGATTTTCTTAGAAGACATATTCGACTCCTAGGAGAAAGGAGTCTGCGGCGCGGTTTTTTGCAAAGAGCCGTTCTCCCTTGTCCGCCGAGACGAGCAGGCCTTTTGCAAAAAGGGCGCTTCTTCCGCGCAAGGCATAGCGCAGCTCGGGCCGAAGCAGCAGACTCTCGGCGCCTTGCGCGAGAATCACTTGAGCCTCAAGAGAGGCCTGGAGAATGCCGTTCTTATATGTAGCTCCGGGGATCGCGCTTAGGAACTCATAGGCGCCTTGGCGATGCCAGCCCAGGGATGTCTTAAGGAGCCACGGACCTGAGGTATGCTCTAGAGAGAGTGCGCTCTCATAGGAATTCTCGTGACTCACGCGGGTGCCTAGATCGAAGCCCAGCACTGTTGAATCTGAAATCTGAAATTGGCTGCTCGTTAGCAGCACATGCTGCCAGGGGAAACTCAGTTGCTGATGACTGTTGGCGACCGCGATGAGCCCTTCTTCGGGATCCTCGATCACAAGAAGTCCGTCGCTTCTATTATTTCGAGGCGACTTCGAACGTTGGGTCGCTGCACGCACTAGAGTCTTGAAAGAACTGCTGTGATCGAAAGTCTTTTCGGCAACGAGGCCAGGTGTGAAAAGCGTAGTCGCATCGACGTCGACCGAACTTGTCACGCGCAGCGGGAGTTTTGCGCCACCGACCTCGACAAATTGGTAGGGTGTATCGCTCCAGCGGTAGTCCGAAGAGAGGGTTCCGTTCGAAGACAGTTGGGGGTTCGGACTGATATTAGGGAGCGAGACAAGCTCCAGGCTCAAGCGGATGGAGGGAGACCCGTAGTGGGCTCCGATGCTGCCTCCGAGGGCACATTCCAGAGGCGTCTGGCAAACGCGGTGGTTGAGACTTCGATCGAGACTCACGAGCGAGCTCTCAAGCGACGGAGATGCGCGACCTAAGGATACGGAGTCATTCACTTTATAGAGAAGCTCTCCAATATTTCCAAGCACCGGCATCGTGCTGTCGCTTCGATAAAGCACGTCCGCAGAATACGACAAGGACTTGCCCGCTTCGGGCGAGGACTCGAGATGAATGTTTCCCACGGCCCATGTGTTGCGGTAGTTCTCCCAGGGTGTGGCAAAGGCGCCGCCACCGAGGGCAACGCGGCCCTGGAAAGAAAATGCCGAAAGACTCGAGAGCGAGAGCAAGAACACGAGGGATTTTAAAAGGGCCCGGCTCATGGCTGAGGCTCCTCTGCGGCAAGAAGTCTTAGGATGACTTCAAAACGCACAAAGGGATTTGTGCGCCCGACGAAAGGATTTCCCCGCTCGATCCTTTGGACCATAATTTCTCGAGGGACGCGCGCGTCTTTCCAAGTGTCACTCGGAGAAGTTTCCCAAAGTTTTTTAAGTGGATAGCGACCTTCCGGCATCTTCACACGATCGCTGCGCACGAGGGGGAAAGGCGCAATGAAGTCGTTTCCTCGCAGAGCCTTCATCGCGAGCACCGATCCGTCGTTGCAGACACCCAGAAGGCCAAAGCCGCCCATCGGGAGCGACTGGGGTGCTTGTGATTTAAATATCTCAAAGGTTTGGTGGAGTTGAGCAAGGATGCGCAAAAGTTTGGGGCGATCTTTCGAAGAAATTTCTTCGAGCACACGAAGACCGCTCCAGTTCGGTAGCACGAGATCTTCATCATCAAAAACAAAACCCTTGTCTGAGAAATAGATTTTGAACTGGGCTTCGGCGTCGGTTGGGCTGGCTTGCACGCGGAAGAAGATCTCGCTATGAGGTGCGGGGAGTACGACCTCGCGCGCGTCGGAAGTGCGAATCCCGGGTTTGAGCCAGAGAGGAAGCGGAATTTCAGTGTCCGGGAGGTAGGGGTCGCCTGTCGGATGGTAGAGGCGCACAAACGGTGCAAGATAGGTGCGGTACGCAATCTGGATGCTGACTCCACGCTTTTCTAAAATCGAAAACAGGTCTTCGAGTTTTGTAACGCTGAAGTGCTCGCCGTTCAGTTCGAAACGAGCGAGCTTCTTTTTGAGCACGCGGTTGAGCAGGTCTTGATAAGTCTTCGAGAGGCGCAAGCTGCAGGGATCTTGTCGTGGAAGACCCGCAATAAGACGTAGCCCACTAGGAAGCGTTTTGACTTCGTAGCTTGGGGCGGGGCAGGAGACGGGGTTTGAGAGATCAAAAACATCAGGTTCTTCGAGACCTTCGCCGACGTTCGTGGCGGCAGGACGCAACGCTTCGATGATTTTTCCACCCGATTCTAGGACGAGGCTTTGGAGGGTGCGCAGTTCTTCCATCGACAGCGCGGTGTCGTCCGGAGCTTGGTTCATTTCGCGAAGCAGGCGGATGAGTTCTTCAAGCGACGAGTCGCCCGCCGAGTCTTTGAGGAGATTTTTCGCAAGTCGCTCAACATAGGCTTCGCGTTCTTCAAGGCTCGGTCCGGAGCCCGGACTTTCTTGGAGTGTGATTTGAGTTTCGCTATCAGGAGTTTTCGTAGCTGCGACGGGAAGGGTGCGGTCGAGACACGCGCTTAGGCTCCCCATTAGGGCCGCCGCGCCGAGAAGGCGCATAAATGCGTGTTTGATAGACAGCCCCATGCAACCCCAAACTTCTAAAAGCAAAGCCCAGGCCATGGCAATCGTTCTTCAATAACAGGGGCTTATCGGCTGCGCGATGTCTGAATTAGCCTTGAGTGTTGAAAGAATAGACGCCCCCGGTGGAGGCTCCTGATTCAGGACCTATTAACCGATAAGTCCCTCAAGGCGGTCGAAGACGTATGAATATCTGGATTCCTTGTTTTTGGTGGTGGGGTAGATCGAAGAAGAAGTCTGGGAGAGCGTGAAGCGGCTCTCTCTGTTTCTACAATCCGGCGCGGAGCGGATACCGATCACAAAGTGCACCAAATGCGGCTCACGGACATGCGCATATTTGTGTAGCGCGGCTTTGATAAAGTATCGAATTGGTTGAATTCAATTTCCAGGACTGACTTTGAAACTCAAGTATGCGACATCTCTTTGGTGCCGCCATTTAAAATTAATCCAACACCACGCGGCACCTTCGTAAGCTTGAAGACATGAAAAGGTTTTCTGCACTCGCGAGGTGTATGCCCCTCTCGCTGGCCTCGTGTTCGGTGATCATCCCAGTGTCAAAAACGAGCACGGAAAGTGTGAATCTCACGTACAGCAGGAGTGTTTATTCCTTCGATCTGGGTTCAGTGTCCACCACCCATGTTCCCACGGTGTCGAGCCTTCTGTCTTGTGCCGTCTCTCCTGCCCTTCCCGCAGGGCTTGCGCTCGAGTCAAGCAGTTGTGAAATCTGGGGGACTCCAACACAACTCAGCACCCTGCGGACCTACACTGTCACAGCAACCGCGAGTTTCGGTTTGAGTGTCGTGCGCACAATCGGGCTTGAGGTTGTCAGCACCCTGCCTGCTATCGCATATCCCGTATCAAGTTCAGGAAGTATCAACACCTTTTTTAGTGTGCAACCCACGTCGACGGGAGGCGCGATCGTGGGGTGCAGCATTTCGCCTGCGCTCCCTGCGGGACTCACACTCGATCCAACGTCATGCGATATCGCGGGAACGCCCCAGAGCCCACGTGTCGAAACGACTTACTTGGTGACGGCGTCGAACAGCAGTGGTTCGGGCGCGCCTGCAGCGTTTGTGTTGACCGTGCATAACCTCGTGCCCGTGATTAGCTACCAGGGGTCGCCCTATGCTCTGAACGTCGGACAGTTTGATAGCTTTGATCTCACATCCGCTGCGGGTGGTGAAATCGAGGAATGCTCCATCAGTCCCGCGCTGCCGAGCGGCCTCGTTTTTGACACTCTGACTTGTGGAATATCAGGGACGCCCCAAGCTCTCAGTGCCGAAGCGACCTATTCAGTTGTTGCGAGCAACGACATCGGCGACTCGGTTGCCGCGACCTTTGATCTCTCCGTTGTGGATTTGCCTCCCTCATTGGCCTACAGCTCATCCTCCTTTAGTTTTGATTGGGGGCATGTCGGGTCGAGTACGGGTGTGCCGGTGAATTCGGGCGGACCCATCGACACCTGTTCGATCTCTCCGGCGTTGCCCGCAGGGCTCTCACTTGATCAAAACACTTGCGAGATTTCAGGAACGCCTACACTTGTGAGCGCGGCGACCTCTTACACGATCAGCGCAAGCAATGCCTTTGGAGATGCTCCGGACGCATTTCTTCAAATATCAGTCGACAACATTGTTCCCAGTATTTCTTACGCATCATCGACCGTTACTTTTCAGCAAAATCAGGCGATTGCGGCCCTCGTCGCAACAAATTCTGGAGGAAATATCAGCTCGTGTAGCGTTAGCCCGGCGCTGCCGGCAGGGCTGAGCCTGAACTCGAGCACCTGTGAGATTAGCGGGACACCAACTGTTGCAGTAAGCGCGACCACGCACCTCATCACGGCGAGCAATGAGGCGGGGGATAGCGTAGATCAATCCCTCGAGATCGAGGTCGAGCCTGAGGTCACGGGTTATTCAATCGGAGGCACGATGACGCTAACGTCTTTCGTGGGCGACCCTGCGACGGTGCAGGTTGTGGTGAAGATCAAAGCACTCAACGGAACCGTTGTTGAAGAAGTTACAACATATCTTGGTGCGGACAGTAGTTACAGCGTCACGGGTCTTGTGCCCGGGATCTACAACGTTGAGGTCAAAGGAGTGAACCGTTTCATGCGCAAAACGATTCTCGCGGTCGACATCACGAACGGTTCCGTTAGCAATGCGGGGGGGACCATGAAAAACGGAGACTCAAATGGAGACAACATTTGCAATTTAACGGACTATTCGATGCTCAACTACAGCGCGGGTACGGTGCCCGGCGATGCCAACTGGCATGTGAGGGCGGATTTTAACGGAGACAATGCCGTCACCCAGGCAGATGCGGATATATTTTCGGCCCATATGTATCAGCAAGGGGACGCGATCGCTCCTGTTCAGTAGGGAGCTATTGAGGCGAGTGGCTCGGTGTTCGCGCCATCGCCCGGGGAGTCTCGCGTATAAAAAGTGCTCCGGTGAGTACAATAAGCCACGCCACGTAAATCCAGAGCATCAACAGCGGAACCACGGCAAAGGCTCCATAGATCTTGTGAGTCGTCAGGGCGTAGGCACTGTAATATCCCATCGCATATTTTCCTCCGACATAGAGGGGCGTCGAAAAGAGCGCCGCTCGCAAGGCCTGTTTTGCGGTCACGCGACGGTTGGGCACGTAGAGATAGAGCAGCACAAAAACCAAAAGGTCCAGGCTCCAAGGCAACGGTAGCGCGAGCAGACTCCCGACATACTGAAGATTAAAGACGTATTTCATCCACGAGTCGTCCTTGATCCATCCCATGAGCAGGCTCGACGCAAGAAGCGCAATGGGCATGAAGACCATAAATAGAAAACGTCTTCCTAGGGCTCTCAGGGTCCCATGGCTGAGATCCATCTCGATTTCACTCGCATTGACGACGTGGTCGATGGCGTCTCCGACGCTGATGAGCAGCGTGAGGGCAATATACAAAAACGTAAAAAGCCCGACCCAGCCCCAAGATGATCCTGAAGTTTCGATTGTGACCTTGTTAAAGATCTCGAGTACGCGCTCGCCCGATCCAAAATCTAAATGAGAGATGATGTAGCCTCGGGCGATATGCAACCATTTCTCGGTGACGCCGACCGTGCTCAGGTACCAAAAGCCGAGCGTGAACATCGGCAAGATCGAAGTGAGGGAGTAAAACGCAAGCGACGAAGCGAGTGTGTTGATCTTCGCTTTGCGATAGCGCTTCCAAAAACCGTGCGCAAAATCAATCGCTTTGGACATTCACGTAATCTTTGAGGAAGTGCCGGATGATGAGATCCTGTTCCTTGCTAAGGTCGATAAATTCTAGGCCAAAGCCCTTGGGATGGGAGCCCGAGCCGTCGCAGGTCCAGGCGACGCGGGTTTTGACGTCGAAAAAGGAGTCCTTGTCCGAAAAGATGACGCGGACGTGGACTTTCTCATTTTCTTCGGCCGTATAATCGGTGCAGACGAAAATACCGCCGAGCGACACGTTGGCGCAGCGCTCGACCAGGACATGGTTGAGTCCCTTGGTGAGCATCTCGATCTTGATATTGACGGCATATCGGGCCTTAAGACGGCGATTGATGCCCCCTTTTGAGCCTCCGCCCTCGGATGAAGCCCCTGCGGGAGCTAATTTATTTGATTCCAAGAAAAAGTCCTTCTTCATATCTGAGCCAACCCGTTCTATTTTAGCGTGAGAGGACCATTATGGCTAAGAAGCAACCCGCAAAAAACCGTCGCAAATCCGCCAAGAAGAACGCAAAACTCAAGGCGAAGTTCACCAAGGCCCGCAAACGCCTCACCAAGAGCAAGAAACGTAAGTTCGCTTAAGCGGCGTCCTTGTCGGGACGCTGCGCGAGCTTTCGGTTCTTTGCAGTGTTCTCGACATCGCCCTTGGGGGCTACGGCTTTGAAGTTGATCGGAGCGAAGAAAATCTCTTCGTTGATGTTCGCGAAGGCGTACCAGGTTCCGCCCAAGTTCTGATAAAGGACTTTAACGCGCTGATTGGCGACGTTATTTGTGCGGGCGTTCTTTTGCTTTTGTGTCATGGCTCCCCTCCTTGAGAACACGGATCGACTGTGTTTCTCTTGATCGGAGAGCTAGAAGGAAAACTTGAATGAAGCTTCCCGATTCCATCACAAAACGAGACATCCTTTTCGGGGCTCGCCGGACAAGCGCCGCCGAGATTCTGACGCTCGCCAAAGGTTACGCGTCTGAAGGACATTTGAGCGACGCCATCGATTTCTTCGCCAAGGCTGAGGCCATGAACGAAATCGAAGCGCTTGTTGCTCGCGTCGTCGATGAAGGGGACATGTTCTTGTTGCTGAAGATCGCGCGTCTTCTGGGCGACTCTCGTGTGTCCGCGGATACGATTGAACGTTGCGCTACGAAGGCGGAGTCTTTGGGTAAGATCCGCTATGCCATCATGGGGCTCGAGAAAATCGGACAAAGCGACAGGGCTGAAGGGCTCCGTGCGGGTATCGCCGAGGACGGCGACATTGTTGCGCTGCGTGAGGCCGAGACCTTTGTCGCCCCCAACCTCGAAGAAATCCAAAGCCTCGAAGAAGAAGACGACGAAGCCCCCTCCCGCTAAGCGGCCTTAGGAGGACCTTGCCTTCGTCAGAGACGACCCCATATTTGGGGTATGAACTTCGAAAAATACACTGAAATGGCCCAAAAAGCCCTTGCGGCAGCGCAGAAGCTTGCTGAGACACGCGGCAATCCCATGATCGAGCCTGTTCACTTGGCTCAGTCTTTGGTGGAAGACCCGGCGTCTCCGGTGCTTCAAGTTCTTAAAGACCAAAACAAACTGGATTCATTCCGAGAGGTGAGCGCGCAGCTACTCAAGGAGCTGCCCGTTGTTTCGGGACAGCGAGGAGGTCTTGGACTTGCGAACGATCTGCAGGCGGCGCTTCAGCAGGCCGAAACCCTGTCGACACAGATGGGAGATCAGTTCGTAACCGTTGAGCATTTCCTGCTTGCGCTCCTTATGGTTCCATCGCCGCTCTCACAAAAGCTCTCGGGACGCGGTTTCGATTTGGCCGCGCTCAAGAATGCACTTTTAAAAAAACGTGGAGGCCAAACCAAGGCCGCTTCTCCAAATGCTGAGGAAGGCTACGGGGCTCTCGAAAAATACTCCAAGGATCTCACCGAACTCGCCTCGCAGAACAAGCTCGACCCCGTGATTGGCCGAGACGAAGAAATTCGCCGAGTGATTCAGGTTCTTTCTCGACGCACAAAAAACAATCCCGTGCTGATCGGCGAGCCTGGTGTCGGTAAGACGGCCATTGCCGAAGGACTCGCCCAGCGCATCATTAAGGGAGACGTGCCCGAAAGTCTCAAGGGGAAAAAAGTGCGCTCCCTAGATTTGGGCGGCATGGTGGCGGGTGCCAAATACCGCGGTGAATTTGAAGAGCGCTTAAAGGGCTTCCTTAAGGAAGTTCAAGACGCCCAAGGCGAGATCATTCTGTTTATCGACGAACTGCACACGCTCATCGGAGCCGGCAAGACCGACGGCGCGATGGACGCTGGGAATCTTCTCAAACCCGCACTCGCGCGAGGAGAGTTGCGTTGTGTGGGCGCGACGACCCTCGACGAGTATCGAAAATACATCGAAAAAGACCCCGCTCTCGAACGCCGTTTCCAGCAGGTCTACGTCGGCGAACCGAGCGTCGAAGAGGCCATTTCGATTCTACGGGGGCTCAAAGAAAAATATGAAGTGCACCATGGCGTGCGAATCCAGGACGCGGCCATTATTGCGGCCGCTCAGCTTTCGAATCGGTATATCACCGACCGCTTTTTGCCCGACAAGGCGATCGATCTTATGGACGAAGCTGCTGCAAAGCTTCGCATCGAAATCGACTCGATGCCGATGGCTATCGACGAACGTGTGCGTGAGGTGACGCAGCTCGAGGTCGAACGTGAGGCCCTTAAAAAAGAAAAAGACTCGGAATCTCAACGGCGTCTCGGTGAAATCGAGAACAGAATTTCCTCCGAAAAAGAAGTCATCGAATCTCTCAAGGCCCATTGGCTAAAAGAGAAAGAGCAAATCCTTGCGATTCGCCGTCTCAAGGCCGAGGGGGACCGCCTCACAACAGAGCTGGCTCACGCCGAACGTTCTTCTGAGTTGCAGAAGGCTGCCGAAATTAAATACGGAAAGCTGCCAGGAATTGCTAAGTCCGTCGAGGCTGCTCAGGCCGCCCTTCGGGAAATCCAAACGGATAAAAAAATGCTTAAAGAAGAGGTCGAAGCCGAGGACATCGCTCAGATTGTTGCACGGTGGACGGGTGTTCCCGTGGATCGCATGCTCCAAGGTGAGGGAGATAAGCTCTTGCATCTCGAAGACCGCCTGCGCGAACGTGTTCGCGGACAAGACGACGCGCTTCGTGCGGTCGCCGATGCGGTCAGGCTTGCGCGCAGCGGTCTCAAGGATCCCACAAAACCGATTGGGTCCTTCCTCTTTTTGGGCCCCACGGGAGTCGGTAAGACCGAAACAGCAAAGGCGCTTGCCGAGTTTCTTTTTGACGATGAGAGTTCCATGGTTCGAATGGATATGAGCGAATACATGGAGAAGCATTCCGTCTCGCGCTTCATCGGCGCGCCTCCGGGATACGTCGGCTTCGAAGAGGGCGGCCAGCTCACCGAAACCGTACGCCGTCGGCCTTATTCGGTCGTACTTCTCGATGAGATCGAAAAGGCGCACCCTGATGTCTTGAATGTGCTGCTGCAAATTCTGGACGACGGACGCCTCACCGACGGTCAAGGTCGGGTTGTGGACTTTAAGAACGTTGTGATCATTATGACGAGCAACATCGGTTCCGAGCTCATTCTCGAATCGACGGGCGAGTCTGAGGACAAGCTGCACGCCAAGCTCATGTTGCAATTGCGGCAACATTTGCGGCCGGAGTTCATCAACCGCATCGACGAGACGATTGTGTTCCACTCGCTCGACCTGAAGCTCATTCGCGAGATCGTCGACATCCAAGTGGGGAACCTCAACAAGATTCTCTCACAGAGGAAACTCGTGCTTCGCCTCGATGACGAGGCCAAGGACTATCTGGCGCACGTCGGATACGATCCCCTCTTCGGTGCGCGACCTTTGAAGCGTGCCGTCTATAAGCAACTTCAGGTTCCGCTGTCGAAGAAGCTTCTGGAGGGAGCGTTTAGCGAAGGCGATACTGTCAGTGTGGGTGTCGGCAAACGTGGCGACGACGCAAAGCAGCTCGTTATGAAGGCGGTTGCGCAGGCTTAAACGCGCTTGCGTGAACTGAGTTTTTTAATTGGGGCAGGCCCGGACGCTGCCCTTGACTTTGCTCTTCGCCGCTTCAAAAATCGTGAGCTATGACGAAACTTTTTATTCTGCCACTTCTCGCTCTTCTTTTTTCCTGTGCTTCGACGCCAAACTCTGCGCCGGTCACTCCCGTAATGCTCAGCTGTCCCGCAGTTTCTGCATCACAGGCGCCGCAAGTTCTGTGGACGAACTCTGATTTTTCGGCTCCCGAAAGCGTTGTCTATGATTCGGGTACGAAAAGTTTTTATGTCTCAAACGTCGTTGGCGGCCCTCTCGATAAAGACGGCCAGGGCTGGATCTCCAAGCTCTCCATCAATGGAAAGACCGTCAAGCAAAAGTGGGCTTCGGGTCTCAACGCGCCCAAGGGCATGCGAATCCGCGGACCGATCTTGTGGGTCAGCGATATCGACAAGGTGGTGGGTATTCAGCTCGCTCGCGGCAGAAAGACCGTCTCAATGGATGTCCCCGGCGCGAAATTTTTGAACGACATCGCCTTCACCAAGGAGAAATCCCAAGTCCTCGTCTCCGATATGTTCACCAACAAGATTCACGCGATCACCAAGGGCGGCGTGAGTGTGTTCTCCGAAGGACGCGCACTCGAGTCCCCCAATGGGATCTTGGTTGATGGCAAAGAGCTTCTTATCGCTCCCTGGGGCAACGATATTCAGGCGGACTTCACGGCGCCGCAGCCGGGGCGCGTGCTGTCTCTCGATATGGCGACTGGCAAAATCACACCTTGGACCGAAGCTTCTCTCGGAAACCTCGATGGCCTCGAAAAAGATGGTCCCGACGCTGTGCTGGTTTCGGATTGGATGGCCGGCAAAGTTTTCCGGCTTAAGAAGAGCGGAGATTGCGTGACCCTCCTTGATGGGATCAAGGGTGCTGCCGACATTGGATTTGTGCCGGAAACGCGCACCCTTCTTGTTCCAGCGATGTCCGAGAACAAGGTCACCGCTTACAAGCTTCCAAAGTTCTAAGTGTCTTGTGTTGAGAATCTGTCCGCGGCGATGGCTGAAACCGTCGCTTGGCTGATGGGATCTTTGAGCTCGAGCTTCCATGCGTGAAGCTCGAGAAGGTCCTTGTGGTAGGGGCCTTCTTGTGCCGCTTCGGGGTCCTCAGCACCATAGACGGGGTCGTTTTTAAGGGGGGCGTCCCACGCCTTGAAGGCCGCACGCAGCTGATGGCGGGCCCCGCTGTGCAGCTCAACGACATAGGGGAAGCCGCAAAACCCGAGGGCTTTTGCGGCCGCGCTCGCTTCCTCGTCTGCCTTCCACACCCGATGCTTGACGGCGCGTTTTGAATGCCATTTTTTGCGAATCTCAGGAGCGTCGTCATCGAGAAATCTTACGGACTTGGAGCCGCGGTAGCGACTCGCAACCCAGCCCGTGACCATAAAACC
>Ga0209573_1004215_pt1 | contig 14508 bp, 7 predicted proteins | sample TNRBio252014_DNA_FD_185870 | JGI IMG/M metagenome (GOLD analysis project Ga0209573, IMG submission 185870) | Wastewater treatment Type I Accumulibacter community from EBPR Bioreactor in Madison, WI, USA - TNR Reactor_6/25/2014_ DNA (SPAdes)... | ecosystem: Engineered > Bioreactor > EBPR >...
CGCGACTGTCGCGGTGATTACCGCTGTGGCAGGACCGCCCGCGATGTCGTTGCCGGGCGCACTGAAAGGGACGATCACCGGAACGGTGCTTCCGGCGGGCAGGATGATGGAGGGAATAACACTCAAAGCAGAGTTGCTCGAAGAGAGCGCGACCATGACATTGCTCGAAGGAGGTGAACTGACGGAGATCGTGGCGGTGTGTCCTGTCGTCCCTTCCGTGATCGTGCCGGGACCGGCGAGCGTCAGGGTTGCCGATTCATTGTCGGTGACGGTAATGGAGTGGACCACGACAGGCAATCCGCTCGTAAAAGCTCGGATTTCGAGGAAATTGGTGCCGTCGAGATTCGGGTCATCAACGGGAGTAACGGTGAAGGATTTTGAAGTTTCGCCGGGAGCGAACGACAATGATTGGGGTGAGACCGTCGCCGAAGCCATATTGCCGGAGCTGAGCGACACTGAGATGGGGGAGGCGTGCGCACGACTGAGCGAAAGGGTTCCCGTGACGGGACCTTGTCCTTCAGAAAAGGTGTTGGTTAGGTCGAAGTGCAGGCTGGGTTTGGATTCCCCAAGGAGTTCAATGTCGTCAATATTCCAACCCGAGTAAGAGGGGGATGACCCAACCGAATTCCGATAGCCCCACCGGATGCTGACCGACGGCTTGCCATCGGCGATTGTGGAGATGTCGTAGACCAGGGTCGTCCATGAATTTTCGCGGACCGGACTGCCCGGATTCACATACACCGGCACCCAGTCGACCCCATTGTTGGTGACTTCGACGGTCATCTCACAGAAATTCAACGAGTTCGTGTTCAGCCAGCGTTTGAATCGGAGATGGGTGTTCCGGAGACTCAGACAGTTGATTGTCGATGTGGTCAGATATCTGGCGGTGGTGTTGAAGGTATCGACATCGCCATGCAAGTTGGTTCCATATACGTTGGTTCCGGTCGCTCCGGAAGTGGGGTCGGGATATCCGTTCAGGCTCCCAAATCCGGTGGGTTCCCCAAAGTCCCAATCGCCTTGCTCGGACCATCCGGGATTTGTGTCGAGGTTGAAAGTGAGATGCGGGGGCGGTGTGGCATAAAGACGAATGCCGACGGGCTGGTTGAATCCTGTATCCGAATTTGTGAAAACCACGTTGGCACCGTGGAGCCCGGAAAAAAGATCCGCCGCTTGGACGGTCACTTCGACAGGGATGCTCGATCCGGGAGCAAGTGTCCCCGAAGACGGTGAGACCAGGAGCCAGGAAGCTTCGGGATTCGCAGACCAGGAAAGCGGTGCTCCACCATCGTTGCTCAAGGTCACGGTTGTGGTGGCGGGGGTGACGGTGCCTCCGGCTTCCCCCTCAACGGTCCATCCGCTGCGAAGGTCGATTTCGAGAGGGTCGGGGACTGAGAAAGACTCGACCACTCCCGTAGTCGTCGAACTAGGCGGCGCGGTCGCACCTTGGCCCATGCCGCGTTTGGCGAAGGCGGTCCAGATCTCCCCGATGTCTTCGGGATGATTCACCATGGTCGCTTGAAGAATGGCATCGCGAGACTGGATGAAATTAGGGTTTGCCGGACCGAGTTTCATCCCTTCGGTGACAAGTAGAAGCGCTCGCTGGTTTCCTGTCGGGAAACCGTGCTTTCCGATGAGGTTTGCCCTCAGTTCCCATAGAATGGAGCACCAGACCGTTCCTTGAAAGTGGACCTGGGTCGCATCCTGGGTGGACGAGAAAGTCGGATTTCTGGGGACATCGACATGAAGATCAATCTGGCCGGGATCGATGTCTTTGAAAGTCAGCGGATTCCGGCCCATGTCGGTGCTGTAGCTGTAGCGCCGTGAGCCGTAGTAATAGTTTTCCGAGAACCATCCTCCGGAGAAATAGCTGTGCCAGGCACCCATCGGGGTGTTCCCGTGCGGGTTGTCACCCTCTTCCGCCGTGAGCGCGAGACCGTAGAAGTCTGACCAGCCTTCGCCCATTCCCCGCGAGCTCAATTGAGTGATCGTCACCGTCGGCCCTCCGACGAGACGGTTGCTGACTCCGTGGGTGTATTCGTGCAGCACCACATCTGCTTCGAAGGATCCGTCGCGATCCGGTGTGGGTGCGGTCCACCGATACATTTGCATGCGTCCGCGACCGCCATCAACCGGTGTGGAAAAGTTCGCGTTGTTCGAGCCGCCGCCATCGAGCGCTTCGGCATTGACGGGATCTCCGCCCACTCCGCCGCGCCCGAAATTCTGCAATTGGAAATTCCCCGCCGCTTCGGTGAAGCCGAGCTCGTACATCTTGTCATGCATGAAGTTCACCCAGTAGAACAGCTGGGTGACGGACGCTCCCTTGCTGTTCAGAGGGTCGGATGCAAGGTCCAGGGGATGGTCGAAGGTGCTGTTCGATGTGGCGGCGATTCTGGGTTCGTCGGCAACGTTGTTGTTGTCCGTATCCGTGTAAGCGTTGGCGTTGTTGCCGGAAGTGATCGTCGATCCTGCGCTGATCCACCCATTGGGTGAGGCTGTGGCATTCAGTGAAGGAAGTGTCACCATCTGCCGATCCACGGCGGTAGGTTGCATACTTGAGACGGTTTCGTGCCCGGGAGATTTTGGCGTGGGGCTCTCGGCAGTGAAGACACGGTAGGTGGTGTCGTTGTATGCCGTGAGTGATTGTCGGAGGACCAACTTTCCGCTCTTGGCATCAATGAAGGTTCGATACATTTCAGATCTTCGCAGGCTCGTCGCCGTGATGTCCCAGGTCAGGATCATCTCCTCGCGGGATAGGGGAAGCCACGTGAGCTTCGCATCAATGTCGCCGACGAGGGCCGCCCGGAACTGCTGTCGCCGGTCGGGCTCGGTGGATGGAGGAGAGGTTGAGCGGAGTGACTCGGGATTAAATTGGTCACCGACGTCGTTGCTGGCGATCTGGATCGCCTCGGACGCTGTCACCTCGGGAGTTGGAGCGGTCGGGTTTCCAGCCGCCTGGGAGGGAACTGGAACCATCTGACTTCCCAGATTGATCAGCGCTCCCGTTTTTGTGAGATTCGCCTGCAGGACCGCTTCGAAGATTTCGATTCCCTGGAAGCGTTGGTGCCAGATGATCTTTCGGGCGTCGGCGGGGCCGGTTGAGTAATTCGCCACTTCGCGGGCCTCGTCCAAAATAGCAGAGCCATGGCCGAAGATGACCTCGTGGTCATCAATGAACTGTCGAACGATCCGTGCGGCTTGTTCGGGCTCCACCGTGACTTCAAGGCCGTCTGTGAGGAAGGCTTCGGTCGACGCGATCCATTTCGGGGAACCGGTCAGGAGATCAAAATCGATGTTGAGCCCGGGCACGGTTTGGAGAGGAGTCGATTCGGGCAGGCGATGAGAGGTCGTCGGCGCAGAACGACCGGGAGACCTGAAACCTTGGCGATGGTCGATATCGGGCAAGGGGTGAACCGAGGCTCCGGAGACTTGGCTGGTGGGTTCAGCCTGCGGCCGGGTGGTTAACGGGGAGACGGTGGGCTCGACAACTGCCTCAGGATTCGAGCCAAACCAAACCCGTCCGAGAAGCAGGAGCAGCACGAACAATCCGGTAAATAGCGGAAGCCATGTTCTAGGACCTGTCGGGAAACGCATTTTGTTGCAGGCGCAAACGCGCGGTTTTTCTACTCAATTTGGGAAAAAGCCGCAAGACAATTTCGGGAAATGGAATGTTGCCTCGGCTTCAATCCGTTTTTCAGAGTTCCTGCCGATTGTGCACTATCCGAGGAGGAAATGCGATTGATCCGGGTTGAGCGAACCGCCGACCACCCTTCTATTCTGACGTTGGGGCAGACAAATGGTGAAAACGGGCAAATCTGCCGTCTCAAAACGATGAACCGTTTTCAAGATGCCCCACGAAAAAGGGCGGTCCCTCGCGGAACCGCCCTTTCGGAATCGTTGGCTCAATCAGCGAATCACTTCTTCGCTTTCGCTCCGGCGGCGCGCTTCTCCTCGATCGCGGCTTGGGCGGCGGCGAGGCGGGCGACGGGCACGCGGTAGGGCGAGCAGCTCACGTAGGCGAGGCCGACGGTGTGGAAGAACTTCACCGAGTCCGGATCACCTCCGTGCTCGCCACAGATGCCGAGCTTGATGTCGGGACGAGTCTGACGACCCTTCTTCACGGCGATCTCGACGAGCTGGCCGACGCCGGTGGCATCGAGGGTCGCGAAGGGATTCTTCTTGAAGACTTCGTTCTCGGTGTAGGGCATCAGGAAGGATCCCATGTCGTCGCGGCTGATGCCGAGGGCGGTCTGGGTGAGGTCGTTCGTGCCGAAGCTGAAGAACTCGGCGTTCGCCGCGATCTCATCGGCGGTGAGGGCTCCGCGGGGGACTTCGATCATGGTGCCGACCTGGTAGTCGAACTTCACCTTCTTCTCAGCCATCACCTTCTTGGCGGTGGCGTGGACGATCTCGGCCTGGAGGTCGAACTCCTTCTTGAACCCGACGAGCGGGATCATCACCTCGGGCTTGACCTTGATCTTCTTCTTCGCCACATCAGCGGCTGCTTCGAAGATGGCGCGGGCCTGCATCTCGGTGATCTCGGGGTAGGCGATGCCGAGACGGCAGCCGCGGTGACCGAGCATGGGGTTGAACTCGTGGAGTTGCTCGACGCGGTTCGCGATGTCTTCGGCTTTGACGCCGAGCTTCTGTGCGAGTTCGGCCTGCGACTTGGCGTCGTGGGGGAGGAACTCGTGGAGCGGGGGATCGAGGAGACGGATCGTCGCCGGGAGGCCCTTCAGCTCGGTGAAGATTCCGGTGAAATCTTCGCGCTGGTAGGGGAGGAGTTTGGCGAGAGCCTTCTGGCGGCCTTCGAGGGTGGTGGCGAGGATCATCTCGCGCATCGCGTCGATGCGGTCGCCTTCGAAGAACATGTGCTCGGTCCGGGTCAGGCCGATGCCCTTGGCGCCGAAGGCGAGGGCGATGCGGGTCTGCTCGGGCGTGTCGGCGTTGGTGCGGACGGCGAGGCGGGTCGCCTTCTCACACCAGGTCATGAGCAGGAGGAAGTTCTTGAACTTCTCCGTCTTCTGGGCGGCCTTGTCGTTGCTGACGATGCCGGTGATGATTTCGCTGGGAGCCGTCTTGAGCTCGCCCGCGTAGACCGTGCCGGCGGTGCCGTCGATGCTGAGGTAATCGCCTTCCTTGAAGGTCTGGCCCGAGGCCGTGACCGTCTTCTTGTCGTAATCGATGTCGAGAGCGGCGGCGCCGCAGACGCAGACCTTGCCCATCTGGCGGGCGACGAGGGCGGCGTGGCTGGAGACCCCGCCCTTCGCCGTGAGGATGCCCTCGGCGGCGATCATGCCGCGGAGGTCTTCCGGCGAGGTTTCGTTGCGGACGAGGAGGACACGCTCACCCCTGGCTTCGGCGATGACGGCGCGGTCGGCGTTGAGGTAGATCTTGCCCGAAGCGGCTCCGGGGCCGGCGGGAAGACCCGAGGCGATCGCCTTGGCCTTCTTCACCTCGGCGAGGTCGAAGATGGGGGCGAGGAGTTGGTCGAGCTGGTCGGCGGGGTTGCGAAGGATTGCGGTCTCCCAGTCGATGAGCTTTTCCTTCACCATGTCGGCGGCGAACTTCAGCGCGGCGGCGGCGGTGCGCTTGCCGTTGCGGGTCTGCAGCATGAAGAGCTTGCCTTCCTGGATCGTGAACTCGACGTCCTGCACATCCTTGAAGTGCTTTTCGAGGATCGCGCGGACCTTCATGAGGTCGGCGTAGCTCTTCGGCATCTGCTTCTTGAGCTCGGAGACGGGCTCGGGAGTGCGGACGCCGGCGACGACGTCTTCGCCCTGGGCGTTGAGGAGGAATTCGCCGTAGAATTCATTCGCACCGTTCGCGGGGTTGCGGGTGAAGGCCACGCCGGAACCGGAGGTCTCACCGGTGTTTCCGTAGACCATCGCCTGCACGTTGACGGCGGTGCCCCACTCGGCGGGGATGTTGTACTTGCGGCGATAGACGATCGCGCGGTCGTTCATCCAAGAACCGAAGACGGCTCCGGCGGCTCCGAGGAGCTGCTCCCACGGATCGTTCGGGAAGCCCTTGCCGGTGCGGTCTTTGACGAGCTGCTTGAAGCGCTTCACGAGTTCCTTCTGGTCATCGGCGGTCAGGTCGGAGTCGATGATGTCCTTCTTGTACTTCTTGTGCTTGAACTCTTCGATGACGACTTCGAAGGGCTCGTGGTCTTCCCCTTCGCGCTTCTGCACGCCGAGGACGACGTCGCCGTACATCTGGATGAAGCGGCGGTAGCAATCCCAGGCGAAACGCTCGTTCTTCGTCGCGGCGACGAGGGAAAGGACGGTTTCGTCGTTGAGGCCGAGGTTGAGGATCGTGTCCATCATGCCCGGCATCGAGTCGCGGGCACCGGAGCGCACGGCCACGAGGAGCGGCATGCCCTTGGCATCGCCGAACTTGCAGCCCATGATCTTCTCCATGTTGCGCACGCCGGATTCCATCTGGGCGCGGAGCACGGCGGGGTAGGTCTTCTTGTTGTCGTAGAAGTAAGTGCAGACTTCCGTCGTGACGGTGAAGCCGGGAGGCACGGGGAGACCGATGCGGGTCATTTCCGCGAGGTTCGCGCCCTTGCCGCCGAGGAGGGCCTTCATGCCGCCGTTGCCGTCGGCCTTGCCGTCACCCCAGGTGTAGACATACTTGGTCGCCTTGGGAGCCTTGGCGGCCACGACTTTCTTGGCGGGCGCCTTCTTGGCCGCGGGCTTCTTCGCTACGGGCTTTTTCGCGGCGACTTTCTTGGCCGGAGCCTTTTTCGCGGGGGCGGATTTCTTCGCCGCGGGTTTTTTCGCGACGGGTTTCTTGGCGGTCTGCTTTTTAGCCATGGTTTTTGTTGGGATCCAGGTGGTTGGTCTTGAGATAAAAGCGCGTGGAAGAACACAAAGCGGCCCGAGGGGGAAGGGGGCGGGCTGCGACCGTGCGGGGGCGAACGGGAAAAGACAGCCTCGACGCTGAGGCGCGCAACTGTAAGCGATGCGCAGGGAGTGTCAACCGTGATCGCGCCGGGGCGGCGCGGTGCGACGAGAGTGCGGCACCGCGACAGCGCAAGCCTAGGCAATCAAATGACCGGTCACGCCCGCGGCTCGCGGGGAGCCTCGGGATCGGAGATGTGCACCCACGTGTGGACGTGGGGAGCGCCCCGGAAATACCAGACCATGTGGGGGCCTTCGAGGCGCCAGTTGTCCCAGACACCGTCGCTGCCGAGGTCGTTCGATTGGTAGAAGACGAGGTGCAGGTCGTCGATGCCCGCTTTTTCGATCAGTTTCATCGACTCGACGCGATCGACTTCGCGGAAGGGCATGAGGAGATCCTTCAAGACCCCGCGCACGCCTTCCTTCTGGTCGGCGGTCATGTCGGCAAAGGCGAGTCCGGGCAGATCACCGGCCTGGCGTTTCAATTGAATCGTGGCGGCGTTGTCGGCTGCCTCCTTCGGAGCGACGGCAGCGGCGCGTTGTTTGTCGTCGAGCATCTGATAGACCTTGTTGGCCGACTGCGCCTGATACCAATAGGCATTGCCTTTGTGATCAGGGCCTTCGTTGAAGCTCTCCGCGGCATGACCGTAGAAGATCGGTCCCCCAAAGGCCTTGCCCGCGACCGAATCGCCATCGATGCGGCGGGTGCAGTGACGACCGGTGAGGACGAATTCAAATTTCCCCGTGCCGGGTTCGCCGAAGATCGCGATCGACGAGTCGCCGAAGCCAGCCTTGCCGCTGTCATGCGCGACCTGGTTCAGGACGGTTTCCGCGTATTCCTCGCTGTGGGCCTTGAGGAAAATCTCGCGCACCATCGCATTTTGGTCGGCGTTGAGGAAACTGCCGATGCGCTGGTCGGTGATGTGCCAGTTATTTGAGATCTTCGTGCGGAGAGGATTTTCGAAATCAAAGGCGAGGGCCTGGCGCTGCGCCTCGGTGAGGGAATCGTAGAGGGTCTTCACGACCGTCTCGGAGGTCGCGGCGGGAGCGGTGCTGGTGGCTGCCGACTCGGCCCCGATCACGGGAAGCGAGGCGAGGGCGGCACCGGAATAGAGGGAACGGCGGAGGAAATCGCGGCGTGGGATCATGGCGGAAGTCGGGTCGGGGGTTAGTCGGTGAGGCTGTCGAGAAAGGTGACGAGGTCGATCAATTCGTTGACGCGGAGGACGTCGGCGAAGGTCGGCATAGGCGAGTTCTCCGCCTTGAAATGATCGCCCAGGCGGATCATCGCGATCTTGTAATCCTCCGAGACAAGGTGATTCGGGTCCATGATGGCGCGAGCGTAGTCGTCGCGGGTCCATTTCGAGTGGACGTCGCCGCCGAGTTCGATGACGAGGCGTTGCGCGAGATCCACCGGTGGGAGTTTCGTCGCTCCCGCGCTGTGGCATTGGTGGCAGCCTTTCCCGACGAAGACGAGTTGTCCGGCCTCGGTTTTGCCGGGAGGCACGACGGTGCGCGTCCCTTCCGCCGCCTCCTGCGCATTCGTCGAAATCGAAGCGCCCCACGCGAGGAGGGCCACAGCCGAAAACCAAAATCGTGATGACATATACCGGACCGTAGCGTTTTTGGGGCCGCGGGTAAATATCGAAGTCGACGCATTTCTTGCGGGATGGCGTGATGCGTGGGCGCGGAGCGGCCAGTAACGAAGATAGGCATCCGGGGGAATCCGGATGCCTCCCGTCGGCGGTTCGGAGCGGTGAGGGGCTACTTGCGGCTCACCCGTACCAGTTCATTGATCGATTTCTGACCGCGGAGATCCTCCGCGCGGAAGAGGAGACGGGTACGCGGACTGACCGGGACGCGGACACGCGCGCTCCACTGCTCCTTCCCCTTCACCGCCTTGAAGCGTTTGGACGAGGCGGGAACACCCGAGCCGCGGACCGAGACCTCGACCTTGCGGATGGCGTTGTTTTGTCCCAACGCTTGGGCGGTGCCGGAGATCGTCACCTGCGGGCTGGTGATACGGCGGATGACGCGTTGGCGTTTCGGGTTCACGATCGGGCGGGTCCCGGCGTTCGCGCCGGGATTCGGTGGCGTGGGTGTCGAGACGAGGTCAAAGCGACGAACTCCGATATTGTCATAGTCGAAGCTCAGCAATCCGAGCGTGGCGGAGCCTTGGAGGACGACATCGAGATTCCCGGTCGGCGGCGTGCTACCGGTGGTGAAGAGCAGCTTTGCCGTCTGAGTGCCGCCTTGACCGGGGTTCAGCAAACCGAGCAGTCCGAGCGTGTCACCGCTGGTGAGGGTGCCGAGGACGTCTTCGACAAGCGACAGATTCAGGATGTTGGAGACTTCACCGAGGAGATCCGATTCACCGAGCAAGGTAGTGAGGAGATCGTTGACGAGACCGAGATCTCCTGGATTTCCGAGGATCGCGGTGAGCAAACCGGTGAGGGCGGTTACGGGATCTTCGTTGCCTGCGAGCGAACCGATGAGATCGGAGACGGCCGCAACGACGGGATCCAGGACATTCAGCCCGAGGAGATCGGCAATCAGCTGATCATCCAGAGTCCCGGGGTCGACCGCGCCGGTGAGCACATCCTCGAGCAAGTCGACGACCGCCTGGAGGAGATCACTGTCGGCCCCCCCGGCAACAAGCTGATTCAAGAGGGCCTGGATCTCCGCGAGGAGCGCTCCGTTGTCGGCGAGTGATCCGAGCAGGTCACGCAGATTTCCGAGGAGGAGATCGGAATCGGTCAGGGCTCCGGTGAGGGAGTTCAGATCGAGCGAGAGGGTATCGACCGGCCCGAGATTAACCCCGAGGAGGCCGACAAGCTGGTCATTCGTCAAAGTCGCGACGACGTTGTTCGACCCGTCGCGGATTTCGATGGCGTATCCGGATCCGACCGCCAGAAGATTTCCGCCGGAAAATTCGAAGGAAATCTCGTAGAGCGAGTTTGCCTGGAAATCACTGTTGGGAACGGTGGCGCGCAGAGAGCCGCTGCCGGCGGTAGGCGAGATGCGCCCGAGCGTGTTTGAGCCGTCGTTCGGGAAGGCCGTCGCGGCGACCCCGGTGGTGGAACTGGCCCAGTGCGTCGCCGGGTCATTCTCGAATGTGCCGCCCGGGAAGGGGATCGTCTCGGCATCGGCAATGGAAGCATGGCAGATTAATGCCCCGATCAGATGGAGTAATGGTTTTGTTTTCATGCTAGTTGGTTGTGCGTGTTAGATGGAATGGAGGAATTCCATTCAACTACTATAACTAGTGAAAACTTCGCTTTTGCTCAATTCTATTGTGATAGTTGAGAAAGGTTTAAGTATAGTGAGCCTGTTTTGAATTGAGGGGATGTAATAATTGCTTAGTGCGCTTTCATAAAGTTAGTGACCGTGAAGCGAATGGGGATTGGATATCGATAGGCACGTCCACGGGCCGAGTCGGGGCCCGCGGAGTCTCGCTTGGTGGACGTTCGCGAGAAATGGAATCGCCCGCCGGGAGATGAAATCATCCCGGAGCCGAGCGGATGTGATACCTCCGCGAAAGTAGGCAAATCAGCTGGCCGGAGAATCGCCGTTGTCCCCGTCGTAGGAAAAGATCAGTCCCTCCTGGTGGGGTTCCACCGGGTAGAATCCATCCGGAATATGCATTTCATGGATGAACGGCGCCGCCGAGAACGTGGCCCTGCCGTAGGTGGTCAACGTCAGTTTGAAATCGTTGCCCGGTCGGATCAATACCGTCTTTTCAGCGGGATCCATGAAGAGATCCACGCGTTCGCAAGAAAGTTCGGTGACGAGAACCCGATTAAGAAAGAAATATCCCTTGTTCACCCGGATCACGGGGCCATCGGAGCGGACGTTTTTGGAGCGTTCGTATTTCTGGAAAACGAGGTTCTCTTTCATTTCCGCCTTCTCCTTGGGGTTGTGAATTCTCTTCTACGTCTTCTGAGTCAAGAACGCCTTGCGCACGCGTAAGAGGGTAGTCAGAATAGGAATAGGCTGCTGACATTCCAGTTGAGCGGGTTGGGGGTCCTGACAAAACCGCTATGCATACGTATATTTTATGGAAATTATATGCAGTTTGGCAACCCTTTAATGAAGGTTTGTGAAAGTTCTGTTTGGAACTCGTTTAGGCGAGGGGCCGTTGTTCAGGGGCCGCCGTGAGAAAGCCCGCTCCGCCAAGGGAGATCAGACCGCGGCCGAAGTCTCGCGGATGGCCTTTTCCCACCAGGGGGCGAGTTCCTTGTTCGGTCGCAGCCACGCCTGGCGATGAAGCCAGAGCATGTTGTCGATATCGGAAAGTACGGAAAGCGTCTCCGCCATGTCGAGCGCCTGGGGGCCCTCGCGGAGGAGTCGCTCGGCGAGGAGACGGCGGGCGCGTGATTCCCCGGCGGTGGGGATGACGGATCCGGCGGTGGCACCGTAGACCTTTTGTCCGGTCATGAGACGGCGGCGGTTGCGGCGCAGGAGCGAGACGTGAACAGCGTTGAGGAAGGGATCGAGGACGGCGGCGGTGATACCCCGGAAGCGGCGCGTGTCGGGCTCGCCCGGAGGATTTACGGCCTCGACGACCTCACGGGGCGGGGAGGATTCTTCCGGCACGAGGAAGAGCTTCTCGCGTTTTGCGTTCATCCCGAGTTCGAGACGGCTCGTCCAGACAGAGATGGGGATGCTGAACCACAAGCCCGCCAGGACCGGTGCGAGCCAGGCGAAGAGGGTGAAATTCGTGAAGGCGGTGAAGAGCCCGAGACCCACGCCCACGAGCGTCTGGATGCCGTGCACCGAGATCGCCTCGTCCCAGGAGGTCCCTTGGGCGCCGCGGCGCTGGGCGTTCCATCCGACCGTCTTGCCGATGATGTTCCAGATCACGAAGCGGGTGTGGAAGAGCATCATCACCGGGGCGATCAGCGCCGAGAAAAGCGTCTCGACGAGGGCGCCGGTGGCGGCGTTGAGAAATCCGCCAAAGGCGCGGCGCCTCTGGCGATCGAGGGCGAGATCGACGAGGCAGAGGATCTTCGGGGCGAAAAGCAGCACCATCGTGAGAATGAAAACGGCGAGCGCCTGCGGACCGGTGCCGTTGGCGACGAAGGATTCGGAGCCCTGCGCATAACCGCGCCAGAAGGCGATGATCATGAAGAGAAGCCACAGCGGCGAGGCGACGTAGCCGAGGATGCCGTTGGCGAGATGGACGCGCGTCTTGCCGCGGAGTCCTCGGGCGAAGAGGAGCAGTCCGTGCTGGAGATTTCCCTGGCACCAGCGGCGATCGCGGATCGCCGAATCGATGATGCTCTGGGGGCCTTCCTCGTAGCTGCCCTCGAGATCGTGGGCCAGCCAGACCTCCCAGCCCGCGCGGCGCAGCAGACCTGCCTCGACGAAGTCGTGCGAGAGGATGTGGCCGCCGAAAGGCTTGCGTCCGGGGAGCTGCGGCAGGTCGCAATACTCCATGAAGGGACGCAGCCGGATGATGGCATTGTGACCCCAGAAATTCCCGCCATTCTGCTGCCAAAACGCGAGGCCCTCCATGAAGACGGGACCGTAGAGTCGGTTCGCGAACTGCTGCATCCGGCCGAAGAGCGACTCGCCGTTGACGAGGGCCGGCGCGGTCTGGATGAGGGCGACGCGGGGATTCGACTCCATCCGCTGGTAGAGTTCGATGAGCGTCTCGCCGGTCATGATGCTGTCCGCGTCGAGGACGATCATGTAGCGGTAGTGGTCGCCCCAGGTGCGGCAGAAGTCGGCCACGTTGCCGCTCTTTTTGGCGTAATTGTCAGGGCGGCGGCGGTAGAAGACGCGGTCCTGCGCCTTGGGGTCGCGCAACAGCTTGAGCCATGCGGCCTCCTCGATCGCCCACTGCTCGGGCTGGTTCGAATCGGAGAGGATGAAAAAGTCGAAGGCATCGCCGCGCGAGGTGCGCATCACCGAGTCGATGATCGCGCGGATCCCGGCGAAGACGCGATCGACCGGCTCGTTGTAGACCGGGATGATGATGGCGACGCGCGGGGTGACGTCGAAGTCCTGCAGGGTCGAGGCTTCCTCATCGACCTTGGGCATGTGGGCGAAGGGCAGCTTGAAACGGCGGAGGATGAATCCGAAGAAGGCGTGGCTGAAGCCGAAGGCGAGATAGCTGAAGAGGATCGTGAAGAGGAACCACAGCGCCGTCGAGGAGGACTGCCAGCCGAGATCCCAGAGGTAGTCGGCCATGAGGTAGGCACCGACTCCGGAGAGGACGAGGGTCAGCGAGAAAAAGAGGAAGGCCTCCCAGAAAGTGGAGCGCTCCTCGCGACCCTGGTCGCGGTCCTGGTTCGAATCGCTCATCGGGTGAGATAGAAAATTGCGGCGAGGACGGTGCCGAAGCCGAGCCATAGCATCCATTGCACCGCCGTCTTCCAGGTGCCCATGCTTTCAAAGGTGCGGTTCGCGACATCGACGATGCCGAGATCGATGGCGCGGGGGCGCATCTCGACGAAACGGAAATCCGGGTCCGCGTGGAGGTAGGCCTGCTTCATCGCCGCGGCGACCGACTCGGGAATGGGATCGTCGCTGAGGAAGAGTTGCTGCCAGGGGATCTCCGACTGCACCATGAGCAGGGCGAGACGTCCGCGCGCCGAGAGACGGTCGACCGGCTCGACCTCCGGGCCATCAAGGACGCGGCGGAACCACTGCACGAGGAGGCGGTCGGTCTCTTCCGCGGCGAGCTCGACCGGGAGGCGATCGGGCTCGGTCGCGGCACGCTCGCTGACCTTGCCGAGGATTTTGAAGACGAGAGAGCTGAGGAGCAGCTTGTTGTCGACGCGCAGGGCGGAGAAGTAAGCCTCGACCCGGCGATAGGCTTCATTCCATTCATCCAACGACTGGGTGCAGTCGCCCCAGCCTCCGGGAGGCTTGGGAAACACGAGAGGTTCGACGGATAGTTCCATGGCGGCGGGAGCGGGATCGGCTTCGGGAGGGCTGGGCGCGGGGCGAAAGGAACTCATTGTTTCGCTGTGGGCGACTTCCATGCCGAAACCGGATGGCGCGATCGCGGGATCATTCCACACACGCAACGTTTTTCCACGGGAAAATGAATCCCTCCCGAAATCTTTCAAGCTCAGTGCCCTGTGAAAGCGCCGAGATGACCCGAAAGGGTACCGAGGGCGTAACGTGGGGAACAGAAACTGCCGGATTTTTCAGACCCCCGGTGCGACATTGCCGACCCTCCTCTTCCTCCCCGACCATGTCCGATTCTCCCGCCGTCCTGACAGAAACACCACTGGCCGAAACGCCCGCCGAGTTCACCGGCATCCATGTCGGTGATCCGAAGGACCACGCCGCCGGCGTCGCGGCCGTGACCTCCTCGCTTAAACACGTTTTCAGCCAGGCGGGTGTCTCCCGCGGGATCCGGGGAATGGCGAAGCTGAATCAGACGAACGGTTTCGACTGCCCCTCGTGCGCCTGGCCGGATCCCGACGATCATCGCGCCGTCACGGAGTTTTGCGAAAACGGCGCCAAGGCCCTCGCCTCCGAGACGACCAAACGCCGCGTCGATCCCGCCTTTTTCGCGAAGCACTCCGTCGTCGAGATCTCGAAGGAGTCCGACCACTGGATGGAGCAGCAGGGCCGCCTCACCGAT
>Ga0209573_1004216_pt1 | contig 14492 bp, 9 predicted proteins | sample TNRBio252014_DNA_FD_185870 | JGI IMG/M metagenome (GOLD analysis project Ga0209573, IMG submission 185870) | Wastewater treatment Type I Accumulibacter community from EBPR Bioreactor in Madison, WI, USA - TNR Reactor_6/25/2014_ DNA (SPAdes)... | ecosystem: Engineered > Bioreactor > EBPR >...
TTTCAATTGAACAGGGCGATCGGGTCGTTAGCGCACGGTTCGTCGGTGAGTGATCGGGTACTCACTACCTACTCCAACCCCACCCACCTCAACCGCAAGCTATTGCTCACCACGCTCACGCTGCTCAAGGCCATCGCTGCGCCCGCGATCATGGGATCCAACAGAAAACCGTTGAAGGGGTAGAGCACCCCGGCGGCGATGGGGATGCCGATGATGTTGTAGATGAAGGCCCAGAAGAGGTTCTGGCGGATGAGGCGCACTGTCTTGTGCGAGAGGGTGATGGCGCGCGGGATGGCGTTGAGGTCGGTGTTGATGAGCGTCATGCGGGCCACGTCCATGGCGATGTCGCTGCCGTGGCCCATGGCGATGCCCACGTCGGCCTTGGCGAGGGCTTCGCTGTCGTTGATGCCGTCGCCCACCATGGCCACCACGTGCCCTTGTTGCTGTAGGCCGGTGACGAAGGCGCCTTTGTCCTTGGGCAGCACCTCGCTGCGGAAGTCGTCGATGCCCACGGCCTTGGCCACGGCCTGCGCGGTGCGGCGCGCGTCGCCGGTCTGCATGTACACCTTGATGCCTGCGGCTTTCAGGCGCGCGATGGCCGCTGCGGCGCTGGGCTTTATGCGGTCGGCGATGGCCACGGCCGCGCGGATGGTGCTGCCGTCGGCGAGCCAGATCACGGTGTGGGCGTGTTCCTGCCAGCGTTGCTCATGCTCGCGCCAGGTGCCGGTGACGCCGACACCGCTCTCCTCCATCAGGCGGCGGTTGCCCACGCGCCAGGTGGTGCCGTTGATGGTGGCCTGGGCGCCTTTGCCGGTGAGGGATTCGAAGTTGGAGAAGCTGGCTGTGGCATCGGCTGTCGCGTCGACCCAGTGGGTCGACTGTACAGGAGCTTCGTGGCCAGCATGAGCATTGCTCCCCTCTCCTTGGGAGAGGGGCCGGGGGTGAGGGCTCAAATGCCTCACCACCGCCTCCGCCAGCGGATGCTCGGAGCGCGATTCGATGGCGTACAATGCTGCTGCGGCTTCGGGATCATCCAGTCCGATGGCTTCCTGCACCTCGGGCTTGCCTTCGGTGATGGTGCCGGTCTTGTCCAGCACCACGGCGGTGATGTTGCGCGCGCGCTCCAGGCTCTCGGCGTCCTTGATGAGGATGCCGTTCTCGGCGCCCTTGCCCATGCCGGCCATGATGGCCGTGGGCGTGGCTAAGCCCAGCGCGCAAGGGCAGGCGATCACCAGCACGGTGACCAGCGCGAGCAGTCCTTGGGTGAAGGCGTGTTCGCCGCCGAAGATCCACCAGGCCGCGGCGCTGAGCAGTGCGATGCCCATCACCACGGGCACGAACACCGCCGCGACCTTGTCCACGAGCTGCTGCACGGGGGCCTTGCTGCCCTGCGCTTCCTGCACGGTGCGCACGATCTGCGCCAGCAGCGTGGCCGCGCCCACCTTCCTGGCACGCATGCGCAAACTGCCCTTCTGGTTGATGGTGCCCGCGAGCAGCGCCGCGCCCGCGCCCTTGGCCACGGGCACCGGCTCGCCGCTGAGCATGCTTTCGTCCACGTAGCTCTCGCCGCCCACCACCTCGCCGTCCACCGCGATGCTTTCGCCGGGCCGCACCACCAGGATGTCGTCCACGTTGACGTCGGCGATGGGCACCTCGCGCGTGCTGCCGTCGGCGGCCTCGCGCAGCACGGTGTTCGGCCGCAGGCCCATGAGCTTCTTGATGGCGCTGCTGGTGCCGGCCTTGGCGCGTTCCTCCAGGAATTTGCCCAGCAGGATGAAGGTGATGATCACGCCCGCCGCCTCGAAGTACACGTGGGGCTCCAGTCCGCGGCTGGTCCAGAACGTGGGCCAGGCCATGTTGAACACGCTGAAGAGGTAGGCCACGCCGGTGCTCAGCGCCACCAGCGTGTCCATGTTGGCGCTGCGGTGTTTGGCTTGCTTCCACGCGCCCACGAAGAACTGCTGCCCGAAGACCAGTACCACAGGTGTGCTCAAGGCCCACATGGTGATGTTGGCCCAGGGCTCGTGCATCAGGAACATGCCGATCACTACCAGCGGGATGCTCAGGGCCACCGAGGCGATGAGCTTGCGCTTGAGCTGGGCCATGCGCTTGCGCTGGATGGCCTCCAGGTCGTCCGTGGCCTGCTGCCCGTCGGCAATGATCAGGTCGTAGCCGATGCTCTGGATGGCGGCCTGCATGCGGCGCTCGTCGATCACACCGGGCACGTAGGTGACCTGCACCGTGTTGGTGGCGAGGTTCACCGCGGCGGCCAGCACGCCGGGCTGGGCCTTCAGCATGCTCTCCACGCTGGCCACGCAGCTGGCGCAGGTCATGCCGGTGACGGGGAAGGTGCGCTTGAGCGTGGGCACGTCGTAACCATGGTCGCGGATGGCCTGCACGGCGTGTTGCACGGTTTCCACGGGCGTGGTGCTGGAGAACACGGCCTGGCGGTTGTTCAGCTCCACGTGGTGCTCCTGCACGCCGGGCACCGCGCCCACGGCCTTGTCCACGATCAGCGCGCAGTGCTCGCTGTCCATGTTTTCCACGGGAAGGAGGATGGTGGTTTTTTCGAGGGGCATGTGTGTGGGGTGGGAGAAGGTGCTAGGGTGATAGGGTGATAGGGTGATAGGGTGATAGGGTGATAGGGTGATAGGGTGATAGGGTGATAGGGTGCGAGAGTGCGAGGGTGCGAGAGGGTGAGAAGGTGTGAGGGTGCGAGGGTGATAGGGTGCGAGGACTTCTCTCTCACTCTCGCACTCTCTCACTCTTCAACTCTTTCACGCATTTGTCTTTTCAGGGATCAATCCGTAGCCGACGGGTTTCAGGGCTTGCTGTAGGGCCTCCACGGAAGGTCCGCCGGGCTGCACCTGCACGGTGGCGGTCTTGCCGGCCACGTCCACCTGCACGCCCACCACGCCGGGCAGTCGATTGAGGATGGTGGTGACGCTGTTGGCGCAGCCCCCGCAGGTGATGCCGGTGGTGCTGAAGCGGTAGGTATCGGTGCTCATCGTTACTTCGGTTATGACGAGGCAAAGGTCCGAGGCACGCGGGCGAAGCGTGTTACAAGAAGATGGGGAAGGTTTGTATCGGGGGGTGTGCCATATTCATTTGCTGTAAGTTCGCCCAATGGCTTTTGAATCGATCAGTGACGTGGAGATCGAGCGTTTGCTGGCGCTGCCAAAGCGTGTGTCCAACCCGGGTGCGCGTGATAGCAGGATCGAAGGGCGCCTGCAACGGAATTACGATGTGGTGGGCGAAGGTCAGGAGTACAAGTTCCAGTTATACACCCGCCAAAACATCCGGCCCGGAATGGACGACGACTTCTCTTGTGGGCTGAGCTGGTTGGCGCCGAACGGTGAAACCCTAACCCTTTGCCGGTACAACGGACCCCACTTGGACCACTTCAACCGTTTGGAGCATGAATGGCTTGAGGCCACGTGCCATATCCATAGGACCACCGAGCGGTATATCCAGGCTGGATTCAAACCGGAAGGCCATGCTTCAACAACCGATCGTTACAGAACTCTGACGGGTGCCCTACATTGTTTGGTGACGGACTGCCGTATTTCGGGGATTGAAACTCAACCGGACGAACCCACCTTGTTCCCTCTGCCATGAACGCCGATCTGCTCCAACTCCAGGAGTCGCTGTGCAAGGCGATGTGTTCCGAGGTGCGCGTATTGCCCAAGAACAAGGAACTGGCGATCATCCGCACGCCGTTCACGTTCCCTGACGGCGACCCTTATCAGGTGTATCTGAAGCAACTGCCGGGCGGGTTGCTTCGGGTGAGCGACATGGGGCATACGCTCGGGCACCTGAGCTACGAAAACGACACTACCAAGTTCCGGAAGGGCACGCGGGGGAAGCTCTTCGACCAGATCTTGGCCGAAGGCGAGGTCGCCGAGGATGATGGTGAATTCTACGTGGATGCCGAGCCGGACAATCTGGCATCCGCCATCTTCCGCCTTTCCCATGCACTGATCAAGCTTAACGACATCACCTTCCTCAACCGTGCCAGGGCGGAATCCACCTTCTACGAGGACTTGCGTGAAAGCCTGATGCGCATTGTGCCCGGGGCAAAGATCAGTGAAGACTACGTGTACGAGGCGATGGACAACGCCCGTGACTATCCCATCGATTACCGGATCGAGGGCAAGCATGCACCACTCTTCGTTTTCGGCGTGCCCAACAAGGATAAGGCACGCTTGGCCACCATCGTGCTGGAACGGTTGAAGCGTGCCAATGCCGACTTCGACTCGCTCCTGATCTTCGCGGACCAAGGCACTATTCCACGTCCCGACCTGGCACGCCTTTCCAACGTCGGCGGCGAGATGATCGCATCCTTGGATGCCCGGGACGACTTTGAGCGCAAGCTGTTGCGCAAGGTGGCGTGATGGGCTTTCCTTTTCTTGAGTATGCCCGGTGGAAGCAAAGTGCGCGGTAGTCGCTCAGTGTTCAGCCATCACATAGGCATTGCCCATGCCTTGCGCCGGATCTCTTCCAGGGTGATGTCCCGGTCCTTCCACAGGCCCGCCATGGCGAGCAGGGGGTCCTCGGTGTCCGACATGCGCAGCACCCATTCCTCGAACATGCGCGAGACGGTCTGCTTGCGTGCGCGGCTCAACGACCGCGCCTTGCGTGCCACGTCGCGGCGCACGGTGAGCGTCAGCTTATCTTTCGTATCGGCCATCTTGCGTAAGTGCTTGCCCAAAGTTAGGCATTGCGTGCAACTGTCCTGATGCCGATGGTGCTGAAACGGTAGGTCCCGGTGCTCATCGTTCTTCGGTTTTGACGATGCAAAGGTCCGAGGCACGCGGGCGAAGCGTGTTACAAGAAGATGGGGAAGGTTTGTATCGGGGGGAATGCCCTCAAAGCCATGTGACCTGCACCTCCAAATTGGCAAGCGCTGATGCGAGCTGTCCATCCGGAGCTACATGGCCTACCACAACAGCTTGTGCATGGGCCAGCATGAAGGCGTTGCGCGCATCGGCGGTTTCCTGGGTCACGCGCCGTACCTCCTTGGCGAACGGGGCCACCACCAATAAACGGCCCTTGTCCACTTCCGCTTGCAGCACCGGGTCCATGCGCTTCAACAGGCTGCGTGCAAGCACCAGCACCACCGGCTGCGTGCCTTTGAGGAGGTAATGCAGCACGTCCTTTTCAAGCGGACTATGGGCTCCGAGCATCACGCATTGGCCCGCTTCGCGCATGGCGATGGCCCAGTCGTAGCACTTCAGCACCTGCGCGGCGGGCACCTTGCGGCTGCATAGGAAGGCGGTCTTGGGCAGTTCCCAGATCGATCGGTCACCTATGAATTCCATGCCTTCGGCCAAGGATCCCATCCTATCCATGAACGTACAAATACCCGTTGCTCAATTCATCAGTCGTTTCGCTTCCGCCAGCTTACCCTTGAATGCCTCGTAGGTGCGCACATCATGCCGACGCACCATGCTCAAGGCCAATTTCACTTGTTCCAAGGAATGGTCCTCTTTCCACTCCAGGTAGCTGGTGTACTCCTCGCCTGAACCTTGAAGCAACCGGTCATACACCTTGCGCAAGGCAGGGTACTCCCGTTCGTGGGCTTTCACGAACCATTCGGTGTAGTACTCGGCCAGTCCTTCCTTGATCCAGAGGTGCGCCTTGGGCATGTTCACCCACACCCGGCCATCGTTGTCCTTTCCGGCATGGTGGTAGGCATGGGCCAGTTCGTGCGCAAGCACCACCACAATGGCCCATTGCAGGTCCACTTCGTTGTACTTGCAGAAGATGAGCAGGGGCATGTAGAACAGTTCGATGTGCTGGTCCCCGTAGGTGTACAACCCGAAGAGGCTGCGGTGTTTGCCGGGTTTGTTCATCATCTCGGTGAAGGGACCGGCCAGTGAATTCGCCTTCAAGTAGCTCCGGATGTCCGCGAGCAACCAGTCGTGGATGCGCTTGCGTTCGGGATCTTCGGTGAAATGCGCGGATGCCCTCAGCAGCGCATCCCGCAAGCCGCGCAAGGCAGCATAGCGTTCGAAGTCCAGGTTCGGCAGCATGTCGTCCACTGCCTTCATGAAGGTATCGTCGCGGTCGGGGCGGATCTGGATGGGTACGCCGGCATCGCCTACGACTTTTTTCCCCTTGGTGCCGCTGTACAGGCGCAGGCCCATGGCGCTGCGGTAGAACTCCCGGATGGCGGGGTTCCAGTCGCTTTTCACCTTATCGAACACCTGCATGTACTTGCTGCTGTACTCGTTCAACAGCTTGGCCACGCTGTGGTTCTTCGGTGTGTAGCGCGCTTGCTCGAACAGTTCGGTGCTGCCGGGTGCATGGGTCTTCTTTGTCGTGGTGCGTGCCATGTGCGGTTTTTATTCCTCCCCCTCATCGTCCGACGAAGCGTTTCGCGAAGTCGGGTCCAGCTCTTCCCCCATCCGGTACTTGATGTCGTAGTTGATCACAAAGTCCAGCTCCTCTTCGCTCAACCCGTAGTGCGCGGCCAGCAACGCGTCAATCTCGTCGAGGATGGGCTTGGACCCAGCTACATTGAACTCGGCGTATTCAATCTGGTCGCCGTCTTTCGTTGAGATTGAGGTGCGCTCGGCCTTTGAACCCAATTGCTTGGCCAGGGCTTTACCCAACTTCGGTAGATCGGTACTTTCAGTAATCCCATCTGCCATCGGAAAATTCCGAACCAAACTGTCGTTGAGATGGAAGCAGTCACTGAAAGCAATGAAGTAGCAATAGAACAGGCTGCTATTCAAGAGACCTCCAACAATAGCGGCGCTAGGGCCTGAGTTGAAGTACAAATAGCGCCCGTGCGCTGGTGCTCCCACTACCCCATTTTTCGAGTAGAACGGCAGGCCAACTGTGGCTTTCGCCCAGTACTGCATGGCCTCTTGGTAGAACACGAAATGTGGCTTAGCGCTTCCTGCAACGTTGAGCCCTAGCGGAGCAACCCCATTCACGCACTTCGATTCGAACACCTCAGCGAGCAAACTGGCAGGGTACTTTGGAAACTGGTCGGGATAGATCTTGTTTGAACGAACACCTGTGTATTGTACCTGTCTGAAAAGTTCTTCGCGCAGAACAGTTGGCCATCGCTGATACCGAGAGACCCAGAGATTGGTTGCCACGGTCCTTGAAGGTGCGGCAGAAAGGAAAATGGTGCTGCGGCAGTGTTGAAGACCATCAAACAGCTTACCTGGTCGGTCGTCAAGCGTGATAACATGCAAGTTCCCGCTATGCTTCCTGAGCAGCTTCCGGACTGGACTCATTCGGGGTGAGTTTGCAAGAGGAAGCTGGACTATGAATGCACAAGCACCACTGCTGCTTCGTATGCGCATCGCGCGCTCCGTACACATGCCGTAGAGATTGCCCGACGACTCTGTTGCATAGTTCTTGACTGTGTAGTCCTCCTTTGCTTTGGAGTATTCCATCCAAGGCGGGTTCCCGATGATCACATCAAAGCCGCCGCGGCCTTCCACAATGCCGTAGTACTCGGCAAACCAGTGGAAGGGCTTGTGGCTTTCCTTCCAGGCGGCGTATTGGTTGGCGTTGTGGTCGGCGTCCTTGCCGTATTGCTTGCCGAGGTAGCGGTCCAGTTCGGTGCGCAGGGCGGCCAGGCGCTGCTGCAAGGTGTCTTTGGCGGCCCGGAAGCTGGCGTAGTCCTCGCGCGCGTCCGCCATGGCCTTGGGCGAAGGCGGATCGCCCAATTGGATGGCCTTGAAGTGCTCGAAGGCCTTGGCCACCATGCCGCATTGCTCTTCGATCACGGGCTTGGCCAGCAGGCCGTCCATGGTGTACTCCAGGCCCTTGTCCAGTTCGGCCTTGGTGCCAAAGCCCACCAGCGTGTTGCCCGCGCGGATGTTGAAGTCGATGTCGGGCAGTGGCTCAATGCCCATGTTGGGTTGGGCGTAGTCGGGCTCCAGCACGCTCACCAGCTTCAAGAAGAGGCGCAGCTTGGCGATCTCCACGGCCTCGGGCATCAGGTCCACGCCGTAGAGGTTGCGCAATATGATGCTCTTGAGGATGTAGTAGCGCGGGCTGGGGTGCTGCGCCATGTCGTCCAAAATGGGCTGGAACTGCTTGTAACGCTGGGGTTTCTTCTGTTCCAGGGCCTGCTGGCGGAACTCGGCCATGCGCTCCAAGCACACGGCATAGAGCGGCTGCAGGATGTTGAGCGCGGCGAAGAGGAATGCGCCGCTGCCGCAGGTGGGGTCCAGCACGGTAACCTGCCGGATGGCATCGTAGAAGGCCCACACCAGGTCGCCGCTCTCGGTCTCGCGCAACACGTCCTGCGCGAACTCCACGATGTCCAGGTTGTAGGTGATCAGGTCGTTGATCGCGGTGACCTCACCGGCCTTCAGTTTGCGGCGCACTTCCAAATACCGGCGGCGGCGGTCGATCAGCTCGCGGTAGATCTCGGTGGGCAAGGCGATGTCACTCGCTCCCCTCTCCTCGGGAGAGGGGCCGGGGGTGAGGGGGCTTTTGTTCCACGCCTTGCGGATCTTCCAGAGGTCCTTCTGCTCCGGGTTGAGGCCCTTGCGCACCTCGGCGGGCAGGTCGGCGAAGAGGCTGCTTTGCCACCAGGGCTGCATGGCTCCCTTCTCCTTGGGAGAAGGGCCGGGGATGAGGGCGAACTCGGCATCGAGCGCTTCGCGCATGGCGGGGGTGATGCCCTTCTGCACGCTTTGGTGGATGTAGTGGTCGGGATTTTCGCGCAGCAGGGCCCACACGCCGCCCTCGGGTTTGAAGGCTTGCGCATCCTTCTCCTTGGCCTTGTCGAAGAGCCAGGGGATGATGGTGTTGCGGCCGATGTAGTGGGTGATGTCCTCCTGGGTGTAGTAGGCGCCCATCTTCGCCCGCTCGTTGATGTACTGCTCGAAGATGTAGCCGATCACATCGGGGTTGATCTCGTCGCCGGGGGCATCGGGACGTATGTCCAGGGTCCACTGCCAGCCGTCGAAGAAGTCGAAGAGCTTCTCGAAGGCCTCGTCGGTGATGTTGATGGTGCCCGGCTTTTCCAGGTGGTGTACATCGAAGAGGCCACCGTTGAGGTAAGGCACCCGGCCGATCTCCTTTTCCAGCTTGGCGTGGTCCAGCTTGCCCAGCCCCTCGTGGAAGAGGCGCAGGAGGAAGCTGCGGTAGAAGCCTTGGTAGAATTTGTCCTTGCCCTTGCGCGCGGCGCTCTCGGTGAGCTTGGTGCGCAGGTAGCCGTGGTCCTTGTCCAAAAAACCCTTCTTCTGGATGAAGTAGATGAACATGAGGCGGTTCAGCATCAGGCTGGCGTACCACTCGCGGTCGGCGGTGGCATCGAGCCCCTTGATGAAGGTGACGAAGGCCTTGTGTTGCTGCCCGAACTGGGTGTAGAACTTCTTGACGACCCTCTTCGTGTTCGCCTCGAACTGGCGGCGCGCGCGATCGGTGACGTCGATCACGGTGATCGAGTCCTCCTCGTCCAGCGCAACGAAGAGGCCCGTGAGCTTTTCGTAGAGCAGTTCGGGTTTCTGTCCCTTGTGCCAGGGCACCTCGTGGTAGCCGATGGGCTGCTGCGGGCGGCGCACGGCGAGTTGCCACACCTGGCCGCCGTTGCCATCGATGTACACGATCAAGTGCTCCGCGTGGAACTTGGTGAACTGTTTCTCGATCTTCTGGCGGCGGGCCTTGTCGGTGGGTTCGGCGGTCTTCACCACGGCCACGAAGAAGTCCTTCTTCTCGGCCACCAGTTCGGCCTGCACGATGTCGCGCTCGGCCACCTTCAGCGGGCGCTTGCCGCTGCTGCGGTTCCAGCCCAGTTTTACGAAGATGCCCTGGATGTCGCCGGCTTCGAGGCGTTGCTTCAGATCTTGTTTGGTAATGCTCATTCTCTCGGCGGTTCAATGCTATCGGACGGATTGGTCTTATCCGACATATCCGTCCGATCCGTCTGACTCGGCTGATACTTCTTTGTGCCCTTGCACTCCGGGTAGCCACTGCACCCCCAGAACTGGCTGCCAGCATTGCCGCCCTGACGGGCTGTTCGTAAGCGCATGGGCTTGTTGCACTTGGGGCAGTCGGGCGTTTCTTCCTTGGGCACCACCGGGCTGCCTTGTTGCTTGTCGCGCTCTGCCAAGCGAGCCTTGGTGAGTTGCTCTCGGTAGCCCCCCTCTTTGATAATGTCCTGTTCCAAGCGCGTGACCAGCCGATCCAACAAGTAGTTGGCCTGGTGAATCAGGCAGATCAGGCAATTGGCTCGCAGGGCAGGGTCTGGATGGTCCAACCAACGGGCGTAGTCCGCGTACGTGAGTTCGCGGTTGTCGGGCACTTTGGCCACGCCGCGAACGGCCATGGCCTCCGGGTCGTCCTTGTGCCATTGTTTGTGCTTGTGCTGGCGCAGGTAGTCCTCAAAGTCCATCAGCAGTTCATCCTGGCTGGCACGGGCCACATTCACCAGCTTCACTTCACTTTCGGCACTTGTGGCGCTGGCTCGGCTGCCTTCGCCGATGTTCTGGCGGCCGCTGCGTGCGGCACCGATCAACTGGTCGCTCAGTTTATGGCTGCGGATGAACTTCTCACAGAAGGCCTTGGTGCCGTCGTAGATCACCGTAGTGGTTTGAAATGCCCGCAGTTTGCGGTATCCACCACTGGGTCGTAATCGGTCGTGGCTGTTGCCCTCAGAACCCGTCTCGCTCATCTGCCTGCTTTCAATCCGATGGAACAAATGATATGCGGCTGTTGGGCCAGTTCAGTGGTGCCGTCCTCGGGCTTGTTCACCAGGTGGCCGTCCTCGTGCAGGGCCAGCACCAGTTCGGCGAGTTCTGCATCGGTGATGCCTTCGCGCAGGCGGCGGTTCAGCAGGTCCTTGGCGCGTTCGCGCAACGGGAAGCGGTAGATCTCCTCGGCGGTTTCCTTCAAGGCGCGGTTCTCGAACAAGGTGCTGCGATCTTTCTCGAAAAGCACTTTCAAGCGGTTGTAGGTCTGGTAGCGGGCGCCGTTCTTCTTGCCCAGCTGCCCGCCACCGGTGCTGCTCTCGTTCTCGTGGATGTGGCGCACGGCGGTCTTCACCAGTTCGTGGTGACCGGTCACACGCTCGGCAGTGGGTTCCTCCGGGCCGCATTGCAGCGCTTTCAGGATGCGGAACTGGCTTTGTGTCACCACCTCGCCGCTGCCGTTCACCCAGGTGAGCAGGTCGTTGTCCTGTGCGGTCTTCACGAACACGGCCACGCCCGGTGGCGCCTTGGTTTCCTGTACGGGAAGGTGGCGCGTGCTGTACACCACGTCGGGCATGTTCTCGATGCGTTTGCGCAGCTCGGCATCGCTGGCAGTGGCCTCGTTCCAGATCTGGTAGGCCCAGCTGCCAAGGTCCACTTCATCGTCGCCCTCTTCATCGTACATGCCGCTCTTCTCCGCGTAGAGGTCGTGCAGGTTCACGGGGTCGCCATCGAAGAACACTTCATCGGTGCCCACCACTTCGGCGTTCTCGGTGATGCGCTGCCGCAACCTGCCACGCAGGTTGATGATGGTCTCGATGCCTTCCTCGGGCAGGAAGCTGTAGCAATACACCTTGTCGCTCGTTTGCCCGATGCGGTCCACGCGGCCCGCGCGCTGGATCAGTCGGATGAGCGCCCACGGCAGGTCGTAGTTGATGATGATGTGGCCGTCCTGCAGGTTCTGGCCCTCGCTGAGCACGTCGGTGGTGATGAGCACGCGCGTTTCGTGACTGGTGCCCGCGATCTCGGGTTGTTTGTTGCTGCGCGGACTGAAGCGATGCGCGGCGTGGGTGGGGTCGTTCCGGTTGCCGGTCACCACATCCAGACGGCTCACCTTCCGCACGTCCAGTTGCTCGTGCAGGTACATGGCCGTGTCCGCGAATTGCGTGAACACGAGGACCTTCTTGTCCGGATTCTCCTTGGTGCAGAAGCGGTGCAGCGCGTTCAGTTGCTTGTCCTTGGCGGGGTCCCAGTCCTTGCCCATGGTCCAGATGTGGTGCAATTGCCCGGCATCGTCCAGCAGATGCTTCTTTAGTTGATCGCTGAAAAGACCGGCCCTCAACCACTTGAAACGTTTGCGGTTCTTGGGGATGTCGAGTGCTTTGTACAGCAGCGCGGCGTTCTCCGTGTAACGCTTGCCGTGCTCATCCACGCTCATCTCGGCGAGTTTCTCCATGTCCTCGTCGCCGAGGATCTCGTCGATCCCCTCGCCGTCCTGGATGCCGATGGGCAGGTCCAGGTCATTCTCCAGCGCGTACACGAAGAGGTGGTTGCGCAGGATGTGGCGTTGGAGCGAGAGCAGGAAGGACCAGCCACTGCTTTCGAGCCGCTTGAACAAGCTGGTGCGCGCGAAGCCCACCATGCGCTTACCGGCGCGGCTCAGGTCGTCGATGATGCGCAACTCCTTTTGGCTGGCCTGGCTCTCGGCCGCGCCATCGATGTAGCGCCGCAGTCCGTAACGGGCCAGATGGAGTTGGCGGATGATGTCCACCACTGCACTGCTGTACAGCTTGGCATACTGGTCGTTGGGGTCCTTGGCGTTGAAGCCGTATTTGAACGCCTTGGGCAAGCGCTCGGGGAACTTGAAACGCGAGCCGTCCTGGAACTCCAGGTAGGGCTTGCCGTCCGCCGGGTCGATGGGACTGTGCTTGCGGATGAAGCTGCGCGTGCGGCGCACGGTGTAGTGCTTCATCAGGTCGCGCCAATCGTCAGTGAAGGTGCTGTGCTCGAATGCACGCAGCGTCTGTGGCCGGGTCTGGTGTTTGGCCTCGAATTCATGCTGACCTCCGAGGTCGGCGATGTACTGGTTCGGTCGCAGGCCGATGTCCTCCTCGGGGTCGATGAAGAGGCCGAGTTGCGCCGAGAGGTCGTAAAAGCTTTTGTTGTAGGGCGTGGCGCTCAGCAGCACCACCTTGCATTCCACGCGGTGGATGAACTCGCGCACGGCCTTGTAGCGTTTGCCCTCCGGGTTGCGCAGGTTGTGACTCTCGTCGAGCACCAGCAACTTGGGGCGGGGGAATTGTTCCAGGTATTCGGCATCGCGCACGGCGCCGAGCGAAACGATCTCCAGCTTCATCTCGAACTCCTTCTTGAACCACTTCCACATGTCCTCCAGGTTCGGCGGACAGATGACCATGCTGCCGCGGAACTCGGTCTGCTCGATCAACTTGATGAGCGCGGCGGCGGTCCAGGTCTTGCCCAAGCCGACCACATCGCCGATGAGCACCCCGCCGCGCTTGTCCAGCATGCGCGCCGCCATGCGCACCGCTTCGGTTTGGAACTTCAGCAGCTTGTCGCGGAAAAGCGGCGGCACTTCGTAGGTGGCCAGGCCGATGCGCGCCTCGTTGCTCAGGTGGTACACGATCTTCAGGAACACCTCGTAGGGCGTGCGGTCCAGGCCGGCCCAGCTTTCGTCGATGATGGCCAGCAGGTCCTGGCTGATGTCGATGCACCAATCGGCGCTCCAGCGGTCCTCGAACCACTTGGCCAGCTTCTGTGCGGCATCGCTTTCCAGTACGTCCACGTTCAATTCCCCGTTCCCTTGCAGCCCGCTGAAGGTGAGGTTGCTGCTGCCCACGAAACCGATGACGGGGTTGAAGCGGTCCTCGCGGAAGGCGAGGTAGAGCTTGGCATGGAGCAGGTAGGCCAGGTGCAGCTTCACCACCACCTTGCCCGCGCGGATCTGCTCGGCGAAACGTTTCAGCGCGCGCTCGTCGCTTTCACTGGGCGTACCGTAGGTCAATTGTTCCCGCAGGTCCTGGGCCAACCGTTTGCGCCAGCGGGCCACATCGCTCTGGTCGGGCTCGTGGTGGCCATTTGCCGCGTACAGTTCGGTCAGTTCTTCGCGGCGCGACTTGCTCATGCCCACGAGCACGCGGCATTGCTTGCCATCACCTCCTTCGAAGCCGTTCACCAATTCAGCCAGGGGTCCCCAGCCGCGCAGGTTGAGGTAGCCCACGCACACGTCGCTGCGGTAGGCCAAGCGGAAACTCTCCTTCAGCCCTTCAAGGAGCTTGCGTTCAATGTTGTCGTAGATGGTGGGCATGGTGGACTCTGCCGCGTAGAAGATCGATCAATTATGGAATGGCGGACCTGAATTACAAGTAGACGGCTGTTGGTCACGTTGTCCACTTGCTTCGAGGTCCTTCATTTTCGGCGATCAAAGTAACCACGCCGCCCCGATCGCGCGGGAATGGCAGGCAGGATCAACAAATAGATCGGGAGAGGATCGGGCATCGCAATGGATTGCTCCACACCCCACCGTTGATCACCTTCTCAACCAACTCGAAAAGTCACACACTCCCGCCGCCGTACCTTGCACCCCCAACGCTCCTCCCATGCGCAAATTCTACCTGTCCGCTCTGCTGCTTTTTGCTTTTGCCACCGCCCATGCCCAGCAGATGGACCTCTCTTGGGCTAGTTCCACGGCACCTGCCCTTGTTCGGGTGAAGTTCGCGGGCAACGGCGACATCTTCTCGCTCGGTTCAAGCAGCAACGGTGTGCAACTGCAGCGTTTCAGCGCGAGCGGCACCTTGCTCTGGACCA
>Ga0209573_1004218_pt1 | contig 14487 bp, 9 predicted proteins | sample TNRBio252014_DNA_FD_185870 | JGI IMG/M metagenome (GOLD analysis project Ga0209573, IMG submission 185870) | Wastewater treatment Type I Accumulibacter community from EBPR Bioreactor in Madison, WI, USA - TNR Reactor_6/25/2014_ DNA (SPAdes)... | ecosystem: Engineered > Bioreactor > EBPR >...
CCTATTTTACCGGACGGTCACTCGGCAAACATAAGCTGGCTCCGCAGATCAGTCCCAATAAAACCTGGGAAGGTGTAGCGGGAGCACTTGTCGCCGTGCTGATTTATGGCCTGCTGTGGGATTTCTGGTCAGAAGAACAATCATTAGCGCCGGTTTTAGTACCACTGCTGATAATGATGGCTATCTTAGGTATCATCGGCGATTTATATGAGTCATTCGTTAAACGCCAAGCCAATGTCAAAGATAGCGGCAATATCCTGCCGGGTCACGGTGGAATACTGGATCGGATCGACGCTTTGACATCGGCCCTACCCTTTGCCATATTGGCTATTCTTGTATTTTATTCACCTGCGATATGAAGACAGCTCGTCAAATAACCGTACTCGGCGCAACCGGCAGCATTGGAGACAGCACGCTCGATGTCATCGCACGCCATCCCGATCGTTTCCAAGCATTTGCACTGACTGCGAACCATAATGTCGAAAAAATGCGCCTGCAGTGCCGCCGCTTCCAACCCCGCTACGCAGTAATGCTTGATGCGAAATGCGCAGAACAACTGGCCGAAGCCCTTCGCTCCGACGGAATCAAAACCGAAGTATTATGCGGAATAGAATCGTTGGAAAAAGTTGCATCTTTGCCGGAAGTTGATGCCGTGATGGCCGCCATTGTCGGCGCCGCAGGAATCCGCCCGACTTTTGCAGCCGCGCGATCCGGGAAGTTAGTATTATTAGCAAATAAAGAAACGCTGGTAATGGCTGGACGGATTTTTATGGACTTAGTCAGGAAAAACAACGCCGCCTTGTTGCCGATCGATAGCGAACACAATGCCATCTATCAGTCGTTACCGCATCAATTTGATGGTAATTTCACTAGGGCCGGAATTAGCCGGATCCTGCTTACGGCTTCCGGCGGGCCGTTTCGTTGCGCATCGATCGACTCCCTGGAGCAAGTCACGCCTGAGCAAGCTTGCGCGCACCCCAATTGGGACATGGGAAAGAAAATTTCTGTTGATTCTGCCACCATGATGAACAAAGGACTCGAAGTCATCGAAGCGCACTGGCTGTTTGATGCTCCGGCGGACAAGATCCAGGTTGTCGTTCATCCGCAAAGTGTCATCCACTCGATGGTCGCTTATGTCGACGGCTCAGTAATCGCGCAACTCGGGAATCCCGATATGCGCACGCCGATTGCGCATGCGATGGGTTATCCGGAACGTATTGAAAGCGGTGTCTCGGCTTTGGATATGTTCAAGGTTGCCCAGCTCAATTTCGAAGAACCGGATTTCAAGCGATTTCCATGCTTGAGGCTGGCGTATCAGGCATTGACCACTGGCGGTAATATGCCGGCCGTGCTAAATGCAGCCAATGAGGTTGCGGTGGAATCTTTTCTGCAAAGACGTATGCCCTTTACAGCGATTCCGGTCATGATTGAGAACGTCATGCGCACAATCGAACCCGAAGAGCTGACGACACTGGAAGATGTATTGAGAACCGATCATCTTGCTCGTGAAAAAGCCCATGCATGGCTGGCAACGTTGCAATAATGTGAAAAAGATTCATAGGTCGCATTGATTGGATTTCATTTTTTTTAATTAATGATAGTATTCAGAATTTCTACGGTCATGCATAAAAATTAACAAGGTTATGCAATCTAAGTCTTCATCACTCGGCACTACCTTATTAATCAATTGATATGTCAATAACTTACACCATCATTTCTTTTATTATCGCGTTAGGTATTTTAATCACGTTCCATGAATTCGGTCATTACCTGGTTGCGCGATGGAGTGGTGTAAAAGTTTTACGGTTTTGTATCGGTTTTGGGCAACCTATTTTCCGGCGGTGTTGGGGAAAAGACCGCACAGAATGGGTGATCGCTGCCATTCCCTTAGGCGGATACGTCAAAATGCTCGATGAAAATGAAGGCAAGGTTGCAGCAGCGGATTTACCCCGTGCTTTTAACCGTCAACCTGTCAGCCGGCGTTTTGCGATCGTAGCTGCCGGACCAATTGCCAACTTTCTCTTGGCGATTGTTTTATATTGGCTATTATTTATCCTGGGTGTCCATGGCATGAAACCCGTTCTTGGACCTGTTGAACCAGGCAGTCCTGCAGCTTACGCAAAATTTGAAGAAGGCGACACCATCGTTCAGATCGAAAACGAACCTGTCTCCAGTTGGCAAGATGCGCGCTGGACGTTATTGCGCTACGCGGTTGATCAATCGCCCAATGTTAAAATCCAAACAATTGATAAGCATGGCAATAGCAATTCACGGCAATTGAATTTAAGTCAAATAGACCCGAATAAGCTTAACGAGAACTTTCCCGGCATTATCGGATTAACAAGCTACCAGCCAACATTTGATCCCGTTATCGGACAGGTGATCGCCGATGGCGTTGGTTCTCGCGCCGGTTTGCAGCCCGGAGACGAAATCATAGCCGTCAACAATACTGAAATTCTGACGTGGATGGATTTTGTTAAAGAAATCCGGTCAAGTCCTGGAAAAACGCTGGAGCTTGAAATCTTGCGTCACGGACAAATGCTTACCCTCACGGTAACACCTGAAACAGCGGCTGAAAGCGGCAACCAAGTTGGTAAAATCGGTGTCGCGCCAGTTGTGAATCAAGCTGAAATCGATGAATTGCTCGTTACGGTCAGTTACCCGATCGGCCAGTCGTTACAAAAAGCGATGTCGAAAACCTGGGAAACGACTGTTCTGACGTTGCAAATGCTTGTTAAAATGATAACCGGCGATGTCTCCTGGAAGAATGTCAGCGGTCCGATCTCGATTGCCGACTACGCGGGTCAATCGGCGCAAATGGGGTTGGTATCCTATTTGGCCTTTCTGGCATTGATCAGCGTCAGTATCGGGGTTCTGAATTTACTGCCGATACCGATTCTGGATGGCGGCCACTTAATGTATTATCTCATCGAAATTGTAAAAGGTAGTCCGCTTTCAGACAAAGCCATGTTAATCGGACAAAAAATCGGACTGACCCTATTATTCATGCTGATGACTTTTGCCATTTATAATGATATCAATCGGCTTATTACTGGTTAAATGATGAAATTCCGGCTTTTGGTTGCACTTGTTTGTCTCTTTCAAACTTTCTCCACTTGGGCCAGTGATTCTTTCATCGTCAAAGATATCCGCGTCGAAGGCATCCAGCGAACCGAAGCGGGCACAGTCTTCAGCTACTTGCCCGTTAAAGTCGGCGACGTGATGGATGAAGAAAAGGCAACCGAGGCTATCAAAGCGCTCTATGCCACCGGATTCTTCAAAGATGTCCGCTTAAAAAACGAGAATGATATATTGATCGTAGAAGTGATCGAGCGTCCCGCGATTGCTCAGATTATTATCAATGGCGCCAAGGAATTTGAAAAAGACAAATTGCTTGAGGGGCTTAAGCTGGCGGGTATTTCGGAGTCGCGGATTTTCAGCCGTTCGTTGCTGGAGCGCGCTGAATTGGAATTAAAACGTCAATACATCAGCCGGGGCAAATACGCTGTTAAGATTACCACTACCACCACACCGATGGAACGTAATCGCGTCGCCATCAATTTTGATATAAGCGAAGGCCGCACGGCGAGAATCAAGAAAATAAGCTTCGTCGGCAATGAAAAGTTTTCCGATAAAGATCTCCGCGCACTGCTGGTGCTCAGAAAACCCGATTTGTTGAGCTGGTTCACGAAAAACGATCAATATTCCAAACAAAAACTAGCCGCTGACCTGGAAACACTTCGCTCACATTATCTTGACCGGGGTTATCTGGAATTCAATATCGAATCCACGCAGGTATCGATCACACCCGATTTAAAGGATATCTACATCACCGTCAATTTAACCGAAGGTGATCAATATAAGGTCTCCGACATTAAAGTTGCTGGCGAAACGTTGATTGGTGAAGAAGAAATCCGCAAATTAATTTTAATCAAACCCGGAGAGGTTTTTGCCCGTCAAAAACTGACCGAATCCATCAAGGCGATTACCGATCGTTTAGGCGATGACGGTTATGCGTTTGCCAATATCAATGCCAATCCGGAAATCGATGCCGAAAACCGGCAAGCCGCTTTTACTTTTTTTATTGACCCGGGCCGGCGCGTCTACGTCCGGCGGATTGATATCGATGGTAACGATCGTACCCGTGATGAAGTCATACGGCGCGAATTCCGTCAGATGGAAGGCGCTTGGCATTCAACCAGCAAAATCAATCTCTCGAAAGTGCGCGTCGACCGGCTGTTTTTCTTCAATAGCGTTAATGTGGAAACACCCGCTGTTCCGAATAAAACAGATCAAGTAGACATTAAGGTAAAAGTCGAAGAAAGACCGACGGGGTCAATCATGTTTGGCGCGGGTTATTCAGATCGCCAAGGGTTGATTCTGAATGGTTCGGTCTCACAAAACAATATTTTCGGCACCGGTAATTTTTTCAGCTTGGATGTCAATACCGGCGCGATCAATAAAACTTATGCGGCGTCCTTCACTAATCCGTATTTTACGGTGAATGGCGTTAGTCTCGGCTTTGATGTGTACAAACGCGATATCGATACCAGACCATTGACCCGATTCGGTGAATTTAAAACCGAAACCATGGGCGCAGGCTTTCGTCTCGGCATTCCAATCGCGGAGAATGACATCGTATCATTGGGTCTGGCTGCGGAAAATACCGACATCAGTACATTCACAAACAGCCCGGTACGCTATAAAGACTTTGTCAAAGAATTCGGCAATTCAACCGTCAATTTCCCGCTCACCCTTAGTTGGGCGCGAGATCGCCGTGACAGCGCAATCTGGACCACCTCGGGCACCACGCACCGCTTGTTCGGCGAAGTCAGCGTCCCAGGCGGAGATTTGGATTATTACAAGGTCAGTTACCACCAAAAATGGTTTTATTCATTCACCGACTGGATGACGCTGATGATCAATACCGAGTTCGGCTACGGCGATGGTTACAGTGGCAACAACCTGCCTTTCTTCAAGAACTTCTTTGCCGGCGGAAATAATTCGATCAGAGGTTATGATTTGAATTCCCTGGGTCCTCGTGATGAACTTATCACTGGCGTATCGTCTGTCAATTCAAGATTGTTCGCAATTGGCGCCAGTAAACGGGTGGTCGGCAACGCGGAACTGATGTTTCCATTGCCGTTCCTGCGTGACGATCGATCCCTGCGGTTCAGTTTCTTTGTTGACGGCGGAACGGTATTTAACAGATTCAGCAAGCCCGGTCCCCAGAATGATTTTAGCGAGCTGGTGCGCTACTCGACCGGGATCGCGCTGACTTGGGTATCGCCGATGGGTCCGTTGAAAGTCAGTCTTGCCGAACCACTTAACGATGTTCCCAGCGATAATCTGCAAAGATTCCAATTCATGTTCGGTCAACAATTCTGAATTCAACCGGGATCCTGTCACGCGTGAAAAGACTAATTGGCAGCATTCAACGGCAGTATGCAATCGCGATGATACTCGCCATGATCGCAGGAACCGGAATCAATAGCGTCGCTTTGGCGGAAGCAATCAAAATAGGCGTTGTTAATACCGAAAAAATTCTGCGAGAATCCATGCCGGCAGTACAGGCGCAGAAAAAAATCGAGCAGGAATTCATTCCACGTGATGAAGACATCAAGAAAATGGCGCTGCAAGCTAAGAATCTTCAAGACAAGCTCGAGAAAAACGGGACTGCCATGGAAGAAACGGAACGGCGGAATCTGGAAAGAAATCTTGCCAATCTGAGCCGGGAATATCAGCGCGCGCAACGGCAAATGCGCGAAGACCTGAGCGTACGCCAGAACGAAGAATACGGCATCATTCTGGAACGCACCAACCGCGCCATCAATCATATTGCCGAAAAAGAGCATTATGATTTGATCCTGCAATTGCAAGACTCGGTATACCGGAGCCAACGTATCGATATTACCGACAAAGTTATCAAAGTGCTCGAAAACGAATAAAGTACCCGGCAAATAAGCGGCGCAAAAAATATCGAGCAAAATCACACAGGGCCCAAAAGGACAATATTATGAATATTCACGAAATCCTGAAATATCTGCCGCACCGTTACCCGATATTGCTGGTGGACAGAGTCATTTCCCTCGAAGCGGGCAAAGATATCGTCGCGTTAAAAAATGTTTCCATCAACGAACCATTCTTTTCCGGACATTTTCCGCATTATCCGGTCATGCCGGGCGTGTTGATCGTTGAAGCGCTGGCACAGGCTGCCGCGTTGCTGACGCTCAAAACCGAAAATAACGCCAACAACACCGATTCGGTGTATTACTTTGTCGGCATCGACGGCGTGCGTTTCAAAAAACCGGTCTTGCCCGGCGATCAGCTTATCTTGAAAGTTTCCATCGAACGTCAAATCAAAGGCTTATGGAAATATTCCGCCCGCGCTGAAGTGGATGATCAATTGGTCACCGAAGCGCAGCTGATGTGTACCGCCCGTCCGGTTTAATCTCCCTCGCTCCGGTTGCAATTGCAATCAGCCAGTGCTGATAGCACCACGGTATGCGGTGTCGATGAAGCCGGACGCGGCCCCCTTGCAGGGCCGGTTTACGCCGCTTGCGTTGTTTTAAATCCGAACCATGTGATTGATGGCTTGGCCGATTCAAAGCAACTCAGCGAAAAACAACGCGATGCGCTGACTATCGAAATTAAGCAGCATGCAGTTGCTTGGGCAATTGCATCCGCCACGGTTGAGGAAATCGATCGGCTCAATATCCTGCAAGCAAGCCTGCTCGCCATGCAGCGAGCGGTGCAAAGCCTGGCGCTCACACCCGGACGGGTGCTGATCGACGGCAAACACAGCCCTGCGCTCAACTGCGAAGTGCAAACGATTGTCAATGGCGATCGTTTAATTCCCGCAATTTCCGCCGCTTCCATTTTGGCAAAAACCGCTCGTGACGCCGAAATGCTGCGATTGCACCAACTTTATCCGCAGTACGGCTTCGACCGGCATAAGGGCTACCCTACCAAAGCGCACTTCGCGGCCCTGCAACAACATGGCTCCTGCGACATTCACCGGCAAAGTTTTGCGCCGGTCAAGAACATCAATCTAAATAGATAGGCTTTTCAAAAGAAAACCCGCATCAAGCATGGATCATTGAGCACTCATATAAGGGAAGAAAACTTTAGGCGTATAATGCTGGTCATTCCGGGTGATTTGAAAAATCGTTACGCGTGTTAACCGTTAGTTTCATTTAGCTTCAATCCAAAACTCAATAAAGGATCAAAATCAAATGCGTGTTGAAAAAAATACTGTAGTTTCACTGAATTATGAATTATCGGACACTTCGGGAAAAATCCTGGAAAAAACCGATACGCCAATCAGTTATCTGCATGGCGGTTATGGGGGAATTTTTCCGCAGGTGGAAGAAGCGTTACATGAAAAAGAGATCGGTCATTCTTGCTCGGTTCCGATGGAACCGGAAGACACCTTCGGTGAGTACGATGCCGAATTGATCCGCGTTGAGCCGCGCAGCTCATTTCCGGACAATGTAGTTGTCGGCATGCATTTTGAAGGCGGCGTGGAAGGATCCGACGATTTTATTATTTACAAAGTCACCGACGTTACCGACGACTCAGTGATTGTCGATGGCAATCATCCGTTCGCGGGCATGCGGGTAGTTTTCGCTTGCACGATAACCGATGTGCGCCCCGCCACTCCGGATGAAATCGCGCACCAGCATGTGCACGGGCCGCACGGCCATGCGCATTAGCGGCAAACCGTTCATGGGTTTTCCGTAACGTCAAGCGCCTGTCTCAAGATATAGAGTTGCTCCAGCGCTTCCCTGGGACTTAAATCATCCGGGGAAAGATTCTGCAGCAAAGCGATTACCGGATGTTGTTCCGGTTTTTCTTCGATCGGTTCAGCTTGTGGAAAAGCAAACAAATCCATTTGCGGCGCGGATTGAATGCTTTCCCGTTCCAATTGAACCAAGTGTTTTTTTGCCAGCCGGATGACCGGTTCCGGCACACCGGCCAATGCCGCGACTTGCAAGCCGTAGCTTTGGCTCGCCGGACCCTCGCTGACTTTATGCAAAAAAACGATACGATGCTTGTACTCCACTGCATCCAAATGAACATTCTGCAATTGCCTGAATTCTTCCGCCAATTTGGTTAGCTCGAAATAATGCGTCGCAAATAAGGTAAAACTGCGGTTCTTGGTCAACAAATGCCGGGTAATCGCAAATGCCAGCGCCAGACCGTCAAACGTCGACGTGCCGCGCCCGACTTCGTCCATCAGCACCAGACTTTGCGCCGTCGCGTTATGCAGGATGTTGGCGGTCTCGGTCATTTCCACCATAAAAGTCGAACGCCCGCTGGCCAGGTCGTCAGCCGCGCCGATGCGGGTGAAAATCTGATCCAGCATACCGATGCGCACGTGTTTTGCCGGCACATAACTGCCGCAATGCGCGAGCAGCGCGATCAACGCAATTTGCCGCATGTACGTCGATTTACCGCCCATATTGGGGCCGGTAATGATGAGCATGCGAGGCTTGCCAGTATGCTCGGCACCCAGTTGCACATCGTTGGCGACAAAGTTTTCCACTTGCCGCTCCACCACCGGATGACGCCCGGTTTCGATCATCATTTCGTCGTCATCGGTCAGCTCCGGCGCGGTGTAGTCCAACGCCTGCGCGCGTTCGGCAAAAGCGCACAAACCATCGATTTCCGCGATGCCGGCCGCCACTTGCTGCAATGCTTGAATATACTGTCCCAACGCGTCAAGCAGCGCGTCGTATAAATATTTCTCGCGCGCCAGCGCCCGGTCTTGCGCGGATAATGCTTTATCTTCGAACGCTTTTAACTCCGGCGTGATATACCGTTCGGCGCTTTTCAGCGTTTGCCGTCGCCGGTAGTCGTCCGGGATTTTTTCGCTGTGCGCGTGCGTGACTTCGATATAAAACCCATGCACGCGGTTATATTCGACTTTCAGATTCGGAATGCCGGTGCGTTCTTTCTCCCGTATTTCCAATTGCAACAGGAATTCCCCGCAATTATTTTGCAACGCCCGCAATTCATCGAGTTCCACATCGTAGCCGTCGGCGATGACATTGCCCTCGCGCAGCACTACTCCCGGTTCCGGCAATAATGCCTTGTTTAAAAGCTCGACCAATGCCTTATCGATCTGCAGTGCCTGCAGCAATTGACCGATGCGCTCGCTGGCACAAGCGCGTAGCGCTTGAATGATTTCAGGCAACAACCCCAAGCTGTCGCGCAAGCCTGACAAATCGCGCGGGCGCGCTGATTTGAGTGCAATACGGGCAGTTATCCGTTCCACATCGGCAAATTGCCGCAGCAAGCTTCTGACGGCAAGATAGTCATTCTGTCCGTTCTCCCCGAGCAATGCCGCGATGCTGTCGAGCCGCTGCTGTATCGCTGTTTTGTCGCGCAACGGATGATGCAGCCAGAATTGCAGCAAGCGGCTGCCCATGTTGGTCGCGCAGGTATCAAGCAGCGACAGCAAGGTCGGCGACCGTTCGCCGCGTATCGTCTCGGAAATTTCCAGATTGCGGCGTGTCGCGGCACCCATACGCACATACACGCTGGTGCGTTCGGCTTGCATCGACGTGATATGCGGCGCAGCCGACCCTTGCGTCAAGCGGACATATTCCAGCAAAGCTCCGGCTGCGCATAACGCAACCGGCAAATCATCGCAACCGAATCCGGAAAGATCGTGCGTTTCAAATTGACGGATCAATCCGTTGACCGCGCTATCGTACTCAAATTGCCATAATGGTAAACGCTTCAACGCCCACTGCCGGCCTTGCAAATCATCAGAAAACAATGATTCCGGCAGCAAGATTTCCGACGGCTGCAGCCGTTCCAGCTCGCTCAGCAGATTCTTTGCGGAAGTCTCCAGCACTTTCAGTTGGCCCGCGGCCAGGTTCAACCATGCCAGCCCCAGCGTCGAATCCTGCACGAACAATGCCAGCAAAATACAATCGCGTTTGTCGTCGAGCAGCGCCGCATCGGTCAACGTCCCCGGCGTAATGATACGGACTACTTTACGCGCGACCGGCCCCTTGCTGGTGGCCGGATCTCCCACTTGCTCGCAGATCGCAACCGACTCGCCGGCTTTCACCAGCTTAGCCAGATATTGCTCGGCCGCGTGATACGGCACCCCCGCCATCTTGATCGGCTTCCCGGCGGAAGCACCGCGCTGTGTCAGCGTAATCCCCAGCAGTTTTGCCGCCTTCTCGGCATCGTCGAAAAACAACTCGTAAAAATCCCCCATGCGATAAAACATCAGCATGTCCGGATGCTGAGATTTAATCTGCAAATACTGCTGCATCATCGGGGTATGCTGTTCTGGTTGGGATTTCATAGTTAATGCCGGCGGTTATATTGCAAAATCGAAATGCTCATTCGTCGCATCCGCTTTAAATAATCGATTAAGCGATGCGTACTGTTTGATAACAATGTAATAACAATGAATCATCCGTTCCGGATCAGGGATTGGAGAAAACATTGACCGCCAATATTACCAAACACGCGAACCTTCAACGCAGTTATTGGATTGATGGCCGTCACATTATCCGAAAAGCCGGTGATCACTGGGGCAAAGATCCCAAACTTTCGGGACATACCTTGATCGTTAGGGAGGCTCACCAAACTCACAACCCAGTATAATTCAAATTAAATTGGGGCTACTTGTATTACCGTAGCGCAGAAAGTATGCAAAACAAAAAAGGATTGCATGAAATTCACAGAAGATACACGCGTCAAAATTCCTGCCATCTTGCATTTGGTTCGCTTGGGCTATCAATACCTGCCGCTCAAGGATCAGGAATGGGACTTAAACACCAATATCTTCCCGGCATTATTCCGCCAATCGGTTTCAAAAATTAACCCCGGCATCGACGCCCCGGCCGTAGATCGTTTGCTGGAAGAAGTAAAACTTGCGCTTGACAATGAGGATCTTGGGCAAGCGTTTTATCACAAGCTCATTGATCGTTCCGGCAATAAACTGATCGATTTCGATCATTTCGGCAACAATAGTTTTCATGTCGTTACCGAACTGACATACCGAAACGGTGAGGAAGAATTCAGGCCGGACATTAGCCTGCTGATCAACGGGCTGCCACTGGTTTTCATTGAAGTCAAAAAACCGAATAACCGCGAAGGCATTCTGGCGGAACGCGACCGCATCGATCAACGCTTCCGGAATCCTAAATTTAAGCGGTTCATCAATGTGACGCAATTGATGATCTTCTCCAACAACATGGAGTACGACGATGGCGATGTGCAGCCGATTCAAGGTGCGTTTTATGCCAGCACGGCTTATGGCAAGCCAAGTTTCAACTATTTCCGTGAAGAAGAAGTTCTGAATTTGACGGCATTGCTTAAACCGCTGCCGGAAGAAATTGAATTGACTGTCCTAAAAGACAACAACCTGGAAGTTATTCGCTGCAATCCGGAATTCATCACGAATAAAGACCCCAATCGCCCGACCAACCGGATTTGTACCTCCCTGCTCAGCCGGGAAAGGCTCTCGTTCATATTAAGATTTGCCTTGGCTTATGTCTCCGAAACAGAGGGATTGCAAAAGCACGTGATGCGCTACCCGCAATTATTCGCTACCAAGGCGATTGAGCAGAAGTTAAACGCGGGTATCAAAAAAGGCATCATATGGCACACCCAAGGCAGCGGTAAAACCGCACTAGCCTATTACAACGTCCGTTTTTTGACGGAGTATTTTCAGCAACAGCAAGTCATTCCCAAATTTTATTTCATAGTCGACCGGCTGGATCTGCTAATCCAAGCGCACCGGGAATTTACCAGCCGCGGCCTCACCGTGCATACGATCAATTCACGTGAAGATTTCAGCCGTGACATTAAAGCCACGCAGGTCATTCACAATCACGCCGGCAAACCCGAAATCACCGTAGTCAATATCCAGAAATTCAGCGACGACCCGGATGTGGTTTCGACCAAAGACTACGATGTGACTGTGCAACGGATTTACTTTCTGGATGAAGTGCATCGCAGCTACAATCCCAAAGGCAGCTTTCTCGCCAATCTCGACGAATCAGATCGCAATGCTATTAAAATTGGTCTGACCGGCACGCCATTGCTGGGAGAAGATTACAACTCGCGCAAGTTATTCGGCGACTACATCCACAAGTACTACTATAACGCGTCGATTGCCGACGGTTATACCTTGCGCCTGATCCGGGAAGAGATTGCCACCAACTACAAAATAGAATTGCAGAAGGCGTTAGCGGAAATCGAAATTCAACAAGGTGATCTAAATAAAGAGCTCATTTACGCTCATCCCGCCTTTGTTGAGCCGATGCTGGATTACATCGTCACCGATTTTGAAAGGAGCCGGGGCGCGCTTAACGATGCGAGTATCGGCGGCATGGTGATTTGCGATAGCTCGGCACAAGCCAGGCAAATGTTCGACCTGTTCAATTCCAAATGTGCTCAAGCATCCATTCAAGTTTCACAATACGACAATAACTATCCATTCAAACACTTGAAGGCTGCGCAAACGCGCTCCAGTTATCATGATCAGATTCAGAAAAATAATCGAGTTACATCCGCCGCTTTGATCTTGCACGATGTGGGTACCAAGGAACAGCGCAAAGAATGGGTGGAAGACTTCAAGGCCGGTAACATTGATCTCTTGTTCGTTTATAACATGCTGCTGACCGGTTTTGACGCAAAACGCTTGAAGAAGCTTTATCTGGGACGGGTATTGAAAGCTCACAATTTATTACAAGCGTTGACCCGTGTTAATCGTACCTATAAAGATTTTCGATACGGCTATGTCGTGGATTTTGCTGACATCAGCAAAGAGTTCGACGAAACCAATCGGCGCTACCTTGAAGAGTTGCAGGGAGAATTGGGCAACGAGATGGAACAGTATTCCAAACTGTTCAAATCCACTGATGAAATCGACGCCGAAATTGAACACATCAAGGGTGTGCTGTTTCGTTTCAATATCGATAATGCCGAATTGTTTTCTCAGCAACTGAACGAAATCCAGGATCGCGAAACCGTTCTGACACTCAAGAAAGCATTGGCCGATGCGAAAAGTCTGTACAACCTGATCCGCCTGCAAGGTGAATATGCTTTTCTGGAGCAATTGGATTTTCAAAAGCTGAATTGGCTGTACCGGGAAACCAGCAATCACTTGGATTTACTCAACTTGAAAGTCACCATCGAGCAAGGCGCAGATACCACTAACTTGCTAAATATCGCGCTGGAAGACGTGATCTTCAAATTCATCAAAATCGGCGAAGAAGAGTTAGTACTGGCCGATAAGCTGAAAAACACCCTGCGCCAGACCCGGGAAGCCCTGGCCAGCAATTTCGATCAGCAAGATCCAAAATTCGTTACTTTGAAAGAAGAATTGGAGCGGTTATTCAAGAAAAAGAACCTCTCGGAGGTCACCCAGGACGAAATGAATGCCAACATTGATGCGTTGAACAAAATCCATGCGCGCATCAAGGAACTAAACCGCCAGAATAACCAATTGCGCCAGAAATACCACGGTGATGTCAAATACACCCGCATCCACAAACGGCTACTCGAACGCGGCGGCTTGTCCGATTCCGAACGCAAAATCTTTGAAGCGCTGATGGCTATCAAACAGGACGCTGACGCGCAAGTGCTGCAAAATACCCGCATACTCGATAATGAAAGCTATTTCGAGCGCGCCATGATGCCGCTGATCATCGCTCGTTTTATAGACCAACAACAAATCAACCTCAACGCCGATGCTTCACGCTACATCAACCATCTAGTCGTCGCGGAGTACCTAAAAGAATTTAATACCGGAGCACGTTCGTGGTAGAGCAGGAATTTCAACAAAAAACTAAAACGCTGATCGACAACCTGAAAAATATTTGCGCCCACTATGGTTTGGGTAATGACGGCAACGAATTCAAGATCATTACGCAAACCTTCCTGTACAAATTTTTAAATGACAAATTTGCTTACGAAGCCAAAAAAATAAATCCATCCATAGCACAAGCCGAAAAATGGGAAGAAGCCCTTAGCGCTATGAATGAAGGCGACTTCGACATGTTGCAACTGCGATTAGGGCCGGATACCGCACGCTTGAAACCGACCCATTTCATCAATTACTTGTTCAGCCAACAGAACGCACCGGATTTTGCCAAACTGTTCGACGACACGCTGATGGACATCGCGATCAGCAATAATGACGTGTTTGCAGTTAAAACCGATGGTGGTGCAAAAGTGGTCTTGTTCGACCGGTTGAGTCAATACATCGCTGACGAATCCAAACGTGATGCCTTCTGCCGCGCGATCATCAATAAACTGGTGGAATTCAGCTTCGAACGTATCTTTACTCAGAAATTCGACTTTTACGCGACGATTTTCGAGTACCTGATCAAGGACTACAACAGCAATAGCGGCGGCAAATACGCCGAATACTACACGCCGCACGCGGTCGCCCGCATCATGGCGGCGATTCTGGTGCCACAGGATCAGCAAGGACAAATCAGAAACGTC
>Ga0209573_1004219_pt1 | contig 14486 bp, 13 predicted proteins | sample TNRBio252014_DNA_FD_185870 | JGI IMG/M metagenome (GOLD analysis project Ga0209573, IMG submission 185870) | Wastewater treatment Type I Accumulibacter community from EBPR Bioreactor in Madison, WI, USA - TNR Reactor_6/25/2014_ DNA (SPAdes)... | ecosystem: Engineered > Bioreactor > EBPR >...
TTCATGAAGGCCGCGAGTAACAAACCACGGATCATCGTCGCGCTCAGCGGCGCCTCCGGTGCGGCTATCGGGTGCTCCGTGGTGGCGCGGCTCGCCGAGCTTGGCGCGGAAACACACCTCGTGGTCTCGGAGGCTGCGCGACGGACGCTGGCCGAGGAAGTCGGGCCTGATGCTTTTGAAACCCTCGTGACACGGGTGGCGAAAGTGCACGACAACCGGGACATCGGCGCGAGCATTGCCTCCGGGTCTTTTCCGGTCGCCGGCATGATCGTGGCCCCCTGCTCGATGCGCTCGCTCGCCGCCATCGCGCATTCGCTCTCGGACAATTTGCTGGTGCGCGCGGCGGATGTACGGCTGAAAGAACGCCAGCCGTTGGTGCTGATCGCGCGCGAGGCGCCGCTGCATCTTGGCCATCTGCGCGCGATGACGGCGGTGACCGAGATGGGCGCGATCGTCATGCCGCCGGTTCCGGCCTTCTACCTCCGGCCGGATAGCCTCGATGCCGTCATCGACCAGATCGCCTGCCGTGCGGTCGATCTCACGCGCGTCTTTGCCCCCGTCTCCCGCGAGTGGAACCCCGGATGATGGATTTGATGTCCCGCAAGGCCACAGGACCGCGCGCACGATAACTGGACTTGAAATACCAATTTCCGAATTTCTTCGATACGGACGGCCCATCATGGCAACCACGATGCAGCAGCTTCGGGCCTGGCGCGGACCTGTTTTCCTGAGCTACGGATTTCGACCATTTTTCTTTTCCGCCGGCGTGCTGGCAACCCTTCTGATCGCGCTCTGGACACCATGGTTTCTTGGTTTTCTTGCGCTTCCGAGTGCATTTTCACCGATAAACTGGCATATTCATGAATTGCTGTTCGGCTATGTTCCGGCTGTTATCGCAGGCTTTCTGCTGACGGCGGTGCCGAACTGGACCGGGCGATTGCCAGTCGTCGGCTGGCCTCTGGCGGGCCTGTTCGCCCTCTGGCTCCTGGGCCGTGGCACTGTGCTGGCGTCAGCAGGCCTTTCGCCGGTGACACTGGCGGTCGGCGCACTTCTTTTTCCGCTCGCCCTCCTGATGGTGATGGCACGCGAGATTATTGCAGGACGCAACTGGCGTAACCTCAAGGTTCTCATCCCGCTCTTTCTGATTATCCTCGCGCAGATCGGCTTTCACTATGAAGCCGCCCGGTTTGGCAGCAGCGGGATCACGACGCGCCTCGGCATCGCCGCGACGATCATGCTGATCATGATCGTCGGCGGCAGGATTGTCCCCAGTTTTACCCGAAACTGGATCAAGCGCGAGAATCCCGGCCGGGAACCGAAGGAGTTCGACCGGTTTGATATCCTTTCGATGGGCATCGGCGGTATTGCGCTCGCGGGTTGGGTAATCGCGCCGCTCATGAGCCGGAGCGCGATTCCGCTGGGCATCGCCTTGCTGGCAGCCGGTTGCATTCAGGCCATCCGGCTTGTGCGCTGGGCGCCGGACCGCACCCTGGCTGAACCGTTGGTTGCGGTGCTGCACGCGGCCTATGCTTTCATTCCGCTCGGATTTCTGCTCGCGGGGATGGCGACCCTCACCGAAGACCCCGGCAGGCATCAGGCTGCGATCCACGCCTGGACCACAGGCGCAATCGGGCTGATGACTCTCGCCGTCATGACGCGCGCGAGCCGGGGACATTCCGGTAGGCCTTTGAGCGCGCCGTTGGGCACGACGCTGATCTACATTGCCATCGGGCTTTCCGCCCTGGCGCGGATCGCCGTCGCGCTCCTGCCTGCAACGACGATATGGCTTCTGCCGCTATCCGGCCTGCTCTGGTGCCTCGGGTTTCTGAGCTTTGCCGTTCTGTATTCGCCAGTCCTTTTGCTGGCGCCGGTGCAGCCCAAGTGATCGTACATGGCAGCCATAAGGCGCTCAAATAACACGGATATCGCCTCGGATGGCAGAATAGCGGCCGAGGTGGAATACATCAGCAAAAGATCAACTTGCGAAACGCGAGGCACCTACGTCCGCCCCCGAGTTTGCTGAAGGCAAACATGCTCTATCAATGTCTACTTCTAAGGCCGCCATTGCTCCTCGCAAACGACCGCCATGAGGGCGCATACTGGAAATGTGCCACCCAGTCTAATTGACCGACATGGGGGCTTCAATTCCATCCGAGAGCGGCAAGCATCCAGCCACCCATCTAACTTAGAACGGAATTTCGTCATCAAGCTCATTCGCCTGCTCCGCAGGCTCCGGCCAGTCTTGAGGCGCCGGTGCAGCATGCAATCGATTGACCGGATTTGCTGCACGGAAAGCATTGAGGAAGGGTTCGCGGTCATTCAAGCGCACGAGGACCGGATTCTCGCAGGACGAGGCTTTCCCAAAGATCACCGCATGCCGTGCTTCGAGACTGGGAAGCACCCCGGCGTAGTCCCTGCCTATGTAGTTTGAAAGGAATTCCTTCCCTGTATCGTCGAACGTCCTCATGGCGAAAATCGTATTGCATTGATTGAGAATGGTTTTCGTCACGTTGGCGGTCCGTTGCGTGATGAGCAGGCAACCGAGGCCGTATTTGCGCCCTTGCAGGATCGCCCGCGCGCTGCGCGCCGTTGCCGCCTTGTCGCCTTCCGCGACAACAGAATTCCACTCGGGGACAAGGGAGTGCGCTTCCTCATAGACGAGGCAGACGCGCGCCCGGTCGATCATGCCGAGTTCCTGGCACACTGTGAGGGCGGCATCCGAAATAATCGCCGTGATCTCGGCAGGGGTAAGGGTCGCCATGTTTGCGTTGCCCTGAAACATACCGCCTGCCTGCCGCGTAACCTCATACTGAGCAGGGTTGAGGACACGCAGCCGCCGTTGTTCGCCCGGATGGACGAAAGCACGGAGCTGCTCCGTAACCCGTGCCCGAAACGCCAAATGGCTTCCGCCCTGTTCCTGATTCTGGTTCGGGATGCCACCCTGACCTGCTGCCACCAATTCTTGGTGGCGCGCCGCTTCTTGTACAGGATCGACGAATTCCGACAGCAGCTCGGCATACTGATTGGTCAGATCGAGGCAGATAACCTTGATCCCGTCGGCGATCATCCGCTCGACCAGTTCGATCGACAGATAGCTCTTGCCGATACCGAGAATGCCAAGGATCGCAGTATTATGCGTCACCGCGTCCGAGATATTCAGGCCAACGCCAAACCTGGTACTCGGGAAATGTCCCACCGCATCGGGAGAGGCGGCATGCTGGTCGGAATCAAGCATGAAGACGGGTGCATTGATCCGGGGTAGCCATTTCACCGGGACGAATTTCCCCGCATCCGCGTCCCACCGACCAATTTTCCGGGCTTTCGCCCGCGCGTATCCGTAGGTGTTTTTCTGCTGGACTATGTCTTCGCGCGTCAGTCCGTCGATGAGCTGGAAAATGACATGATGGTCGCCAATGCGGGCTTCTACGAGCCTCCCTTCCGCAAGGTCTCGATCCTCCGTGACTTCAAAGAGCAAGTAGTCAAGATTCGTATCGCTAACAACGATGCCACACAGACGATTGATCCATTGGATTGCGGGCACATCGGTCAATTCTTCCGGCTTGGCGGTCAGAGCAAGGGCGATACCGGTGCCTCTTGCCTCCGGCAATTTGCTGATGCGGCTCTTTAGACCTTCCGGAAGCCGGACGGTGAGCACACGAAGCAGATTGCCCTCGTCGCGCCCCACATAGTTCAGAGCGACGCCCAGCATCCACGGCCCGTTATCGTCAGCAACAACCATCGGCGTGCCTGGCGGCACGCTGCTATCGCCGAGTTGCCGCACCAGAACGATTCCGGGCGACTGATAGGCTGCTATCGCGCCGATGATCTGCTCGGCCCTGACCGCGCCCCATTGGTCTCTGGCCCAATCGAAGAAGCCGAGGATCGCCTCCACCGGCCGCAAGATGACGATCACGGCCCAAGCGCTGAGCAGGGCAGCAACCTCGTCGGCACGGGTTCGGTGAAAGAGCCACACGCAAAGCAGGATGACGATCGTGAAGATCACGACAGGGCTACCCAGGCCCCGAACCGCCTTGTCCGCAAGCCTGACGTGGGGGCGGGTCTCCGCGCCGACCGGGGGCCTGATAAGCAGGACCAGTACAGATACGACACATATTGCGGCGCAAAAAACAATAACGGTCCACAACAATGTGGCGTCGGCGCTACCTGGCGCAACGACAAGCGACCCTGCTAGCAGCGCCGCCAGCGCCATAAATGCGTTCGTGGCCGCATCAGCAGGCGGCGTAAAATGCGGATTGAGCAAGCGGCTGCCGAACAGGAGACTGGCAAATCCGCTATAGAGCCAAATGGCATTCTCGTTGGGCGTGAAACCCGTGGAAACCACCCAATACTGGATCGCCGCAAGCAAAGCGGCGTAAATCAACAGGCTGGCGACCCTGTGGCGCGTCTGTCGTCTTGCTGCTTCCACGACCACCCCCTCCGTTATGTTGCCACCATCGGAAAGGTAGAAGATGGCCTTTGTCGAGTCGATCACCTAGATTTCGCGCTATTTAAAGCCCGTTTAGAAGTGGTTGCAGAACCTCCTGCCAGTCCTTTCAACTTCTACTTCGGAGCCGAGGGTTCCAGGTCCTGAAGGAGTGAACGTGATCCGAACACGTAGGCGCAAGCAGTCGGATGGCGCTCGGCTTTGTCATAAGCCATGTCGGCTCTTTGGGAGAAGCTGGTGTCCCTCGGACGACCGCAATGGCGGCGCAATCCAGTCAAATCTGCCCCGGCCCGACGATGATATCACTGGCGCTCGATGCCGGCGGATTGGCCGCGACGGGCGTTGTCGGAAAGTCTCCCGGCCCCATGTCGCAGACTTGGCTGTTGTTGCCTTCCCGGCAGTTTGGATCGGAATTTTGGCGCGCTGATCTGGCCATATCGCAGATCGTCGTGCCGTTGGAATCGGCGAAGCCTGAGCAGCGGCCGGAACTTACCATCTCCTGGCAGTTGCCGGGGCCGAGCTGGATGCAGGAGGCGATAAAGCCGGCATCGACGCGCTGGCCGTCGAATGTGCCCATTTCCATGAGGCGGCGAACAGCGGGTGTATTGTAGCCGTCATTGGTGAGGCGCGCCCAGGCGTCGACCTGCTCCTGCAGGGACATACAGGCATAGCCCTCGCGGTTTGTATCGGCGTAGCGGCGCACATTGGCGGTGTTGAGCTGGAAGATGCCGGTGCAGCAACTGCCATTGAAAATACCCTTGTTGCCGCCGGATTCGAAACGCCCGAGTCCGCCGAGGGTGCAGGAAGTGGATTTGAGATCGTCGCGCAGAACCGAGGCATTCACTGCATCGGTTATCTCCTGAGCAGAATAGTTGGTCCGCTCACAGAACTGGGTGCGCTGGGCTGTGGCCGGCAGGGCGAAGCACAGAGCACAGACAAGCAGGCAGGCACGGACAAACCGGATCATCAGGAAAACACTCGTCTTCAGCGTGTCGGATAGGATCGTGCGCATTCGGCGATGAGCTTGCCGCCGATGATCGCCCGCATCTGGATCTGGCCGGTTGCAGGATTGAGCCGCGCCTGAATGCTGTCGCCCTGGTTCTGGGCCGGGAGAGCGGCGTCGGGCGGATCGATGTAGCAGCCGCGATCCTCGCGCAGGATGGTGGCCTTGCCATGATCGAGCGTGACGATCCGCAAGGGGCAGATCGAGCGTTCCACCCCTGCCCCGGCATGGTTGGCGCCGCTCTCACAGGCGCGGGTCAAGACCGTGCTGATGATGATCGATCGGCTCTTGTCCTCGAAACGGGTGGAGAGTGCGGTGACCCAGGCGTTCTTGCCATTGAGGTTTTTCTTCAGTTCACGGTTCGCATAGGCATTGGCGTCCCTGATCGCATCCGGCCAGACCATGGTCTGCAGCGGGTCAGTCGTCGACGGCTCCCGAAAATCTGACAACGCCATGGTCTGCCACGCGCCATCGGACTGAGCCTGAACAGCACTGGTCATCCCGCTGAGCATGAAAGCGAGTGCTGTGATCAGAAGACGGGACATTCAGCGGACCTCGGTGACGGGGATGTTCTTGGAGCAGCCCTCTACGGCGTCATGGCGGAGGAGTGTTCCAAGGCGGATGGTGCGGGTCTCGACATCATAGGATGCGTAGGACCCCGTGCCGTCGGCTGCGTTGCCTAGCGCAAAACACCCCGTCGCTTCACGAATAGTCGGGGTTTCATTGCGATGAACAACGAGGCGTAACGGACAGATCATGACTTCACGCGAGCCCTGATGCGGCTGGCAGGCCGCCGGAGCATTGAGGATCGAGAGGGTGGCGACGGTGGTCGCATTGCGCACGACGACATGCGCCTCACGGATCGGGGCGTTGCCAACGAGGCGACGGGTAACACCTGCCTTTGCCGCCAGATCATTGTTTCTGTTGATATGATCAGCCCAGAGATGCGCGTAGACCTGTCCTGCTGGACCCGGAAGACGGAGGTCGGTGACAATCATCGGACGCCATGCCCTTGGGCTCGCGGCGTCATCTGCGGCAAGGGCAGCTGAGGACCATGAGACCGCGATTGCCAGTGATAGGAGGACAGAGATGATGGGGGAAGTAGACATTACAATAAACAATATATTAGATGTTATGATTTGCAACCCCCGCCCGTGGGGTTGTGGGTGAAGAGGGAGAGGTCCGTTCCGGATTTGTGATGGGAGTTGAGGAAGAGAGAGGCTCTTCCCGCCCGTCGTGGAGATACCGGAGATGACCGTGAGAAGCCTTACCCCTGCGATCGAGATCGCGCTGAGTGCCCTAGTGACCTCGAAACACAATGTGCGCCGCATCAAGTCTGATGTCAGCGTTGAAGACCTCGCCGAGGATATCGCCCGGCGTGGATTGCTGCAGTCCCTGACGGTTCATGCCGTTCGTGATGAGACCGGCAACCCCACCAGCGCCTATGCCGTGACAGCCGGCGGTCGGCGCTTTGCCGCGCTGAAGCGTTTGGCCGCGGAGGGACGGCTCTCAGAGGATGCCGCTATTCCCTGCATCGTCAGGGATACCAGTGACGAGACCGAGGATTCCCTTATCGAGAATGTGATGCGGGAAGCACTGCATCCCCTCGACCAGTTCCGTGCCTTCAAGGCGCTGAGTGAGGACGAAAACCTCTCCATTGAAGAGATCGCGGCCCGGTTCTTCGTTTCCCCTAACATCGTGCGCCAGCGCCTGAAGCTCGCGGCGGCCAGCCCGAAGCTGCTCGATGCGTATCAGGCGGAGACGCTCACCCTAGATCAGCTCATGGCGTTCTGCGTCACCGGTGATCATGCGCGGCAGGAGCAGATCTTCGAGCAGATCCAGCAGGGTCACAACAATGCGGCCTTCTACATCCGTCGCCTGATCACCGAAGGTGGGGTGAAGTGCAATGACCGCCGTGTCCTATATGTTGGATCGGAGGCTTATGAAGCTGCTGGCGGCGTTACTTTACGCGATCTCTTCTCCGAAGATGGCGGCGGCTGGTATCAGGACATTGCCCTGCTTGATCGCCTTGTGGCCGAGAAGCTTGCCGAAGAGGCCAAAGCCATCAAAGCCGAGGGATGGAGCTGGATCGAGACGGCGGTTCAGTTCCCTTATGGCCATCTCAACGGCTTGACGCGCCTGACGTCTGAGCCCGCACCCGTCACGGAGGAGGATCAGGCACGCTATGACGCCGCTGTCGCCGAATACAACGCCTTGTCTGAAAAATACGACGGTGCCGAGGAGCTTCCTGCGGAGGTGGACACCCGCCTCGGTGAACTCGAGGCCGAGATCGCGTTGATCGACGAGCGCCCTGCCCTCTACCTCTCATCCGAACTGCTGCACGCCGGAGCGTTCGTCAGCATTGATCATGACGGTCGTCTCAGGATCGAACGTGGGTTTGTGCGCTCTGAGGATCGAGCTGCTCTGCGTGCTGCCTGTGTCCCCTCAGGAGAGCAGCCCAGGATCAGCGCCGATGGCGTTACCGGTGCAACCCATGTTGCGGTCGCCGACGATCCTAATCAAGCGGACGAGGTGGAAACCGCTTCCCGCCTGTCGGATCGCCTCATCGCGGAACTGACGGCATATCGCACCCTCGCCCTGCGTGAGGCTGTGGCCGAGAACCCCGAAACTGCGCTGCTCGCGATGACGCATACTCTGGCGCTGAAGACGTTCTATCGCATGGCGGGCAGTGATACCTGTCTAGAGATCGAGATCCGCAGCACAAGCCTGACCTCGCATGCCCCCGAGATCGGCGATACGGATCTGGCGGCACGGATGGATGCACGGCAAAGCAGTTGGGCAGGGATGCTTCCGACCAATCCCGGCGATCTCTGGGATGCGCTGGTCGGCTTCGATCCCGACAGCCTTGCCGGGCTCTTTGCGTATTGCGTTGCCAGCAGCGTCAATGCGGTGGACATCCCGCATATCCGGCGTACCCGCGAACTTGCCCAAGCCAATGCGCTTGTCTCCCATGTCGGTCTCGACATGAAGTGCCATTGGACGGCGACCGCGAAGAGCTTCTTCGGCAAGGTCACCAAGGCGCAGATGCTTGGCATTGTGCGCGAGGTCAAGGGTGACGCACACGCCCAGATGATCGATCATCTCAAGAAGGCCGATATGGCGATCGAAGCGGAGCGGCTGGTATCAGGATCGAACTGGTTGCCCGAAACGCTGAGGGCGACGCAGGGCATCACGTCGGTACGGATGGTGCCCGCTGCCGAAGATGTGTCGGCGCCGATGGCCGATCACGAAGCGGCGGATATCGAAGGCGCCACAGACGATGTAGAGCTTCCCGCCTTCCTGACCGAGGCGCTGGCGCAATCGGCCGCACACGCTGTCGCCGCCGAATAGCCCTTCCCAACGTCCCCTTCCCTGCCCGGCCGAGCCTCTCGCGCGCCGGGCTTTTTACGTTTTGGAGATCAGACATGACCACTCAACCCTATACACCTGAGACCGCAGACAAGCCCCTCGTCGTCCTTCCCGTCACCATGGCCGATATCATGACGCAGATCGAAGCCGAGAAGGTGCAACGGGCAAACCTCCGCCCCGGCAACAAGGCTGCGGTTTTCGCCGCCCTCGCCGGCGCCGGGATCGCTACCGTTACCGTCACCTTCGACGGCTCTTCCGATAGCGGCCAGATCGAAAGCATCGATGCACGCGATGCCACAGGGATCGAGATGCCCCTGCCCGAAGAGACCGTTTCCATTGTTGCGATTGTCTGGGGGCAATCCCGATCCGAGCCGCGGTCAATGAGTGTTCGGGAGGGGATCGAGCATCTCGTGTACGACGCGCTCGAAGAAACCCATGACGGCTGGGAAATCAACGAAGGCGCTTATGGCGAGTTCGTCTTCGATGTTCCCGCCCTCGAGATCCGGCTCGATTACAACGAGCGGATCGCTGCAACCGAATATTCCGCCCACACGTTCTGAGAGGAGGACACCATGGCTCATCCCTATCACCATGCCCTCTCCTCCCAGAAGAAGTGGGGCGGCAGCGTTGAGGATTACCTCGCGATCCATTCCTGGTTCGATGCCTCCAAGGAGATCATCGCGGATTTCCGGCACAGGGCGCTCCGGCATCACGCCGAGGGCATCTTCATGGCCGAGACCATCTTCGGTGTGACGATCACTCTCTCCTCCGGCCGGGTCATTCCGACGCGCTGGGTCGGCGAGCAGCATGTCACGGAGGATCTGGGGTTCATCCCGAGTTTTGCCGACTGGGTCCGTTCAATTCGCCCAGAGCCCTGGATGGGGCGGACGCAAAAGATCGAGGCCGACGTCGATCCCCGGTTCCTGATCCGGGAGATCACCCATGCCTGAGGTGATCCAGACCATTGTCTACACCCTTGATGAACTCGACAGCCACGCGAAGGAGCGCGCTCGTGACTGGTATCGACAGGTATCCAACGACGATGATTGGCACGAATCCGTGTTCGAGGATTTCGAGCGGGTCTGCGAGATCCTCGGGGTGGAACTCGCGACGCGAACCGTTCGTCTCTACGGTGGCGGCACACGCCAGAAGCCCTGCATCTGGTTCTCGGGGTTTTCGAGCCAAGGCGACGGGGCGTGTTTCGAAGGCAGCTACAGTTATCGCAAAGGAGCTGCTCGATACATCCGGGCTTACGCCCCGAAGGATGAGCGCCTTGCTGCTATCGCGGATCAGCTCCAGCAGACCCAGCGCAAGAATCTCTACGGTCTGGAAGCGCGCATGACCCATCGCGGGCGCTACTACCACGAGTACTGCATGGACATCTCAGTCGAGCGGGCCAGCGACAGCTACCAGCCGCCGACACCCGGTGCCGAGGAGATCGTCGCCGATGCCCTCCGTGATCTCGCCCGCTGGCTCTACCGTCAGCTCGAACGGGAATACGAATACCAGACCTCCGATGAGGTCGTTGACGAGAGCATCGAAGCGAATGGTTACACGTTCACGGAAGTGGGGCGGCGGTTTGGGTGAGGGCAGCTTCGCCGCGCCGGCACATTCCCGGAAGCCGACACCGTGCACCAATGCCTTGATCAAGTCGCGTGTTCAGTGTTTCTGCTGCCATGCTCCAACAAACGCCTCTTCCGATATCCAAAGCCCAGGCGAGGCAACTCTGGTTACGGGCTCAAAGGCTCGATCAGCGCGCTCCCTTCGGAAGTGGGCCACAGGCGACGCGGGCGGCGGTCGAACATCTCGGCTATGTCCAGATCGACACGATCCATGTGATCGAGCGCTGTCATCATCATATCCTCTATTCCCGTATCCCCGAGTATCAGCGTAGCGATCTCAGTCAGGCCCAATCAGCGGACAAGTCTGTCTTCGAGTACTGGACCCATGCGCTGTCCTACGTGCCCACACGGGACTTTCGGTATTTCATCCCTGCCATGCGACAGGATTGGCAGAGTCGTTTTGCTTCTGTGACACAGGCAGATCTGCGCAAGTTGCTCGACCGCATCGAGGAAAGCGGCGCGCTCACCATCCGAGATATCGCTGATGACGTGCTTGTCGAGAAGAACCACGCATGGGCCAGCCGCAAACCCTCGAAACGCGCCCTGCAATTGGCGTTCTACAAGGGACTTCTGACGATCAGCGCGCGCGACGGCATGCTGAAAAGCTACGAGTTGGCCACCCGCCATTTCGGCTGGGAAAAGCCCCCGAGGCCGGCAACGGAAACCGAGATCCTGAACTACATGCTGGATCGGGCGCTGCGCGCACAAGGCTTCGTCTGCCTCGATTCCATCTGCCATCTCGATGCACCCCGCAAGGCGGCGATGCGGCGTGTGATCGAGACGCGGGTGAAGCGCAGGGACCTCGTCGCTGTTGCCCTTGAGGGTGCGGGCAAGATCGAGCACTGGACCGCTCCGGCGGTGCTGGAGGCATCAGCCGAGCCTGCCAACGCGCTGGTCCATGTTCTCTCGCCATTCGATCCGCTCATCATCCAGCGCAAGCGCCTCAGCCTCGTCTTCGACTATGACCATTGGTTCGAGGCCTATGTGCCGAAAGAGAAGCGGCTGTTCGGCTACTTCACCCTTCCGGTCCTGATCGGCGACGAAGTTGTCGCTGCCATCGATCTCAAGACCGACCGAGCCGCGAAGAAGCTGCGCATCCAGCAATGGACCTGGGTCGGGCGCGGTTCATCCGGCGCGCACCATCGCCAGATCGAGGAAGAATTGCATCGCTTCGAGCAGTTCCAGCTCGGATCCTGAGTTGCAGTGTGCGATGCCCGCTTCGCGCCCCAAAACAGTCGGTGCCCTAGACCAGCAGTTTTCTGATAACCGGTCATTCGTTGCGCTTAACGAGGACCTAGTGACTGACGTGCGCACAAGCTGGTTCCGGGGGGCTATCGGCTCAGCAGCTTGGCGCCGGTAGGGGTGCATTCTACGCTAGCTCGCGGCCAAACGTGGCGAATGGTTGCCGGCATGGCCTATATCCGCCGAGGCGGACGGGTAAGGACAGCGACACATGAGAGATCGCATGCTGTCTTCAGCTGGCTATTTCAGATCGGCGTGAGGAATATCATCGATCGAGTAATAAACCGGAATTCCCCGCGCCTGGGCCTTTCGGACATCGTCATCACCACCCTTGGATGCGCCCGGCAGGCGCAGCACTGCACCGCAGAGCTCGATCAACCGTTCGGCAGTTGGATGAAACAGCTTCTCGTAAAGCTCATCCCCTACTGTCTTTCCGCCGGCCTCACGCCAGGTCGGCAACGCCACCCATTCGCCGATCATCGGCACATGGCCGCGGCGGAAGATCGGCCACGCCGCCTCCTCCAGTCGCCGGAGATTGGCTGCCATCAATTCAGGATCGTCCCCGGTGCCGGAACGGTAGGGACCTGCAATCAGAATCATCATTGGCTCAATCCTTGTGTGGGGGTGAGATCGCGGTCGAGGGGCGGCCTTGGCATTCCGTGAAGATGTTGAGGGCCGCGTGCTGGATGAGAAGGATTGTCTTGGCGTCCCGTATCCGACCATCGCGGATCATAGCGAGCGCCTCGTCGATCAGGATCTCCATGACCTCGATATCCTCACCCTCGTCGGGTTTCCCGCCGCCCCCGCCTATCCGGTCCATGGCGGCGTATTCCGCGACAAAAAAGGTGAGCCGTTCGGTCACAGAGCCGGGACTCATGAAGCAATCGAGGATCTTCTCGACCCTGCCGACCCGGTAACCTGTTTCCTCTTCGGTCTCGGCACGGATGGTCTCTTCCGCGTTGCGGCTGTCGAAGAGACCCGCCGGCGCCTCGATGAGCAGATCATCGTAGCCGTTGACAAAGGCCGGCAGGCGGAACTGGCGGACAAGAACGATTGTCCGGCGTTCCCGATTGAACAGCAGGATGGTCGCGCCGTTGCCGCGATCATAGGTCTCGCGGCTTTGCGTCTGCCATTCACCATTCGAACGCCGGAAGGCGAATCGGATCGTCTTGAGGATGTACCAGTCGTCGGAAAGGATGGTGATCTCTTCAATCCGAACGCGGTCCGCGATAGACATGTGCAAACTCGTGCAGTTTAACGCTGGAAAATTGAACGCTGCCGTTGTTATTCGTGCAATAACGTGCAGAGTCAAGATATATCGCGGAGGCATTCGTCATGCTCACCACCGAACGAAAGGCACATCTCCTGGAGTTGCTCCATCGCGAGGGGCGGGTGATCGCGAAGGATGCGGCGGACGCCCTTGGCTTGTCCGAGGACACGATCCGGCGCGACTTGCGCGAACTCGCCGCGGCGGGAAAGCTTCAGCGCGTGCATGGTGGCGCCTTGCCGATCTCGCCTGCTCTTGCCGATTTCACCGAGCGCCAGAACATTAGCCACGCGGGCAAGGCGGCAATCGGCAGGCTTGCTGCCGGAATGGTCGCGCCGGGCTCGGTCGTCATCATCGACGGGGGCACCACAGCCGTTCAGATGGCGCGCCAGCTGCCCCGTGAGCTGGCGGCGACGGTGGTCACTCACAGTCCGAGTATTGCGGTTGAACTCGCGGGCCATGCCGGGATCGAGGTGATCCTCATTGGCGGGCGAATGTTCAGGCATTCACTTGTGGCGACCGGAGCCGTTGCACTCGATACGATCGCGCGCATCAGGGCGGATACCTATTTTATGGGCGTCACGGGTGTCCATTCCGAGGCTGGTCTCACGACGGGCGATTACGAAGAAGCGGCCATAAAGCGTGCCTTGTCACGCGCCGCGGCCGAGACGATCGTGCTCGCCTCATCCGAAAAAATCGGCGCGGCCTCGGCTTTTCTCGTGCAGCCGATTGACGATGTGCAGAGCATCCTCACGGACGCATTACCACAGAACGAAACAATTCGGACCATAAGGGCGAAGGGCCTTGATGTGGTCTGTGCTCGGATTGAACCTTAGGTGTTCAGTCCCGGCATGTGCCGCTAGCTGCCGCTTTCGACATATCATTGCATCCAGGTACTTCGCCGATTGCTCAGATCGATCTCCCGAAACAGAATGGCGCCTTACGGCCCCTCGATCGTCCGCTTCGCGCCCCCATAGCGGTCACTCGCCGAGGCGGTGAGGAATTCCAAAACCGGACAAAAATTCCGTGTTCTAGAGGGATGTTGCGGTTCAATGCGCCTATTCCATTGCTATCGAACCGGCTTCGCGACGAGTAGCGATCGAGTGCTTCTGACCATTATTTGACACGGAATGATCAACATTCGCTTGTCTGCAACCCACGATACTTTTTTAGCGACGCGAGGCAGGATGTATCGTCGAGATGTCAATCTGGTTGACCAGTTGACGGCAGAATTATCTACCATTAGTAAGTGATTAATCACTTACTAATGGATTCCCATGCGCAAGACGGCAGCAATTCGGAAAGCGGAAATTGTATCGGTCGTGCTGATGCTCGCAGACCGGATTGGACCCGACCGCGTCACCACCAATGCTGTAGCCAACACGATCGGGATCACCCAAGGTGCCCTGTTTCGCCATTTTCCGAGCAAGTCGGCGCTATGGATGGCAGTGGCTGAACATATCTCATCTCAACTTGGCGACGCATGGGTGAATGCCGCTTCGGCATGTGACGACCCCAGAGGCCGCCTCTCGGCATTGA
>Ga0209573_1004220_pt1 | contig 14486 bp, 15 predicted proteins | sample TNRBio252014_DNA_FD_185870 | JGI IMG/M metagenome (GOLD analysis project Ga0209573, IMG submission 185870) | Wastewater treatment Type I Accumulibacter community from EBPR Bioreactor in Madison, WI, USA - TNR Reactor_6/25/2014_ DNA (SPAdes)... | ecosystem: Engineered > Bioreactor > EBPR >...
TGGCGGTTTCCGGCCCGACGCCCTGGGCGTAATAACCAAATCGCTCGTCGAAGGGCGAGAGTTCCCCGATCGCACCGTCGATCACATCGGCGAGATCAGGACGATGCAGCGGATAACAATCCGCCTCACGCGATTGCAGCAGTACCGCCGGCGCATCCGGCACCGCACCCAGAACGGATTGACTGCCGACCACCACGATTTCGTACTGGTCGGTAACCGCTGCGGCGGCGCGGATCAAATGTTCAAGTTCGCTGCGCTTCATGATCGCTGCGCCATTGTTTCAGAAAGGCGAAACGCTCCCGATTGGTCAGGACACCGGAAAACGGGGACGATTGGCGCAACGCGGCCGCTCGCTGTGAATCCTCAAGCGCCACGGAAAGGCAAGCCTCGACCCCCTGATTCATCAGGCGCTCCCACTCTTCCAGATAAGGCTGTGAAGTAACGCACACAGTCTCGCGCCACCGCGCCAGTGTCATTCTTGCCTTTTCGAACAAGGCAGGATCACGCATGACCCGCTCCGCAACCAGACGATGCAGCGCAAGGCTACGCCGATCGATCTCCTGATGGGTTCTCATGGGAAGCCTCCGGACTTTTTGCGATGTGCCTTCGCAACATCTATGCGCACTTTAGCAAAAACAAAAGGCACCCGCAGGTGCCTCTTGCCTTGTGCCGTGCGACGATCAGACGGCAGCCAGCGCCTTGATCTGGGCAGACAGGCGGCTCTTGGTGCGCGAGGCCCTGTTCTTGTGGACGATCTTCTTGTCGGCGATGCGGTCGAGAACCGCGACGGACTGCTGGTAGACGCCCTGGGCGGCGGTCTTGTCGCCTGCTTCGATCGCCTGGCGCACGCGCTTGACGGCGGTACGCAGGGTCGAACGCAGGCTGGCGTTGTGGGAGCGCTGCTTGTCAGCTTGACGGGCGCGCTTGCGGGCTTGTGCGCTGTTGGCCATCGTTGTCCTTCGATAGATTTCGTAAAAGGCCGGGATTCTAACAGCTTGCCCGCATTGCGGGCAAGCTCGTTGTCGACCTATCCGTTGTAGACCTACTGCACCATTTCCCGCCAGATCGCGCGCCGGCCTTGGAACTGCCCTCCCGCCGCAGGCGCCGGCGGATCCTCGCCATACCTTTGCGGCGTCGGACTGTTCGCCGTGACCAGGCGGAAGACCGGCCTGCCGCCCACGTAGAGGACGTTGACACCGACGATGACATTGTTGACAAGGTAGGAAACCCCGTTGTTCGGCGTACCGGGCACCGCACCACCGGTCAGGTAGTTGAAATAGTTGATATAGCCATAACCCCCCGGATTGCAGTCCGAACTCGCCGGCACCGTCGTCGGTACGGCGAGGATGCCGAGGGCAAGCTCCATGGTCACGTTCACCCTCTCGGAGCCCTCGTTGGTTCTTGCGGCAGGCAGATCCACGTACCAACCACGCGTTTGGGTCCAGTCCACCGTTGCAGGCGAGGCTACCCTGCGAACTGCCGAATTGCTCGGATCGACCGAAAGCGTCTGCTCGACCATGTCATTGGCGCCAGTTCCATTCCGCGGGTTGTCCAGCGTGGCGGTGGCGTTGTCGTCCTTGATCGCGTAGATCGTCTGGCGCTGGGTCGTGGTCAGATCCGCCGATTCCAGATACTTCCCTGTGCCTACGAAGACCACGCGCTTGTCGCTGATCTGCCCGAGTTCGGGTTGAACGGTGATCGGTTGAACGACGCCCGAAGGATCCCTCAGGATGGCGAAATTCAGAACCTGCCCCGGATTGCCTGAAGTTCCGCCGTTGTTGATGTCGAAACGCCAGAGGTTCCCGCGAAGGTCGCCGGCATACACGTAGGGCGAGGTGTTGTTCTTGTCCAGGTTGGCCACCCACGCGGCAATCTTGCCCAGGCCGCTGGGCGTACCCTCGCTGCCGACGCCGGTGGCGATCTTGCTGAGCCTGGTCCCGGTATTGGCATCGAGCACGTAGAGATAGCCCCTGCCATCGCCCTGCGTGAAGTTACCGCTCACCCCGCTGCCGTTGTTGTACCCGGAGCTGAAGATCACCACCCACCTGCCATTGGCATTCTTGGTCACGACCGGGTTGCCATAAGTATAGCCGAGGTCGGCGTCATCGGCACTGGTGTACTCCCAGAGCAACGATGGGGCGCTCGGGTCGGTCACGTCGAGGGCGTAATAGCCTCGCCCGCCACCGTTCAGGCCGCCGACCAGGATGGTCTTCCAGTCCGCTGCAGTCGCGTTGGTCGGGCAGGTCCGACCGGCGCCCGTGTTGTCTACGCAGATGTCGGCCACGAACGGGCTGCCATTGACAAAACTGGCATGGTTGCTACCGTAAGCCGCATCGGCCAGCCGGTAGAGGTTGGGAAGGACCGGCGTCGGGATGAAGGCCCAGCGCTCCTGACCGGTGCTCGCGTTGAACGCATGCAGCATGCCGTCATTGGCGGCCGCGTAGACGGTGGCGCCATCGTCCGTCGCATCCAGCGGCAAACGGTCGGCCATCGCGGCAGCGTAAGCGGCATAACCCGGATCTCCGTACGAATACTTCGGGTTGCCCATGAAACTCGGCTTCGCCTCGATCAGGTCACCCAGGACTGCCTCCCTAGCCCGGAACAGGCGATCAGCCGCCAGGTTGCTGGCTTCGTCCTCATTGCCGGTCCGGCCGCGCAGGTAATTCACCAGAGTCGCGCCGACCGCCTGAGTCCTCTGCGTGGTTGTCAGCGCCGGCCACTGCGACAGGTTCGCCAGCTTCGTCGCATCGAAGTAGCCCGGGTTGGCCGTGGCAAAGGCTGAGTCGAAGTCGACCAGCGCCCCCGAAGCGCCCCTGACCCTGATCGTTCGCGTATCGCTCGCCGTGGAGACCCGGGTCGGCAGCGTCCCGCTGCAGGCAGCCGGAACCTCCGCCCTGCAGGTCGTCCCGCTGAGGACGGTGCCACCGCCCGGGCAGGCCGGCCTGGTGCAGGTCGTGCCGACCAGCGTGAAATCGCTCGGGCAGGTCGGCCCCGCCTGTTCGCAATTGTCGCCGTTGCGGGTACTGCCGGTCGGGCAGGCCGGCAACGTCGTGCTGCAGTAATTGACCAGCGCGCCATTGACCGTCGCCGAGCTTCTGGTGCCCGAGCAGGCGCCGGCGAGGATCGACTCCGCACACCAGACGGCGGTTTCGCTGACCTCGCCGGTCGCCGTGTCGATGCCGCGCCGTTCGAGGTTGCCGGTCCACTTGGCGGTGGTGTAGCTGGCGACGTAGGCGAAGTTGTCGCCAGACACCGGCGACAGCGTGCTGGTCGCCGCGGCGGCGCCCGCCCCCGTCTTGGCGGTGATCGAGGCCAGCGCCCTGGCCAGCCCGCTGCCCAGCTCCGCCGGATCCTTCGGGCTGAAATAGCGCCCCTGTCCGCTGACCGCCGCGTGCCAGAGATCATCGACGGTCGTCTGCGCACCGGATACTGGCACCGGCCAGTTCACCGTCGGCGTCCCCGTCCCGGTCCTCAGCTTGTAGAAGTCGGAATTGGAATCCGTCGTCGTCTGATAGTCGTCCTGGAACTGCAGGTTGCCGTCCATCCCGAGGCCAAGCGTGAAGGTGGTGATGTGCTGCCTGGTATTGTTGTCGGTTGGCGTCACGAACACGTTGTTTTCGCAGACGTTTCTCGTGAAACTCACGCCGGTGTCGTCGTCGGTGCCGGTCACCGTGCAATTGTCGGCCGTGGTCGTGCCGTTGTAGCCGGCGCGGGTGGCGTCGCGCAGATCGGTGTCGTAGAGATACCGGGCGACGTCGGCGAGCGTGTTGTAGGTGGCCGTCGGCCCTTCGAAATACGGCCGCGGCGTCGGCGAGGCGTCCTGGTTGCCGATTTGGGTACGGTTGGCCGTACCGAAAGGATCGAGTCCCCGGACATCGCTGTTATTCGTATCACTCGTGTCGTCCTCGTTCCAGTAGCCGTCCGTCGTCAGCAGGACAAAGTTCTGCTGGCACGAGTATTCGATGGGGTCCTCGTCGCCCCTGTTGATCCTTTCCTGCCCGGCATAGATCTGGCCGGCCAGGGCCAGCGACGAGCGCAGGGGCGTGCCGCCGTTGGGGATGGCGGCAAACAGCCTGTCGAACCAGGTCGTCTTCTGCGAGGTGTTGAATCTGGAAATCTGGAGATTGTTGAAACTCGACGTGCGGTAGTTGATGGTCATGTAGCCGACGCGGTAGCGCGTATCGACCGTCTGGAAGGCGCGGCTCACCGACGTCTTCATCATCTGCATCCGGCTGCGGTACCAGGCCACCCAGTTGGCGAAGTTCTGCATTTCCTGGGCATAGGTACAGACGCCGTTGGTACAGTCGCTCCGCCGCGAGCGGTCGATGATCCTGGCCCCGTTGACATCAAGATGGCCGTAGGTTTGCCCGGAGACGATGTCGATGCGGCGGAACTCGCCGGGAACGGCGACCAGCCCAGACGCAGCTGTGCCTCCGGCAAAATTCTGAGTGGTCGTCAGTCCAACAGTGGTAAGGCTGTAATTCAGCGCCGCATTATTATAGGTTGCCCCGACCGGCGTCGTGACCTCGACGGTCCGGTTCCATCCGTTGTTACGCCAGCCACTGAAGCCGTTGCCCATGTTGGCGATGATCGCGTCGACAAGGCCACGGTTGCGCGTATCTTGGTCCGTGTTCCTGCTGCAATAGGTAAAAGGCTTCGTCGCCAGAATCGACTGGCCGTTGAGGGTAATGTCGGTCACTTCCACTCTAGTAGCCGCCGTCGCGTTGGCACAGTTTGAATTACTGGCCCGCGGCACATCACCCACTCGAATTTGCCCCGTGCTCCCCGAACCATTGGTTGCGTTGGCGGTAATCACCGTCGGATAGCGCGGGTACCGGTAATCGGTCGTGTCGCCGGTCGCCCGGCAGTTGGTCAGCGCGGCGTCGTTGCACCAGCGGACATGGGCCGGGAAGGGATGAGTCGTCGTGGGGGCGTTTTGCGCCACGCAGGTGGTCAGGCTGGCCGTCGTGCAGTATTCCCCCGGGACGATCACATAGTAGAACGGGCCGCGACTGGTCCGGGTCGTCGTGGTCGGGTTGGCCACGCTGCCGGTGGCGAAGTTGTTGGTCCCCGTGCTGACCGTGACAGCATGCTGAACGGTGTAGTTGCTGCCATCGACGACGCCGGGCAGCAGGTAGTTGTCGTTGCGCAGGCAGTTACTGTAGTTGTTACTGGTACACCATTCCACATCCGGGTAGTCGGTTGGCAGGTTGACGGTTCTGACCGGGTAGTTGCCGCCAATCTGGATGTCGTCCTGCACGTCGTAGCCGTCATAGGGCACGGCGCTGTAGTTGGTGCCGAAGCTGACCGGCCTGGGCGTCCCGTCGGCATTGAGCGGGGGCAGATAGGTGATCGCCGGGTTGTAGTAGATGCGGTTGAAGGTCGATGTGACGAACGGCGGCATCCCGCGGACGGTCGAGGCGGCGGCGCGCGGGTTGCAAACGTCTTCTTCGGAGTTGGTACCGATGGCGTTTCCATCGTTGTTCCGGCAGCAGCGGAAACTGGTGCCGGTGCCGCCACCCTTGCAGTAATTTCCGTCGACAATGCGGTCCGGGATGTAGTCCCAGTTCATACTGCCCGAGTTGTCCTGGATATACATCAGGTTGGGCAGGACCCTGGTCGTCGTCGCGGTGGTCAGCGGGACGCTGGAGAGATTGACGTTGGCGGACCAGGCGAGCGGAGACAGCGCCAACAGCAGCGCCGACACGGCGGCGGCAACGATCGGTTGGCGGGCAGAAGAATCAGGACGGTTGGTCATGACGCGATCCTCAGTAGACAAAGCCTTGGAGATAGGAGACGGTGTTGCGCGGCCCGGCTACCCGGGCGGTAATACGGTAGATCGGCGAGCCCGCGCCGGGCGGAGGCGGCTCCTCCCCTACCCGTTTCGAACTGGTGTCGGTCGCGTCGGTCAGGCTGCAGTTGGCCAGCGATACGGTGATCGCTTGGCCGGACGACAGGTTGGCGGCCGCCACCGGCGGGTGCAGACAGACGCGCTGGATGATGTAGCGGACGGAATTCCCGGCGGGATCGTTGGCCTGGGCGCCTGCCGTTAGGGGATCGCCATCGACCAGGACACTGTTGTTGTTGTCCCACGCCAGCGTCGCCAGGTCGATGGCGCGGTTCAGCGAGTTGTAGTAACCCGATGCCGGCGCATTGACATTGAGATTCGTGTTGACCGGATTGGGGGGCAGGGCCAGCACCGCCATCGCCGCCTCGATGCCGTTGTCGCCGGACGAGGCCGCCGACTGCTTGAAAGCCAAGTTGCCGGAGATCAGCGAGGCGGTGTCGACCGAACGGACCAGCGCAATGGCGGCCAGGGTCATGACGACAAGGGCGATCAGGGCGAAGAACAGCACCGCGCCGCCCTGCCGCGCCACCCGGCGACCGGCTTTGCCGCGCGGCGCAGGGCACGGGATGTCGATGATCATAGGGAGGTTCTGTTCCATATGAGGTTGCGCAACGGGATGATGGTCTCGAATACCCGGTAGCGGTAACGCTGCCAGTCCGGATTGGCGTTGTTCGGGTTGAGGTTGATGGCGGGCGCCGGTGACGCCGTCGTGATGGCTCCACCGGCCGGGACGTCCGCCCAGGCGCACAATCCGGTGGGAGGAGCCGTGGACTGGTCGCAAGCGGCGGTGACGTTATCCCTTTCGAGCACTCCGCTCCGAGCGACCACGGCGATACGGACCGCCTTGATCCGGTTGCGCCGCGCGACATCCGCTGCCTCGTCGTTCAGGTTCGCCCAGACGCCGGTCGCATCGACCCACTCGCGGATCACGTTGTCGTTGGCTGCAGCGGAAATCCCGTACTGGGCCTGCAGGTTGACGATGTCGGGAATGGCCGGTGAGGTCGTCGTAACCCCGTTCGCCGCGGTCGCCACTTCGAGGCGCTCGTTATTGACCGCGTAGGTGAGCTGCGTCCACGTGCCGAGGCAGGCTAGCACGGTCCTGTTCGGATCAACGAAGGCGCCCAGGGCAGCGACCGCGCCGCTGACGGTGACGTTGGTGGTAGCCGGCGCCGCCGGAAGTCCGGTCACCGCCGCCACGAAGCACCCGTTGGGAGGCGTCATCAGAAGAACATTGTCCCCGAGGGTGCAGGCCTGGTTGTTATCGACTGTCAGCACATTGCCGGTCGCATTCTGAACGGTCGAGTGAACGCCGGCCAGCGGGGAGGTGCCGAAACGCACCCGGATTGTGTCGCTGCCGGTACCGCCATCGACGATCTCGACCGGAAAAAGACTGACGCCGTTGCCACCCAGCGGAGCCCCCTGGGCACATGGACCACTGTTTCCGCCGACGGTGCAGTCAGTTGGACATTGTTGCAGGACGTTGTTCTGGGTCGTGAACACCGGCAGCCCGTACCCCGCCGCGACCAACTGGCGGCGCAGGGTATAGAGCGCGAGCGCCCCCCCGGTCTGTGCGTCCGACGCACCCATGGTGGTCCGCTTGTCGCCTTCGAAAGCCGAAAAGACCTGCGCCACGACGAGCACGGTGATCAATCCGACCACCAGCGCGACCATGACCTCGACCAGGCTGAGGCCCGCTTCACGCATTCTGTGAGAACCCGCACACGCCATTCTTTCACCCTCCCCCGGTGATGTGCGCCACCGTCGTCAGACTGTGTGGGTCGGAGCCGGGCTGTTGCCAGGTGACGACCACCTGGATCCGTCCGGCCACTGGCTGGGTCACCGTCCGCGTTCCGGCGGGAAGCACGCCGGAAATATCAGTCCCGGCCTCCACAAAAGTCGCGATATTGCCCGACGTGGGATTGCCAACGTACGTCCTGATCTCGCCTATCCGCTGCTCGGCGACATAACTGGCAATCGCCCGGTAGCGCGCATCGGTCGAGTTCTTGATCATGACCGCCTGTAAACCGACCACGGCGAGTATCCCGATCGAGAAAATCAGGATGGCGACCATCACTTCGATGAGGAGGAAGCCCCCCTCGCCGCCCCTGCCCTGCGGAACGGACATGTCAGATCTCATTCGCCTTCCTCAATTGACACACCGGCGCGGATCGGCGCCACCCAGGTTGGGGTCGCACATGCGGACCGCGCCGCCGCTAAAGACGCTTACCCGGAGATTCCGGCTGTCGGCCGCGGCCAGCGTCGCCGAGTCCACATCGACATCGACCCGGGCAGGCCCGGCCGCTCCAGCAGCCGTGACACTGGCGCCGAAACTGTTGAAAAACACCGTATTCGCCGTTCCAGAATTGGTCTCGACCACCGTCGCGCCCGTGCTGCCCTCGCTGGCCGCCCGGCTCTGGATAACCGCCGGGCACTCCGCCGTCACGGCGACACACCCGACCGTCCAGCCGGAATCGGCGGCAACCACGAACGAGACGCGGGCATTTCGCCTGACCGCTTCGGAGCGCGCCAACTGCAGGCCGTTCTGGATCGATTCGGCGGCGTTGCGAATCCGCGAATTGGCCACCCAGTTCGCATAGCTCGGCAGGCCGACGAGCAAGCCGATCCCGACAATGGCCAACACGATCATCAATTCGATCAGCGAGAATCCGGAATGTCGCATCATCATCGGCTCAACGAACTAGCACTCGCCACCACGAACCAGCCAGCAAGCGCGGTTGACCGCCGCGCCCTTGAAGCTCGTGGTCGCCCTGGCATTCGCATTGTTCAGGGTGTACACGTGCCCGACCGCCCGCTCCAGGTTACCTGTCGCCGTCAAGGTGTAGGACTGACCGTTGTTGGCGAGCGCACATGCATAGGTGAAGCGCCCCCCTATGTTGAAATTGACCGCTGGCACGCCATCGCCACACGCGGCCGCGCCGTAGTTCCGGTTGTCCTGATAGTACTGTTCCAGCTTGATGCGCAGGTTCGCCAGTTCGGCAAACGCCTCCTGAACCTGCGAGCGGCGGAGATAATCCGTGTAACTCGGCAACGCGACCGCAGCGAGAATGGCGACAATCGCGACAACCATCATCAGCTCGATCAGCGTGAAACCCTTCGCCCTGTTACCTGTACCCATAAGTCCACTCTCCATTGACCCATCCCGCCTTTCAACAGACCCCGGCGCACTGCTTTCAAGCTGGATCGTATTCGCTTTTCTCGCGAATGCCATCCAATCTGGATCGGCGGCCGGATTCAGGAGACAGGCGGTAGTTCGCTGCGGCCACGTTTTGCTACCCTTCCAGGCATGCTCAGCCGCTGCCCAACCGAAGTTCCACACCCATCGCGACGCCGCCAGCAGCATTCACTCCTGCTCGCCGTGCTTGCCTCGCTTTGCGCGCACTGGCTTGCGGCCAGGTCGATCGGTGTGCCGCCTCGCCTCGAAATGGCCACCCACATTCAGCCGTTGACCAACATTACGGTTGTTGCAACACAACGCTTGCCCGACATTCGACAAGCTGCCGGCAATTCAACCGGATCCGGCGCCCTGCTTAGCGAGGCGGTGCAACAGTCAGCCCACGCCGGCGCGACGGAGGCACCCACCCCCTCCTTCGCGCCGGACAACCGGCCTTCCAGCATCGTCGCAGTGGGGGATCTGCCACCTCCCGAATCCCATGTCGAACCGGGACGAGCAGTCCTTGTCGTCCTGATCGACGAACTCGGGCTGCCCGAGTCGATCGCGGTGGAAGAAAACACCCTGCCGGAGGACTACCTTTCCAAGGTTCTGGAAGTCTTCCACAACGCGAGTTTCACACCTGCGCTGATCGGCGGAAAGGCAACGAAAAGCACGCGGCGGATCGAAGTACTTGTTGACGAACCCGCGCAACCCCCGGCAGCCACCTGATCGATCCGATGCCGGATAGGGTAATCAAGTTCCATGATTGCAATGATGATTACCCGAACCCTTACACCAAGGCTACTTGAGACATTGGCCTGTTCGCCCGCTACCGGCCTGCTGGGTCCGCGTCAGGCAGGGAAGACGACGCTGGCACTGGAGGGCGCGAGGGTAAGCGGCTTGCCGTTCATCTATCTTGACCTTGAATCCGAGCAGGATCGCGCCAAGCTGGAGCAGGCTGGACTCTACCTTGGCGATCACCTCGACAAGCTGCTCATTCTGGATGAGGTGCATCGTGCTCCCGGGTTATTTCCGATGCTGCGCGGCCTGATCGATCGCAACCGCAGAGCGGGCCTCCTCGACACCGATCGCCTGCGCCACTTCCGCCCCGGTAAGCCGGCTGATGCGGTCGACCTCCCTTCTGACGGGAATTTCCGGAGCGGAGGCGTCGGCGGTGACGCCGATCTTCTGCCTGCCGGCGAGCCATGCCGGATCGATCTCGTCCGGCCCGTCGATCAGGTGGCCGGCGATGCCACGGGCAATCGCCACTTCCTTCAGGCGCCGGGAGTGGGAACTGTTCGGGTTGCCGACGACGATGACCAGGTCGCACTGTTCGGCCAGCGCCTTGACGGCGTCCTGACGATTCTGCGTGGCGTAGCAGATGTCATCCTTCTTCGGACCCTGAATATCGGGGAACTGCTCCTTGAGGGCAGCGATGACGACCGAGGCATCGTCGACGGACAGCGTGGTCTGGGTGACGAAGGAGAGTTGGTCCGGGATGCCGATCCCAGGACGCCTGACGCCTTCCGGGGACTTGACCAGGTGAACGTCCGGCGCGCGATATCGTGAAGATTACATCTTGCCTGTTCCGACCGCCTGCCCCGCCGGGGAGCCGTTGGGCAAGTCCATTGCCGCCGCCAGTCCTTGCCAGCCAATGACGGAAACTCTTTTCCGTTGTTGCTTCTGATCGCCACCGTAAATTAACCAGGCCTGATCGCTGCCGGTGATGTCGAGAAATTTCTCGATGCCGCCAAACCAGTCGGTGGCGACGGTTTGGCCGGCTTTGCATTCGATCGCCAGCAGACTGCCATCTTCTTCGACGAGGAGGTCGATCTCGTAGCCATTGCTGTCGCGCCAGAAGTAGATGTCCTTGTTCTGGCGCCGGTTGAGCCGCCATTTGAGTATTTCGCCAACCACCAGACTTTCGAATAGCGGCCCGCGCAAGTTGCCGAGAGCGAGTTCCTCCGGGCTCTTGACATTGACCAGCCAAGCGGCCAGCGCTGTGTCGAGGAAGTAAAGCTTGGGCGTCTTGACCAGCCTCTTGCCGAAATTCTGGTGGTAGGGTTGCAGCTGGTAAATGATGTAGCTGGCTTCCAGCACCGATACCCATTCCTTCGCGGTGTTATGTGTGATGCCGCAGTCCGCGGCCAGGGCGGAAAGATTGAGCAACTGGCCGGTGCGGGCGGCGCACATGCGGAGAAACCGCTGAAAGCTGCCCAGGTTGCGGACGTTGAGCAAGCGACGAACATCGCGCTCCAGGTAGGTGTTGATGTAATCGGAGAGCCATATCGCGGGTGGTATGCCTTCGATCCGTATACGTGGATAGCCGCCCAGCCATAGCTGTTCGGCCAGCGTGACCGGTTCGTTTCGACGAAAGAGCTCGCTCAATGAAAGCGGCAGGAGTTCGAGAAGACCGACACGCCCGGCAAGGGTTTGAGCGAGGTGATCGCGCAGGCCGAACTGCTGCGAACCGGTGAGGATGAATAGCCCTTTTCTGCGATCGTTGTCGACCATGGTCTGGAGATAGGAAAGCAGCGTTGGAACATGATGGATTTCATCAAAAATGGCACCGTCGGGATATTGGCTGAGAAAGCCGCGGGGGTCCGTGCCAGCGAATTCTCGTTGGTCTAACTCTTCAAGCGTGATGTAGGCCTTGTCGGCCATCAGGTGGCGGACAAGCGTGGTCTTGCCTGATTGGCGGGGGCCAGTAACGGCAACGATGGGATACCACTGGCTGAGTTGACGCAGGGTCTGCTCGGCGTCTCGATTCAGGTACATTTCTTTAGGCTGATTGTCATTTGAATTGACAATATACATATTTTGCTATGGCCGCGCAAAATCCCAGGCACCCGTTCGGCGCGGGAGTTCCTTTGGGAAGGCAAACGAAACGCCCTCTTCGAAACCTGTCGCCTGCAATACCACTACCCCAGTCAGCAGGCTGATGCGGTCGAGGGCCCACTGGACGAGCATTTCAAAGGCTGACGCAAATGTCGTCCGTCTTCGGTCATTGAGTTTGCTGACCTGATCATTGACCATGACGATCAATATGGTCATAATGATTGCAGCAGATCAATGAAGGGAAAACATGATCACGGTAACCAGTGCAGTCGCTTTCAGACAGAACCTCGGAGAAATGCTCAGCCAGGTACAGCATCGGCATGACAGCGTAGTGATCAACAAGGACGGCAAGCCGGTTGCCGTACTGGTCGACGCCCGGCTGTTCGAGCGCATCCGTCGCCTGCAGGAACGCTTTGATCGGCTATGCCGGCGCATCGAAGAGGGCTTTTCCGAAACACCGGAAGCCGATGGCCTGCGGGAAATCGATGATGCCGTTGCCCGCGAACGCTCAGCGTGTCGGAATGCCTTGACTGGGCTTTGAGCGGCCGATGGCAACACTGCGCATCGTGCTCGCTACAAATGTCCTGCTTTCCGGTATCGCCTACCCGGCAAGCATTCCGGGAAAGATCATGGCCGCCTGGCGTCACGGATCAGTCGAGGCCATTCTGTCAAACTTCATCCTCGACGAACTGCGGCGGGTTCTTCCCCGGCTAGCCAGCAGGCATGGCCTGACAGCAATGGAGATCGCTGATCTTGTTGATATTCTTTCCATCCAGGCCAATTTGATCGACCCATTGCCGGATCACGAACCTGCCTTGCGTGACATCAACGACCAGCCTGTGCTGGGCACGCTGCTGGCTGCAAAACGCTCGACGGGAGCCGACTATCTTGTCACTGGCGACAAGGACTTGCTGGCGCTGGCCGACAATTTTCCAGTTGTCACGCCGGCCCAGTTCTGGGCTACGCATGGTGGTCTCTGATAGCGCGGGGCGCTTCCTTCCAAGCGTGGCTTCGGCTCAGAGACCAAAAAGCATTGCCGGGGGAGTCACCTGTACGTTTTCCGCAAGCGGATAGGGATCGGTTACGGGGGCGACGACATAGACGCGTTCGACGCCAAAATCCTCGCAGCCGTTCCAGAAACCCTTTCCCAACTTGGGTGACTGGGAAAATTTTATTTCATAACCGATGCGGCGATCGCCGGTGGTCACCACGACGTCCAGTTCCGCGCCGGCCGCCGTCCGGTAGAAATTGATCTCCGAGAAAGCCGGCATGTCGCTGGCGATCTGTTCGATGACGAAGCCTTCCCACGAATGCCCAACCACCGGGTGGCCGAGGAGGTCATCGAAAGATTGTATGTTGAGCAGCGCATGCAGAAGCCCGCTGTCCCTGACATAGACCTTGGGCGACTTGACCAGGCGCTTGCCGAGATTGGCGAAGAAGGGTTCCAGGCGCCGCAACATCATCGCATCGACAAACAGGTCGAGATAGCGGCCGATGGTCGCATGCGACATGCCGCCCAATGCCTGGCCGATCCGGGAGGCGTTGAACAACTGGCCATTGAGGTGACCGCACATGCGCCAGAAATTGCGCAGGGTTTCGGCCGGAATGGTTACGCCGGCCTGCGGCAAGTCCCGCGTCAGGAAGGTTTTCAGGAAATCGGCGCGCCACAGGGCCGACACCCGATCGGTGGAAGCGGTGAAACTGGAGGGGAATCCCCCGCGTAGCCAGAGTTTTTTCCAGGCATCTCCCTCCTGGCCAGTCTCGGCCAGCAGAAACGGCGCAAGTTCCAGATAGGACACCCGCCCGGCGAGCGATTCCGAACCCTGATTGAGCAGTTTGCCGGATGCCGAACCGAGCAGCAGGAAGCGCCCCGGTTTCCGTAGGGCGTCGATCTCCGGCCGTAACGCCGAAAGCAGTTCAGGCATCACCTGCACCTCGTCGAGGATGACCAGGCGGTCCCGATATTGCGCAAGGAATAGTTGAGGATTGGCAAGGCGTGCGCGATCCGGCTCTTGCTCCAGATCGAGGAACAGCGCGCCGGGAAACTCTGAAGCCAGCGTTGTCGCGAGGGTCGTCTTGCCCACCTGACGCGGGCCGAGCAGGACGGCGGCCGGTTGAAGGGCAAGCCGTTCTTTAAGGGAATCGTGAGCAAGACGCGTTAGCATTATTGCATTCTGATCGCCTATCGATCAATTTACACGGTAACACCGGCATCAACCGGCCAGTGAAGCAGCACACGACGGTCATTGAAACCCACTCAGGTCGACGCAAGTTCCTTCGGCAACGGGAACGAAACGCCCTCCTCGACACCGATCGCCTGCGCCACTTCCGCCCCGGTAATCCGGCTGATGCGGTCGACGACCCGCCGGACCAGTATTTCGGGGGCGGAGGCGCCGGCGGTGACGCCGATCTTCTGCCTGCCGGCCAGCCATTTCGGATCGATCTCTTCCGGGCCGTCGATCAGGTGGCCATCGACGCCGCGGGCAATCGCCACTTCCTTAAGGCGCCGTGAGTTGGAACTGTTCGGGCTGCCGACGACGATGACCAGGTCGCACTGTTCGGCCAGCGCCTTGACGGCGTCCTGGCGGTTCTGCGTCGCGTAGCAGATGTCGTCCTTCTTCGGACCCT
>Ga0209573_1004221_pt1 | contig 14481 bp, 13 predicted proteins | sample TNRBio252014_DNA_FD_185870 | JGI IMG/M metagenome (GOLD analysis project Ga0209573, IMG submission 185870) | Wastewater treatment Type I Accumulibacter community from EBPR Bioreactor in Madison, WI, USA - TNR Reactor_6/25/2014_ DNA (SPAdes)... | ecosystem: Engineered > Bioreactor > EBPR >...
GGCAGCTAAATTAAACTCTACTTCCCCTCTAATTTAGCTACGCCTCTCAGGCTAGTCGACCTTGGGGTCCAAAGTCAAGTCATTTGTCATAAAATTACCCCCTCATCATCAAGGATTTCTTTAATCTAATGCCTGTTTATACTTTGAAAACAAAAATTAATTACACATTCCCGAGGTTGATTCTGATAGTTTGTATGAACCCGAGACTGCGCGATTAATTTTGCCGCAAAGTATGGGTACGTATTATGCTTAATAAACCCTCCGCAGTAAATGGTTTAGTCAGATATCCATCGGAACCAGCCAGCCTTCCCCGAGCCTTATCAAATAAGCCATCTTTACTGGAGAGCATAATAACCGGAATTGATTGATAATTTGGATTCTTCTTAATTAACATGCAGGCTTGGTACCCATCCAGTCTCGGCATTGTTATATCAACAAAAATAATATCGGGTTGGTTATCTACAATTTTTGACATCGCTACAAAACCATCTTCAGCCAAAATGACATCACATCCCAGAGGACGCAAAAAAAGCTCGGCGCTTTTCCGAACTGTATTACTATCGTCAATTACCATAACCTTAATGCCTTTTAAGACATCGGTATTGTCCACTCAAGCTCCTTATTACTAATATTAAATTTCTCAAGAATAAATAACTCTTTCTTCGCCACTCCTCAGATTGATCTTTGAAATAGCCTTTCTTAAGCATGATCATCCCGATCCGCAAAGCAGCAGACACGTTACTCGCGCACCTGCATAAACTTTATTTTCTCCAAAATGCCGGGATAAAAATTGCCAGTACCGTAAAAAATTCCAATCTGCCTAACAGCATGGCAAAACTGCATATCCAGATTTGAAAATCGGTTAATGCGGCATAAGTCGCCGCTGGTCCAATGCCACCGAGGCCGGGACCCAGATTATTGAGACAAGCAACCGCAGCGGAAAAGGCAGTAATTACATCCAACCCACTTAACGTCAGTAATAGTGTCATTACAACGATGCTGGTGGCATACACAAACAAAAATACCAATACCGCAAGAATCACTCGATTTGCCAGCAAGCTCCGGCCCAATTTTGCCGGAATAACAGCGTTTGGATGCATAATCGTAATAATTTCTCGATACACTTGCTGGTACAAGATTCGCGCCCGTATCATTTTGATGCCGCCCCCGGTTGATCCGGATGAAGTACAGAAACTCGACAAAAACAACATCCATAACGGAATAAATATTGGCCAGAGGCTATAATCGGTATTGCTATAACCGGTCGTTGTCGCCACCGAAACAATATTGAAAGCCGCATAACGTAATGCCGTCAGGGGTTCCGAATAAACCCCGGCTAACCACAGATAAAAAGCCAGCCCAAAGCAACTGATCAAGATAATCAGGATGTACCAGCCAACTTCGGAATCATGGCGATAAGAAATTAAACTTTTCGCTCGCCATGCCAGGAAATGCGTTGCAAAATTGATTCCGGCAATCAACATAAAAAAAATCGCAACCGCTTCAATCAATGGAGAATCCCAGTAGCCATAGCTGGCATCGTGCGATGAGAATCCTCCCAAGCCCAGCGTTGTAAAGGCATGCATCACGGCATCAAACCATTCCATGCCGGCCCATTTATAAGCAACGATGCAAATCAAAGTCAAACAGGCATAGATGGACCATAGGCCCTTAGCCGTCTCGGCAATACGCGGGGTCAGCTTATTCTCTTTCATCGGGCCCGGAATCTCGGCATTTAACAGCTGCCGGCCACCAACCCCCAGTAATGGCAGAATTGCGACTGCCAATACGATTAACCCCATGCCGCCAAGCCAGACAATCTCGCCGCGCCATAAATTGATCGATGGCGGCAACGTGTCCAATCCGGACAAAACAGTACCGCCGCTTGCGGTCAAGCCTGAAACCGCCTCGAAATAAGCCATACTGATACTGAGCTGAGGCAAGTACAAAAGTAGCGGCAGCATGGCAAAAGCCGGCAGCACTGACCACACCAGCACTACCAGCAAAAAACCGTCCCGGGTTTGCAATTCACGTTTAAATGGACGCGTAAACAACCACATCATCAAACCGCATCCGAGCGTAATTAAAATCGATTGTTTGAAAACAAATCCTGCGCCGTCATCCCCCCATAGCGCCAGGCAAAGCGGAACCAGCATCGTTAATCCGAATACCAGCACCATTTTGCCAAGTACGTTAACAGCCACAAGCAATCGATACATGGACTATTTCTCTACAGAAAGCCGACATTAACCTGAAATAGCTTCTCCACTTCCCGGATCATCTTGCGGTTGACCACAAACAAAATCACATGATCTCCCGACTCAATAACTGTATCGTGGTGCGCAATAACAACCTTGATCGCATCGCCTGAGGCATTTGCCGCCCGGCCTGATTCATTGCTCAGATTCTCACCGAACAATCCATCCGATTTGGCTAAACCGCGAACGATAGCGCCGATCGTCGCGCCTTTAGGCAATTTGATCTCATCGATCCTGCGCCCGACCACATTGGACGATTTCGCATCGCCATGCGCCACCAACTCCAAAGCTTCCGCCGCACCGCGCCGCAAACTATGCACGGCGGCGACATCACCATGCCGGACGTAAGCCAGTAAAGAACCGATCGTTACCTGCGCCGGTGAAATCGCAATATCAATCCCGCTGCTTTGCACCAGATCGACATAAGCGCCGCGATTGATTAATGCGATAACCTTATGCGCCCCCATCCGTTTCGCCAGCAGCGCTGACATAATGTTATTCTCATCATCATTCGTCAGTGCGCAAAACATATCCATCTCGGCGATGTTCTCATCTTCCAGCAAGGTTTCATCGGTAGAATCCCCATGCAGCACCAACGCATTGCTCAGTTCGCCGGCCAATCGCTCGCAGGCTTGATAATTGCGTTCGATGATTCTGACCTGATAATCTTTCTCTAGCGTACCGCCAAGCCGTCTGCCGATTTTACCTCCCCCGGCAATCATCACATGCTTGACCGGTTTATCCATCTTGCGCAATTCCCGCATGACCGCGCGAATATCTTCTGTCGCCGCAATAAAAAATACTTCGTCTTCCGCTTCGATGACGGTATTCCCCTCAGGGATAATCGGGCGATCTTTGCGGAAAATTGCCGCAACCCGCGTATCAACATTCGGAACATGCTTGCGTAATTCCTGTAACTGCTGACCGACCAGCAACCCCCCTTGCAACGCCCGAACCGCCACCAGACTCACTTCCCCCGACGCGAAATCGAGCACCTGCAACGCTTCCGGAAACTCGATCAGCTTTTCAATATATTCCGTGAGAATTTGTTCGGGACAAATCGCAAAATCCACACAAAAATTCTCGGTCGAGAAAATTTCCGGATGTTCCAGATATTCGGTCGAGCGGATGCGGGCGATCTTCGTAGGGGTATTAAATAGCGTAGCGGCGAGTTTACAAGCCACCAAATTGGTTTCATCGTGTTCGGTGACTGCCAATATCATATCCGCGTCATGCGCGCCCGCGCTAACCAGCACCGAAGGATGCGAAGCATTGCCGGTGACCGTCCGCAAATCCAGACGATCTTGCAAGAGCGCCAAGCGCTTCGGATCGACATCAACCATGGTGATATCGTTGGCTTCGCTGACCAGATTCTCAGCCACGGATGTCCCGACTTGACCGGCGCCTAGAATAATAATTTTCAATTCAGCGGCCTATTTTTTGCGATTTTCCCGCACCCAATCCCGCCACTGCGCAAATAATACGGGATCTAATGCAGCAATTACCGAGCGATGCCATGCCGGGCTGGTCCAATAATCATCGTGCTCAAAGCCGCACAAGTTGCCGCCCGCTTCCGCCAGAATCAGAGAACCCGCCGCGTAATCCCACGGTTTCTGTCCGCCATGCAGATACAAATCAAAATAACCGGCAGCGGTATAGCACAACTCTAATGCGCAAGCACCAAAATTCCGCTGCGACGCAAACGGTGGATCAGCGGCCACTCTGGCAGCAAAGCTCCGGTCCAGCCGCTTCAAATCCACATTCGCCATTGCACTCGACATTGGCGGCGCATGCTTCTTCAGAGGCAATGCGATACCATTTAAAAATGCGCCATTCCCTTTGGTCGCATAAAACATTTCATCCGTTACGGGATTATAGATCACGCCGAGTACGCTCCGCCCTTGCTCCATGTATGCCACGGAAGTGGCAAAGTAAGGCAAGCCGTTATAAAAATTGGAGGTTCCATCGATCGGATCGACACTCCACAAACCCGATTCCCCTTTGATCCACTCGGCCTGTTGTTCCGCTTCGGTCATCTCCTCGCCCATGGCCGCCGCTGGACGGATTTTCTGCAGTTGATCCAATAGCGCATTTTGTGCTGCTACGTCCGCTTCGGTATAAAAACTGCCATCCGATTTGGTTTGCCGGCCTACGCGCAAATAGCGCGGCATAATCACTTCCTGAGCGACGTTTCTGACTGCCGCAATGACTTCTTCTAACACAGTTACTCCGAACGCCACTTAATTGAGCAACCGATACTGGGAATTTGTTCGGACGGGCCGCGGCCGGTCTTCGCAACTTGCAGCATCGCTTCGAACAAATCCCGGCGCACATCGGCTGGGGCAGCCTCTTTACGCGATGCATCGAGACGCCCGCGATATTGCAATTCCAGCTTGCCATTGAATCCAAAAAAATCCGGCGTGCAGACCGCGCCGTATTGTTTCGCGATTTCCTGTGTTTCATCCCACACATACGGAAACGGATAATTCAACTGCTTCGCGACAAGCGCCATGTTCTCAAACGAGTCTTCCGGATAATCCGCCGGATCGTTGGACATGATGGCAATGGCATTGATGCCGTGCTGCTTCAATTCATTGACATCGCGGATAATGCGATCCTGCACCGCTTTGACATACGGACAGTGATTGCAAATGAACATGACTAAAAGTCCGTTTTCCCCTTTAGCCGAAGCCAGGTCATAGCGTTTGCCATCGACACCCGGCAAATCAAAATCGACCGCCTTCCAACCGAAATCACAGACTGGTGTTTCTAAACTTGCCATATACTTACTCCATCGATTAAAAATTATTTGAAAAATTATTCCCGGCTTGATGCATGACGGAATCATTGACGTTACCAAGTCAATGCCAGGTGCATAACATGCTATATTATCATGACTCTATTTGTTGAAATCGCCGCTCCCAGGCAACGACATTAATCATGCACGCTCGTTTCTACCACCCTGAAGAAATCACCGTCGGACAGATGATTGCCCTATCGGCTGAAAACAAGCATCATGCCGCACGGGTATTACGTCTTAGAGATGGTGACCTGGTCACGTTATTCAATGGTCACGGCGGCGAGTTTTGCGCGCGAATCGATTCCATCCGCAAAGACAGCATCACGGTATTGGTCGGCAGCTATCAAGACACCAACCGTGAATCGCCCTTGCATATCGAGCTGGCCCAAGCTATCTGCGTCAATGAAAAAATGGATTGGATCATACAAAAATCGGTGGAACTCGGCGTATCTTCGATCCAGCCGGTATCCACCGCCCGCAGTATTGTGCATCTATCGGATGAGCGTTCCGGAAAGCGGCTGCAGCACTGGCAAAAGATCGTCATTTCAGCGTGCGAACAATGTGGCAGAAATCAAGTGCCGCAAATATATCCACTGATCACTCTGCCGGAATGGCTGAGCCGGAAAAAAATGCATCGTACCACGCAAGATATTCTTATCATGTTATCCACCACGGCGGCACAAAGCCTGAAAGATTTACCCGAACCGGCAGCCGATGCTAAAGTGGCTCTTGTTATAGGTCCCGAAGGCGGATTCACCGAGGAAGAAGAACTCGCGATTGAGCATTCGGGCTTCGCGCCAATGCATCTGGGCAGCCGCATTTTGCGCACGGAAAGCGCCGCGCTCGCCGCAATTGCGGCGATGCAAGCGCTTTGGGGAGATTACTGATGACGGCCGTCAATAATAAGCCGGATACAACCGCGGAATTTGTCGCTTGGTTCCGTTCCGTAGCACCTTACATCCATACCTTTCGCGGCAAGGTCTTTGTCATCGGTTTTAGCGGTGAAATGATCACCGATGCCAAATTCGTCAACTTCATTCATGACATCAACCTGCTTGCCAGCCTCGGTGTACGGCTGGTTCTGGTTCATGGCGCCCGGCCGCAAATTCAATTGCGCCTGGACGAATCGCAACTGGAAACCCAAACGGTCATGGGCATGCGCGTCACCGATCCCGCCGCGTTGCAATGCGTCAAGGAATCAGTCGGGCGCGTACAGCACGAAATTGCCGCGCTGCTATCGATGGGATTGCCGAATTCGCCGATGGCCAATGCCGCCATTCGCGTCACCAGCGGCAACTTTGTCACAGCCTGTCCGTACGGCATCATTCAAGGTGTCGACCTGATGCATACCGGCAAAGTGCGCAAGATCAACGCACAAGCCATTCATTCCCGTCTGGAACAAGGCGACGTAGTGCTGATTTCACCGCTCGGCTACTCCCCGACGGGTGAAATCTTTAACTTGACGATGGAAAATGTCGCGACTGAAACCGCCATCGCGCTGCGCGCCGAAAAACTGATTCTGCTGCTGGATACCGTCGATTGCACTGCGTCCGCTGAAAATAAAGCAGGAAAATTGCCGCATGAACTGACAATTGCCGAAAGCGAATTATTGCTGGAACATAAAATTCCAACTCCCACACCTCGAGTACCGGATACCTTATTGCCAGCATTACAATCAGCAACCAAAGCTTGCGAAATGGGCGTCACCCGCGCGCATTTGGTCAGCCGCCATTGCGATGGCGCTATCTTACAAGAGCTGTTCACCCATCATGGCATCGGTACCATGATCACACAAGAATCGTTGCAAGCCCTCAGAAAAGCAAAAATCGAAGACGTCGGCGGCATCTTACAATTGATCGAACCGCTCGAAACCGAAGGCATTCTGGTCAGGCGCGGCCGCGAACTGCTGGAAATTGAAATCGACCGGTTTACCGTTTTCGAGCACGACGGCATCATTCTCGGCTGCGCAGCGTTGTACCCGTTCCCCGAAGAACACGCCTGCGAACTCGCCTGCCTGGCGATTCACCCGGATTACCGCGACCAGGGACATGGCGAACGCTTGCTCAAACACATCGAAAACAAAACCGTCGCGCAAGGCATCCGCAAGCTATTCGTGCTGACAACCCACGCCACCCATTGGTTCATCGAACACGGCTTCAGTGCGGCTACGACAGCGGAACTGCCGAAAACCAAACAGAATTTGTACAATTATCAACGCCGCTCGAAAGTACTCATCAAACACCTCGGCGATTAGCAAAAAATTCACGCAAACGGTTTACGCAACGAAACGAACGTTTCATAATGCCCGTTTTTTCCAAGGACGAACCCGCAATGACAAGAATGGTGAAATGCATCAAATTGGGCCGAGAAGCCGAAGGGCTGGACTTTCAAACCTATCCCGGCGAACTCGGCAAACGGATTTTTGAAAACGTATCGAAAGAAGCCTGGAATCAGTGGATCAAACATCAAACCATGCTGGTCAACGAAAATCGTCTGAACCTATCCGACCCGAAGGCGCGAAAATACCTTGCAGAGCAAATGGAAGCGCATTTTTTTGGAGAGGGTGCAGAGCAGGCGGCGGGGTATGTTCCACCGGAGAATCAATCCTGAAAATTGTCAGAACTTTTAAAATCCAGTATTAAATTTTAATGACAAGCTTATTTCTCAAAACAATTCCAAATTGATTTGCTATAAAGATTCTATTTCCTTGAGAGTTTTCCCATTTTTGTCTTTCCACGCGATGAGTCCATTCGCATGTCCCCCATGAATCACAGCCGCAGCAGCACTCGGGCTGGTAAACTCCGCATTTCGTGAAAATATCAAAGTATCGTCTTTGATTTCGAGCACTCCATCTTCTTTTAGGCGTTGTCGCATATTCATAGCCCAAGGCCATTTATGCGATGAAGCTCGATCATTCAAAACAGCTTGCGAACCTTTAAGAACTATAAAACCGTTCGGAGCCAAGTGTCCTTCTGCTTTAATTCCTTTGATCTCGCAGAATAACTTTTTATGCTCGGATTCAGCTACCGCTAATGCTGCAGCAGGTACGAGCAAATCAACACCAAGAACGGGCAATAGCTGGTTGATCTTCTCCAGAAATATTTCCATGTCCTCTCTATCGGATTCTGGCAGTCGCGCTCCGCTACTTTGGCCGTTTGCAACCACAGCGCGTCCAGACTTGCGTGACTGATCTATCAGTTTCCCTTCAAGAAAGCGAATATGCGCCTTAGTCAAATTCTCGTCTTTACTGATAAAAAAGATAATTTGATTCCAAAAATCTTTTTCCAAATGAGCTTTGATTCGATCGCGAATGCACTCAGCCTCTCCGACATAGATAACTGATTTTCCGGACTCAAGATCAGAACCAGTCAGGAGATATACACCTGCACTTCCTGATTCTTCCCGCGAAAGAATACCTTCAAACTCACTTCTTGGGCCAGCAACAGCTTTCCCAGTCCAATTCGATAATTCCGCAGTGCGAAGCCGCTTCGGATCCCCCTGAACTAGAAATATTTTGATTGTTGCACTAGGCATGTAATAAAGAAGGAAACATTACAATAACCTTCTAATTGGCTCCTATGATTGATGATGCGAACCGCACAACCAATCATAGGGTTATTGAATACTACTAGACTTTCACTTACTTAATAACCGCGTTCAATTCGCCTTTGGCATAGCGGTTCGCCATATCTTCCAATGAAATCGCTTTGATTTTGCTGGCTTGGCCGGCGCAGCCGAAGGCCTCGAAACGCGCTTTGCAAATTTCTTTGGCGGCAGCGGTCGCTTCTTTCAGGAATTTGCGCGGGTCGAAATTGCTTTTGTCGGTTTCCAGACTGCGGCGGATCGCGCCGGTCATCGCCAGACGGATGTCGGTGTCAATGTTGACTTTGCGTACGCCGTATTTGATGCCTTCCTGGATTTCTTCCACCGGTACGCCATAGGTTTCCTTGATGTCGCCGCCGAATTTACGGATGATTTCCAGCCATTCTTGCGGTACCGAGCTGGAGCCGTGCATCACCAGATGGGTGTTGGGAATACGTGCGTGGATTTCCTTGATACGTTGGATCGCCAGAATATCGCCGGTGGGTTTACGGGTGAATTTATATGCGCCGTGCGAAGTGCCGATAGCGATCGCCAAAGCATCGACGCCGGTTTTACGCACGAAATCGGCGGCTTCTTCCGGATCGGTCAGCAGTTGATCATGCGATAACACGCCTTCCGCGCCGTGGCCGTCCTCGGCTTCGCCCATGCCGGATTCCAAAGAACCCAGGCAACCCAGCTCGCCTTCCACCGAAACACCGACCGAATGCGCGATGTTCACGACATCCGCCGTGACATTCACGTTATATTCGTAGGTCGACGGGGTTTTAGCATCGGCTTGCAGGGAACCGTCCATCATGACGCTCGAAAAACCGCTGCGGATCGCATTTACGCATACCGAAGGCGATGCGCCGTGATCCTGGTGCATCACGATCGGTATATGCGGATACGCTTCGACCGCTGCTGCGATCAAGTGACGCAGAAATGCTTCACCGGCATACTTTCTGGCGCCGGCGGAACCTTGCATGATAACCGGACTGTTGCATTCATCCGCGGCTTGCATGATCGCTTGAATCTGTTCCAGATTGTTGACGTTGAAAGCCGGCAAGCCGTAGCCGTTTTCCGCCGCGTGGTCTAGTAGTTGTCTGAGTGATACGAGTGCCATTTAGATCTCCTTATAAAATATCTTAATAAAATTCTATGTTGCATAAGTATAAGCGATTATTCTTGATGATTGCTGCTTGATTCTTGATTCCTCGCGCGTCGGCTCGGATTCCAGACAATCTCATAACTTACAATAAATCAATACCTTGTCTTGTTTTCCATTCACCGACTTTGATAATTTTCATCGTATTGGTGCCGCCGGTTTTACCCACCGGTTCGCCGATGGTCATCACCATGACATCGCCGTTACGCACCACACCTCGGCTGAGCAACTCCTGTTCGGCTAAATTCAGAATCTCTTCGGAATCATTCAATCCCGCGCCGAATTCCACCGGATAAACACCACGGAAAAGGGTAACACGCCGGCGGGTTTCTTCATTCGGACTGAGCGCAAAAATCGGTACTTTGGAACTTCTGCGCGACATCAGCAATGCCGTCACGCCACTCTGCGTTAACGCCGCGATGGCGCGCACATGCAAGCCGCCAGCGGTATACATGGTCGCTCTGGCGATCGCTTCTTCAATCGAAGCCGGATTGATGTTTTGCATACGCCGGTCGACGTTCACCAGGTATTCCTTTTCCGCTTCCAGGCACACTCTGGCCATCGCTTCAACCGCTTCAACCGGATATTCGCCAGCGGCGGATTCTGCCGACAGCATCACCGCGTCGGTGCCATCCAGCACCGCGTTGGCCACGTCGGACACTTCCGCACGGGTAGGGATCGGATTGGTGATCATGGATTCCATCATTTGCGTTGCCGTAATGACGGTTTTATTATTTGCCCGCGCCGAGCGGATCATACGCTTCTGCAGCGCGGGAACCGCCGCATCTCCCACTTCCACCGCCAAATCACCGCGCGCGACCATGATCGCATCCGAGGCATCGAGGATATCGTCGAGCGCCAAGATCGCTTCCGAACGTTCAATCTTGGCCATAACCATGCCTTTTCCGCCCGCTTCCAGCAGTAACGAGCGCGCTTGCCGGATATCGTCGCCTGAGCGTACGAACGACACCGCCAGATAATCCGCGCCAAATTCGGCAGCGGTCTTGATATCTTCCAAGTCTTTGCTGGTCAACGCAGGTGCGCCCAATCCGCCGCCCTTGCGATTAATACCTTTATTATTGGACAAGATTCCGCCTTGTTCGACCACGCAAAATACTTGATGACCTTTCACGTGCGAAACACCCAGCACGATACGGCCATCATCCAACATCAGCGTGGCGCCGGTCTCCAGATCGTTCGGCAGTTCCTTATAATCGAGACCGACTCTTTCTTGATTCCCTAACTCGCAAGTGGCATCCAGAATGAATTGATCGCCCACTTCCAGGCGGATCTTACCGTGTTCAAACTTGCCGACCCGGATTTTCGGCCCTTGCAAATCGGCTAATACACCCACTGTAACGCCGGCAGCTCGCGCTATCGAGCGTGTCATTTCGGCAAATTCTATATGCTGTTCCCGGGTACCATGGGAGAAGTTGATCCGAACAACATCGACACCGGCTCGGATCATGCGCTCCAGTATTTTAGGATTGCTGCAAGCAGGCCCCAGCGTCGCAACGATTTTCGTTCTTCGGATCATGTTCTTCCTGACGATTATTTAGCACGCATTTCCAATATCTCGACTGCGGGCAATTTCTTGCCTTCCAGAAATTCCAGAAAAGCGCCACCTGCGGTTGAAATATAAGAAACTTTGTCATAGATATCATACTTCTGAATCGCCGCGATAGTATCGCCGCCGCCAGCCAGCGTAAAAGCCTTCGTTTCAGCAATAGCCCGGGCGATTTTCTCGGTGCCGGCGCCAAATTGATCAAATTCGAACACACCCACGGGACCATTCCATACCACCGTTCCCGCTTTCATAATGATATCCGCAAGTTCTTGCGCGCTTTTCGGACCGATATCGAAAATCATATCGTCATCCGCCACATTACCCGCGTCTTTCAATACCGCCGGTTCGTTCGCATCGAATTTTTTGCCGACGACGACATCGACCGCAACCGGGATCGAAGCATTGCGTTTCGCCATTTTCTCCATCAACGCTTTGGCGGTTGGCACCAGATCATCTTCGCACAACGATTTACCGACATTTTTGCCGGTCGCCTTCAGGAAGGTATTGGCGATACCGCCGCCAACCACCAGTTGATCGACTTTTTCGGATAACGATTCAAGCACCGTCAGTTTGGTGGAAACTTTTGAGCCGCCGACAATCGCCACCATTGGCCGTGCTGGACTCAACAACGCTTTAGTCAACGCATCCAGCTCTTCGGTCAGCAATATGCCTGCGCAAGCAGCCGGGGCATATTTCGCGATACCATGTGTCGAAGCTTCCGCGCGGTGTGCAGTGCCGAATGCATCCATCACAAAAACATCGCATAATTTTGCGTATTTCTGCGCGGTTTCTTCAACGTTTTTCTTCTCGCCCTTGTTGAAACGGCAGTTTTCCAGAACTACCAATTCTCCGGCAGCCACATCGAAACCGCCGTCCACCCAATCCTTAATCAAGCGAACAGGTTTTCCGAGACGATCCGCGATATTGTCAGCAACCGGTTTCAGTGAATTTTCCTCAGTCCACACGCCTTCTTCGGGCCGTCCCAGGTGAGAGGTCACCATCACTTTGGCGCCTTGCTTGAGACAATGATTAATCGTCGCCATGGAGGCGGTGATACGGGCATCCGAGGTCACTTTGCCATCTTTCACAGGCACATTCAGATCAGCGCGTATAAATACGCGTTTACCTTTCAGGTCAAGGTCAACTAGTTTAATAACAGACACGGTAAACTCCAGAATTGTCTTTAAGAAAGTATAAAGGATAGCAAACGCTATCCTTTATGTCTTAATGAATTAAAATTCAAAGTGGTGCGCGCAATCAGGATACAGACCACGATAACACCACTGAGGTACGAAATTACTTGGCAACGGTACGAACCATCTCCAGCACTTTGGTGGAATAGCCCCATTCGTTGTCATACCAAGCGACAACTTTGACAAAGCTTTTATCCAATGCCATCCCTGCTTCGGCGTCGAAAATCGACGTGCAGCTTTCACCGCGAAAATCGGTCGATACCACTTTTTGATCGGTATAACCCAATACGCCTTTCATAGAACCTTCCGATGCGTCTTTCATCGCTTTACAAATTTCGTCGTAGGTCGCTTCTTTTTCCAGTTCGCACGTCAAATCGACAACTGAAACGTCCGATGTCGGTACACGGAAAGCCATACCGGTCAGTTTTTTGTTCAGTTCAGGGATTACCACACCTACTGCTTTAGCCGCTCCGGTCGATGACGGAATAATATTTTCCAGAATACCGCGGCCGCCGCGCCAATCTTTATTGGACGGACCATCCACGGTTTTTTGTGTAGCGGTCGCTGCATGGACGGTGGTCATCAGGCCACGTTTGATGCCCCATTTATCGTTCAACACTTTGGCAATCGGCGCCAAGCAATTGGTGGTACAGGAAGCATTCGAAATAATCGCTTCGCCTTTGTACGATTTATCATTGACACCATAAACAAACATCGGCGTATCATCTTTCGATGGTGCTGACATAATCACTTTCTTCGCTCCGGCAGCTAGATGCTTTTCACAAGTCTCTTTGGTCAGAAACAAACCGGTCGATTCGATCACGACCTCCGCACCCACTTCATTCCACTTCAATTCCGCCGGGTCTTTGATGGCTGTCAGACGGATTCTTTTGCCATTGACCACCAGCGTGTTACCGTCGATCGACACATCACCGCTAAAACGGCCGTGCACCGAATCGTGCTTCAACATATACGCCAGATAATCCGGTTCCAGCAAATCGTTGATCGCAACGATTTCAATATCCGGAAAATTCTGTACAGCCGAACGGAAAACCATACGCCCGATACGACCAAACCCATTGATACCCACTTTTATTGTCATTCTATGCTCCTTAAATAAAAAACCTGCGCACCACAGCTCAGATCAAGTCAAACGAGCCATTGTGCTTAAAATGTTATTGATTTAGAGAATGCTCTTAACCGTTTTGACGACATTCTCGACAGTGAAACCAAAATGTTTAAACAGCACATCCGCCGGCGCCGATTCACCGAATGTATCGATACCCACTACTGCGCCGTCCAAGCCGACGTATTTACGCCAAAAATCGGTTACCCCCGCTTCGATGGCAACACGCTTGACGCCTTTTGGCAAAACACTCTCTTTATACGATGATTCCTGGCGATCGAATACATTAGTACACGGCATTGATACCACGCGCACAAAAACGCCTTCATCAGCCAATGCCTTTTGCGCATTCATCGCCAAACCGACTTCGGAGCCGGTTGCGATCAATACCGCTTGCGGCTTGCCGTTACTTGCTTCCGACAATACGTAACCGCCCTTATCGATCAGCTTGACGGTTGCCGCATCGCGTTTTTGGAACGGTAAGTTCTGGCGGCTGAATATCAAGGTTGAAGGGCCGTTTTTACGCTCAATCGCGCGCGCCCACGAAACCGTGGATTCCACGGTATCGCAAGGACGCCATACATCCATATTGGGAATGTAACGCAACGTCGCCGTTTGTTCGACCGGTTGGTGCGTTGGGCCGTCTTCACCCAAACCGATAGAGTCGTGCGTAAAGACAAAAATATTGCGAATCTTCATCAATGCCGCCATACGCAATGCGTTGCGGGCATATTCCGAGAACATCAGAAAGGTCGCGCCGTAAGGAATCAAGCCACCATGCAGTGACAAT
>Ga0209573_1004224_pt1 | contig 14471 bp, 14 predicted proteins | sample TNRBio252014_DNA_FD_185870 | JGI IMG/M metagenome (GOLD analysis project Ga0209573, IMG submission 185870) | Wastewater treatment Type I Accumulibacter community from EBPR Bioreactor in Madison, WI, USA - TNR Reactor_6/25/2014_ DNA (SPAdes)... | ecosystem: Engineered > Bioreactor > EBPR >...
GGCGGCGACCCCGGCGGCGCGGGCAGGTCGCGAAGGGCGGCGGAAGGGGCCGGTATGGTAGCAGCGGGCCCTCTCGCAGGCCTTTCAGCCGGCCTGCCAGCGGGCCTGCCGTTGGGCCTTGGCCGGGCTCACCCGAGGTCGGCGAAACGCCAGCGCACGAGTGCAAACGCCAGCGCGAACAGCGCCCCGTAGGCGAAGCTGTCCAGCCTCAGCAGCGCCTGGCCGCGCCGCCGGCGCCAGGCACCGACGGCCGACATCACCACCCCGGCCACCAGCGGCGCGACCACGAGGTTGGCGATGCGCGCGACGTCGCCATGCAGGTAGGCGAGAGGAAAGACGAGCAGGCTCAGGCCACCGGCCGCCGCGCCGAACACGGCGTAGCCCGGCACCACGACCCAGGGCGGAAGCTCCCGCTCGCGCGCGAAGGGCGCACGCACCACCCGCCAGCCCATCTCGGCCAGCACCTCGAACAGCAGCTGAAGCAGGATCTCGGCCAGCCAGCCGAGCGCCAACAGCAGCAGCTCGGCCAGGATCCCCATCGTGCGCTCAGCGCCCGCCGCCCAGCAGCCTGGCCGGCAGGAACAGCAGCGCACGCAGCAGCGCGAACACCGCATCGACGGCCAGGCCGACCAGCCGAAACGGCAGCAGCAGCAGCCAGACCAGCGGCCACAGCAGCAGGGCGAGCAGCGCCAGCGGCGCGCTCAGCACGAACAGCAGGCACCAGGCGACGAGGGCGAGCAGCGTGGTCATGGGAAACGACTCCTGCGTTCATGCGCGGGTGAACGCGCCCGCCGACTCTACCGCGACCCCGCGCTGCGACAGGCTCGGGGCAGGCCGTGCGCGGGTCAGCGGGCTTCGGGGCAGCCGCCCTGCCGCTCCAGCCAGTAGACCAGGTTGCCGGCCACCATGATGCTGCCGGAGATCACGGCGCTGGCGGCGGCGACGACACCGGCCGAGACCAGCATCGCGGCACAGGCGTCACCCGCGCAGCTGTGCAGGCCACCGATGGCGGCGACTTCGAGCGTGACCTGCCTGACATGCGTCCTGCAGGCCTCGTCGAAGACCACCACCGTGCGCGGCACGACCACGCAGCCCGGCAGCGCGGCGGCCGACGCCAGCACCAGCGCGCCGGCAAACGCCCGCGCGCCGCGCCCTCTCACGTGCGGATGCCTTCCCAGTAGTCCATGGTCGAGCTGCCCCGGTAGCTCTCGCCGGTCAGACGCACGGCCACGCGGCCGCTTTCGGTGAAGACCATCACGTCGTGCGCCTGCGGGTTGCCGATCACCAGGTAGCGGCAGGGTTCGCTGGTGCGGTTGACCAGCGAGTGGCCGATCTTCTGCCCGGCCGGGAAGCACACGTAGTGGTTGGCCGAGACGTCGTAGCTCCTGTCGCCCAGCACCACGGTCATCGTGCCTTCCAGCACCAGCACATGCTCTTCCTCGAGCAGGTGGTAGTGCTGCTGGTTGGCCTGCTTGCCGGGTGGCAGGATCTCCATGCAGACCGTGATCTGGCGCGCCCCGGCATATTCGCTGAGGACCTGGAACTTCATGCCGAAGCGGCGTCCCTTGTGGGCTTCCTGCCAGGGCACGACATCGATCGAAAAGGGCTCTGCCACGCCCTGGGCGTTGACGGCTGAGGCGGCGGGGGCGGACATGCGGGCTCCTCGTGGCGCAGGGCGTGGTCGCCCCTTGTGCACTGTTCGTTGTGGCTGCGGCCGGGTCGTCGCCCGGCCGTCGTGACGGTCCCGCGGCGAGTATTCCATCGCCACGGGGGCCGTCGACTCAGCTGGCAGTGAGCTTTGCCACGACTTCGCAAGCGGCAAGGGCCCCCAGGCAGGCCTGGGCCGCCTCGCGGCCCTTGGCGACGAAGTGCTGCAGGAAGAACTGCCGGTGCGTCTCGTGCTCGTGGAAGGCCTGGGGGGTGAGCACCACCGACAGCACCGGCACGTCGGTGTCGAGCTGCACGCGCATCAGCGCGTCGACCACCGTCGCGGCGACGAACTCATGGCGGTAGATGCCGCCATCGACGACCAGGGCGATCGCCACCACCGCGGCATGACGGCCGCCCCGGGCCAGTCGCTGCGCCTGCAGCGGGATCTCAAAGGCCCCGGGCACCTCGAGCAGGTCGATGGCCGCGGGCGGCCAGCCCTGACGTGCCAGCTCGTCACACAGGCCGTCGCGCGCCTGCGCCACGATGTCGTGGTGCCAGCGGGCGCAGATGACCGCGATGCGGGCGCGGCGCGCGCCGGGTGGCAACGGCCGGGCCGGCGGCACGGCCGGGACATGATCGATGTGGGAGGTCTGATTCATGGAAGTCCTCTTCGAACGCTTCGAGGGTGGCCAGAATCAGGGCGCACGCAGACACACCCGCCTGCGGCCCATGGGCCAGCGGCGGGGGTCGACGCGATCTCTTGCATCCGGACTGTGACCGTCGGCCCCGGCATCGCACCGGATCTGCTGACCCTGCCACCGAGGCGGCAGGCGCTCGCGGGCTCCTGCGCGACGAGGCGCAGATACCGCCGGTGGGGACTTCCACCCCGCCCTGAGAACGCTTGTTGCCGGCCGGTGAAGGTCGGCAGAGTCATTCTAGGGGGGGTGATGGTCGCCGCGGGCAGCCCACCGGCCGGCCACCTTCCGGCGGCTCATCGACTGTCGATCTCGAACACCGCCGACCCATCGGGCCGCTCTTCGACCAGTCGCAGACCAGGCATTCGCGCCAGGTGCGCGATGCCGCCCTTGCCGCTGGCGAAGCGCAAGCTGACGCCCGGGACCGGCTGCAGCCGCCAGTTGCCGTCGGCGCTGGGGTCGACCCGGCCCTGGGCGCGCAGGTACTGCAGCAGGACTTCCCGGTTCTCGTCGGGCGCGTCGAGCACGGTACGTGAACCGTCCAGCGCCGGAAAGTTGCCGCCGCCGTTGGCGCGGTAGTTGTTGGTGACGACCAGGAACTCGGCGCGCTCGTCCAATGCCTCGCCCTGGAAGCGCAAGTCGACGATGCGGTGCGAGTCGGGTGCGACCAGCCGGCCGCTGCGGTCGTATCGGGCAGGCTGCGTGACATCGATCCGGTAGCTGACGCCGTCCAGCGTGTCGAAGTTGTAGCTCGGCACCGCGGGGTCGATCAGCTCCTGCACGGGCGGGCCAGCCGGGTCGATGCGCCTGAAGGCGATGGCCGACATCTCGAGCCACTGCCGAACCTCGGCGCCGGTCAGCTTCACGACCTTCAGGGTGTTGGGGTAGATGTAGAGGTCGGCGATGCTGCGCACCGCCAGCGGCCCGGCCGGGATGTCGGTGTAGTAGCTCCAGCCCTGCCGCCCCCCGCTCTTGAAGGGCGCGGCGGCCGACAGCAGGGGCAGCTTCTCCCAGGGGCCGCCGCGCAAGGCGCGGCGCGCGTAGGCCAGCTGAGCCTGGGAGACCAGTTGCACCGAGGGGTCGTCGGCCACCTGGGCGAAGTAGCTGTGGATGGGCGTTTCGGTGCGCGCCACCTCGGCCCGCACATAGGCCAGCGTGGCCTCGTGCTCGGCGGCCACCAGGGTGGCGACCATGGGGTCGGGGTCGACCAGCGGCTTGCGGGTCTCGCGATCGCGCAAAGGACGCAGCTGGGCGCGGCTGTCGACCACCGTCCAGCGACCCGAGCTGTCGTCGAGCACGAGGTCGACCACACCGAGGTGGTTGCCCCAGAACCCGGGCATCACGGCAGGCACGCCGTTGATGGTGCCGCGCGCCAGGTCGACCTTGGGGTGGCCGGCGAAGAAGCGACCGGGGAACTCGCCGTGCGAGTGCCCGAACAGCAGGGCATCGATGCCCGGCACCTCGGCCAGCCGGGCTACGGCGTTCTCGGCGAAGAACACCGTCTCCCCGCGCTCGAAGCCCGAATGCGGGATCGCGACGACCAGGTGGGCGCCGCGGGCCCTGATTTGCGGAACGAAGCGCCGCGCGCTCTCGACGATGTCGCGCGCCACCAGCCGGCCCTGCAGGTGGCCGCGGTCCCAGTTCATGATCTGCGGTGGCACGAAGCCGATGACGCCGATGCGCAGCGTGTGCCTGCGCCCGTCCCGGTCGACCAGCTCGCGATCCAGGATCACGTAGGGGTCGAAGGCGTGGCGGTCGTTGGCCGGGTCGCCGTCGCCGTCGTCGATGTAGACGTTGCTGCTGACGTAGGGAAAGCGCGCCGAGGCGACCACCTGCTTCAGGAAGGGCAGGCCGTAGTTGAACTCGTGGTTGCCAATGTTGGCGGCGTCCACACCCAGCCACTCGAGCACCTTGTGGGCCGGGTGCCGTTCGCCCGCCGGCAGCGGCCGCACACGGGCCACCCAGTCTCCCAGCGGGCTGCCCTGCAACAGGTCACCGTTGTCGAAGTACAGACTGTTGCGCACCTCGGCCCGGGCGGCCTTGATCAAGGACGCCGTGCGTGCCAGGCCGAACTCGTCGCTGGGCTTGTCCTGGTAGTAGTCCCAGGCCAGCAGGTGCATGTGCAGGTCGGTCGTCTCCAGCAGGCGGAGGTCCAGGCGGGCGGCCAGGGCCTGCACCCAGGGCAGGGCCGCAAGCATGGCCGCCAGCAGCATGCGGCACAGCGCACGGGACAGCGGCTGCGGGCATGCCGCCGCGGCGTCGCGCAGCCGCCGGGCCCGGGCCGCCGGCAGCGGCCGCTCCATCGATGCGCCGTTCACGCGGGTTCCCTCCATCGTGTTCCATCCGCGATCAGTCACGGCCCCGCGGCAGCAGGTGTTCGACCAGCGTGCGCATCAGGGTCTCGCGGTTCACGGGCTTGGTCAGGTAGGCGTCGAAGCCGGCCGCCAGGCCGGCAGCCACCGCCCCGGGCATCGCGTTGGCGGTGACGGCCACCACCGGCACGCCGGCCGTGCGCGGGTTGTCGCGCAGTCGCCGCAGCACCTCGAAGCCGTCGATCACGGGCAGCTGCAGGTCCAGCAGGACGAGGTCGGGCCGCTGCTCGGCCGCATGGGCCAGGCCGACCAGCGGCTCGTCGACCACCTGCAGGTTCACGACGCCGTCCAGCATGGCGTCCATCAGCATGGCGTTGATCGGGTTGTCCTCGATGTACAGCACGCGCCGGCTGGCCAGATCGGCGAGCCGAGGGTCGTCGCCGGTCCGCACCGGTGCCGAGGCCGGGTCGTCGGCGGGGCCCGGGCGCGGCAGCTCGACGTGGAAGCAACTGCCCTCGCCGGGCTGGCTGTGCACGCCTATGCGTCCACCCATGGCCTCGACCAGCCGCTTGCTGAGGGCCAGCCCGATGCCCGTGCCCTCGATCTGGCGATCCTGCGCGTGCAGGCGTTCGAATGGCCTGAACAGGCGCGCGCATTGCGCCGCGTCGAGGCCGGTGCCGGTGTCGGCGACTTCGATGCGCAATGCCTCGCCCGCGTCCCGGCCGCGCACGCTCACGCGGCCCTGATCCCGGTTGTACTTGATGCCGTTGGACAGCAGGTTCAGCAGCACCTGCTGCAGCCGCCGCGCGTCGGCCCGTGCCCAGGGCGCCAGGCCTTCCGGCCAGTCGAACACCAGCGTCACTTCCGCCGCACTGGCCAGCGGGCGCATCAGCTGGAGCGCCGACTCGATGGCCTGACGGGCATCGACAGGTGCCAGGTCCAGCGACAGCTCGCCGGCCTCGATGCGGCCCAGGTCGAGCAGGTCGGCGATCAGGTCCAGCAGGTGCCGGCCGCCGCGCAGGATTTCCTGCACCTTGGACTGCTGGGCCGGCGTCAGCGCGTCCATCGCCAGCAGCTGGCCGAACCCCAGCACGGCGTTGAGCGGCGTGCGCAGCTCGTGCGACATGTTGGCCAGAAACTGGGACTTGGCGCGGTTGGCCGCCTTGGCCGCCTCCAGCGCCTCCAGCCGTTCGGTGATGTCGATGCCGAAGGCGTAGACCTCGCGCGCCGACCCGGCCGGGCCCGGGGAGGCGACATGGGTGACCTCCAGGCTCATGGCGCCCAGGTCAGCGGCAGCCGGGTAGTGGACGACCGACAAGGCGATGCCCTCGCGCAAGGCCCGCTCGATGTTCTCGAGCACCTGGCGCCCGCGCGCCGTGCCCAGCACCGAGGGAATATCCTCACCGACGATGCCCGAGGCGTCGCGACCCAGGCGGGCCGCGAAGCGATCGTTGACGAAGCGATAGCGACCATCTGCGCCGACGACGGCGATGTAGCCCGGAAAGGCCGCCAGCAACGCGCGCTGCGCGGCCTCGGAGGCCCGCAAGGCGTCCATCGTCAGGTGCTGCGCGCTCGTGTCGCGTGTGACGATGACGACGAACCGGCCCCGCTCGTCGCCGTACGGGTAGTAGGTCGACTCGAGGTGGCGAACCAGGCCCTGCCCGGTGCTGCGCGTGTCGCGCACCACCGACGTCTGCCCCTGCTCGAGGGCCAGCCGGACGGCCTGTTGCCGCTGCGGGCTGACCCACTGCGGCGCGACTTCGTTCGCCCGGCGGCCGAGAATGCTCTCGCGCGCGATGCCGTTGATGCGACACCAGGCGTCGTTGACCAGCTGATACACCTCCGCCTGGTCGACCAACGACACCATGTCGGCGGTCGAGTTGGTGGCGGCTTCGTAGAACCGCAGCTGCGCCTCGTCGGCCGGCGGGCCGGCACGGGACTGCGGGTCGGGCGTCGCGTTCAAGGGCGGGGCGGAAAAGGACGGGCCGCACCGACGATAGCGCATCCGGCCTGGGCCGCCGAGGGCCTGCGCCGCGGGCCCGTCGCGCGCGGGCCCGTCGTGGCGGACCGCTCAGACCGTCACGCCCCGGGCTGTCTCGGCATACTCCTCGATGCGGTCGAAGTTCATGTAGCGGTAGACGCTGGCCGCGTCCTTGTTGATGATGCCCATGGCCTCGTGGTACTCGGCCACGCTGGGGATGCGGCCGAGCTTGCTGGCAATGGCGGCCAGCTCCGCCGACGCCAGGTAGACGTTGGCGTTCTTGCCCAGCCGGTTGGGGAAGTTGCGCGTCGAGGTGGAGACCACGGTGGCGCCTTCCCTGACCTGGGCCTGGTTGCCCATGCACAGGCTGCAGCCAGGCATCTCGGTGCGTGCACCGGCGGTGCCGAACGCCGCGTAGTGGCCTTCCTTGATCAGCTCGCTCTGGTCCATCTTGGTCGGCGGCGCCACCCACAGCTTGACCGGGATGTCACGCTGGCCGCCGAGCAGCCGGGCGGCGGCGCGGAAGTGGCCGATGTTGGTCATGCAGCTGCCGATGAAGGCCTCGTCGATCTTCGTGCCCGCCACCTCGCTGAGCAGCCGGGCGTCGTCGGGGTCGTTCGGGCAGCAGAGCACGGGCTCCTTCAGCTCGTCCAGGTCGATCTCGATGACGGCTGCGTACTCGGCGTCGGCGTCGGCCTGCAGCAGCTGCGGGTCGGCCAGCCAGGCCTGCACCTTCTCGATGCGGCGGCGCAGGGTCTTGGCGTCCGCGTAGCCGTCGGCGATCATGTTCTTCATCAGCACCACGTTCGAGGTCAGGTACTCGACGACGGGGTCCTTGTTCAGCTTGATCGTGCAACCGGCCGCACTGCGCTCGGCGCTGGCGTCGCTCAGCTCGAAGGCCTGCTCCACCTTCAGGTCGGGCAATCCCTCGATCTCGAGGATGCGGCCGCTGAAGATGTTCTTCTTGCCGGCCTTGGCCACCGTCAGCAGGCCCTGGCGGATGGCGTACAGGGGGATGGCGTGCACCAGGTCGCGCAGCGTCACGCCGGGCTGCATGTGGCCCCTGAAGCGCACCAGCACGCTTTCGGGCATGTCCAGCGGCATCACGCCTGTGGCGGCGCCGAAGGCGACCAGGCCGGAGCCGGCCGGAAAGCTGATGCCGATGGGAAAGCGCGTGTGGCTGTCGCCGCCCGTGCCCACCGTATCGGGCAGCAGCAGCCGGTTCAGCCAGCTGTGGATGACGCCGTCGCCCGGGCGCAGGCTGACACCGCCGCGGCTCGAGATGAAGGCCGGCAGCTCGCGGTGGGTCTTCACGTCCACCGGCTTCGGGTAGGCCGCGGTGTGGCAGAAGCTCTGCATCACCAGGTCGGCGCTGAAGCCCAGGCAGGCCAGGTCCTTGAGCTCGTCACGCGTCATCGGGCCGGTGGTGTCCTGGCTGCCGACGGTGGTCATGCGTGGCTCGCAGTAGGTGCCCGGGCGCACGCCCTGGCCTTCGGGCAGGCCGACGGCGCGGCCCACCATCTTCTGCGCCAGCGTGAAGCCGGCCTTGCTGGGCGCCGGGGCCTGCGGCAGGCGGAAGGTGGTGGATGCGGCCAGGCCCAGGAATTCCCGTGCCTTGGCCGTCAGGCTGCGGCCGATGATCAGGTTGATGCGGCCGCCGGCACGCACTTCGTCGAACAGCACTTCGCTCTTGAGCCTGAACTCGGCCACCGTGGCGCCGTCCTTGGTGATGCGGCCGTCGTAGGGCTGGATGTCGACCACGTCGCCCATTTCCAGCCTGGAGACGTCCACCTCGATGGGCAGGCTGCCGGAGTCCTCCTGCGTGTTGAAGAAGATGGGCGCGATCTTGCCGCCCAGCGTGACGCCGCCGAAGCGCTTGTTGGGCACGAAGGGGATGTCCTGGCCGGTGGCCCAGATGACGCTGTTGGTGGCGCTCTTGCGGCTGGAACCGGTGCCGACCACGTCGCCCACGTAGGCCACCAGGTGGCCCTTCTTCTTCAGCTCGTCGATGAAGGCCATGGGCCCGCGCTTGCCGTCTTCTTCCGGCTTGAAGGCCGCGCCTTCGCGCGTGTTCTTCAGCATCGCCAGGTAGTGCAGCGGGATGTCGGGGCGGCTCCAGGCATCGGGCGCAGGGCTCAGGTCGTCGGTGTTGGTCTCGCCGGGCACCTTGAAGACGGTGACGGTGATGGTGCGAGGCACTTCGGGCCGGCTGGTGAACCACTCGGCGTCGGCCCAGCTCTGCATCACTTCACGCGCCCTGGCATTGCCGGCTTTGGCCTTTTCGGCCACGTCGTTGAAGTAGTCGAACATCAACAGGGTCTTCTTCAGGCCCTCGGCCGCGAGGCCGGCCACCTCGGCGTCGTCCAGCAGTTCGATCAGCGGATGCACGTTGTAGCCGCCGACCATGGTGCCCAGCAGCTCAGTTGCCTTGGCCTTGCCGACCAGGCCCACCTGCAGCTCGCCATGTGCCACGGCGGCCAGGAAGCTGGCCTTCACCTTGGCGGCATCATCGACACCCGGCGGCACGCGCCGGGTGAGCAGCTCGACCAGGAAGGCCTCTTCGCCCGCGGGAGGGGCCTTGATCAGCTCGATCAGTTCGGCGACCTGCCGGGCGTCCAGCGGCAGTGGCGGGATGCCGAGGGCGGCGCGTTCGGCAGCGTGTTGGCGGTAGGCGGCAAGCATGACGGCTCCTTGGGGCGGATCGGGTGGGCAGTGAGGGGAGAGTGTGAGGTCTCAGGCTTTCGGCACAATGACCTTGAGGCCTTTGAAGTAGTCGCGGAAGAAACCCGCGTCGCGGGTGATCAGGCCCTGGCACTGCAGCAGGGCATGGGCGCCGACCAGGAAGTCGGCCACCATGCGCGGGGCTTCGGGCCGGCCGAGCGCGCTGCGGCGGCGCTCCATGTACCGGCGCTGCATCTCGCCGGCGCGCACGGCGCAGCGAAGTTCGAGCGGCGAGAACTCGACACCCAGTTCCTCCAGTGCATCCATGACCGCCGACCCGTTGCCCAGGCCGGTGACGACCTCGGCGAGCACGACCTCGCAGGCCACCACCGGGCCGCCGGACAAGGCGCGCCGCAGGGCCCGGTCGGCCGCATCGGCGGCCTGCGGGTCGTTGCCGATGAAGTCGATCAGGATGTTGCTGTCGATCGCGATCATCGCTTGCGGGCGGCACGGGGCGGTGGCAAGGCCGGTGGTCCATCCCAGTCGGGCAGGGGGTCGCCGGGTGCGCGGCCGCGAAGCTCGCGCATGATGTCGTCGGTGCCCACGCCGGGCGGCAGGGGCACGCGGCCGCGCACGCGCGAGATGGCATCGTCCACGTCCTTGCGCAGCACGATGCGGGCGCCATCGAGCTCGACCTTCAGCTTGGTGCCCTTGGTCAGGCCCAGGGCATCACGCACAGCCTTGGGCAGCGTGATCTGGCCGCGTTCGGCGACGGTGGCTTCCATGCCTGGCCTCCGGAGCGGGCGCTGCGGCTCCGCGTGAATCGGTATGTATTGATTCTACATACCGAAGCGGTCCGGATCAAGGAAAACCCTGAGATCAGCTTCCCGAGGCCGGGGTGGCCGGTGCGGCTGCCTTGGCAGGATCGATGCCGATCGACTCGGCGCTGGCGCCCGCCGCCTTGCGCGCGGCGGTGGCTTCGCGCTGCTTCTCGTGCACGCAACCGTCGACCACGCGCTGGCCGATCTTGGTGTCCATCAGCATCGACTTGTCGGCGATCTGCAGCATCAGCATGCGGCCGCGCACATCCTCCAGCCGCAGCGCCCCGGTATGGGACAGCACCGGCTTCATGATCCAGGTGGTCTTCTTGAAGCGGATCTCGAGGTAGCCGTCGTTCCTGGCGTTGAGCGCCACCTCCACCGACTGGTCGAACTCGCAGTCGTAGCGGCCGAAGTGCGCCATGGCGGCGGCGGCGAGCTGCTCACCGCTGGCCACCGGCAGCACCGGGTCCTTGGAAGGCGGCGGCGGCCGGCGCGGGGGCTTGGGGACCGCGCTCTGGGCGATCGCCCCGGCGGCAACGACGAGGCCGCAGATCGCGGCGGCGAGGCGCCAGGTCATGCAAGGCAGGCTCATGGGCTGGCTCCGGCTTGTCGGGGTCCGGCATTGTGGACCCTGCCGGCCGCTTCGCCGGGTCGGGACGCCGGACCCGGGCGTGACGGTTTGTTCACATCGGCAACACGAGCGCTGCCGGGGCCAGGCGGTACAGGGCCTGGCGGCGAAGCGCGTGCTCGGCGGGAATGCGCGGGTGATCGAAGTCGGCGGACGCATCATGGACCATGCCCAGGCGGTGCATGACGCGGCGCGAGGCTGCGTTGCCGGGTGCCGTGTAGGCGACCAGTTCGCGCAGGCCCAGGTGGTCGAAGGCGAAGGCGGCGGCGGCCGCCGCCGCTTCGGTGGCCAGGCCCTGGCCCCAGGCTGAACGCCGCAGCCGCCAGCCGATCTCGACTGCCGGCATGAACGGTGCGTCGAAGCCAGGCACGTGCAGGCCGACGAAGCCGGCAAATGTCCACTGGCCGGGGATCTCCAGGGCCCACATGCCCCAGCCACGGCGCTGCAGGTGCGAGCGCATGACCCGCGCCTCCGCCAGCGCCTGCTCGCGCTCGTGCACGGCGACGAACCACTGCCGCACCTGCGGGTCGGCGTTCATCTCGGCCCAGGGCTCGAGGTCGTCGTCGACCCAGCCGCGCAGCAGGGTGCGGCGGGTGCGCAGTTCGACGGCCGACACAAAGGTCGGCAGCACCAGCGGTGAGCCCGGCCGTGCGGGCGCGGTGCTGTTCATGGCCCCTGCGTACCGGTCTCCCCGAACCAGCGCTCCCGGACCTCTGCCGGCAGCTGCGAACTGCCGCTGTACGAGGTCAGTTCCGCACGCTCGAGCAATTGCCAGAAGTAACGGTAGCTGGCACGGTCGTGCAGCCGGTCGTCGTGACGTATCGGTGCCCAGCCCGCCGCCTGCGCCGCCTGCAGGATCTCGATCGCCTCGTCGATCTCGGCCACGGTGGGCGTGAAGGCGTCGACGATGGGGCGGATCTGCGCCGGGTGGATGCTCCACATGCGCGTGTAGCCGAAGCGCCGGGCGGCCGCGCCGGCCGCTTCCTGCAGGGCCGCCGTGCGCTTGAACTCGGTGACCACGCAATGCGACGCCACCTTGCCTTCGGCGTGGCAGGCGGCTGAGATCTCGAGCTTGGCCCGCACGACCAGCGGGTGCTCGAACTGGCCCTGCACGCCCATCGCGCTGGACGGAATCGCGCCGCGATGCGCGGAGACGAAGTCCATCAGCCCGAACGACAGCGACTCGATGCGCGGATGGGCGGCGATGGCCTGCACCTCGCGCAGGCCGCCGTGGGTCTCGATCAGCGCGTGCAGCGGGATCGACGCCCCCCCGGCGGCGTCGATGGCGGCCGCGGCACGCTGCACTTCGGCCACGCCGCGTGGCTTGGGCAGCATCAGGTAGGCCGGGCGCCGGCGGGCGCGCAGCACGGCGTGCAGCACATCGGCAAAGCGGGCGTGGGCGACCGGCAGCAAACGCACACCGACGCGACCGTGCCGGTTCAGCGGGTCGTCCAGCAACTCGGCGATCAGCTGGGCCTGCGCCAGTTCGCCGCCGACAGGCGCGCCGTCCTCGTTGTCCAGCGTGACGTCGAACACCGGCCCCCACTCGGCCTGCAGCTCGAGGCTCTTGCGCATGCGTGACTCGACGCCGCTGTAGTGGTCGCAGACCGGCAGGCGGGGCACGGCCTTCTCGTCGGGGTCGAACAGGGCGGCGCGGGGATGGGCCTGAGTCGTGGGGAGCGAATCGGACATCGTGGGGGCGCTACGGTGCAGACGGGCGCGTCAGGCGGCGAGCGTAACGCCTGGCGCCGGCGCTGCGAAGCCGGGGCTTGCCCGGCCTGCGCCGAGTCAAGCCGATGGCGACAGGGGCTGCGTCCGCAGGACCAGCTGCACGCGGAAGCGGCTGCCCTGGCCGGGCAGGCTGTCGACGTCGACGCGGCCGCCCATCAGCGCCGCCAGGCGCTGCACGATGCTCAGCCCGAGGCCGGTGCCGCCGTAGCGGCGGGTGATGCTGTCGTCGGCCTGCGTGAAGGGCTCGAAGATGCGCTGCAGCAGCTCGGGCGCGATGCCGATGCCGGTGTCGCTGACCTCGATCAGCAGGTCGAACCGGCCGTCGGCCCGCACCGGGGTGGCCCGCAGGCCGACGTCGACACGGCCGGCCGGCGTGAACTTGATCGCATTGCCGATCAGGTTGGCCAGGACCTGGCGCAGGCGCGTCGGGTCCGCCAGCACGGCATCGGGCACCTGGTCGTCGATCAGGAACTCGAGCGCCAGTCCACTGGCCTGCGCCGCGGTCCGATGCAGCTCGACGGCATCGGCGACCAGCCGCCGCAGGCCGACCGGCGCGTCCTCCAGCCTCAGCGACTGGGCCTCGATGCGTGACAGGTCGAGCAGGTCGTCGATGATGGCCATCAGGGAGCGGGCCGACCGCAGCGCCAGCGACAGGAACTCGCGCTGCCTGTCGGTCAGAGGCGTCTGCAGCACCAGTTCGGTCAACCCCAGCACGCCGTTCATCGGCGTGCGGATCTCGTGGCTGACGTTGGCCAGGAAGGCGCTCTTCGCGCGGCTGGCGGCTTCGGCCTGGTCGCGTGCCGCTTCCAGGGCCTGCTGATAGGCCTTGAGGTCCGAGATGTCGCGCGCGTTGAACTGCAGCGCCGCCGCGCCGCTGACCGGGTCCCGCACCGGGCGGGCGTCCAGGGCATGCCAGCGCGGGCCGCCGGGGGTGTGCAGGCGTGCCTCGGCGGCAAAGGTCTGGCCACGGCGGACCTGTTGCCACATGCGCTCGGCGAAACCGGCGTCGGCAAACAGCGTGTCGAACCCGTCGGCCGGCCCGGCCGGCCCGAACGCCGCCAGGGCGGCCGGGTTGCGCATCAGCAGCCCGCCGTTGTCGAGCCTGTGCATGGCGATGCGCACCGAAGTGTGCTGCAGCGCCTCGATGCCGCGCAGCACGCTGGAGTCGTAGGCGGCGGCCAGCGGTTCGCTGACGAACAGGATGGTCTGGCGGCCGTCGGCCCAGCGCAGTCCGCGGCCGACCAGCATCGAGGTTCGCGGCTCGCCAAGCGGGTACAGCGTCCACAGCTCGCGCGTGACCTGACCGCTGGCGTGCAACGCCATCGCGGCCTGAAGCCTGGCGCGCGTCGCCGGCGAGGCGTCGCTGAAATCCCGGGACTGCAAATCGGGCAGGCTGTCCGCGCGCCACCAGGCCAGGCCGGCGGGGTTGGCCCACCGGATGGCCGGCCGCTCGGCGTCGAACACCCAGGCCGGCACGGCCAGCCACTGGTAGTGCGGCAGGTCGTCCTGGTCCAGCAGCGGCGTGGCGCTGCCCGGGCCATGCTCTGCCTGTGTCTGCAAGCTCAGAGCTCCAGCGACCTCAGGTGGGCGCGGAACGCCGGGCCGACTTCGGGGTGCTGAAGGGCCAGGGCGACGTTGGCTTCCAGGAAGCCCTGCTTGCTGCCGCAGTCGTAGCGTGTGCCCTGATAGCGGTAGGCGAACACCTTCTCTCGCCTGAGCAGCGAGGCGATGCCGTCGGTGAGCTGGATCTCGCCGCCCACACCGCGCGGCTGGGTGGCGATCTCGTGCAGCACGCCCGGGGTCAGCAGGTAGCGCCCGGCGACGCCGAGCCGGGACGGCGCGTCCTCCGGGGCCGGCTTCTCGACGATGCGCTGCACGTCCAGCAGGCGCTCGTCGACCGGCGTGCCGGCGACGATGCCGTAGCGCCGCGTGTGGTCGGCCGGCACCTCCTGAACAGCCAGCAGCGAGACGCGCCAGCGTTCGAATTGCTGG
>Ga0209573_1004225_pt1 | contig 14468 bp, 11 predicted proteins | sample TNRBio252014_DNA_FD_185870 | JGI IMG/M metagenome (GOLD analysis project Ga0209573, IMG submission 185870) | Wastewater treatment Type I Accumulibacter community from EBPR Bioreactor in Madison, WI, USA - TNR Reactor_6/25/2014_ DNA (SPAdes)... | ecosystem: Engineered > Bioreactor > EBPR >...
AGCAGTCGCCAAACTGGCCTTTTTCCTGCTTTGGCACGAGGTTTGACAACCCAACCTCGCGCCATAGTCTGCGCCCCAGTTCCTTACCCAACTCATGAGCACCCCAGAAGCCGGAAAGCCCGTTTACAACGTCAAGAACCCCTGCATCGCGAAAGTGAAGCGCATGTTCAACCTCTCCGGGCTTGACGCGCCGAAACACACGGCTCATTACGAAATCGACCTCTCCGGCAGCGGCCTCGAATACACGCCTGGCGACTCGCTGGCCGTGCAGCCCACGAACGATCCCGCGCTCGTCGATGACACGCTTGCCGCGCTGGGCTTTTCCGGCACGGAAATCGTGAAGCATCCGAAAACCGCCGCCGAGGTGCCGATTCGTCAGGCTTTGATCGAAGGGGCGCTCATCACCGAGATCGACAACAAGCTCATCAAGGCCATCGTCGAAAAAACCGGCGGCAACACCCCGCTGGCCGAGCTGAGTCTGCCGGAAAAGAAAGAAGAACTCAAGAATTACCTGTGGGGCCGCTTCGTGATCGACCTCTTGCTCGAAAACCCGATCGCGAAGTTCACGCCGGAAGAATTCATGCTAACGCAGAAGAAGCTGAACATCCGCCTCTACTCCATCAGCAGCAGCCAGAAGGCACATCCTGAGGAGGTGCATCTCACCATCGCCACCGTGCGCTACACCAGCCATGGCCGTGCGCGTGGCGGTGTCGCCTCCACCTTCCTCGCCGAGCGCGTGGTGCCGAACGAGACGCTTATCCCTTGCTTCGTGAACCACGGCAAAGGCTTCCGCCTGCCCGAGCCGCAGGATGTAACGCCCATCATCATGTGCGGCCCCGGCACCGGCATCGCTCCGTTTCGTGCATTCCTGGAGGAGCGCAAAGCGACGAACGCCCAGGGCAAAGCCTGGCTGTTCTTCGGTGAAGTCAGCAGCAAGTCCTGTTTCTTTTACAAAGACGAGTTCGAAGCCTATCTCGCCGACGGCACGCTCACCAAGCTCAGCACCGCCTGGAGCCGTGATCAGGCGGAGAAAATCTATGTGCAGCACAAGATGCTCGAGGACGCCGCCGAACTCTGGGCCTGGCTGGAGCAAGGCGCGATCTTCTACGTCTGCGGCGACGCCTCCCGCATGGCCCTGGACGTGGACCGTGCGCTGCACGCCATCATCGAAAAAGAAGGCGGCAAAACCGTCGATGAGGCCGCCGCGTACGTGCTGGCGATGAAGGAAGCCAAGCGCTATCGCCGGGATGTCTATTGAACCCTGGAATAGCCTCCCATGACAACGGTGCCCCTGACTCGTCGAAGACAAGGCAGGGAGTCGTTGATGGTGATCGGCCTTTTCATGGCTGCTGGAGGGGCATGGCAATTTAGCGTGGTTGTCTCATCCGGCGGAGTCGATGTTTGGTTTGCCGTTGGGCTTTTGGCAATTGGCTTGTGGACGTTCGTGGACTGCTGGAAGGGATCTCGTGGTCTTCATGAGCTTCAATGGGAGGCGGATCACGCCACGATTACTAGCGACGGGAAGACCGTGTTTGATGGTGCTTTTCACGAGATCAAGACCGTCGTGGGCGATCAACTTGGCTACGACCTTTACCTTGGGACGTTATTTGTTTATCGGGTGAAGTCCGCGAATGTCAGTGACGAACTCCGTGCGCTGTTGGATGCCGCGTGTTCGAGTTGATGCAGTTCCAAGCCTACATGCAGGCGCTGAAGGACGCGAAGCGCGATCGGCGGGATGTTTATTGATTTGGAATCCCTGCGACAAAGAATCGCGAATTGGAGTTAACGATCTGAACTGCCGGCCTGACGCTTCCAGAATTTTTTCCACCAACCTTCAGGCTCCTCCTTTGGACCCTGATATTCTGTTTTGCGTCCTGTGATTCCGCTGGTGACGAGACTGCCAATATAGTCGCTGTCGGCATAGACGCGGTCGATTTGCTTTTTGATGTCCTCGAAATCCTGGCGTGATACCACGCCGTTTGAGGTGGCCTTGTAAAATTGAACGGTGACTCGCACGGGGAACCGTGGGTCGCGCTCAATGGAGAGCTCGTCGATCTCGGTGAACGGCCCTTCGAGATCGCCATGCCCGATGACCGCGTTTTCCACATCACTTTCAGCAGGGGCTGGCGCGACAGGTGCAAACTGGATGCCACCAGTCTCTTGATTTTGAGGGCGTGCTTTTTGCTTCAATGGAACCTGGATCAAAAGCACCATGTTCAGGCCGGACTCTGAAGCAGCCAGAGGGGCCGGTTGGTCATCGGGCTTGTCTTTGTTTGCCTTGAAATCCGATTCCCGCTCGCCGGTGAGGCTGGCGCGCTGTCCGTTGGAGTTGAAAAACAGTCTTTGTCCCCAGGCCGATCCTGAGTCGAAGGCATCCCGGACGTTGTCGATGATGGTCACGCTGGTGCCTTCTCGTGTTGCGAGAATGGCGAGCACCGCAGGGTCTCCTTTGATCGACTGGTAGTTGAACAGAACAGGATTGAACGTGGCCTTGCCCTCCTGTGGGATTGGCAGGAAGCAAGCCTGGGCGCTGACCAGAACCTTGTCGTCACGCTCAGCCAGCAAGGTGCGCTGCTTTCCCTCCTTGGGTTTCCAAGAATCGGGTTTGGAAAGATAGCGAAGAGGACTGGCGAGAACGTCATGCAATGAAACGCGCTTCAAAGGAGAGCCGTTGTGATTGCCCACCAGCAACGAAAAAGCCCTGGGATCAAGGTCGCAGGTTTTATCCGAGAAGTTGGGGAAGCGCACCACCGGCATGCAGGTCACCTCAAGCGCGCCTTTGCCTTTGCCGCGTGACACTTGGATCGTCATGTCGCTGATGTTGGGGCCGACGGCGGAATCCTTGTAACGCCCGGTGTCCTCCCAGGTAAGATCGAGAATGTTGAGTCCGAATTCTGCGGCAATCTTTTGGGCATCGTCGTTGCGGGGCATTTCTGCGGCACGGCGGATGGCTTTGGCATAATGGCTCTCGAAAAGTTGCGAAAACGCATCCTTTGGGAGGATCAGCAAAAGAACAGCGGCAGCAAAGAGGTGAGTCTTCATGACTCGAAGGCTAGTTCATGACGAGTCTTGCGCAATCAGCATGAGCGCAGTCTTCGATTGGCAAATCGGTTGCCGGGAATGTAGTGCAAAAGCGGTCGTGGCCGAGCCCAGTCTCTCGAAATATGGTTCAAGTTGTCATGCCTTCGCCAGCCACAAAATCCCCGTTGCGGTCACCTGGATGTTCTTCTTCACGGGCGTGAGTTTGACGGTCTCCAGGGTGAGGGCGGCGGGGTCGTATTGATCGCGGATCTTCTGGGTTTCATCGGCCGTTTGCTGTTCGAGTTCGGCCATGTCGGCTTTGACGCGTTCGAGCTCGGCTTCGGCGGCCTTCGCTTCCGAGGATTCGCGCATGACGCGGCTGGCGCTACTGATGGTGCTCGTTTTGAGGATGCTGGATTTCCGGCCCATGAACGCGCCCAGTAGACTGCTGCCGATCTGCACGACGGTGCTGAGCTTGGCGCTGGTGGCTTGGGACTTCTGTGTCTCGAGTTTGAGCTCGGCTTTGGCGGCCTTGGCTTCGAGGGACTTGAGCGCCTTTTCGGTTTTCTCGCGCAGTTCCTCGATGGCGGCGTCGCGCTTCTCGCGCGTCGTTTGCGTGATGCGCGCTTTGAACTCGTCCTGCTTCTCGCCGGGGTTCGAATAGGCCTCCAGCAGCGGACTGTAGAAGACTTCGAGCGAATGATTGGAATAGACCCACTCCTCGAAGTCTTTGCTGATGCTGGTGTAGGTGCTGGATTTCAGCGCAGGGCCGGGGAGGTCGGCGAAGGCGGCGTTGGCGACGGGTTCGGAGTCGAACTTCGACAGATCGACATCCTTCGGAATATCCACGAACTTGTCCCACAGCACTTTCTGCTTCTCGATGTCGATGACGTTGACGAGCGTAACGCTGCTCTTGCCGCTGATCTTCTTTTTGGCGTCGTCGAAGTTCACCACGGCACTGCGCAGGATGGCGGGCACATAGGTCACGCGTTCGCCGTCTTCGTCGGTCGGCTGGAACAGGGCAGTGGCGTTTTCCGGCAGGCGTGGACGCACGGTGTTGCGCTCCGCTGCGGTGCTGCTGGAGCCTGGAGGGGCGAAGCCGTCGTCTTCGGCGGCGGCCTCGTTCTTCGGCGGGCGGATTGGGTCCATGAGCTGCTTGATCTGCGAGCGCGAGAGCGGCCCGCTGAGGTAGGCGAGCACCCAGCGCACATGGAAGGCGACCGGTTGGTCCTCATGCACATTGTTCATGAGGAAAACGCGATTGCCGAGGCCGGCGAGCGTGCGCTCCATCGCGCCCTTGTCGAATTTACCACCGGCTGTGTTCGCCGCGCCTTCCAGACCTTCGAGCACGCGCATTTTGTCGCGCTCGGTCTGCAAACGGCCGAGCCACCAGGTGCCGATGTTCGCCAGCGCCTTGTAATCGAGATCGGCAGGGTTTTGCGTGGCCAGCAGCAGGCCGATGCCAAAGGCGCGTGCCTGCTTGAGCAGGAGCATCATGGGCTTTTTCGAGGGCGGCATGGCCGTGGGCGGCAGGTAGCCGAAGATTTCATCCATGTAGAACATGGCGCGCAGGGAGGTGGTGCCCTGCTGTGAGCGCATCCAGCCGAGGAGCTGATTGAGCAGCAGCGAGACGAAGAACATGCGCTCCGTGTCGCTCAGGTGCGCGATGCAGAAGATGGTGACGCGCGGCTTGCCTTCCTTCGTGTAATACATGCGCTGGATGTCGAGCGGCTCGCCCTCCAGCCAGGAGCTGAAGCCGGGCGATGCGATGAGGTTGTTGAGTTTCATCGCGAAGGCGGCGCGCTTGGCCTCCGGCATGAAACTCTCGACATCGACCACACCGATCTTGCGGATCGGCGGGTTTTGGATCTGCCGCACGAGATTGGCGAGGCTGAGGTTCTGCCCGTTCTTCCAGGCGTGGGCGGCGATGTTGCTGAGCAGGATGTGCTCCGGCGACTGCACGGGATCGGCTTCGATGCCCAGCAGGCCGAGCAATGACGAAACGGTGCTCTCAATGCGCTCGGCGAAGGTTTCGGCATCGTCGATCACAGCATCCGGCGGGCAGTCGAGCGAGCTGAGAATCGACACCGGCAGCCCGGCGCTGCTGCCGGGCGTGTAGATCGTCATATCGACCGTCTCGCGCAGCTTTTGAATGCGGCTGGCGTCCTGGCCCCATTCGCCGAGCCCTTTCTTCCAAAGCGCGGCCTGGGAGGCGGCGTAGTCATCCATCGACTGGTTTTTGCGACGCGCCTCGTCCTCATTGATCCACGGACGAAACTCCTCGGGGCTCAGATTCGGGAAGGTGAGCAGCGCATTGCCGATGTCACCTTTCGGGTCGATGGCGATGACTGGGATGCCGTCGATGGCGGCTTCTTCGAGCAACGCAAGGCAGAGCCCTGTCTTGCCGGAGCCGGTCATTCCGAGCACGACGCCGTGCGTGACGAGGTCCTTGGAATCGTAGAGCACGAGATCGTCTTTGACCTGTTTGGCGGGGAGATCGTATTCACGGCCGAGGTAGAAGGAACCGAGCTTTTCGTATTGGTCTGGGGAGATGGGCATGGCTGGAAAATGACGAAGGTGGAATGACGAATGCCGAATGGGCCGTACTGGGAGGCTGAGGGCTGATTGAAACGGGAGAATTGGAAATTGGAAAGTGCAAAGTGGTCTGATCCGGTCAGCATGAGGCATGCGCTCCGCATTTTTGCTCCTCATGACCGCCACTACGCTCGCCGCCGATGTTTTGACGTATCCCCAAACCCGCAAGGAGGACGTGGTGGACACGCTGCATGGCGTGAAAATCGCTGATCCGTATCGCTGGCTGGAGGATGACAATTCGGAGGAGACGAAGGCCTGGGTGAAGGCGCAGAATGAGGTGACGTTTGGGTATCTGGAAAAGCTGCCGAGGCGTGAGGCGATTCAGAAGCGGCTAAAGGAGCTGTGGAATTACGAGCGCGTGGGCATGCCGTTTGAGCGTGGCGGCCAGTGGTTTTACTCGCACAACTCGGGATTGCAGAATCAGGCGGTGCTGATGACGACGAAGTCGTTGGAAGCCGAAGGCAAGGTGCTGCTCGATCCGAATGCGATGTCGAAGGATGGGACGACCTCACTGTCGGATTATGAGGCGAGCGAGGATGGCAAACTCATCGCGTATGGGGTTTCTGAGGCCGGGAGCGACTGGACAACGATCCGCGTGCGTGACATCGCCACGGGACGTGATTTGGACGATGTGGTGAAGTGGGTGAAATTCAGCGGCGTGTCGTGGCTGAAGGACGGCAGCGGCTTTTTCTACTCGCGTTATGACGAACCGAAGCCCGGCGCGGCTTTGACGGCGAAAAACGAGTTTCACAAGCTCTGCTTCCACAAGCTCGGCACGGCTCAGAGCGAGGATCCGGTCGTCTATGAACGCAAAGACGAGCCGAAGTGGGGCTTTGGCGGTCATGTGACGGAGGATGGAGACTATCTCATCATCCAGGTGTGGCTGGGCACGGAGCCGAAGAACCGGGTGTTTTACAAGAAGATCGCCGGAGACGGGCCGGTGGTAGAATTGCTCAACGATTACGATGCGCGCTACTCCTTCATCGACAACGACGGCCCGGTTTTCTACTTCCGCACGGATTTGAACGCGCCGTGTTTTCAGGTCATCGCCATTGATGTGCGCAAACCGCAGCGCGGATACTGGCAGATTGTCGTGCCCGAGGTGCCGAAGGTGCTGTTGGAGGATGTGAGCACCGTGGGCGGGCAGATGTTCTGCCAGTATTTGCGTGATGCGAAGACGGAGGTGAAGTGGTTCGACCTGAGCGGCAAGCTGCTGCGCGACGTGAAACTGCCCGGCATCGGCTCCGCAGGCGGTTTCTGGGGCCATCGCAAGGACACGGAGACCTTTTTCACCTTCATGGGCTTCACAGAGCCGGGCGCGATCTACCGCATGGATTTGAAAACCGGAGAGAGCCGGCTGTGGCGGAAGCCGGAGGTGAAATTCGATGGCTCGGCCTTTGAGACAAAGCAGGTCTTCTACAAGAGCAAGGACGGCACGCAGGTGCCGATGTTCATCGTTCACAAGAAGGGCCTCCAGCTCGATGGATCGAACCCGACGCTGCTGTATGGCTACGGCGGCTTCAACATCAATATGACGCCAGGCTTCTCTGTCTCACGCACCGTGTGGCTGGAGATGGGCGGAGTGTTTGCGATGCCGAACCTGCGCGGTGGTGGCGAGTACGGTCGCGAATGGCATCTGGCGGGCATCAAGCTCGGTAAACAGAACGTGTTTGATGATTTTATCGCCGCTGCGGAGTGGCTGATCACGAACAAGTACACCACGAGCGCCAAACTCGCGATCCAGGGCGGCAGCAACGGCGGCTTGCTCGTCGGCGCGTGCATGACGCAGCGTCCTGAACTTTACGCCGCCGCTTTGCCTGCCGTGGGCGTGCTGGACATGTTGCGCTTCGAGAAGTTCACTATTGGCTGGGGCTGGAAGAGCGACTACGGCACCGTTGAGAACGGCTTGGAGTTCAAGGCGCTGCTTAGCTATTCGCCTTATCACAATCTGAAGCCTGGTGCCAGCTATCCGGCCACGCTTGTGACCACCAGCGACCACGATGACCGCGTCGTGCCCGCGCATAGCTTCAAGTTCGGCGCACGTTTGCAGGAATATCAGGCCAAGGACGGTCCGCCGACCTTGATCCGCATCGAAACGAGCGCCGGGCATGGCGCGGGCACGGCGTTGAACAAGATGATCGAGAAGGTCGCGGACGAGTGGGCGTTTTTGATGAAGGCGCTGGGGATGAAAGTTGATTGAGAGTGAAGTGCGGACGCCCTCGTCCGCCAAGCATCGAAACAAGAAGGGGCTGCGTCCTGATTATCATTTGCACTGCGGATGAGGGCATCCGCGCTCCTGTGCTGTGAAGAGTCGCGACCCTCCGGGGTGGAAAACTCCGACCATCTGGAACCGCGTTCTGGGTGAGAACTTAACAAAGTAACTGTGTCGCCCTGAGGCGGGGTGAAGAGCAACTGCTGTTCCTACCTCTATCTATTTCAGCGTCATGAGCCACGCGACGAGATCGGCCAGACCTTGTGGGCCGATGGCGGCGACGAGGCCGGGGGGCATAAGAGAGTCCTTCAAATCGTCTTTCTTGACGATGTTGACCTTTTTGACGGTCATTGAGGCACCGCCGTTGATGCGCAGTGTGAGTTCGTCAGCGGTTTCGCTGATGATGTAGCCCATGGCGGTCTGGCCTTCCTTCGTGGTCACACTCAAGCCGCCGAAGCTGTGCTCCACGGCGGCGCTGGGGTAGAGGATGGCGGTGAAAAGACCGTCCTGGCTGAGTTTGTTGCCGATTTGGGTGAGGTCGGGGCCGAAGTTGATGAACTGGCCTTTGACCTGATGGCAGGCCACGCAACCGGCCTGCATGAACATCGCCTGACCTTTGGTGGCATCGCCTTTGAGCTTCATGAGGTCGGCGAGCGGCGGGAATTTCTCGGCGCCGAGCGCGGCGGGCAGCGGGAGTTCGGTGGCGGCTTGATTTCGCAGCCCGGCATCGGTGCTGCGGCTGAGGGCGAGCGCGGCGGTGGTCTTGACGGTGTCGGGCAGTTTTTTCTCGCTCTGCCATTTCAGGAGGGCGCGTCCGCCTTCGCTGCTGAGCGCGAGGGCTTCGACGATGCTGCGGCGCACGTCATCGCGCTTCTCCGGCCAGAAGGCCTGGCTCAACACGGCCACGCTGGGCCGATCACTGACCTTGCCGAGCGCGGCGACGAGTTTCTTCGCCGAAGCGGCATCCGCCTTCGTGAGGAAGGCCACGGTCTTGCCGACGTTCGCGGCGAGAATGCGTGCGGCGGTGATGGATTCGCCCGCCTCGGGGTGCGCGGTGATGTAATCGACGAGTTCCTGCTCGAACCCGGTCAAATTGAGCCGCTGCACGAGGTCGATGAACTCCGGTTTGCCGATGACGGGCTTCAGCAACGAATCCAGCCGCGCCTTGGCCTCGGGATTGGAAGTGATGGTGTTGCGGTCGAGCAACGCGGTGGCGGCGAGGGCGGTTTCGTTGGGGGCGTTTTGGAAAACAGTCAGCGCTGAAGTCTTTACTTCATCGGGGAATTTATGCTGGAGAAGTTGGAGTGCACGCAGCGTTGCGAGTTGGTTGCCGTCGGCCCAATTTTTGGCGACTGATGTGAGTTCGGACAAGACTCGACCAAACAGCACAGGAGACTTGATGGACCTACTTCTCGCCAAGAATCTCATGAGAGCCGCTTGGTCAACGGCTGCGGGCTGATCGGGGAGTTCTGGGATCGACTGTCTTTCACGCTCATCCCAGAATAGATCAGCACTAGTACCTAAAGCTTCGATGCTCCACTTGCTGGCCGCATCACTGCGAACTGCTTCAGAGAAGAGTTTGCGCCAGAGATTGCCTGCGTCTGTCGTGCCATCAAACCTCAACGCAATCGCTGCTTCACGACGCACGGCAGGTGAATTATCCTTCACGGCCTTGGCGATCACCTCACGCAGCATCTCAGGATGCGCTTGTTGCACGAGACGACGAGCGACGCGGATGGCGGTAATGCGGATGTTGGGATCGGTGTCGGCGAGAGCTTTGGTGAGGCAGTCGGGGAGAGTCAGGTCGTGCGGGTTGGGTTTGTCGGCACCGGGATTGATGCGCTCCCATTCATGACCGGCGAGCAGCCACAAGGCACGAGCGCGATGCTGTGGGAGTGATTTCGTATCGTTGAAGAGCTTGTGAAGTTCGGGCTCGGCCTCGGAGCCGATCTCTTCGAGCTTCTTCCACGCGAGATAGCGCGCTTCTTCATTCGGCGACTTCAACGCCGCCACAGCACCTTCGACAGTATCCAACTTGAAACTTGGAACCTGAAACTTCTCCGCCGCCTTCGTCGTCACGCGGAACAACCTCCCGCGCGTCACATCGCCCATCCCGTGTCCGCCAACGCCGGGGTCATACCAGTCGGCGACGATCAAAGAGCCATCGGGGGCGACGGCGACATCGCTGGGGCGGAACCAGCGGTTCTTGGTGCCTTCGAGGAGATTCACGATCTCGGCTTTGTAGCCTGCGCCGTCGGGTTGCGTGACGTAGGCGCGGACGACGTTCGGTCCGGCGTCGCAGTGGATGGGCTGGCCGTGGAAAACGCTCGGCAGGAGGCCGCCTTCATAGATTTGCATGCCGGTGGGGGAGCCTGCGCCGGTGATGAGCACGTTCGGGACGACGCCGGGATCGTTTTGATGCCAGTGGCGGCGCGGGATCTCGCTCTCGATGCCGAGGCGCGGGATCTGCCAGCCTTCGCCGGTCATTTCGTCGGAGTAGCCGTAGTTGCCGAACTCCATGACGTAGTTGATGCGCACGGCTTTGTTGCCGTCGTCGTCGTTGTCGCTCTGCCACATCGTGCCGAAGCTATCGACGGCGACTTCCCAGTTGTTGCGGAAGTTCCAGGCGAGCACCTCGACGTTGCTGCCGTCGAGTTCGCAGCGGAAGACCATGCCCTGCTGGTAGGGGCGATTGTTTTGGTTGGTGCATTTGACGCCGTGGATGTCGGTGATGAGGTTGCCTTTGGCATCGCAGAGCTGTTTGCCGGCGTTGCCGAAGTTGAAGTAGAGGCGGCCATCGGGGCCGAAGTGGAAGGCGTGGATGCCGTGGTCGTGCTGCGCGCCGCCGATCTTCGTGAACATGAGCTCTTTGCGGTCGGCTTTGTCGTCGCCGTTGTCGTCGATGAGCCAGAAGACGTCGTCACCGCAGGAGATGAGCGCTTTGTTGCCGAGCACGCAGATGCCGTGGGCGCTGTCCACATCGCGGCCCTGGTGGAAGACGGTGGATTTGTCGGCCTTCGCGTCGCCGTCGGTGTCTTCGAGGATGAGGATGCGATCGCCCTCGGCGCGTTCGCCGTTGTGCTTGCGGTAGTTGACGACTTCGCAGACCCACACGCGGCCCCGGTGGTCGATGTCGATGCTGGAAGGTGAAAGCATCATCGGCTCGCTGGCGAAAAGCTGCACGGTGAGCTCGGGATGCACGTCGAGCTGCTCGGTCGAGTCCGCTGCCTCGTGGCTGGCACCGGCGACGGCGCTGGCTTGAAGAGGACCGGGATTCTCGGTGTAAACGCGGAACTCGACGCTGGTGCCCGCGCCTTGCTTGGTACCGCCTTCATCGAGCGCACCGCGTGCTTTGAAGCGCTTCGTGCCCGCAGGCAGGTTGAAGGCGATGACGCTGTTCGCGTGGGTGCCGATGCCGTACTCGATGGCCTTGCCCGCGCTGCGGAGTTCCTTGCCGCCCGTGTTGGCATTCACGCTCACATTGCCCCAGCCGGACTGCGCGGACTTCCATTCGATCTCGGTCAGCTTCTTCTCGCTGCCATCGGCCAGGATGAGTCGCGGCTCGGCCCAGTCCGCCCAATCGGCACCGAAGCCATTGCCGCCATCGGTGACGACGAGGAAGAGTTCCTTCGCACCTTCGAGTGACACGTCGATCTCGACGCTTTGGCCCGGCGTCTTCTCGTCGATGACCTTGGATTGGAAGAGCGGCTTCGGTGCGGCGAAGGCGAGCGTCGGAGCGAGGAAGAGAACAAACAGAATGGGTTTCATGCGAGGGCGGAAAGTACGCAGGCGTGAGGGATGCGCTATCTCGGAGATGGACGGAACACCGTTGGTGTTCGGCCTTGGGAGAAAAGGTGCGCTGGGAGTAAACCCAAGGGAGCATTCGCCAAGGCTCGGCACCCTTGGGCTGAATGACGCAAGCCCATTGGGCTTGGTGCGGGTGCGCCTGTCCGCATCGCTACGCGAAGCGTTTGCGGGCACCCGCGCTCCGTTACTCGATGCGGTCGCGAAGCATGCGTTCGAGATAGCTGGTGTCCTGGCGGAGGTCGGCAATGGCGTGGATCATCACGCCGCGTGGCTCGATGGTGTAGAAAACGCCGAAGATGTGGCCGGGGACAAGGGCGCGACGCAGGCCGAGGAGACGGACAGGCGAGGATTCAGGGAACGTTTCCAATCGTGCGAAGACGTTCGCCAGCCGGTCCATGAATTCGTCACCGGAACCGTCACGCCGATCAGTCAGCCGGTTGTAGATGCGCTGAATGTCAGACTCGGCCCCGGCGAGGATGACGACTGGGGTGCTCACGATTGTTTGCGGACTTGGATGGCGCTACGCACTTCTTCCCAGGATTTTCCGGAGCTCTGGCCGTTGCGATAATCGGTGAGACGCTGCTCAAGCACGGCTGCGAGGCCGGGTGGCTCGTCGATCTCGGCCTCGTGTTGCAGGACTTCGTCCCACAACTCGACAGCGAGCTGGAATTTGTCGTTGAGACGCATGTCGCGGAGTTGCGGAATGGTTTCAGTGATCATGGAGCGAGATTAACGCGACAGAGCCGCAGTGGCAAACGGCGATTATTCGACATCGTCGCCAAGATGGATGGCGAGGTGTTTCCGCAGTTCGTTGCGGGCGCGGAAGAGGAGGCTCTTCACGGCGGGTAGGGACATCTTCAAAATGGTGCAAATCTCCTCATACGGGAGGTCTTTGCGGCCCCGGAGGATGACGGCGAGACGTTGCTTCTCGGGGAGCGCCTCGATGGCCTTGTCGAGGGCGTCGTGGAACTCGGCTTTGGCGAGGTTTTCGTCCGCGCCGGGGACGCTGTGGTCGGCGAAGTGCTTGGGCGCGTCGTCCTCGTTCTCCTGCTCGATGCTGACTTCCTTGCGGCGGGAGCGGCGGCGGGTTTCGTTGAAGACGAGGTTGCGGGTGATGGTGTAGAGCCAGGTGGTGAACTTGGCGGTGACCTCGTAACGCGGGGCGCTGCGCCAGACGCGGATGAAGACCTGCTGGGCGATGTCGTGCGCGTCCTCGACGTTGTTCAGCATGCGGGCGCAGGTGCCGATGATGGCGCTTTGATGCAGCTCGACGAGGCGCTCGAAGGCTTTCACGTCGCCTTCTTTGACGCGGAGCATGAGGCGGACGCTTTCCTGGTCGGATGACTCCTCCACACCGTCGGCGGCGGCCTGCGGCGTGGAAGTGGGAGCGGTCCGTTCCGGTTCGGGCATGAGATAGGCTGGCAGTGTGAGCGCCATGCTAGCGAGGGTCATGAGCGCTGTAAACCACGGGAGGGGTGGATTGGTTGCGCACGAAAATTTGACGCTTCCTGCGGCACCGCTAGTTTCGCGCACGATGAATGATCAAACCTGGGACACGACTTTCGCCGAACTCTTCCAACGCTACGCGAAGCTGCATCGCGGTGGCGACAGGCGTGGTGAAAACTGGTTCACCGCCGCCGACAAGGCGTTTCTGGACGGCATCGGCCACACGACGCAGGAGTTTTTTGATTTCGTGGACGATCACTGCCGCTATGGCGCGGAGGGGCCGTCGTTTGAAACCGCGCTGCTCGTCGCAGCGGTGCGGCGGGATTACTTCCGTGTGGTGCAGAAGGGCCAACGCAGCGGCAAGATCGTGCCGCCGGGTGAACTGCCGCCCAAACCGGCGGCGGTGGACGGGATTCCTTGGCTGCCGCGTTTGATCGTGAAGGCACGGGCGAAGCTGAAGGGCGAGATGGACCCGGACACGATGTTCGGCTGCGGCGGGGATCGTGAGTTCTTTGAACAGCACAAGCTGCATCCCGCTGATTTTCTGCGCGTGACGTGGGCGGCGGGTGACGATGGCCGGAAGATCATCGACTTCGTGAAGACGGGGAAGGTTTGAAAACGATCCTGCGGTCATGAGCGAAATCAATCCGTATGCCCCTCCTAAAGCTGGGTTGATGCAAAATGACGCGGCTGCGGAACAGGTGCGTCGGAAGCATCTGCGGACTGAATCTCATCTGAAAGCGGTCGGCCTGCTGTTCCTTTTTAGCGGCACATTGGTCCTCATGGCCCAATGGATGATGGGACGCATTCTTGCCGAGGTGTTCGGTGTGTTTCGGCTGTCTCCCATCTCACTGATGATGGCGTTGCTGCCCTTTGTCACGGGGGCTGGGCTTTACCTGCTCAAGCCTTGGGCGTGGAAGGCCACCTGCCTCGGGATGGTGTTGCTGATTGTCCTTGGGCTGCTCAATTTGCCGCGCGGCATCGCCGACGTTGTCATCCACGCCTCGCTGCTGCGTTTTCTCCTTGGCAGCGGTCCACGGAGAGTGTTCCAGGCAGATTATCAAGACATCATCCGGCGGACGCCACTGCTGCAAAGCCAGCCAGCGTCTTGGGGTTACATCCTGATGGCGACTGTGACGGTGCTGCTGGCTTTCGCCTATGTGATGATTGGCCGTTGAGGCGAGGCATCTTACTTCTTCGGCTCGACGCCGCCTTCTTTGGCGACTTCGTCTTTCTTCTGCTGCACGGCGTCGGAGGCGACTTCGAGGAGCTTGGGGGCCTCGCCGCCTTTGGGGACGAATTTCAGGGCGACGCCGTTGATGCAGAAGCGGCGGTCGGTGGGGGTCTTGAAGCCTTCGCCTTCGAAGACGTGGCCGAGGTGGGCGTC
>Ga0209573_1004226_pt1 | contig 14466 bp, 12 predicted proteins | sample TNRBio252014_DNA_FD_185870 | JGI IMG/M metagenome (GOLD analysis project Ga0209573, IMG submission 185870) | Wastewater treatment Type I Accumulibacter community from EBPR Bioreactor in Madison, WI, USA - TNR Reactor_6/25/2014_ DNA (SPAdes)... | ecosystem: Engineered > Bioreactor > EBPR >...
CTCATGGCGGAAGCGCCTAGAATGAAGGATTTCATGCCTGCGAAGTTGAAGCCGGTCGGGGACTCGCGTCCGAATCCTGATGTGTCGGCGTACAGCAACTCCATCATCTTGTTTGATGGAGACAATCACACCGTGATTCCTTACGGAGCCGTGCTGAATCTGCCGGAGAAACTGCGCGAACGTGTGGTGGCCGCGCCAGCGGGAGGTTTTCTTCTGTGGCCGCGCTTTCTGAAGCGCAATGAACAGTGGCTGGCCTCTCGTGAGGTGCCGCTTGAAATGGCCAAAGGAGACAAGGAGGCGGCCTCAACCGTCATGCGAAATTTGGTGGATAGCCCCAAGCTTTTAGTGTCGGTTTATCGAGGCAACCCGATCAGCATTTTGGAAGAAGAACAGGTCAAGCCGGGCAGCCGTCAAGAACGTTAACTTTTTTACTATGATCAGAAAATGCCTCCTTTTCACGCTGCTTTGCGGCGGGCATTTGTTGATGGCCGATGACGACGACGACGATGATGATGATGATGATGATGGCCAAACCAACATCTCTCAGGCGTGGGTAAGGCAGACGGTGCTGGACAGCGGTCTGATCTATGACATTCCGCTGGATGCCACGAAAGTGACCAACTCCTTTTCGGCGGGGCTTGAAATTGGTGAGCAAGGCTCCCTTTTCCAACTCTTTGCGACTGGCACGGCCTGGGACTCCACGATTTACCTGCTGGACTCCAAGCTTCTGCGCACCTACGCCCCTGCTGCCAGTGTCGAACTGGAAACGGAAGACCCATATGTGCGTGGCGACGCATCCGGTCCGAATCAGATTCGCCGCACGCGGGCAGACCGTCCGTTCAGTGTCAACATCACGGTCAGCGGCCTGGTGCCTGGTGGCGATGATGACGCCGAGAGATATGTGTATTTTGCCTGTAACGGCATCAATTATGACACCACCAGCTATTCCGGTCTGAATCAAAGCTCTTATCTGATCCAGGAGAGCAACTTGGAAAATGGAGTTCACAACATCGGGCCGGTTTATCACGAGCTTACTTCCGCCACCCCTTCGCTCGGATGCGGCGAGCAAAGCTACAAAATCATTCGCTACGCTTCCGATGGCGTGCCCGCCACCATTCTGGCCGAGCCCAAGGTGGAAATCTGGCCTGTGGCAACTGCCACGGTCGAAAACGTCGAAGCCGGCAAGCTTTACATCGACCGGCTGCCGACGCTTATCTTAAACCTCAATCATCTATACCCTGATTCACGGACATACGCTCAGATTTACAAAGGAGAGGCTGTTTTGGGCACGACGGGAACCGTCATCAGTGGAACCGAGCTGCGGTACGGACGGCATTACAACCCTGACTTGGCCGAAGAACCCACGAATGTCCCGCAGACTCAAAAAATATCCATCACCGACCTTTCCAATTACGCTTACCGTGACGGCACTTACACCCTTGAGGTTATCACCGAGACCCCGTTTTTCGGACGCACTGCCGAAAGGCTGTTTCATGTGACATTTCAGGTGGACCGCATCATTTCCGCACGCGGGCAGATCAGTTCGGATGAAAAACCGTCCGCACCAAGCCCATAATCTCGAAAACAGGCTTCATGAGAGCAAACTGCCAGCCATGGACCCGTTGGGGACGAAAAGATCGTCATGGCAGTCTTCTGATGGAGGTGTCCCTGGCCTTGGGGCTCGCGGTGATCGTGGCCCTGATCATCATGCGGGCCTCACTGCTGGCCATTTCAGGCAACCAGTGGACGATGATGCAAACGCTTACCGATGCTTATATGACCAGGGAGACCGCCCTTTCGAACAGAACTCCGCTGGCGGACGTGATTGCCGACAGTTCTCCCTGGCCCGACTGGGCGTCGCGATCAGAGCAAAACGTCACCCTGGGGAAAATGCCAGGAGGCAGGGTCGTTCAGGCGTCGCTGACGCGCTTCCGTATCAACATACCCGGCGACCCTGATTCCGAGGCCAATTTGAATGTGTTTCGGCTGTATTCTGTTTTGAAATATCAAATCGGAGAGAAGGAGTATGTGAAAAGCCGGTCAACCTTGCGCATGCAATGAAAAGCCCTCCCCAACAGGCATTTCCTGACCGCGTAGCCACAGGCTTCACTCTGCTGGAGCTTTCGACCGCCATTTCATTGATGCTTGTGCTGGCAACCGCGCTTGTGGTGATCATGCAGCAGCATCTGACGTTCATGGAGATGGCCCAACGTCAGAAATTTCTGACCAATGACGCGCCGCAGATCGGGTCGCTGCTTGGACGTATCTTCAACCAGGCGGACCACTATTTTGTTTATGCCAGCCATGACTCAGCCATCGCCGGTGATGCTCCAATGCTGAGCGGTGGGAAAGCTGTGAGGCTGTTTTTTTATGCGACGGACCAGACCACCAAGGAACGGCTTATCGCGGTAGATAGCAGCGGCGGCACCACGCGGCTAAAATTCTACACACTGCATCTGGACGGGTCTGAAACCTCCTGGGTTGTCAGTGACAAAATCACTGACGCGACTTTCAGCGCGAGTGAAGGCATCCTTGCAGCCACCCTGCAAGGGCCGAACGGTGAGGAGATCACTTACAGCGGGGGGGCAAGATGAGGCGCCCGCGATCCCAGGTCGGTTTTGCGGCGCTGCCCTCGGTGACGCTGCTGGCGCTCTTGATCATCTTGAGCCTGACGCTGCTTTTTCGGCATATGTTGATCAACCAGGACGAGGCCTCCTTCGCACAATTGAACCTGGACTATCAGCAGCGTGAGGATTCGCTGATGCGGGCGATTGTGGCCATTTTCCCAGGAAAAGCGATCGCATGCATGAAGGCGGACCACGCGGAATCTGAGGAGTATTCTTGGAAACGAATCTTTTCAGAGGCGGTGACTCTCTCGGCCGCCTCAGAAAGGCTGAGCCCTGAACTGGTTGAGAGTCTGGGTGTGGCAGCCTCACGCAGCGCGGACGTCGGCGGACATTCCAGTGTTCAGGTCGAAAGCTGGATCACCTCCCTCAGTGGCGTCGCGGACCGCGTGACTCCTGGAACTGCGGCTTTTGCGTCCGTTTTTTCAGAACCAGCCTTCGCGGGGAAGGTGCCGCCGAGGCTTGCCATGAGCCAGGCGCTTCAGGAGGCCGATGCCGTGCGCCCCATCGTCTCACTCGAAAAGCAGTATGGCACTCAGGATTCGGGTCTGCTGGCAGATGTCACCAACTACCCGCTCTATAACTTGATCCCGTATCCCAACATGCGTTTTGGCTATGCGGCTCCAGGGCAGCCCTTTGTGGCCAAACACAATTGGTGGGCCTTCACGGTGAACTACGGGAATTCCGCGCGAAGCCTGGCCAAGAATTACATTCTATCCCTGTATGAGATTCCCTCACAGATGCCCATTGAGGCGTCAACGTTCGCCTCCATAGGAAGACACGAGGATGGAACGACCTGGAGCAGCAGCCAGATCAGCATTGACGGCACAATTTATGCCAAACAGCTTGCTGTGGAGGGTTCATTTGGCGCCAGTCGCCTGGCCGGAGGCAGCAGCATTGACATCACGGACAGCGTGAGTCTTGGCGGCGTGAGTGTGAGCAACTCTTTTGATGCCCTGGGAGTGAGAGAGCAGTTGCAGGCTGACAATGGCTCCGACAGCCTGCCGGTGGCCCTTGCGGCAAACTCTGGCAGGCTGGCCTTCCTGCCGATCCAGCCCGGCAGTCTTTTCCTGCAACGGCCTCCGAGCTCCCCGACTCCCACGACGTGGCAAAATTACGCGATCGGAGCACAGCGTTGTGCGGTCACGGTGGAGGCGCTTTCAATGGTGAGTTATGAAAACCAGACGCCTGTCCGCATTCGGGTGCGCTTTTTGTCCCCTTCTAGCACGGCTATGGAGGTGATTCTGGAGCGCGGAAACAACTGGCCCAACATTTTTGAGGCAGGTGGAGACGTGATACCATTCCAAACCGAGCTAACGGACAGCAACCGCTCATGCCTTACGTTTCGCGCGTCACTTTTCAGTGCCTGGCTTCAGACGCAGGCAGGTGGCTCCACCGCCATCAACAGCAGCATCCACATAAGCACTGCAACTGCGGCAGCAGGCGCGGATGCCACGGTCAGGGAACAGACAGCTTCTCCAACTCAGGAGGACATGTGCGTCATTTTACGTTCCGGCAAAGATTTGTCCGATTTCACCCGCGGGCTGTCTGTGGTGTCGCCTCTTCGTGTGTATGTGGGAGATGACCTGAACGATGTCGCAGTCTCCGCGCCGTCGGGGTCAGGCCTGCCATCTGGCTCTGAGTTTTATCCGCCCATGTCGATCTTTGCGGCGGAGGTCAGGGTGGGAACCACTTCATTCACCCGGCCCATCGAGGTCATCGGGCAGCTCGGCACTCTCGTCACCGGCGGAACTTCCAATTGGAAGCCTTTGGACATCAAATCTGGAGCAGACGACGCAGTGCATGCCGAGATGATCAACGCCCAGCTTGCCCCGCTGCGAAGCCCCGCTGAACTGCCGCCGGTCCACCAGATGAACTGGCTTGTCGTTATTGAGGAAATCTTGTCTGACTGATTTGAACCCGCTAAAAAATCGAAATGCCTGAAACTAAAACTCACACCGGCCTCTTTGGAGAACTGGCTTCCATGTATTCCGACAGGGAGATATCCGATGTCCAGATACGCTCCGGCGGGCTGCTCTATGTTCATACCAGCCGAGGTCTGGAAGCCGTCGAATCTTTAGGCATTCAGCAACCGGGGGTTGTTTCACAAATCGCGGAGGCATTGTTTGCCAGTCAGACTGAGGAGGTCTGGGCGGGCATTGAAACGCCCAACACGGGCGAAAAAATGTGGTCCTTGGTCAAAGAAAGGCGGGTGATTGACATGAGTTGCGAGCAGGGGGTGCTGGGTGCTCCTGTGCGCATGCGCGTGCAAATTCACCTGAGTGAGCATGGCCTTGGAATCACCTGCCGGTGGCTTCGCGCCAAGATTTCCCAGCTTGAGTCTCTGGGCATTGAGCCAATGATTGCAGACAGTCTGCGGGAGCTGATTCAGCGCAGGTTCGGACTGGGGTTGATCACCGGCCCCACAGGCTCAGGCAAGTCCACGACTCTGGCCGCCTTGCTGGACTGGGTGCGCAGAAATTTCCAGAAGCATATCGTGACGATTGAAGATCCCATTGAATATCGGTACGACTCCATGATGGAGGATCCGAATCAACCTGGACAGCAGGTTTACTGTCCGTCATTGGTCACACAGCAGGAGGTGGGGCGGCATACAAAGTCCTATCAAAGCGGTTTGAAGGAGGTGCTGCGCAAGGCACCACATCTGATTTTGATTGGCGAAATCCGGGACCGGCAGACCATGGAAACATGCATCGAGGCGGCTCAAACAGGTCATTTTGTGCTGTCCACGTTGCACACCCGAGGCGCGGTCAAAACCTTTGACCGAATTCTGGAATTTTTCCCCAAGGAGCAGCATTCAGGCATTCTTCACCGCCTGGGTGAAACTATGACTTTCGTGTTGTCACAAGGGCTGTTGACCGGTTTTGCGGGGCGCGTCTTGGTCACGGAATATTTGCAGAACACAAGCGAACCCGTGTCATCCGGCATCCGAGCCTATGATGGCAGCGCCACGTCGCTGGCTGATGCGTTAAGATGCAAAGGGAATCAGCGCTGGGATCAATCACTGATGAATTTGTACCGCGAGGGCCACATCCCTGAAAATGTGTTCAATGCTAACTTGATGGGTTGAGCATCTGCCGCCGCAGCTTTTGGATCAAATGAACGGGCCGCAAACCCGATTGGATGGCAAACCGGAGCCAGCCGCATGACCGCACCGTGCCAGGCATGCTGCAGTCTTTGTTTGAGCGACAGCACTGCTGGGTTCCTCGTCGAGGTCAGTCCAGGTTGATGTGCCCTTCATACTCGCCGGCTGACAACTTCACGGGCGTGCTCGTGTGGTTGTGAATCACGGCGTCGCCTTTGAAGATGACGCCGGGGCCGCACTCGACCGGGCCATGCACCAGCAGGCTGCGGCAGCGGAGCAGGCCGGGCGTGTGCGGGAAGTTTAGTTCCAGGCCATCCACCAGTTTGCAGAGCTTTGAATCGAGGTGCAGATGAGGCGGCTGTCCGTTGCGGTCGGGGTGCAGCCGCAGGCAGAAGTCCTCGGTGAGCTCGTAGGCGTCTGAGCGCACGGCCAGAAGATCGCTGGTGGTCTTCACAGGGGCAAAGCGCGTGCGCGAGACCTCGATGGCACCCGCGCCCTGAAAGCACTCGATGGCCGCGCCCATCGCGGTCTCCACCTGAATGACCGCAGGTGAGCGGCCATCGCGTGGATCGACTGTTTTCTTGTTCATGATCGGAGGCAGCGGAATGAGGCCTTCATTCGCTTCGAGCGCGGTTTTGAGCGCCCGGAGATCGATCCAGAGATTGTTGGTGTTGAAGTAGCGGTGGAGATCGACATTCTGGAAATGCCACTCGTCTTCCTTCGGGCACTGCGCGGACTCGCGCAGCAGGAAGCGCTCGTCTCTCAGGCGCACCGCGAGATGGCCGCCTTTTTTATCCGACTCGGTGCGTCGGGTGACCTCCATCGCAAACGGCATGCCGCTGTCTGCGAACCACGCCAGGATGGCCGGATCAAGCGTGGCACCGAGGTTGTCGGAGTTCGACACAAACGCATAACGCACGCCGCCAGCGAGCAGGCGCTCCAGCCAACCTGAGCCAACGAGGCAGGCGTAGATGTCGCCATGGCCGGGCGGGCACCATTCATGATCGGGATTGGCCGGCCATGCCGCAGGCTCAAGCGAACCGGCCAGCACCTTGGGCACCTTGTTCTGCATGAGCTCCCAGGTTTCACGCCCGCCCAGCTCCGGGAAACGCGCCGCGAGATGCGCCGCCGTGTCTGCCGAGGTGCTGAAGCTGTTCATCAGCATGAAGACCGGCACTTCACCGCCCGTCTGTGCGCGCAGACGAAGAATCTGCCGCGCGATCAAATCGAGAAACGTGTTCGCACCACGCACAGGCAGCAGGGACTTCGCCTTCTCCAGGCCCATGCCGGTGCCGAGGCCGCCGTTGAGCTTGATGAGCACGGTTTGCTGGAGCAGTTCGGCGGCACGATGCGCAGTTGGCGTCGTGAGCGCATCCGCGCATGGCAGATCCTTTGCAGGTGCGATCGTCGCCTCGGGAATCATGCCCGTCTCTCCGGCCAGCAGGGCGGTGTAGCTGCCGCGAAAGGCGCGAATGGCGGACTCACTCAGGCCGGCCGCCTGCATTTTCTGACGAAAGGGCGCAAAGGATGTTTCGATGCTCTCGGGAGTGCGGATGGGATCGCTCATTTCATGAGGCTAGAGGATCAGCGGGGCGTGGCAAATGATGATTCCTTGCACATGGCTGGAAACACCGAACCATGGGACAGATTCAGGCGTATCCCGTCGCATCTGATACATGGACATCTCCTCGAAGACATTTTCCGCCAGTCAATTCGTGCTGCCACGCACGCTTCCCATGATCATGCTCGACGGTTGCTATCATTTTCCGGGCTGCCATCTGCCGCTGTTCATCTTTGAGGAGCGCTACCGTCTCATGCTGGACCACGCGCTGCGCACCGACCGCATGTTCTGCGTGGGGGTGAGCGACGGTGACGTTGACGTGCTGCCTGTCGTCACGGCGGGCTTGATCCGCGCCTCCATGAAAAATGCGGACGGCACTTCGCAGGTCATGCTGTTTGGCGTGAACCGCATGCGCATCACCGGCTGGGAGCAGATGGTGCCCTTCCGAATCGCGCGCGTCGAGCCGCTGGTGGCGAAGCAGGCACCGGCCGAGACGCTGCGTGAGTTGAAACTACGGGCGCTCGCACTCCTGCCGCTGCCCACGGATGACAGTTGTGACAGCATGCACAAGCTACAGAAGGGGCTGGAGCAGATGGACGAGGACGAAACCGTCTGCGACATCATCGCCTTCCACTTCTTGCGGGGGAAGGCCGGACTTCGAGCCCTGCTCGAAGAAGTCTGTCCGCTGCGTCGCTACGAGCGCTTGATCAGCGAGCTGGAGAAGGCGCAGGGTTGAATTTTCTCCAGATGTTTTAATGAGGAAGACAGGAATGCAGGAAAACGAAGAATTCCTACCTTCATGCTTTCCTCATTTGACACTTCTGGGGTCGGATCAGCCCTCATTCCGCACAGGATTCGTCAGCGTGCCGATCTTTTCGATCTCCACGCTCACCACATCGCCATCCTTCATGAACACCGGCGGTGTGCGGGCCATGCCGACACCGTGAGGCGTGCCGGTGAGGATCACGGTGCCCGGCATCAGCGTGGTGCTGCCGCTGAGGAACTCGATCAGCGTGGGCACATCGAAGATCATGTCATTCGTGTTCCAGTCCTGCATCGTTTCGCCATTGAGCACCGTCTTGATCGCCAGGCTGTTTGGGTTCGGAATCTCATCCGCCGTCACCAGCACCGGCCCGAGCGGGCAGAAAGTGTCGAAGGATTTCCCTCGGCACCACTGACCGCCACCGCCGGATTTCTGCCAGTCGCGAGCGCTCACATCGTTCGCGCAGGTGTAGCCCAGCACATGCTTCAAGGCGTCCGCACGGCTCACATTCTTCGCCGTCTTGCCAATGATAACCGCCAGCTCGCATTCGTAGTCCACCTTGTCGCTTTTCAAATGCGTGGGTAGCAGGATCGGCTCGCCCGGATGCTGTGTCACGTTTGGCAGCTTCATGAACACCACCGGATGCTGCGGGATCGCCGCCTTCGTCTCCTCCGCATGAAATTTGTAGTTCAGTCCGATGCAGACGATCGCGAACGGCTGAATCGGCGCGAGCAGCTTCACCACCTCCGCTTTGCGATCCGTCACGCGATGTTCACCCAAGATGTCACCTTCGATGACGAGCGCCGTCCCATCGGCCTGTTGCGCCGCGTGCGCGATGTTTCCTTGTGAGTCGGTGTGGCGGATGATTTTCATGATTCAGGCATTACGGCGGTTCCAGGCCACCAATTCGTCGTATTTGGCTCCCGAGCCGCCAAAAAGGTCCAACGCGCTGCCCACCGTGCCATCCACGCGGCCGTGGCTCAACTCGTCGATGCGCTTCAAATCATCGAGATGACGGATGCCGCCCGCATACGTCATTGGAATCGGCGAATGCTCACCGAGGAAGCTCACAAGCGTTTCGTCGATGCCCTCGCACTTGCCCTCGACATCCACCGCATGGATCAAAAACTCCGCGCAGTGCCCGGCGAGCCATTTCAACGACTCCGGCGTGACATCCAGTGTCGTCAGCGTCTGCCAGCGATTCATCGCCACCGTCCAGCCTTGCGCCGTGGCCTTGCAGCTCAGGTCGATCACGAGTTTTTCGCGTCCGGCGGCCGCGACCATCTTTTCCAGCCGCATTTCGCTGAAGGTGCCGTCGGTTTCAAAGAGATAGCTCGTCACGATCACATGACTGGCCCCGGCATCGAGATACTCCGGCGCATTGCAGGGCCGGATGCCCCCGCCGATCTGCAAACCGCCCGGATAAGCCGCGGTGGCCGACTTCGCGGCTTCCTCGTTGCCTTTGCCGAGCAAAATGACGTGTCCGCCGGTCAGTCCATCGCGTTTGTAAAGCTCGGCATACCACGCGGCATCGCGATCACTCACAAAGTTCGTCTTCAAGCCGGTTCCGTCATCCCGCAGCGATGATCCCACGATCTGTTTCACGCGGCCGTCGTGGAGGTCAATGCAGGGGCGGAATCGAGTCATGGGGAGGTCAAGGAGTAGTCAAGAGAGTCAAGGCGTGGTCAAGAGGCCATGCGCCCCTGTTGACTCCTTGGCAGCGAAGCTCTTGACCTCCCGGCCATCTCTGCTTCCTTCCGCCCGTCCATGACCTCCTCCGCCCCGGCTCTGCTTCTCCTTTCCCTGCGACTTACGCAAGGGTAGGCGGCCCGCGTTTCCTCGTCATGCCATCCTTGCCGTCACGTCACGGCAGCTTTTTTATCCAGGCACCCCTTCCGGTCCTTTTCATCTTCGTTCCCTTCGTTTTCTCATGTTCAAAAATCCGTCCGCCAAATACCAGCGCTTCGATCCCGTCACGTTGCCGAACCGCCGCTGGCCGTCCCAAACCCTTTCCAAAGCCCCCATCTGGTGCAGCGTCGATCTGCGCGATGGCAATCAGGCGCTCGCCGTGCCGATGAATGTGTCGCAGAAGCTCGACATGTTCGATGCGCTGGTGAAATGCGGCTTCAAGGAGATCGAAGTCGGCTTTCCCTCCGCCTCGAACACCGAGTTCGCCTTCAACCGCCGCCTCATTGAGGAAAAGCGCATCCCCGATGATGTGACGATCCAGTGTCTCGTGCAGGCGCGTGAGGATTTGATCGAGAAGACCGTCGAAAGCCTTATCGGGGCCAAGAAGGTCGTCATCCACATGTACAACAGTACGTCACCCGCGCAGCGGAAGTATGTGTTTGGCAAGTCGAAAGAGGAAATCATCGCCGTGGCTGTCAAAGGCGCGCAGATGATCAAAGACCGCCTGCACCGCCTCACCGAGGGCGGCACACAGGTCACGCTGCAATACTCTCCTGAAAGCTTCAGCGCCACCGAGGTCGAATTCGCCAAGGAAATCAGCGAGGCCGTCATGGACGTGTGGCAGCCCACACCGCAGCACAAGATGATCCTCAACCTGCCCGACACCGTCGAGGTCTGCATGCCGAACGTCTATGCCGACCAGATCGAGTGGATCTGTGCGAACATCAAAAACCGCGAGAGCCTCATCGTCAGCCTGCACACGCATAATGATCGCGGCACCGGCACCGCCGCCACCGAGCTGGGCTTATTGGCCGGTGCTGACCGCGTGGAAGGCACGCTGTTTGGCAATGGCGAGCGCACCGGCAATCTCGACATCGTCCAGGTCGCCATGAACTTGTACATGCACGGCATCGCGCCTGAACTGGACTTCAGCGACATGAGCAGCCTCATCCACATGTATGAACGCACCACCGGCATGACCGTGCCGCCGCGCCAGCCGTATGCGGGTGAACTCGTCTTCACCGCCTTCAGCGGCAGTCATCAGGACGCCATCAAGAAGGGTCTCGCCGGTTACGAGCAGCACAACTCCATCTGGGACGTGCCCTACCTCACCATCGACCCGAACGACATCGGCCGCGAATACCGCGAGGTCATCCGCGTGAACTCGCAGAGCGGCAAGGGCGGCGTCGCCTACCTGCTCGAAAGCGAATTCGGCATCGAACTGCCGAAGGACATGCAGCGCGAGTTCGGCCCCATCGCCAACGACATCGTCGATAAGCTCGGCCGCGAGGTCAGCGGCGCGGAGTTGAAGGACATGTTTTGGAAAGAATACATCCAGCGCGAGACGCCTTATGCTTTGCATCACTTCCACGCCGACGGTGTGGACGGCGTCTTCACCTGCCGTTGCAGTTTGGTCATCAACGGCCAGGAACGCGGCATCACCGGCAACGGCAACGGTCCCATCGCCGCCTTCGCGGCTGCGCTCATCCAAGACGCCGGTGCGCCGGGCTTCGAAGTCACCACCTACCGCGAGCAAAGTCTCAGCAGCGGCACCGAGGCCTCCGCGCTCGCTTTCATCCAGATCAAAACGGGCGCTGGCAAGACGGTATGGGGGGCTGGCGTCGATACGAACATCGAACTCGCCTCCATCAAAGCCGTGCTCAGCGCGGTGAACCGAGCGGTGTGAGATTCCAAATCAACTGACAGCATATGGGGGCAGAAAAAATGGAGTGATCTGATTTTCTGCCCCCATTTTTCTGTCAGCTTGATTGGGATTCGTCGTTCACCCGCCACCAAGAATGAAGCCGACTTGCCGATGCGAAACGGCAAAAAGATGGTGGGCAGAAAATGAGCTGAATTTCAGGCGATGGCGATGCTGAGGCCGCAGCCTCGTGTTAGCGGAATGATTTCGTCTTGCATCCCCATGGGCAAACCGTCAGGCTGTCGGTGGTATGAAGCCCGCGTTTACTTGCACCTGGGCGCTCTTGGCTGCGCTGCAATGCCAGGGAGATGTGTGTGCGCAATCACCAACACCCCTCAGAGCAGCCCCTCACTCCAGGGCCATGTCGCAGGCGGAAACAGAGGTGGTGAAGATTCGTGCGGAGCTAAAGGAGCACGAGAGAGCGCTTGGTGCGGAGCATCCGGAAACCTTGCGCGCTCGTCACCATCTGGTCAATGCCTTGCGTGCCAAAGGCGAGCATGCGGAAGCCTGGGAAGAGCAACGCAAATTACGGAAGACCATGGCTCGTCTGGCCGGACCTGCTCAGCCTGAGGTTCTGGTGAGCCGTTTGGACATGGCGATTCTCGCCATGTGGAACGATGACAAACCTGCTGAGCGGTTGCAGAAGATTCGAGCGCGCATTTTGATTGAGGAGCGGGTGTTTGGCGCGGATCACCCAGACACACTGCGCAGTCGCGGTGCTCTGGCCAACGTGCTGTTTGCCCAGAAAAAGCATGAAGAGTCTGAGCAAGAACATCGCGCCGTGTTGAAACTTCGAGAGCGTGTTCTCGGCGCTGAACATCCCGATGTGTTCATGAGTTGCTTCAATCTGGCGCTCTGTCTGGAGGAACGGTACAAGGCGGAGGAGTCGCTGGCTTTGATGCAGCGTGCTGAGGCGGGATTTCGCAAGGCATTGGGGCCGGAGCATCCGTTTACGCAGACGGCAATGCTGGGCGTGGAGGTCATCCAAGGGAAGTTGGCTAAAAAGCAGCCAGACTCTGGCGGCTGAATCGGAGCGGATGGCTCAATAATTCAGCGGCTTCAGCTCGGGCAGGAGGAACTTGCCGTCCTTGCGGATGAGCTTGCCGTCGAAGCGAATTTCGCCGCCGCCGTAGTCGGGGCGCTGGATGTTGACGAGATCCCAGTGGACCTGGCTGCGGTTGCCGTTGTCGGCGATGCCTTCGTAGGCCTGGCCGGGGGTGAAGTGGAAGCTGCCGGCGATTTTTTCGTCGAAGAGGATGTCGCGCATGGGCTCTTTGATCTCGCGATTGAAGCCGATGGCGAATTCCCCGATGTAGCGGGCGCCCTCGTCGCTGTCGAAGATCTTGTTGATGGCCTCGGTGTTGTTGGCGGTGGCCTTGATGATCTTGCCCTTGCTGAACTCGAGCTTCACGCTGTCGAAGGCGATGCCCTGATAGATGGTGGGGGCGTTGTAGCTGATGACGCCCTCGACGCTGTCTTTGACGGGGGCGCTGAAGACCTCGCCGTCGGGGATGTTGTGATTGCCGCCGCAGGCGATGGCCTTGAGGCCCTTGAGGCTGAAGCGCAGGTCGGTGCCGGGGCCGGTGATGTGGACCTGCTGGGTTTTGTCCATGAGCTTCTTGAGGGCGTTCATGGCGGGGAGCAGGGCGGCGTAGTCGAGCAGGCAGACGCGGAAGAAGAAGTCCTCGAAGGCCTGGGTGCTCATGCCGGCCTGCTGGGCCATGGAAGGCGTGGGCCAGCGCAGGACGACCCAGCGGCTGTTGTTGACGCGCTCGTTTTGCACGGGGCGGAGCTTGGCCATGACGAGCTTCATTTTATCCGCAGGCACGTCGGAGCTTTCGGTGATGTTGTGGCTGCCACGGACGGCGATGTAGCAGTCGGTCTTTTTCATCAAGGCGAGGTTGTTCTTCGCGATGAGGTCGTACTGCTTCGCGTCGGCGTAAAGCATCTGCTCGCGGGTGAGCACGGAGTCGTTGATGCGGACCATGGGCAGGCCGCCGACGGCGACGACCTCGCGGATGAGGCTCTGGCCGACGGCGCTGGGCACGTCAAAGAGGTCGATCCAGACAAAGTCGCCTTTTTTGACCTTGGTGGAGTAGCGGACGAGCTGGCGGGAGAGGGCGTCTATTCGGGGGTCGTGCATGATGGATGAATTGTGGCGATAAAGACACACGCTGGCAAAAGGGAAAATCGAGTGAATGCTGGCGGCATGACGCGCCGCTTGTTCCTGCTAATTGTTTTGCTGTCGCATGTTGCTGCCCATGGACAGACGCCGGGCTGGGCCAAAGACCTGACGAAAGCGCCGGTGGGGCCGTATCTGAACGTGCCGCCGTGCGAGCTCACGTTTGAGCTGGGATGGAACAATTTCATCACGGCGGGCAAGGCCTCGCTGAGCGTGAAGGAGGCGGGGAATTACTGGCGGGCGGACGCCACGGCTTCGAGCACGGGCTTTGTGCGCACGTTGTGGAAGTATGACTGCGAGATGACCTCGATCATCGAGCGCACGACGATTCATCCGCGCTTTTTGAGCCACAGCGAGACGGACAGCGAGGAGAACTGCCGCTACCGTGTGTCGTTTGAACCAAGTCGGGCAGTGACGGAGACGACAATCTCACCGAACAAGGGTGTCAAGAACACCTCAACTGCGATCTGCCCGTATGGGCCGATGGAGGATCTGCTCTCGGTGATTTTATATGTGCGCAGCCAGGCGCTGACGCCGGGGCAGAAGGTGACGCGGGTGGTGCAGCCGTGGGACAAGCCGTACCTGACCACGTTTGAGGTGCTGGGGCGCGAGACGCTGGA
>Ga0209573_1004227_pt1 | contig 14464 bp, 10 predicted proteins | sample TNRBio252014_DNA_FD_185870 | JGI IMG/M metagenome (GOLD analysis project Ga0209573, IMG submission 185870) | Wastewater treatment Type I Accumulibacter community from EBPR Bioreactor in Madison, WI, USA - TNR Reactor_6/25/2014_ DNA (SPAdes)... | ecosystem: Engineered > Bioreactor > EBPR >...
TTGAATCTGTTCCAATATCGATCGTTGCAATTCACTCACTTCAATTTTGGGACTCTTTGGCGTCGGCATCGCTTTTTTTCTTCGCAAGATACTAAACTTAAGCATCAATTGAATTTCGAACCACTAGGCTGATACAAACCGCTAAACGAGCCATAGAGGACTATTTTTGAATAATGAGTTTGGTTTGCCACTGGTTGCCGTCCTGTATGACGCGCAATACATAAGCGCCGGCCGATAGTTTTTCGGTGTCAATCTCGATTTCCTGATCGCCTTTGACCAGGGTAGGGGTGGAACTCCAAACCTCGCTGCCCGTTACTGTGGATAAGGTGATAAGCGCCTGTCCCTGCATCATTTCGCTTGCGCGCAATTGCAGTATTTGTCCTTTGCCAATGGGGTTGGGGTAGATATTTAGCGCCTGTCCGGCGTTCAAATCCGAAGCGCTTGTTACACTGCCGGTGGTGAAATATTGGCTATTGGAAAACGGCGCGCAGGCATGTATATTATTAAAAGGGCGTACGCGCCAATAGTAAGTGCGATTAGCCAGCAAATTGTTTACCGTATAAGAATTACCTTCGACGATAAACTGGTTGACTACCACGCTGAAAAACGAAAACGGATTGAGCTGCACCAGATAGTGGGTGGCATTTGGTATCGGTTCCCATTGAAGCGTCACGGCATTCGGATTGGGGGCTGAACCGCCTTGTGCAGGGGTAATAGCAGCCAATACGATATCTGCGGTGATGGGTTCTCCCGGTTGAGTTTCGCTCATCAGGTCTTCGTTGTCGTCGAGCAGATTGGCGCGCATGGCGGCAATTTGTTCGGCGGAAAACTGGTAGCTGCAGGCGTCAAGCGAATAAGACATAAAATAGCTGCCATTGGAGTAAAACGATACGCCTGATGGATCTTTTTGCGAAGTAGTACTATTTCCATTGAAACTACAACCCCAGCGGTAATTGAGGTAGTCGGCTTCAGTGTCGCAGAAACCGTCGCCGGCAGACTGGCAGTTGCTGCCATCTACACGTTCTACTTCTGAATCGTAGACATAAGCAGGCGCAGGCAGGTTGTAGTTGTGATCATATCCTTCCCAACCCGAAAATGTATGCGGAAGGGAAAGCGCATGGCCGGCTTCGTGCGCCCAGGTATTATCGCCCGAATTGATACAGGTTTGTTTGAGGGCTATGCCCCACCCATATATTGAATACCCGCAAGCGCCGGCAGGATCTTCCACAATATAGCAATTGAGCGTATTGGGGATATTGTAAGTATCCATCATTTCATACCCCGGCTCAAATTCCTGGTGGCTGTAATAGTCTGTCTCGTCGTGGTATAAAATATCTTTTAAAATAAATTGAATATCGGCTTGTTCAAAATCCTCATTTAATTCGCAAAAGGCGTTGAGCGTTTTAGTCATTGAAAAATAACCCTGTCCGTCGTCATTACCCATAATGTGGATAGTCATATCGACGTACATCCGCTCATTGCTTTTCGGAAAAGCCGCTGGGTTTTGTTGGTAGCGCTTGAGCCATTCAGGTTTTTCCGCGGGCGTAGCGCAGGGATTCGGTGTTGTTTGAGCAAAAGTTGCCGAGTAGCCGGCCAAAAAGAGCAAGAGCGTGAGTAGCTGTTTTTTCATGGTGTTAAACAGAGATTATGAAATAGAGAGAGGTTGTGGGTTGTGGGTTGTGGGTTGTAGGTTGTAGGTTGTCGGTTATCGGTTGTCGGTTGTCGGTTATCAGTTATCAGTTATACTATAACTAACAGAGATAATGAACGGACAACAGAGAACGGACAACTGACAACCGACAACTGACAACCCTTTATTGCGTTACCACAATCCGTTTATTCAAACGGCCTTCCTGGGTTTGCAGCGAAACGATATAAACGCCTGACTGGAGGTTGCCGATAGGAATTTGCATGTTTTGCTCGCCGGCTTCAAAGCGCTGGGCGGCTTGTTGTTGTACAATCTGGCCGGTGGCGTTGAACAGCATCAGGCGGCCTTCAAACGGCGCGTTGACCTGGAGGCGAACGAACAGATCGGTTTGGCCGGCGGTGGGGTTAGGCATTACCGCCCAGTCGTTGACCGAACTGATATCATTGGCGCCTACGGTAGTGCTGGTGCGGAATGCTTCCGTGGGGGTAAAGGGTGCGCAGGCATAGTGGTTATTCTGCGGCCTTACACGCCAGAAATACAATTTATCAGACTGCAGGCCGGTGACCACTTGTGACGTACCGTATACCAATTCCTCGAGAGTCAGGATAGAGAAGTTGGACAAACGCGAAACTTGCAGAATATAAGAATCAGCGCCTGTTACGCCATTCCAGTTCAGCACCACGGCATTATAGCCGGGCGTTAATGCGCTATCGATAGGCGATACCAGCTGGGGTACTTCATTGATCACGGTGGTATTGATATTCGTACCAAGCACGATACGACGTGGGTTGCCCGAAGAAAGTACGAGGCGGCCGGCCAAGTCCTGTTGGATGACCTGCTTTTGTTGTGCGCTGAAATAATACTCGCTGCGCGGGCAGTTGAGGAAGTAGCCCATGAACAGTTTTTCATCGGGGTTGATGATAACGTTCATGGGGTCTTTAGCGCCGCCATTGTAAGTGCAGTTGGGCCATCCGAAGCCCAGGTTGAAATCGGGGGCAGTATCGCACAGGAAGTCGCCGGCAGTGGCGCAGTTTGAGCCATCCTGACGTTCAGTAGCTATGCCGCCGGGAGAGATAGCAGGAGCTGGTATGCCATGCACGGCAGGGTCGTAAGGCTCGAAATCCCAGCCGTTAAAGGGGTGGTCGAGCGCAAAATAATGGCCGATTTCGTGGGGAAGCGTAGAACTGTCGTCGTTGATCTCGTCTTTGCGCACCACCAGCCAGTCGAAGTTGGCGGTGAAATACCCCAGGGTAGTGCCCAAGCCGTCGCCGGCGGGCGTGGCGTCTTCTACTACCCAGATATTAATAGAACCCAGGTCGCGCTGGAATTGCATGAATCCGAATGCATTGGCGTGGGTTTGGAATACCGTCGTATTATTGATGTAATTCAGTTTTTTGATGTAAAACTGAATTTCCATATCGGCATAATCGGTGTTGAGGGCGCACAATTGGTCGTAAACGTCTTTTTCGTTTATGCGACCGGTGCCGTCGCTTTTTGCAACCAGGTGAAAAGTAAGAGGTACGTATTTGATCGTTCTTTCCTCGAGCAGGGGAGGATTGTGCCGGATGTCTGCCAGGTGTTGTTGAAGGCGTTGCGAGATGATGCTCAGATCTTCTTGCGAAGTGCCACATACAGGCCTGTAGGTCTGAGCAAATGTAGTTGCTTGTAATGCGAGTAATAAAATGAAAGTGTAGACTGTTCGAAACATTTGAAGGCGATTTGTTGTCAATGATATTGGCTGTTAAAATAAACCCGACAAAGATAACAATTCTAACTGTGTATAAAGTTTAAGCCGGGGGCAAATCTTTAGTCGGTTCACATACAAAGCCCGAAAAAATGCCTACTTTTGCGGCGTTTTTATTCTATCCAGCCATTACAAACCAAAATAAATAAATATGAGCAAGATAACGGTAGTAGGCGGCGCAGGCAACGTAGGTGCTACGGTAGCCAATGTGCTTGCACACAAAGACCTGGTCAACGAAGTGGTACTTGTCGATATCGCCGGCGATATGGCCCGCGGCAAGGCCCTCGATATGTGGCAACAGGCCCCCATTGATTATTATAGCACGTACCTGCGCGGTACCGACGACTACAAAGAAACCGCGAATTCCGATATCGTGGTGATCACTGCCGGCGTGCCCCGCAAACCGGGCATGAGCCGCGACGACCTGATCAATACCAACGCCAATATCGTGACCACGGTGACCCGCAAGATCATGGAATACTCTTCTAACCCGATCATTATTGTGGTGTCTAATCCGCTGGACGTGATGACTTACGCGGCCTATAAAGCTTCGGGGCTTCCTTCCTCTCGCGTTTTTGGTATGGCCGGCATCCTCGATACCGCCCGCTATCGCGCTTTCCTGGCCGAGGCGCTCCAGGTTTCTCCCAAAGACATCCAGGCCATGCTGCTCGGCGGCCACGGCGATACGATGGTGCCGCTGCCTCGCTACACTACCGTTGCAGGTATCCCGGTAACGGAGATGATCGACGCCGCCGCGCTCGACGCTATCGCTGAACGCACAAAAGTAGGCGGCGGCGAACTCGTCAAATTGATGGGCACTTCCGCCTGGTACGCCCCCGGCGCCGCCGCAGCTCAAATGGTGGAGGCTATCGTGCGCAACGAAAACCGCATCTTCCCCTGCTGTATTAAACTCGAAGGACAATACGGCATGAAGGATATTTTCCTCGGCGTGCCCGTTAAACTCAATAAAAACGGCATCGGCCAAATCCTCGAACTCCAACTCAACGACCAGGAAATGGCGCTGCTCAAAGACTCCGCCCAACACGTGAAAGAGGTGATGGAGGTCTTTGACAAATTGCAAGGTTGATGTGCTAATTTGCTGATGTGCTGATGTGCTAATTTTTAACATAAATAATATCAGCACATCAGCACATTAACACATCAGCACATCATTAAACTTTTCCAGGTAATTCGCTGTTCCAATTGTGGCCGTTCACAAAAAACTGTGTCACTATGATCGATATGCAAATCGATGTAGAAATATTGGAACAAATGAAAACCAATACAGGGGATAGCGTACTTGCCCTATCGGCCAGGCAGCCCGTGTTATTGGTCTTTCTTCGCCATTTTGGGTGCACTTTTTGCAGGGAAGCCCTCAATGATATTTCCAAACGCAAAAAATATATTGAATCTACGGGGACTCAGCTCGTTTTTGTGCATATGACCGACAACGAGACTGCCGAACGTTATTTTAACCGGTATAACCTGCATGATAATGTGCACGTGAGCGACCCGGAGTGCGTTTATTATGCCGCTTTTGGACTAACAAAAGGCACTTTTACTCAATTATTCGGATTGCATTCCTGGATCAGGGGCTTTAACTCCGGCGTGATGCAGGGCCACGGCGTCGGCCCCCTGCTCGGCGACGGCTTCCAGATGCCTGGCGTTTTTGTCATTCAAGATGGAGAAATTAAGGATGCCTTTATTCACAAACTGGCTTCCGACCGCCCCGACTACGACGATCTGATTAGAAATTGCTGCCAGGTAGCCTGATAAATATATAAGTACATGATCGGCTGGAAATTTTCTGAATATATTCCCGGGCAAAATGAAGGCGCCACCTTCGACAAGTTGCTGAAGTTATTTCAGGAACTGCTCCTGTATACTTCCGGCGACGTGGCAGAAGCCCTGGCCTGGCTCACTGAACTCGATAAGGAATACAAGCTGACGGATGATAATTACGGCATGGCCGATTTTATCCAGGATCTCATTGACAAGGGCTATATCCGCCAGCAAGATCCCCAAAACCCGATGTTTGTGCCCGCCGCCAAAATGGAAATAGCCCTCCGGCAAAAAGCCCTCGATGACGTATTCGGCCAAATAAAAAAAACAAAACAAGGCAACCACAATACCCGGGTAACGGGCAAGGGCGACGAATCAACCTCCGAGGTGCGGCCCTTTGAATTCGGCGATCCGCTCGACAACCTGGCGCTCGCCGAAACTATGCGCAATGCCCAAATCAACCACGGCATCGAGGAGTTCTCCCTGGCGCCCGACGATCTGGAGGTGTACGAGACTTTTTTCCAGAGCCAGACCAGTACGGTGCTGATGATCGATATCTCACATTCGATGATCCTCTATGGCGAAGATCGCATTACCCCCGCCAAAAGGGTGGCCATGGCACTGTCGGAACTCATCACTACCCGCTACCCCAAGGATACTCTCGATATTATCGTTTTTGGCAATGATGCCTGGCAAATAGAGATCAAAGACCTGCCTTATCTCCAGGTAGGCCCCTATCATACGAATACCGTGGCCGGCCTCGAATTGGCCATGGATCTCCTGCGCCGCCGCAAAAACCCCAATAAGCAGGTGTTTATGATTACCGACGGCAAACCGACCTGTATTAAAAAAGGAAAGAAATACTACAAGAATAGTTTCGGCCTCGACCGCAAGATCGTGAGCCGTACGCTCAACCTGGCCACGCAGTGCCGCAAGCTCAATATCCCCATCACGACGTTTATGATCGCCCAAGACCCCTATCTGGTACACTTTGTCGATCAGTTTACCCGCGCCAACAACGGCAAGGCATTCTACAGTAGCCTCCACGGCCTTGGGGAGTTTGTGTTTAGAGATTATAAGAATAATAAGAAGTGAACAGTTCACAGTTTCATCGACAACTGCACCCGTTGCCGCTGAAAATCGATTTCCATCACTTTTACCATCACTTCCTGGTGCAGGCTTACCACCTCTGAAGGACTCTTGATAAAGCGGTTTGCCATTTGAGAAATGTGCACCAGTCCGGTTTCCTTGATCCCGATATCTACAAAAGCGCCGAAATTGGTAATGTTGGTCACGATGCCGGGAAGTACCATCCCTTGATATAAGTCGTTAATGCTTTTTATAGCTGCAAATTGGAACGCTTTGGCTTCGCCGCGGGGGTCGAGGCCGGGTTTTTCCAGTTCTTTCATGATGTCTTTCAGCGTAGGCATCCCTACCTGGCCGCTCACATATTTCGGCAGATCAATTTTTTTTCGCAGCTCGGGTTGGCTGAGGAGGTCTTCCACCTTGCAGCCCAGGTCGGCGGCCATACGCGCCACTATGGCATAGCTTTCGGGGTGCACGCCCGTATTGTCGAGTGGATTGACGGCCTGGCGGATGCGGAGAAACCCCGCGCATTGCTCGTACGCCTTGTCGCCGAGTCGCGATACTTTTTTCAGCGATTCCCGGCTGCGGAAAGGGCCGTTGGCGCTGCGATAATCTACGATGTTTTGCGCCAGAGAGGGGCCCAGTCCGGAAATATAGGTAAGCAGGTGTTTGCTGGCGGTATTCAGGTTGACGCCTACGGCATTTACACAACTTTCAACCACATGGTCGAGCCGTTCTTTGAGCATAGATTGGCTTACATCGTGTTGGTATTGACCCACACCGATTGATTTGGGGTCGATTTTGACCAATTCGGCGAGTGGATCCATGAGGCGGCGGCCGATAGACACGGCGCCTCTGACGGTAATATCGTGGTGGGGGAATTCTTCGCGGGCGATTTCGGAGGCGGAGTAGATAGAAGCGCCTGCTTCATTTACCATAAAAATATCGACAGGCCGGCTAAAAGAGATGCCGCGGCAAAAGTCTTCGGTTTCCCGGCCGGCGGTGCCGTTGCCGACGGCGATGGCGTCGATGCCGTGATAGTCGACCAGATGTTCCAGCGTACGCCGCGCCATATAGTCGTCGGATTGGGGCGGATGAGGGTAAATGGTATCGTTGTGCAGCAACTGACCACTTTCGTCGAGGCAAACTACCTTGCAGCCGGTGCGGAAGCCGGGATCGATGCCCAGTACCCGGCGTTGGCCCAGGGGAGCCGAGAGCAGCAATTGCCGTAGGTTGAGGGCAAATACCTCGATGGCCTCTTTGTCGGCGCGTTCTTTGGAGGACTGCCGGAATTCGGTTTCGATTCCAGGTGAAAGCAACCGCTCATAGCCGTCGCGCAGGGCTTCTTTGACTTGCTGGGCCGAGGCGCCGCCGCCTTTTACGAAGCGGCGTTCAAGCTGGGCAATGGTTTCTTCGTCGTCAGGACTGATAATGACCCGCAGGAAGCCCTCTTCTTCTCCGCGCCGGATAGCCAGCAGTCGATGCGAGGGGCATTTGGCCAGCGGTTCTTCGTGTTCAAAATAATCGCGGTATTTGGCGCCTTCTTCTTCTTTGCCGCGGGCTACTTTTGAGCGAATGACGGCGCCCTTTTGAAAGGCTCTGCGCACCGTATTGCGGGCGTTTTCATCTTCGTGTATCCATTCTGCGATGATATCGCGGGCGCCCTGGAGGGCGTCTTCCCGGGTAGGCGCCTGGTCGTTGATATAGGGTTTTGCCATGGCTTCCAGGTCGTTGCGTTGCTGCTCAAAGATCAATTGAGCCAGCGGCTCCAGGCCTTTTTCTCTGGCTACCGAAGCCCTTGTTTTGCGCTTGGGCCGGTAGGGTAGGTAAATATCCTCCAGCTCGGTGGTGTTATAGCAGTTTTCGATGCGCCGTTTCAGCTCGTCGGAGAGTTTACCTTGTTCGGCAATCGTTTGCAGGATCGTCTCTTTGCGTTTTTCGAGTTCATCGAGCCGCTTGCCTTCTTTTTGGATAGCGGCGATCTGCATTTCGTCGAGGGAGCCCGTGGCTTCTTTGCGGTAGCGGGCTATAAAAGGCACCGTGGCGCCTTCGTCGATCAATTGGAGGGTTTGTTCTATCCCTCGTTTGGGCAATTGCAGGGTGTCGGCAATGAGTTGTATGTGTGTAGCGCGCATAAGTCGGTAAAAAGGTGGCGTAATGAACAGGGCGCCTCACAAACTGATTTGTGAGACGCCCTGCAAAGATAATAGCTTAGCGTTATTGTCCTTCCGTCAGCGGAATAGGAAATTGGGTATGAATAATATCGCCGGGGCGGTCGATGGGAAGGAAGGTGCTGTTCAACTTGCCGAAACGGCGCAGGTCGAACATATACTGCCCTTCACTCCAGAACGAATAACGGCGCTGGAACAATACATCATCCAGCAAGGCGGCAGAAGTTGGCGTACCCTGGAAAGGATTGAGGCCGTATTCCAGTCTGATACGGTTGAGCGCCGTAAGCGCGTCATTAACCTTATCAGTACGGGCGCTGGCTTCGGCGTAGATCAGTATTAGTTCCTCGTTGCGGATGATATCGATAGGCGACACATTAGAGGCATAGAGCCTGGTTTCGTGTGTGCCGTTGAGGCCGTCCTGGCTCGTCGGGTTCAAGCGCAATCCGAACTTCTGAAGGCGGGCATCGCCGGCTTCCGCATCGGCGATATAATCGTTGTGAACGATGATCTGGTCGCCGCTTTGGCCCGGCGCTTTGTAAACCGGGTTGAGGATATCGCCCGAAGAGGTGCTGAATACGTGCTTGGGGCCCGTTTTCAGTTCGCCGTTGAGGTCGAAGAAAGAATTGTTGAGATGCGTTAGTGCCGCGGCATTATCGCCGGCATAAAGGGCCACCTTGGCGGCCAGTGCGCGGTTAAACTCGCCAAAAGTGGCAGGTGAGTCAAAACCGGCAAAACCTTCCGACAGCGAAAAGGCAAAGCCGGCGCCGTTGAGTTGGGCGTAAGCTTCATCAAGGATGGAGCGAATGGCAGTAAAGGCTTCTGCTTTTGTGACAAATGGGCCCAGGTTTTTCGGGTCAGCCACGTCTACGCGGATACCGTTGTCGTTGAGCATATTGAGCACCTGGAACAACATCAGGCCTTTGATGGTATTGGCAAAAGCGCGGTAGCCGTCTTTTTCCGCTTCAGAAACCGAAGAGGTATTGTCAAGTGCGCCCAGCAACAGATTACAGTTTTTTACTACACGGTAGCGCGAGTTGTACGGACCGGTGAGATAAAACGTATTGGCATCAAGTGCGGTGCCTTCTTTGCCCAGCAGGTCTTCGGTGTTGCGCGGGTCGGCATCAAAGAGGTACATCTCGCGGGCTATCGAGCCGGTGGCGGTCACGTAGCCGTCCCAACCGACACGCATAGCAGATTCGGTGCCGGCAACGAGCAGGTTGAGCTCAGCGCGCGAAGCGTTGTTGAGCACGCTATTGATGCTGGGGCCGTTAGGATCCGCCTGGTCTTCGATGGTACAGGCTTGGAAGGCCAACAACAGCAATGCAAGGATGGAAAGATTGATATATTTCATAATGGATAGACTGTTTTGGTTTAGAAATTCAAGCTTAAATGGAAATAGGCTTGTTTGGCACTCGGGAAAGGTGCTACCTCAATCGAGTTGGACAAACCGCCGCCGCCTTTGGTAGATACTTCAGGATCGTAGCTGCTGTAGTCGGTCAACGTGAGCAGGTTGCGGCCCGAAACGCCCAGACGGATGCTTTCCAAAAACTTGTCGCCCATCGGGATAGTATAGAATAAACCGATTTCGCGAAGGCGGAAATAAGAAGCATCTTCGATAAAACCATCCAGGTTGTCAAATTCGCGCGGCGTAGTGGCGCCCAGGTCCGTAAGCAAGCGCGTCAGGTTGAGTACGTCGCCGCCTTGTTTCCAGTGTACCATGAAGTTGAAGTCGAGGTTTTTCATCAGCGTAAGCTGGTTGAACCAACCCAATTGGAAGTCGGGTTCTACGTCGCCCACCTGGATGGGGTTGCTATTGGCATCGCGGCCCCAAAGGCTTGTGATAGGCGAACCTTCGTCGATATAGAAGGTGCCGAGGCCGAGGCCAAACGCTACGCCCGGCGGCACAAAGCTGGGAATATCATTGGCATCGCCTTCTCCTTTGATGCCCAGGCGGGTAATTTCAGAGCGGTTAAACCAGAAATTCACGCCGCTGGTCCAGTTGATTTTGGAAGTGCGAACCGGGTTGAGTTGCAGCGATACTTCGAGGCCGTTGTTTTTCAGGTCGAGGTCGTTGCGGATTTCGTTGGTGAAACCGGAGGAAGTAGGCAGTGAACGCTGGTAGAGCAGGTTTTCTACGTTGCGCTGGTAGTAAGTGATTTCGAGGCCCAGTTTGCTTTGGAACATCGAGAAGTCTGCCCCGAATTCCAATTCGGTAGAAGTTTCCGGTTCGATACCGGGGTTGCCCTGTTGGGTATTTACGATAAAGCCTGAGGTGCCGTTGATATTGGTAGGCTCCATTGAAGTAAACAGCGAGCCGAAGGCGGCGCTATTACCTGTTTGGCCGTAGGCGGCGCGCAGCTTAAACTGATTGATGGCGTTAATTTTCCAGAAGTCGAAGTTGGCGATGTTTACCGCAACCGATGCGCGCGGGAAGGCGTAGTATTTGTTGGGATCACCGTTGAGGCTCGACTTGTCGAGGCGAATGCCGGCGGTCAGGATGATCTTATCGTCGATGTTGACTTCTTCCTGTGCGATGATACCGAATTCTTCTTCTGATTCAAGGCGTTGGGTAATTTCCTGCGTACCGCCCTGAGTCAGGTTGGTTTGCAGGGGTATGAGCTGGGTGGTTTTGTTAAACACCAGATCGCGCTCAAAATTGAGGTACGAGATACCCGCCTGTGTGCTGAAGCTGATGTTATTACCCGTATAGTAGTCGAAAACGCCGAAGGCCTGGTAGTTGTAGTTGTACACTTTGTTTTTGCCGGCGCCGATGAAACCGTTGTCTTTGTTGCGTTGGGCCTGATGGGTTTCAGGCACGTATACAAAGGTTTCGTTGAGGAAGAAGTCCAAACCGCCGTTGAGGGCGAAGCGCAGGGCATAATTGTCGCGTTGCAGCGCCGTCCAGTCCAGCTTGATACCCTGAATCATGCGGTTGATGCGCTCCTCGTTTTTCGTTTTGTCGCGCACGAAAATCGGGTTACCCGCCGTGTTGGGGTTGTCGGGATACACGCCGTTTTCATCGGGGAACAAGTCTACCCAGTCGCGGGTAAAAGCCAGGTTGTAGCCGTAGCTCAAACCGCCTTCGTTTTCGTTGCCGGTGAAGCCGCGATTGGAGGTACTGTTGATATAATTTGTGCTGGTAGTGAGTCGTAAATTTTCCGAGATCTCATGGGAAAGATTGAGACGCAGGGTGAGGCGGTCGTACCCGGTATATTTAACGATGCCGTCTTCGTTGCGGAAAGCGCCGCTGGCGAAAAACGTAGTTTTGTTATTACCGCCTGCTACTTTTAGTCGCGTATCGGAAATGAGGCCTTTTTCGCCATAAATTTCCTTTTCGTAGTCGTAAACCTTTCCTGCTGCCTGGGCGGCTTCAAATTTCTGGCGTTCGGCGGCAGAAAATTCGGCTTCTACCTGTTCGGCAGTGAACGAGCGGCGGCCTACGAGGTTGATGGCAGAGTTGAAACCGAGGTCTTGCTCGAGGCTTACCTTCGTTTGGCCCGATGCGCCTTTTTTAGTTGTGATGATCACTACCCCTGCATTGGCACGGGTACCGTAGATGGCGGCGGCAGAGGCGCCTTTGAGTACTTCGATGCTTTCGATATCGGCGGGGTTGAGGTCGGCGATACGATTGGAGGCGCCTTCTTCGTTGCCCGCGTTGGCGCCGGAAGCGAAGCGCAAACCACTGGGGATTTCCGCGTTGCTCACGTAGACGCCGTCGATGATGAAGAGCGGCTGGTTGTTGCCGGTAAGCGAAGATACGCCGCGCAGACGCATAGCAATACCGCCGCCGGGAGCGCCGGTGGTTTGTACGATGTTAACACCTGTAAGTTTACCATACAAGGCCCCGTCAATGGTTTGCTGGGTGGTTACACCCGTCAGTTCCTTGGAGGAAACTGTTGATACGGCGTTGGCCAGGTTAGAACGTTTAATGCTGGAGGCCAGGCCGGTTACCACAATTTCTTCCAGGTTGGTGATGTCTTCGGTCATTACAACCACAATGTTGTTGTTGGTAGAAGACACCTCTTTGAGCTCCTGGCGGAAGCCGGTATACGAAAATTCAAGGGTGGCTGCCGTTCCCGGCGCTTCGATGCGGAAACTGCCGTCAAAATCGCTGACCGTTCCGCGTGTGGTCCCTTTTACCAGGATCGATACGCCGATTAGCGGTTCATCGTTGGCATCCTTTACTGTGCCTGTCACCATGAATTGGGCCATGGCGGCGAAGGAGACACAACACATGGCCATCGCTAACAGACTGGCTTTGAGCGTAAAATACTTCATGCTTAGATAGGTTTTAGTAAATAAATTGGCTTTGCTTATTGCCTGTTCAATTGTAGCTTATTTGGTTCAATGGGGGCATGTAGCTTTTTTTTGATCTGTACTATAACGGATATGCTCAAAGGAATGCGGCCTGTTCAATTCACAATTATTGGGAAAAAAATGAAATTATGGAAATGGGATTGTGATTTTTATTTGGAAATGGGAATGATCTTTTGAGTCGGTTGTGGGTTGTGGGTTGTGGGTTGTCGGTTGTGGGTTGTCGGTTGTCGGTTTGGATTTTAATATATTTTTCATTCGTCATTCGTCATTCGTCATTCGCCATTCTCCCCCCAGCGAAAGCTCTTCACGCTGAGCCCGGCCAGGTCGAGGGCGCGATCGACGACCGTGGCGGCCAGTGCTTCAAAAGTAGCGGGTTTGCTGTAAAACGACGGACTGGCGGGGCAAATAATGCCGCCGGCTTCGGTTACCGTTTTCATATTATTAATATGGATGAGATTGTAAGGCGTTTCGCGCACGAGCAAAATCAAACGGCGGCGTTCTTTGAGCATCACGTCGGCAGCGCGGGTTGTTAAGTCGGTAGATACGCCGGAGGCAATGCGCCCCAGCAAGCCCATCGAACAAGGACAGATGATCATGGCGTCGTATTGCGCAGAACCCGAAGCAAAGGGCGCCATGAAATCGTGGGAGCTATAAAATTTAAATGGATAGCCGGTATAATCCTCGTTTTCGAGTTCGTAGCGCCAATTGAATTTGGCATTGTCGCTCATCACCACGCCCACATCGGCCAGCCGGTTTTGCATGGCCTGCAATTTGTCGAGCAAGACTTTGGCATAGATGGCGCCGCTGGAGCCTCCTACGGCCACGACGATTTTCCTGAGGGCGGTTTGCATGTTAAATTTCTCTTAATCTGGCCACGCGATAAGATGTAGCCTTGTATCTTTGTTTTTGTAATTATCGCTAATTATCCACATAATAATTAAAAATGAAAAAAGTTCTGGTAAGCGCCGCCGTTGTTCTGGCTGTCATTGGTATCTATGCTTTTGCGGTACCCGCCGCCAAACCCGCAGCTGACGCAGCCGAAAATCCGCTGAAATGGTATACGTTCGAAGAGGCCGTTGCACTGAGCGAGAAAAAACCGAAGAAGATATTTATCGACTTGTATACCGATTGGTGCGGCTGGTGTAAGAAGATGGACGCTAATACGTTTTCCGATCCTAAAGTAGCCGCTTATCTGGCCGAAAACTATTATCCGGTGAAATTTAACGCCGAACAAAAAGAGAATATCGCTTATAAAGGGCACACGCTCAAATTTATAGCCAACCACGGCCGCCGCGGAGTACATGAATTAGCCGTTTCGCTTCTGGAAGGCCAACTGGGCTATCCCTCATTTGTGTATCTCGATGAGAAGCAAGACCGCATTTCGATTTCCCCGGGTTATAAAGATGCCGCAACGATGCTGAAAGAACTCCGGTTTATCGGCGGCGATCACTTCAAAACGATGTCGTACGAACAGTTTGTGGATAAGGGTGGCAAGTAGATGTGAGAATGAGAGAATGTGGTCATTCTCTCATTTTCCCGCGACTACTGGTGGTACGACGCATTGTGTGCCAGGGTGGAGCCGCATTTCGCACAGGCGATAGCGCTGCCGGCGCCGCCTGCACATCCTTTCGAGCAGGTATAGTGCCACACGCCTTTGGCGTTTTGCGCAGGCTCTTGCTGGGGTGGCGTGACGGCAGGAGTCGTCTGATTATTACC
>Ga0209573_1004228_pt1 | contig 14459 bp, 16 predicted proteins | sample TNRBio252014_DNA_FD_185870 | JGI IMG/M metagenome (GOLD analysis project Ga0209573, IMG submission 185870) | Wastewater treatment Type I Accumulibacter community from EBPR Bioreactor in Madison, WI, USA - TNR Reactor_6/25/2014_ DNA (SPAdes)... | ecosystem: Engineered > Bioreactor > EBPR >...
AGCCATTCGAACTGGCCAAGGTGATAGGACTCGTGCCGCATGAACATGGTCAGGAGATCGCCGCGCGGCATCGTGAAGCCGGCCGCCGCGGTGACCTCAGCCAGATCCTCGACGCTGAGCGCCGGCAGCGCGCCGATGACGGCGATCTGCGACGACCCATAGGCGGCGACGAGATCCTCGAACCGCATCACATCCGGCGCCTCGCCGGTTACCGGGGCCGAGCCACGGGCATAACGGCTCACCGCCGCGGTCGGCGCCGCCTCGGGCAACCCGCAGACCAGGTGCAGGTAGTTGCGGTAACACACGATATGGCCGAGCACCCAGTTGATGCAGTTGCCCTCAATCGGCGGCTGAACAAGCGAATGGGCGTGGGACACCCCATTGAGATGCTCTCGCAGATACGATGCATTGCGTTCGAGATTGGTGATATAGCCGGTCGTTGTCAACATGCCGTGATTGTAGCGTAAGCGCCTGCTACAATGCCGGGCATGAAGAACCTCTGGGCGCCCTGGCGCATGACGTATCTGCAAAGCAACCGCGAGCCCGCCGCCACGGGCCCCGAGGCCTGCATCTTCTGCGACAAACCGCGGGCCGCCGCGGACGAGGCCAACCTGATCGTCCATCGCGGAAACTCGGGGTTCGTCATCCTCAATCTATACCCATACAACAACGGCCACCTGATGGTCGTGCCCTACACGCACGTCGCGACGATCGAGGACCTCGCGCCCGAGGCCGCGGCCGAGATGATGACGCTCGCGCAGACCGCCGTGGGTGTGCTTCGGGGGATGTATCAACCGCAGGGCTTCAACCTGGGGATCAACCTCGGCGCCTCGGCCGGCGCCGGGATCGCGGCGCACGTCCATCTGCACGTCGTCCCGCGCTGGTCGGGCGACACCAACTTCATGACGGTCACGGGCGACACGCGCGTCATCCCCGAAGACCTGCGCGTCACCTGGGCGCGGATGCGCGCCGCCTGGCCGGGCGCCTGATGGACTGTCGGCCACGCTGCGGCGCCTGCTGCATCGCGCCCTCGATCTCGAGCCCGATCCCGGGCGTGCCCGTTGGCACGCCGGGTCTGCCGGAGGGCGCGCCCGGTCTGCCGCACGGCAAGCCGGCCGGTGTGCGCTGCGTGCAACTCACCGATGACAACGCCTGCCGTCTGTTCGGCAAGCCCGAGCGCCCGGCCGTTTGCGCCCAGCTTCGCCCCACCGAGGAGATGTGCCGCGGCTCAGCCGAGGAGGCGCTGGCCTACCTGACGGCGCTCGAAGAAGCGACGCGGTAGGCTGACGCCTGATACCTGACGCCTTCTCCCCCTACTCTTCGAGCGTCGACACATCGCCTTCGGGCAGGCCCTGCGCGCGGGCCTTGAGCACGCGGCGCATGATCTTGCCCGAGCGGGTCTTGGGCAGTTTCTCGGCGAACTCGATCTTGTCGGGCTTGGCGATCGGGCTCAGATGCACCGAGATGTGCTGGCGCAACTCATCGGCCAGGGCTTCGTTGCCCGTGAAGCCCATTCGCAACACGACGTAGGTGAAGATCGCGTTACCCTTGATCTCATGCGGCAGCCCGATGGCCGCGGCCTCGGCCACAGCCGGGTGGCTGACCAGCGCGCTCTCGATCTCGGCCGTGCCCAGCCGATGGCCCGAGACCTTGATCACGTCGTCGGTTCGGCCGATCACCCAGAAGTAACCGTCTTTGTCGCGGCGGGCCGAATCGCCGGCCATGTATTTGCCCGGATATTTGGTCCAGTACTGGCGCACATAGCGTTCGTCGTCGCCATAGATCGTGCGCATCATCGCCGGCCACGGGTTCTTGAGCACCAGGAAGCCTTCTTCGCCGTCAGGCACCGGGTTGCCGTGCTCGTCCAGGATCTCGGCCTCCTGGCCGAAGAACGGGCGCGTGCCAGATCCGGGCTTGAGCGGCACGCTCGGCGTCGGCGTGATCATGAACATGCCGGTCTCGGTCTGCCACCAGGTATCCATGATCGGGCAGCGGTTCTTGCCGATCACGCGGTAGAACCACTTCCAGGCTTCAGGGTTGATGGGCTCGCCGACCGAGCCGAGCAGCCGCAGCGACGACATGTCGTGCTTGTTCGGCCAGGCCTCGCCAAAGCGCATCAGGCTGCGGATCGCGGTCGGCGCGGTGTAGAAGATCGAGATGCCGTAGCGCTCGATCAACTGCCACCAGCGGTTCGGATACGGGTACGCCGGGCCGCCTTCGAACATAAACGACGTCGCGCCGTTGAGCATCGGGCCATAGACCAGATACGAGTGCCCCGTGATCCAGCCCGGGTCGGCCGTGCACCACCAGCGGTCGTCGTCCTTGATGTCGAACACATAGCGCAGGGTCGTGTAGGTGCCGACCATGTAGCCGCCGTGCGTATGCAGGATGGCCTTGGGTTTGCCTGTGCTCCCGGAGGTGTACAGGATGAACAGCGGATCCTCGGCGTCGAGCACCTCGGTCGGGCACTTGCCGTTGGCGATCGGCAGCGCGGTCAGGTCGTGGTACCAGTGGTCGCGGAGCGGATCCATCGCGACCTCATGGCCGGTGCGCCGCACCACGATCACGTTCTCGACGGTCGGGCTGCGCTTGACGGCCTCATCCACGATCTTCTTCAGTTCGAAGACCTTGCCGTTGATCCAGCTGCCGTCGGACGTGATCACGAGTTTCGACTCGCTGTCGTCGATCCGGCCCTGGAGCGCATCGGCCGAGAACCCGCCAAAGACCACCGAGTGCACGGCCCCGATCTTGGCGCAGGCCAACATCGCGAACACGATCTCGGGGATGCGCGGCAGGTAGATCGTCACGCGATCGCCCTTCGTGATACCCATGGCCTTGAGGATGTTGGCCATCTTGTGGACTTCGCGGTTGAGGCTGAAGTACGAGTAAGTGCGGTTCTCGCGGCCGTCCTCGGATTCCCAGATCAGGGCAAGCTTGTTCTTGCGCCAGCCCTTGAGATGGCGGTCGATGCAGTTGTGGACGATGTTGGTCTTGCCGCCGACGAACCACTTGAAGAACGGCTTGTTGCTGTCGTCGAGCACGGTCTGCCACGGCTCGTACCATTCGAGTTCCTCGGCACGCTGGCTCCAGAAGCCTCGCAGATCCTGCCGCGCATACTCGGCGACCGCCTCCCAATCGGGGATGTGAGCGTTCGTAACGACGCTGACATCGGGATAGTAGACTTCACCTTCCAGTTGCGGTCGCTCATTGGCCATGTGGATATCTCCGACAGACAATCGGTGAATTGGATTTGGCCGATTGTATCGAAACTACCCAAAGGTGGGAAGGACGAGAGTGTGCGACCACCCGTTCAGGGTGTGCGAGCGCGGCGGGTCTGACAGGCGTTCGAGCTCAAGGACAAACGCCGAGCGGCGCGCCGAGTCGATCAAAACACTGGCAATACGTGGTGTTTGGATTGACGTCTTCGGCGTTACGCCAGAGCCAGTACGTCATGGTGGTGGTCGCGCAGACCTCCGCCGCATTTGTGTCGTTGAGCCGCGTCATCTCGAGCGCAAGGCCGGCATACGCCGGCTCACGGACGAGGAAGAGCCGGTCGGTCTCCAGGCCCAACGGGCCACGCCGCCAGGCGATCTCGCCTGTCGCAAAGAGCACAAGCGCCGCAGCCGGCAGGCTCATCACAAGCAGCCAGGCCAGGCAGCCAAGTGCGATGCCGGTGCGGGTCATCGGTGGAGAGGCGGCGCGCTGTGTCATAGGGGCCTGCGGGGAGCGCGAGGTGTTGGGCGTCGGGTGTAGGGCGTTGTGCGTTATGCGAGATATGCAGGGCCTGTGGGCCACTACGCATCACGCCTTACGCTCCACGCCCTGCGCCCCGCGCCTTACTTGATCGCCAGCAACTCGACCTCGAAGATCAGCGTGGCATTCGGCGGGATGACGCCGCCCGCGCCACGCGCGCCGTAGCCCATCTCAGGCGAGAGAGTCAGACGGGCCTTGTCGCCGACCTTGAGCTGCGCCACGCCCTGATCCCAGCCGGCGATGACCTGGCCGGCGCCGAGACGGAACTCGAAGGGCCGACCCCGATCGACCGAGCTGTCGAACTTGGTGCCGTCCAACAGCCAGCCTGTGTAGTGAACTTGAACCGTATTGCCGGTCTTGGGCGCCGCGCCTGTGCCCTCGACAAGTTTCTCGATCTTCAAACCAGGGGTATCCATACTTGCCTCCAGTAGGTTAGGGAATCTATTGTATCCCGCGCCGCAGTCGATCTAGAACAGGTCGAAGAGGAAGTCCAGGGTCGACCATTTGTCCTGACGGTACGCGCGCCAGGCCAGCCCATAGCCGATCAATGCGGCAAAGCCGGCGACCAGGAGCAACAATGCCGGGATGAACCACCAGAAAATATCGCGGACCACGGCGCGCTCGGGATCGTCGGCCATGTAGATCACGCCGACCTCCTGACCGATCACATGCCTTGGCGGGTTGCTGCTGACTGACGAATCGGTGAAACGCACCTTATCCCCATCCGCCGTCTCGAAGTCGATGATCGACGCGTAGGAGACGCCCTCGTTGTCGTTCTCTTCGTAATCGACCACCGTGCCCGTGGTGACCACGCCCTCGCGCACCACCTCGAAGGTCGGCAGGAAGAACCCCAGGTTGCAGGCCATCAGAAGGGCCGGCACGAACAGCGGCATGGCACCCAGAAGAAAACCGTTGTTGAAACTCCTGCGCATACCGTGCCCAGTCAGAAGCAGAAGGACGGTAGCGACGCCGACGGCGACGCCGATGCCGCCCAGGCAGGCGACAAGGCTCACGACCATGGTGATCAGATACGCGAATTCCATCGGTGGCCTCCCGGTGAAACAAAACGGGCGGGCAATTGTGCCCGCCCGTAGCTGATCAGATCTGGTCAGGGAATCGGCGTGACAAGCCCGGTGCTGCAGGCCGAGTCGTCGTAGACCCACGAGCCGCTCACCGATTGGCCGTCAGCCGACGTGACAGTCACGACCCCGCTCGATTTGGTGCAGCGCGCGAAGTCGAGGTCGTATTGCTGGCCGGGCGAGTACTTCAACGGCCCGGCGCCGCCCGCGGCATTGACGATGATGCGCACCCGATAGGTCGCGCCCTCCGTGCAGCCGCCGATGCACAGCGCGGCCACTTCGTTGAGCACAAGGGGCTGGGCCGCGACAGGCGCCGTGGCTGTCACGCCGGGGGCCGTCGTCGGGGCCGGGCCGGCCGTCGGGTAGACCGGCGGGTTGTAGGGCAGACCAGGATACGGCGATGTGAACTGGGTGGCGCAGACCGGGCCGGGTTGGATGCTGATCCAACGCGCCGCAGGGATCGAGAGCACAGTGCCGGCGCGCAACGACTCGGCCACCGTGATGCGATTGGCGCTCGCGATCACCGAGGGCAACACCCCGTAACCACGACCGATGCAATACAGGGTCTCGCCGGGGAGCACGCGGTGCGTGCCGATCGATGGATAGGCCGTGCTTGTCGGAAGCGGGCGGCTGGTCGCCTGACCGGCGGCATTCGTCGCGGTGCGCACGACGGTCGCTGCGAGGGTCGGCGTGGCAGGCACCTCGGTTTCAGTAGGGGCCTGGGTCGGGGTGGCCGGCTCGCCTGTCGGCGTGGCAGCCACCTCGGTCGGGGTCTCGACCACGACCTCGGTGGCCGGTTCGGTCGGGGCAGCCTCTGTAGGCTGTTCCGTGGGCACAGGCTCGGTCACTGCCGCGATCTCGGTCGCAGGCGCGGCCTCGGTGGGCTCTTCAGCACCGGCGACCAACGGCCCAAGCGCCTCGGCCTCTGGCACATCCCGCACCCAGGTGCCGTAATCGGCAGCCTCCATGGGCACGGGTTTGGCGTCCTCGAGCTGCGTCTGCACGAACTTGAAGCCCTCGGGGATGAAGGTCTGATTGATGCTGCACGTCCCCTGCAGACAGGTGACTGTGATGGTTTGCGTGTCAGGATCGTAGCCGACGCCCATATAGCCCTTGAGCGCGGAGGCGCGGCCGGCCGGCGTCTCGACATCGATCTGGCCGTCGCTCAGCATGATATAGGTCTGGCCTTCGGAAAGCGCCATCGCCGTCAGCTTGCTGTCCATGAACGGGTTCAGGAAGTTGAACGTAACGTTGCTGTCGGGGCCGACCCTGATCTTGCTGCCCTCGGTGAGCTGGATGAAGGCAGAGCTGTCGTCGCCGACAGTGCGGAGCTGGCTGCCCTGATCAAGCTCCAGGCCGATGACGGCGCCGCCCCAGTCCTGTTCGGAGTCGAGCCGCGCCTCGACCTGTCCGGTCGATTGGCGCAGCAACGCGCGCCGTTCGGGCGTGGCGCTCGCCTCCGGCTCACCCTCCATGCCGGGCAGGGTCAGGCCGGCGCCACGACAGCCCGCCAGGGCCAGCGATAGGGTCACAATCCAGGGTAAAAGACGTCGAACTGCCATGCGAAATATCCCGTGATGGCGCAGGCCCGGAACACGGCCGCTCCCATGCGGCTCGAGAAGCGCCAGATGCACTTAACGCCCTGCAACTTGCGGACCACAGCGGCCAGACAGGGGAATTATCGTCGACTCCAACGTAAATTAGACGTAAAGTTTGTGCCCCGTCAGAGGAGCTCGATCCGCGTGCCCACGACCTCGACGCCGGGGAAATGGTCTTCGAGCCAGCCTGTCGCATGCTCGAGCAGGCCGTGCATCTTGCCGGTATCGCCGGCCGAGACGCTGACCAGCGCGATCTCGGCCGCGGCCCAGGCATCCTGGCTTCCCACTTCTGCCACGGCCAGGTTGAATTCCCTTGGCAAACGCGCCAGGATGGGCTTGATCAAGCTGCGCTTCTCTTTGAGCGAACGACATCCCTCAAGCGACAGTTCGACCACACATAAACCGATGACCATGCAGGCATTATAATGATTCGTCGTTATTGATGCCGTGTGCCGAAGACGGGTGCGTGCGCGTGGAGATGCCGCTTCGCGCTTTCAGACTCGGTTCAATGAGGCAGGGACTATGTCGCGCTGGTTCGCCAATCTTCTTGTTGTGGGTCTGCTGATCATCGCGGCGCTGACCGGCTGGGCGCTGGTGAGTTCGGTGCGCCAGGGCGTGCAATCGGTGACCGGCCCGAGCAACGGCGTGGCGACCGAGGTCCAGGCGCTCTTCAACCCGACGCCGACCATCTACCCCGACTCGGTCACGGTCGTGCGCTCGGTGCAATCGCTGGCCCGGCTGGAGAGCGTGCAGTACACGATCGAGAAAGTCATCCGCGCTGAGACCGGCCAGGGCGTCTTTGGCCCGCTGCTTGGCGACCGGCTGCTGTTCGTCGCGCATGGCGAGGTGATCGCCGGAGTCGATCTCTCAAAGATGGGCCCCAGCGACGTGCTGGTTTCGAACGATGGCCGCGTCACCGTGATCGTGCCGGCCGCCGAGATCTTCGTCACCCGGCTGGACAACGAGAAGTCGTACGTCTATGAACGCGCGACCGGGTTGTTCACCAAAGGCGACATCAACCTCGAGACCCAGGCCCGGCAGGTGGCCGAGGACGAGATTCGTAACGGCGCGCTCGAAGACGGGATCCTCTCCACAGCGCAGACCAACGCCAACAACGTGCTCGAACGCCTGCTGCGCTCGCTCGGGTTCACCGACGTCGTGATCGTGGTGGCGACGCCGACAACGCCCTAAGGCGGCGCGATCAATGCGTCGTAACCGATCGCGCCGGCGCTGCTGATCCCCAGCAGGCTATCGACGCCGCCGACCTCGGCCAACCGCAATTGCTCACCGGCGTCGGCTGTCGCCGAGTACAGCACCCATTCTCCAGTGAGCCACTTCAACGCCAGCACCTGGCCCCGCCCGATCGGGCGCGGTAGTGCATCGGGCGCGACCCCCTGAACAAAGGGTTGCAGCGGGTCGATGCCCGTGTAGACGTAGGCCTCAGCCGACGCCCAGGCCAGCGCAGCCGCGCCGGGCGCGTCGATCGCGGTCCGGCCGGTGCCGGCCTCGAGTTCCCACAGCCCCAACGTCTGATCGGCCTGGCTGAAGAGCAACCTCACGCCATCCGGCGCCAGCAGCCCGCCGAAGGCCGCGCCGGGTTGACGCGCGACTTCGGTCGACGCACCCGCGACGGACACCTCCCACACGACGGTCTCGGCGTCCTCGTCCGCGCTGGTGATCGTGAAGAGCCTGACGGTCTCCACGTCGAGCCAGACGGGCGTCGGGCGCCAGCGTTGGGTGTCGCTGATCGCGATGGCCGGGAAGGCGAGCGGCTCGCCAACCGGCTCGCCCGCGGCCGTGAGCAGTTGAAGCTGCTCGGGTGTGGCCAGCGCGAGATGAGCACCGTCGGGCGCGAAGGTGAAGGCGGCGTCGGCGCCAAAGGTCCCGACCTCAGACAGGTCGCCGGTCGTCGGATCGAAGCGCTGCAGCTGCGTCTCGGCGGCCACCGCGATCGTCAGGACCAGCTCGGCGGCGCCCGGCCGCCATGTGTACTGACCGATGCCGCCCACCAATGGCACCACGCGCTCATCGGCGCCGGTGGTCGCGATCGTCAACACGCCGCCGGCGCGCGTAAACGCGATCCAGGCGCCGTCGCTCGAGAGCGTGGGTGCGGGGAAGGCGTCGGCCGTGGTCAGCGGCACAGGATCCTCACCCGTGCGCCACAGCCACAACGTGCCGTCGGCGACGAACGCGACGACCAGCCCGTCGGGCGACTCGATCGGCGCAAAGGTCGGCGCGGGCGGGGGCGTGATCGGCGCCAGGGTCGGTGTGACCACGGGCACCGTCGGCGCACTTGTCGGCGTTGACGTCTGACAGGCGGCGAGGCCGACAGCGGCCAGCAACACGGTCGCACACAGGTTGTTGAGCAAAGCGGTTCGATGGATCGACATGTCGGCAAGTATAATCACGGCCGATGGAACCTCAACTACGCATCGACTACTCACCGATTCACGGCCTGGGGTGCTACGCCGCCGCGCCGATCCCGAGCGGCGTGCGGGTGCGCGAGTACATCGGCGAGCGCATCCCGGCCGCTGAAGCCATCCGCCGCGAGGCCGACACCACCCGTCCCGCGATCTTCACACTCTGGCTCGACGAGGAGCGCGCCATCGACGGCTGGATCGGCGGCAACGAGAGCATCTATATCAACCACTGCTGCGAGCCAAACTGCGACTGGGACTTCGAAGAGGATCGCGCCTATATCGTCGCGGTGCGCGACATCGCGCTCGACGAAGAACTCACCATCGACTACGCCTACGATGCCAACGGCCCGAAGGAGCGCTGCGGCTGCGGGGCGACAGCCTGCCGCGGGACGTTGAACGTTCCGGCGGAGTGATAGCGGACGAAGGCCGAAGGCGAAGGGACCCATCATGCTCAAACTCATTTCCTGGAACGTCAACGGCATCCGCGCCGCTGAGAAGAAAGGCTTCCTCGATTGGCTGGCCGCGAGCGGCGGTGACATCGTCGCCGTGCAGGAGACCAAGGCGCACCCCGACCAGCTCTCGGCGAAGCTGCGTGAGCCAGCCGGATATGGCGCCACCCACTGGGATTGGGCTGAGAAGAAGGGCTACAGCGGCGTGGCGACCTTCGCCCGGCGAGCGCCGCTCGCGTCGGAGCGCGGGCTCGGCGATTCACGCTTCGATCACGAAGGGCGCACGCTGATCCAGGACCATGGCGCCTTTGTGCTCTTCAACATCTACTTCCCAAATGGCGGGCGCGGCCCGGAGTGGGTCGACCACAAGCTCGCGTTCTACAGACACTTCCTGACGCGGGTTCAGGCCTATCGCGCCGCGGGGCGCTCGGTGATCGTCTGCGGCGACGTCAACACGGCCTACGCCGAGATCGACCTCGCCCGCCCCAAAGAGAACGTCAAGACCAGCGGCTTCATGCCCATCGAGCGTGAGGCCATGGGCGAGTTCTACAAAGCCGGCCTGACCGACACCTTCCGCCAGCTGCACCCCGATGCGGTCAAGTACACGTGGTGGGACCAGGTCTCGCGCGCCCGCGAGCGCAACGTCGGCTGGCGGCTCGATTACTTCTTCGTCACGCCTGAGCTGCTGCCGCGCGTCACGGCCGCCGAGGTGCACGACGACGTGCTCGGCTCCGACCACTGCCCGATCAGCCTGACGCTGGATCTGTAAAGCGCGGTTCGTCTTGGGTCAATCAACCTCGCTCTAGCCAATCGGCGACGGCCATCACGTTGTCGTTGAACGAGCCAGCAGGCACGAACGCGCGCTCGAAGAACGCCGAGCCGATCGTGAAGCCCCAGGCCCCGGCCCGACGCACCTCGACGATGCGTTCGAACGACGCGATACTGCCGGCCGAAACAAGCGGGATGTGGACGGCCGCCACGACCTCGCGCAATAACTGCACGGCGTCGCCCGTATATCGGTAGGTCAGCAGATCCAGGCCGTGCACGCCCGTGGCCTCCAGTCGCCGGGCATCCGCCACGATGGCCTCGATCGAGCCGTCGAGGATGCTGGGGTGACTATGAACGTGCCCCGGGAATGGGTAGTAGCGGATGGGCTTATCCTGCAGATAGGCGCCGATCGAGGGGAACCACACGGTGCCCATCAACACGTCCAGGCCGAGTTCGACAGCCAGACGCGCGCCGCGCAGGCCTTCGTCCTCGGTCAGGCTGACGACCTCGAGGTACGTCGTCTTGCCCGCGGCCTTCATCGCGGCGACCAGACGGCCCATCTCAGCCGGGGGGAGGCCGACGTCCTTGAAGCCCCAGTGCTTGACAGGTACGTCTTTCAACAGGTCGAAGCGCTGCAGCGCGTCGGGCACTGTCTGGTCGTGATGCGTCAGCATGATGATCAGCTCAGGCATTGGATTCTCTTGCGCCATGATCGCCTCCATGTCTTCAAGCTAGCGTGCCGACTCGCCGCTCACCTGCGTCCACCAGGCCCCCGGCTCCCAACCAAGGAACAGCGGCAGATCGCCCAGCGTCAGCCGTCGCCGGATCAACGGCGCATGGGAAAAGGCGAAGCGCACCTCGGCCATGGTGGGCGGTGGTATGAGCTGGTCGAAGTGGAGCGGGGACTCGACTGACTCCATAATTCGGCGGGCGAGCTCCGGCGGACGCGTCAGCGCCTCTAGTGTGCTCTTGACCTGAGGCCAGTCGCTCAGCACCGCTTCGAACCTGTTCCGCCGCGCGTGCCAGGCCTCCAGCTTGATTCGATAGTCCGACCAGCACTCGGCGGCGACCTGGCCGCTTGGATCGAGCGCATGGAAAGCTGTCTCGATCCGGGCCTTCATCACGGCCTCGGTTGGGAAGCACTCCGCGACGACGACGCGGGCCGGGTCAAATCGGTTGACAAAGACACGGTAGGCCGAGGTCGTAAGCAGCGTCGCCAGCGCCACCTGGGTGCCGTGCTGCGCCAGCGGCCGATGCGCCCTTTCGGCCATGAGATCCAGCACATGCGAGATGACGTGCTCATAGCCGGAGAGCGGCGCCGTAGCGTGCGACAGCGACATCGCCAGGCCACCGAGCGCGATCAGCTTCGCCAGATCAGCCATACCATCGAGCGACCGGCTGCGGATCGCTTCGGCGCGCTCGAGAAAGATCTCGTCGAGCGGCCCCATGAGCGTCTGAGCGAACTCGGTATACGACGGGTCAATGCCCAGGTGACAGGCCAGCCACCAATCCGCGTAGCTGCCAAACGCCGCGAGCAGATCCCCGACACCGGCGACCGTCATCTCGTAGGGGGCGTCACGCAGAGTCTCCAGGTCGCACACCAGCACGTCGGGATAGCGCGAGGCCAGCGTGCGCTTGACGCCGTCGACGAACGTCGGTGCCATGTTCGACGTATAGGCACTGACGCTGTTGGCGGTTTGAAAGACCACGAACGGCAACGGCGCGACGCCCTGCTCTTGCTGAAACACGTAGCAGGCGTGCTTGGCGATGTCGGTCACGGCGCCCGAGCCGACCGAGAGCACGGCCAGGTTCGGCTGCAGCCGTTCCTTGACACGCCCGATCTGGGCGAAGTCGGTGTGGACCTGGCCGGTCGCGTCCGGCGCGAGGATCAGCGACTCGGGCGCCCAGCCTGCCTGCCGCAGCAGGTTCAGAATCAGCGGCTTGAGCTCTTGCCCGGCGCGCCGCATCACCGTGTCATCCATCACCACCAGCAACGGTTGCGCCGGATCGGCGCCCGCCAGGGTCAACAGCTCCGGCAGCTTGAAGACGGCGCCCGACTCGAAAACCATGTCCAGGATCGGCAGGGCCTCGCCCGCCGGGTAACCGGGGATGGCGCTGATCTCGGTCTTGAAACGCTCGATCGAGCCCGGGTCGTATCGGAGGGCCATCTCAAGCTCCCAGGAGGCCGGCCCGGGTCAGAGCGAGCCGGACGCCTTCGCGCTGGGCGTCGCTCAGCGCCAGCAAGGGCAGGCGCACCGTCGCGTCGGGGATCACGCCCAGCATTTTCAATGCTTCCTTGGTGCGGGTGCGGTAGTCGGGAACCGGCGGCGCAAAGATGACGTTTGCCAAAGGCTGAAGGCGGTCGCCGATCCGGCGCGCGCGCTGGATGTCGCCGGCCTTCACGGCCGCCAACATCTCGACCTGCTCGCGCGTGCCAAGCGTGCTGAACCCCAACAGCGCGCCCTCGGCGCCCAGCAGCAGGCTCTCGCAGATGAAGTTGTCGTTGCCGGTCAGCAGCGTGATCCGGCGCGATGCCGTTTCCAGGTCCGCCTTGACCTGCAGGAACCGCATCGCATCGAAGCTCGCCTCTTTGATCGCCACGACCTGCGGTATCGCGATCAGGCGATGCAGGACCTCGGTCGAGAACAAGACACCGCCGAGGGCCGGTTGAAGCTGGAACAGGATCAGCGGCAGCCCGGCGGCGTCGGCAATCGCTGCATGGTAGCGGTAAGGCACCTCGGGGTTGAGCGGCTGCCCCAGGAAGGTCGGGATCGGGAAGACCAGCAGCGCGTCCGCCCCCGCGTCGCGGGCGGCGATCGCATTGGCCACCCCCTGCGCGGTCGAGGGCCCGCCCACCCCCGCGACCACGTGGCAGCGCCCGGCGACCTCATCCACCACGGTTTCAAGGATGAGCCGGCGTTCGTCCATGGTCAGGTGCGGGCCTTCGCCGGTGTCGACGTTGACGGCCAGCGCGATCGGGCCCTGGGGCACAAGCCAGGCCACGTAACGTCGCAGGCTCGCCAGATCGAGTTCGCCGTCGGGCGTCATCGGCGAGACGATGGCCGGGATGATTCCGCGCAGATCGAGTTCAGGCATGGGTCACCTTTCGCACGGGCACTTGAATGGTTTGGCGCTCGACCGCCGACTGGTAGATCGCCAGCACGGTCGCCAGGGTCTGGCGCGCGTTCCGAGCGCCGGCCGTCGTCGGTTTGCCCGAGCGGGCCGTCCGCGCGAAGGCCTCGACAGCCTGCGTGTACACGTCGGTCGGCGCCCTGGGCAGGGTGTGCCATCGAGCGGCGGCCAGATCGCCCCAGGGCTCACGCAGGTACACGGTCGGAGCGCCATCACCGTACGGATCTGGCAGCTGGATCTGCCCGAGCGAGCCGTAGAGCTCGATGCGCTCGGCTCGCTCGGCCCCGGCGATGTGGGCGCCGGCGAACAGGGTGCCGACGGCGCCGTTGCTGAAGCGCAATGTCGCGGCCGCCGTGTCTTCCACTTCAACGTCGGCGACCAGCGTAGCGACCTCAGCGGTGACGCTGACGACATCGAGCCCGGTGATGTGCTGCACCGCGTCAAGCGCGTGGCTGGTGTTCATCAGCACCACGCCGCCGCCGGCCTGGGCTTTCTTCGCCCGCCACGGTTGGCTCGATCGCCCGGCATAGCCGACCCGCCAATAATCCGGGCGTTTGTCGATCAGGGTCTGCAGGCGCACGCCGATGATCTCGCCAAGCGCCCCGGCCAGCACCAGCGCGCGGGCCTGCGCGTACGGGTCGACCCAGCGCATCTGAAAGAACACATCCAGTGTGCGTCGGCGCTCCTCCGCCAGGGCAATCAGGGCATCGGCGTCATCCAACCGGATCGCCATGGGCTTCTCGCTGAGCACGTGTTTGCCCGCGCTAAGCGCCTGCCGGGCCAGTTGAGCCAAGACATGGTGCGGCACCGCGATGTACACGGCCTCCACATCGGGATCGCTCAAGACCTGCTCGATTGTGTCAACAGACCGGGCATGGAATCGCTCCGACAGATCCTGCGCCATCACAGGGTTGGCGTCCTGCACCACGACCAGCTCGGTCGTCTGCGAGGCCGCGATCGCGGCGCAGACGGGCACGGCCGCCGTGCCGCAGCCGATCACGCCAACCCGGAGCTTCGCGGCTTCAGACATCGCACTCACCCTGGCGGCGCTCGATGGCGGTCCAGTCATCGCGGATCGACTCGCCGTCAATCCGGCCGATGAAGAAGGGATCCGTGTGCGACGTCTGTTCACGGGTCGTCAAACCGGCGACGAAGCCATGCGCCTGGAGCAGACCGGCCGACCGGGCGTTGAAGCCGCCGTACGGGTAGGCAAACGCCCACGGGCCGGCCTGGATATCTCGCAACCAGCGGGCCGACGCG